>JAABUL010000612.1_pt1 | contig 75832 bp, 142 predicted proteins | sample 5559151 | NCBI WGS metagenome assembly JAABUL01 (sample SAMN10711876, study PRJNA513368) | rock metagenome | isolation source: Antarctica rocks | place: Antarctica: Victoria Land, Pudding Butte sud | reverse complement strand
GTGTCCGCGCCGGAACGTCCTCGCCAGAACCGCCACTGAAGACATATGTTGGCTGGCTGGACCGAGGCATGACACTGGCTGTTCAGACGCTTGCGAGAACGGTCGCACGGCTGAAACGCAGCATAAATGCTGTAAGTTCAGATCTGGGGGGATTCCACGCTGCCTGGGCCTGTGTGCAGGCGAACCATTGGCCAAACCCCTCAAAAAGGTCAACTGATGCCTTTCTGAACAGGCGTGCGAAGAGCGAGCGGAGGCCCGGCATAGCACCACAAGTCAAAAGCTAGGCCTGTCAGCTAGCAATGAAAACTTACGGCAAGTCCAGGCACTTCGTGTGCAGCACAGGGCAGGCCGGCAAAGTTGACGAAATAACGGAATCGCCCGCAACCAAATTCTGCCGAGGTCCTTCACCCGCGTGTCCTCCCCCCTTCTACTCCCCCTGGGTACATGCAGCTTTTTTGCCAAGTTTTAATATTCCCCCGCCGAAGGCGGGAGACTATTATTAAGGTTTTACCGTCGTCGTTCCGATGGCCAGGGTCATTACCGGAAGGCTCACCTCCGCAGCCGCTGCCGCAGCTCGGCCGCTGCGCCTGGCAACGTGGGTACAGCAGACCCTGATTACGCCTTTGCTGCTGCAGGCGGCAGAAGTGGCCGGCTGCTGTTCCGCGCAGCCTGGGTTTTCGACTGGCCGGAAGTCACAGCGCAATTCCATAAACACTCCCCAAATAAAAAAGAGTCTTGCCCACCCTGTTTCCCGCCAGACAGGGGAGCACCCGTGCTTGCAGCCTACTGCAATATCAGCCGTGACACGAGCGTAGCAGCTAGGCGCAGCAGTCCTGGGCCGAGCTACGCTGCGCTGGTAGACAGTCGAGCTGCTTTCGGGGCGAGGTTGTGACTAGCACTTTGCGATCGTCCAGCGCGCAGGAGCTGTGCTTTCAGCTGCAGCTGCTCGCAGAGCCGTCAGAGCAGTGTACAGAAGCCTGACTCACGGCCCGTTGCGTGTTTCGAGCTCGCCGATTCTTGCAGCCAGTCTGCTGCAATCGTGAGTCGGGAGGCCTCCTGCAGCCGGTATTTCTGCTTTTCTGGACCTGCTTAAACCGCTGCAGCAGCGTCTGGCTTACAGCATCTGCTTCAAGCTGCACTTGCACAGGACTGTCGGTAGCAGCAGCAGTTTGAAGCTTCAGCAGTTCAGCAGCACTGGGTGCCCACGCTGTAGCGAATCGATTGGGCAAAAGCCCATTGTAGTATCGCTCGGCAGTACCGACTACGAAGGGCCACTTGCAATTCTGCCTGCAGCAAACCTGATAAAACTTGGCTCACGTTCGCTTTGCGACGTGCACTTGTTGTTGGTGCGCCGGCCGTGGGTGGGTGCTCCAGTACCTAGCCCATAGCGGTGCCGGTTTGCATACCTCCTGTAGCTTTTGATTGGTGGGGAGTGGTGGTGGCGCGGCGCTGCCGCCGCCACAGAAGCATGGAGCTACAGTTTGAATCGAGCTGAGTGAACATGATTTGTGGTGAAGGGCGATGGCGGATGATTGATCTGCCGAGTTTGTTTTTATTGATGTGACCGCATGCCTGAGTTTGGGAGCCAGACCATTTATGACACTGCGGCAGCAACACATCCCCTGTCTGTTAGATGAGCCCCGGACATGCGTCAAGGGCTGAACTGGGGAGGGTGACAGGGAGGATGACCAGGTGCTGCGGAGATGGTATGCAGCGGTGCATGCTGCTGTTTACATCAATGATCAGCCTGCTCCTCGACGAGTGCTGCGGACTGCTGCGGATCAACCCGCTCGACGAGCGCCGGCGCCGCCAGCGGCGGCAACCTCTGCGTGTGTCTCATACTCTGGCGTTAGGACGTTCCTGTGCACAACCACACAGGGTGACGTTCAGCACATAAGGTCATACTGTAAACTGCTGGGCCGCAAGCACACAGTCCTCTCCGTGCTCACCTGGCAGACAGCCTTCGAGTTGTATTGCGGCATTTGTTCGTCTGTGTCCGTGAGGCGCCAAGGCTGACCGTCAGCCTTGGCGTCAGCCGTCGGACGGCGATCGGCTCGGATCACGCGGCGTCTCTGTATACTGACCAGAGGGCCACAGATCCGTCTCGTGACGCCGAGGCAAGAAGATTGGCCGGCGAGAACGCCACAGTCGTTGCCGCCGCCGTATGGTACTGCGATGCAGGAGACATTTGTCAATCAGTCGCTGCGTGCTGGAGTGCTGATACTGCGGCGTCAAGCCCAACTGGCCGCTGATCCATTGTTCCCTGCTGAACTTGAAGGAACCATGTCGATTGGATTCAGCGGCGCAGGGTGCATCACCTTGAGCACAGCGAGGGCGGTCGCCTTTCTGTAGTTGTACACGCGGACCTTGCCGTCCCAGCCGGCTGTGGCAAATATCCTGTCGTCGCCCCGAAGCGCGATGTCGGAGATGCCCTCCTTGTGCAGCTCTAGGGTTTTGCGCACGGCCATGATGCGGGCGTCAACATCCATGCGGAAGCACACGACTTGCTTCTCTGCCGAGCCGCTGATGCCGCCTGGAGCATGTGAGATGTGCGTCACCCTGACTGGGAGTCAGCCCGTGCAATGATCTTCGCGATCACCCTTCTGGAGCGAATCATGTGTCATCAGCATGGGACATTTCTGTATCTCAGTGCATGTCAAGCTGTGATTTCACCTACGCGCATGAAAGAATTATTGACACGATGAGGTTTGCTGACAACCTGCTCAGCCTCATCTTCATGCTTTCCTGGATGTCATGCTCTCGGCAGGACGCACCTGAAGCTGTGCTGTCGATGGCCAGTGCCATGACGGGCTCCTTGTGCAGCTGTGTCGCCATAAGCGGCTGCCGCGGCGCCGCTGCCTGCCACCGCCGCAACAAGGTGAGCCTAAGCCAGCTCCTCTTGGAGTGTCTCTGGTACAGCAACTTATAAGAGCGGCTGCCGCCGCACAGCGCCCTGGCCATACTGCCGCAACACAAGATCAGTCTTTCCCGAACTATCTCCTTGTCTCCTGGACAGCGGGTCGTGACAGCAACACCCTGACCGGACCTCGCTGGCGTGCACATGATTTGGCGCCTGGCACAGGTCTTCCTGGGCGGCAACCGTCAAACTTTACATGATTTCCCTTGCCCCTTGCCTGCCACACCGCCACATGTCCGTCCTCGTAGCCGACGGCCAGGTGGGCGCGGCCGCCGCGCCGGAAGGCGTGCATGGACATGCACATGCCGTAGGTGACGCCGGGCGGCAGGCGGAAGGTCACCAGCCTGGAAGCCGTCTGCAACCAATAGGAGGCTGCAGTCAGATGCAGGAAGACTAAGAAAAAGAAGACTGGGTGTCAGTGCTGATATCAGAATGACTCCACGTTACCGGCCCGCCCGGCACAAGCAGCTGCACACTACGCCTTGCGTGGCACCCTGCGCCTAGCCGCAGGCTGTGAAAAATGCTCACCTGCAGGCCCCACAGCTCCGCCGTGCTCGGGTCCTCACCAGGAGCAGCCACGAGCCCCACAGGGTCTCCAGGCTCTTCTGGCTGCAAATGCACACATGTGTGTCTGCCTGCTGTGGCGGCGACAGGTGGATCAAGGGGCAAATGCGCAGCAAACACCGCAGTGTAACGCAGGCGCTTCCGGGCAAGTCGGCGGATAACAGCTACCTCTGTGAGGGGTGCGATGCGCAGCACCGACATGCGGCAGAAGGTGTAGGACATGGTGCAAAACTGCCGCAGCGGCTTGCTGCAGGGCGACAGAGAGATGGTAGCAGAATCTCTACGACTGGCTTGTGGATTCGCAGCCGGGATGCCACACAGCATACGCATGATCAATCAGGCATCTGGTGAGCATGGTCAAGTACCTGTCTGACAGCAAGCCATGTGCGTCCAGCGACCATATCCGCACCGTTCCCTCCCGTCCCTGACTGCAGTGCCAAAGCACAACAATTGATACTGTGCCGACGGCAGTTTTGAGACGACGTCAGTGGGGGGAAAATCCAGAACAACCTCACCTCACAAGGATGAAGTTGCCAGCAGTTTCAAGGCATGCCAGCCCAATTACGCCTGCCGCATTGGAGTGCACCCTGCACATGGAGCAGAGTCGTTCATCATCTTGAGGTGAACACATTATCGGAATCCGGTCATCTACCATGCAGTGCAACATATGACATACACACTTCTGACTTGAAGGAGATCGTCTCGAAGCTGCGTCCCAGATCCGCAGCTCGCCGCTCGCATCCCTGCATCAACGGCAGTTACGGCATTGAGCCCAACCAATCTCATCGATACAGATGTGCTACGACTCTCCATTACATTCAACTGCATACACGCATGAGGTTCACCCTGAGTATATCATGTCCAAGTCTGGATGGAATGCCAGCGCCTGCGCGTCACTCTGATGGCCTCGCAGCACTGTGAGTGGCCCTGGAGCAGGCCCTGCAGAGCCGCGGATCATAGCAGTATGCGATCTGAACCGCTTAATGAGGCGAGTGATGCAAATTCAATATGGCACCTCATGCTGGGCTGGCTGCATGCTGCACAAATGTTGAATGGAGCTGATGTCGGAACAGTCGTGACATCTGCATTGACTGCTTTGGCCAACACACAATACATGCACAGCCTTGCATGGGCGCCAAGAAGATCAAGAACGCAAAGGCGGCAATCAAGGCATCGGCAGCGCCGCGCCGAAAGGAGCGCGTCAAGGTGACTGGCAGTGATCTGGCACGGCGACAATATCAAAACCAGCTCATGTGCGGGCGAGACTAAGGCCAGAAGCAGTTGCGATGATGTCATGATGTTCTGTGTCCGCAGTCCTTAACGAAATGGCCTTGCAGCCTCGACAATCTCGCACAGGAGCTGCGCGGCAGCGGCCTGCGCATCGTTGAGGTTGCTCCCGACGGTGCGCTTTCTTGCAGAGCAAGCAGGGATCAAGCGCCAAGAAGCTTTCGTGACGGACGATATGTCGTTGTCAGATGCGAGATGCCATGTCCTTTGACTCTGCGTGATGTTCATCGATCCGCGTGATTGTCGCCCGGCACACCGCAGTCCAACGCTCAATAATGCACACTTGCCGTTTGGTTTGAATCTTTTCAGGTCATTCAATTGTCTTGCGCCGCAGGCAACTGCTTCTTCCGTGCGCTAGGCGACCAGCTGCACAGCTCCGGGGCGGACCATGCGCGGCTGCGGCGGGAGGTCATCGACCATGTGCAGAGCCATGAGGATGCGTTTGCGGCCTTTGTGGAGGACGACGAGGGCTTTGAAACATATGTGGATCGGATGCGAAAGGTGCGGACGGAGCAGTAACGCTTGCACGCGAAGAGTCAGCGTTCATGTGCCGCAACGCATCCCAGATGTCGCAGGTGCTCGCTCACGCCGCATCTGAGTCTCATGCACAAGGCGTGATCAGGATGTTGCCTCGAGCCTGCATTGTGTACATGCCGCTGCAGGACGGCACCTGGGCCGGCCACATCGAGTTGCAGGCGGCAAGCCTGCTGTATGGCGTGAACATCTCGGTGCACCAGTCCGGGCAGCCAGTGTGGACGATCCAGAACTTCGAGGTACTTGATGCAGAACACACGAACCCTGCAGAACACACGCACCCTGCAGAACACACGCACCCTGCTCTGCTTCCGCGTGCAGTAAATCGCAGTGCTCGTGGCATGGTTGACTCACTGCAGGGCAAAGGAGGACAAGAGGTTCGCAACATCCACCTGTCCTACCATGATGGCGACCACTACAACAGGTGACACGCCGTGCTGTTGAGATGTTGACATGTCCTCCCTATCGCTGTTGGACTCGACAATGCCACTGCATTCGTGCAACTGAATCCACAATCCGAGATCGGGCGCAGCGTGCGACTGGCAGACGACTATGGGGATGGCCCGGCAGAGGACATCCCTGCGGACTGGCACAGCCGCACAGCCGCGGTGCCGGCGGCGCGCGAGTGGGGCTGCGAAGAGGAGGCGCTCGTCCAGCGAGGCACCGGCTGCGATGACGGCGGCGCTGTGACGGCGGCGCTGAAAGAGTGCGCCGGCAACTCCGACAAGGTGTGCGGAAAGCCGAATGCTTTTCATGCTGGCGACGCGCAGAAAGCGGCGCGCATCCGTCAGCAACAGAGTTACCCCGCCGGGCTGCGCAATGAGTTCGTATGGTTGCTGCGCCGTGCAGGGCGGTCTTGGGGATATTTGCCGTGCCAACCTGAACGCATTGCTGTGTGCGCTGCAGGCCATCGAGCTGCTCATTGAGCGCATGGCAGCAGGCGCAGCGCTCGGCGGTGACAAGCCTCAGCAGAATGGAAAGGTAGTGCCGCCAGCGCCTCCGCCGGAGACCAGCGGTCGGAGCGAGGCGTCGTCAAAGGAGCCAGAAGCGGAGCCGAGACTGGCAGAGGATGGTGCAGTGACGGCGGCACAGCCGGACAGCAAGCCGGGCAGGAAGAAGCCCGAACAGAAGCGTCCGCCGCGAAGCAGGCTGTGCCCCTGCGGATCGAAACAGAAGCACAAAAACTGCTGCGGCTCCGCCGCGGCGGCGCGCGCTCGAGCGGCGGCATCAAGTGCTGATGCCGCCAGCGCCGCCGCAGCGATGCCCACGCAGCTGCTCATATAGCATTCGGACACTTGTGCCGGACTTTTGGAAGTGTCAAGCAGGCTGTCATCTTCATAAATGCAACATACCTTACACCGTTCTCTGGCCAGTTACCAGATTTTTCCTCTTCATCAACCCTTCTCTCTGTACCTGTTGTCAACACGCATCGAAGACACTTTGCTCCCCGCTGCAATTTCCCATGCCCCTGCTTCACAACAACGATGGCCCTGCTGCTTGCATGGCACTATTCACTGCGTTCCTCAAAACATTTGAATCTTTCGATCGTTAAGAATGTGTGAGCACACCTCACAAGCGCGCTGACCTTCGAATTTCAGGCCGAGGACTGGAGCTGTTCAGCCTCCAATCCCGACAAGCACTAAACGCCTGACGTTCAGGTGGACACTTCGCATGCGTCAGTCGGCTGAGAGCCTCCGTTCTGACAGCCGTTGACCAACACAATGTCAGACTCGGAGGAAGACGAGCAGGAGGCAGAGGAGGAGGCGGCTGATGGCGGCAGCAGCGAGGCGGGCAGCTCTGATGAAGAGGAGGCCAGCAGCAGCAGCGAGGAGGAGCTTGAGGAGGCGCGCGTGCTGCCCAACCGCAGCACGCGTGGCAAGCGCATGGGCGAGCTGGTGGAGGAGGACGATGCGGATCAGGAGTTTTGGGGGCAGGACTTTTTCCAGGAGGAGGCCCGGGACACGGACTGGGAGTCGTCGGCGTCTGAGTCGGAGGACGAGCCCGACTCGGACTTTGACCAGCCGGTGCGGTCACGTTATGACTTTCCTGCTGCCGGCTTGGCTCATGATCATGCGCCGATGGCGGCACAAATGGCGGCAGACATGATGATTGGCTGATGTAACGATACAGCCACCATCGCTGACACGTTCGCCTGATAATTCCCTGCAGGAAGATGAGGGCGACGACGAGGCAGAGGATGGCGAGCCACATGAACGCAGGTGTGGCGCATGGTCAAAATTCGATGTGCACTGCAAGCAGCACCACCGTTCGGATTGGCAATTGCGCCCGCCGCGCCTGCCATGTTGCAGCGTCAGTTGCTCTGCAAACCAGACCAAGGAATGATTTCTGCATGCATAGAGTTCACAGAGCCTCATCCTTACACAATGCTGGACGCACACGCCCTGACGCTCATGCATTGCAATGCCGCCGCTGCAGACAAATGGGGGAGGCCGCCGTTGGTCAGTTTCATGATGAGATGTGTCCCATTGATCGTTGCAGGCAGAAGCGGCTCGCGCCGTCGGGCGCGAGAGGCCGGCGCATTTCTTCGCCTCTGAAAACGCCAACACATTTCCTCCAAAACGTAGGCAGAAGCGACTTGCGCCTCCAGGCGCCAAGAAGCGGGCGCGCGAGGCGCGGGCGGCAGCCAGCGGCAAGGCCGCCGCCAAGGCCGGCGGCGCGGCTCCGCCCGAGCGGCCCTCAGCGGCCCAGAAGCGGGAATCCGCGACGGCCACGGCAGCGGCTGCGCGCGCCGAGCTGCGTGCGCCAAAGCTGCGGGCGTCCACGCGGGCGCGGGTGGAGGTCGCAGAGCAGGAGCGGGCTGAAAAGGAGCGTGTGCAGCAGACCCAGGTGTGTGGTTTCCAGCAGTCCCCTGCTTGCAAGCAGTACCCTGTTCTTCAGCAGTCCCCTGGGGGAGCTGTATGCCGAGAAGGAGCGCGTCCAGCAGACGCAGGTGTGTGTGTTTCTCAGCAATCCCCTCTGGGCAGCTGCATGCTGAGAAGGAGCGCGAGCAGCAGACCCAGGTATGTAGCGCGCAGTCTCGCCATCTGCACAGCAGACGCAGGTGCGCCGCGGGTGCAGCATGTGACGCGTGCAGCAGCGCCTGGCGCTTTCTGTCAGCGGCGCCGCAAATGTCTTTGGCAGCGCCCTGTCGGCAGATGGGCGCACAAACATCATGGCGCCAGCCACCTGCTTCCTATACGCAGGGTGCAATGCCAAAGCTGCCGGCTGTACAGGCAGCTCTCGGGGCGCTACTCGCATCACGCTGCTTTTTGAATGCCGAAAACAATGTAGCCGTCTGCATTCTCAGCTCGCCGCTCTGCAGGCAGCCTGCCCCCTCCTATACCTTGCAAAGCGTGTCCAGCGCCTAGCCATTGGACCGTCCGACCTCCTCAGCACACCTCCCGAGAATGGCAGCATATACCTTTTGCTTCGCGCACAAATGGCCAAGCGGCGGATGACGGGCGGCGCTGTTGCGGAGGCCAAGGCGCTCTCACACAGGAGGAGCTCCTCGTGGCCTCTCAATTCGAATCTTGGCAGAGGCTGCCGAGACACACACTGATGGCCAACGAACAACTGTTCTTGTGCGCAGATGGCCAAGCGGCGCACGAAGAGCGGCCCCGCTGCGGAGGTGAAGCCGCTGACGCAGGAGGAGCTCCTCGCGGAGGCGGCCAAGACCGAGCTGGAGAATGCGCGCTCCCTGCAGGTGGTGACCATAACGAAGAATCCGTTTACATGTCGAGCGCAGAAGGAGGCACCCCTGTGGAACCTTCTTGTGGGACTGTCCTGCGATTTACACATGGTTATTGACTCCAGGTAAACTGAGACGAATACAAACATGTATCAAGCCGCTCATGACAGGTTCTTGATGAGCCCGATGTGTCACGCAGCTGCTGCTGGCGCGGGAGGAGGAGGTCAAAAAGCGCAACGCCGTGAAGAGCACCAAGTACGCGGGCCCCATCGTGCGCTATCACTCCAAGTGCGTCAGCAAGGACAAGGAGCTGGTAGGGCTTTTGGTCTGGCACCTTCTTGGCGCATCCGCCAACTGTATGCATGGTCTGCAATCTGCATTCCCCCCGGTGGAGCCATGCTCAGCATTGTGAGTACTATGCAGAAGTCCTGCAGCACCTTTTCTGGACGGCTGCCGGCTGCTGTCGCTGCCAAAGGCCGTATGATGCCTGCTGTGCACTGCTGCTTACTAGAGCCGTGTCAGCGTAGCACGCTCTGCAATGCTGTGGCACTGGCCCACTGCACAATTGTGGCCTCACGCCGCTGTCAGGATGCGCGACCTGTTGAACTGCATGAGTACCTGACCTTGCCTGTGTATGTGAGACCATCGCTGGCTGATGATGACTATACTTGATAGTAGATATCGAGCAGGCTCGCCCTCGATGATATGACGTTTTTGCGACATGAAGCCACAGAACTCTCGATCTTATACAAGTACTCTGACTTGAATTTTCGTTCAGTTTTGGCACCCTAAACCCCAGCTGCATCCTGTTTGCATGTTGCACATGTGTGTGTGCATGCCGCGCGCCTTGTGCCCGGCCCTGCGACCGCTGAGACCACTGCTGGCTGATGATGACTACACTTGATAGTAGATGTCGAGCAGGCTCGCCCTCGATGATATGACGTTTTCGCGACATGAAGCCACCAAACTCTGTAGCTTAACACCCCGAACCCTCGTCTCTGGCAACTCGCCCTCAAGCTGCCTATCTGACATGTCTGCGCATGCCCTGCACCGTCAATGCAAGCGGCGACAAAACTTCCAGACTGGTTACATGTCATGCACTCATGCATTGCAGACACTGCTGGAGCTGGTGAACATGTGCGAGGCGCCGGCGCAGCTGCGGCCGCAGCATGCCCCACCGCCCGCGCCCCGGCCGCTGTGCGCAGTCACGGGTGCGGGGCCCCTGCCTGCCCACTTCCTCCCTTCATGTCTCCCCATGACCCCCTCTGGCATGAACAATGCATGAGCAGCAGTGCACGCCGCTGCATGAAAATCGTAATGTCGGTCCGCACTGCCGCCCCTCGTGACCCACACGCTGCCTGGCGTCAGGAGTGTCCACAGGCCTTGTTGGCGCGCGTGGCCCAAGGCCTGTGCCGAAGAGATGCTCTGACGAGACGGGCCCTCACCATGTGGCAGGGCTGCCCGCAAAGTACCGGGACCCAGAGACCGGCACGCCCTATGCCTCGCTGGAGGCGTATGCACAGATCGCGGGCGCGGCGGATCGGACGCACGCCGCCAGGCGGCTGCATTCGAAGCGGCGTTTTGACAGCGACTCGGCTTCAGGTGTGCACATTCTGCGCTTCCTGATCTGTGTCCTGCTGCAAGGCTTTTTGCAGCTGCTCAACATGAAGCTACGCTGGCCGGACTGCCTCGTGACATCTGCTGCATTGACGGTGTACAGGAGGTAATACCTCATTGCTCTGCTGCTTGCAGGCGATTCGCTCGCATCAGACGCCAAGCGGCAGCGCGGCGGCGCCAGCATGGCAGCGGCTCCTGGCTACCAGCAGCAGGCAGGCGGCTATCCAGCAATGCAAATGCAGATGCCGCCGGGCTACGAGCAGATGCACGCCAAGTCGCAGGGAGGGGTGTACCGATAATTATATGAGGCGCACGCTTTCGTCACCTTCGTTTGTGCGTGTAAAGGTGGTTTTTGCTTGTACAGTACCTCAGTGTGTGGAAGGCTGTCACCTGACAGGATGTAAATTAGCAGACTTCGTCATTCTAGGGCCATTTCGGAACTGCTCAACAGGTTTCCGGGCACAGCAGCTGCCTGCGTTGTCCTCGATTGCGGCATCGCTGGTGGGTATCACAACAAGACTGTAGCTCAGCGCTGCAAGCCTGTGACACAACTGTTTGCATGGTTCAACAATGACCAGTTCGCTGTTCTCTACCATTTCCCCCGGCAATAGCCAACCAATACTGTCACCCCCTGCGGCCCCTGCCGCGGCCGCGCCCACCACCGCGGCCGCCCCTGCCGCCGCGGCCGCGCCCCCCGCTGCTGCGGCCGCCAGAGCCACGGCCCCCGCCGCTGCCCCTGCCGCTGGCCTTTCCGCTGTTCATCTCGTGCTCGGGAAACTGTGCACACGATGGAGAGGATACTGAGCCCACGCGACAGCGCAATGTTCTCGACAGCGCAGCAAGTCAGAGCCTGATGTACATGTCATGCCACACCACTGCCTCTCAACTCCCTGGGCCTGGCCTGCTTGGTGGCACGCCCTTGCACCAAAGTCTGATGCGACAGAGGTCGCAGACGGCTGTCAACTCAAGTGCTGGAAGGCGCAGGAAGTCGCAAAAATGTGGCACGGCAGGTGGGGGATGCAGTTGCTGTAGTTGCGAGCCTTGATGCAGGAATTTCAGGGGTTTCAGGATGTGGGGCCGCACCAGATTGGTGATGCATTTGCGGTAGCTGAAGTCCTCCGTGCTGCCGTTGGCGCGCAGCACGAAGAAGCAGGTGGAGTCCATTTCCTGGTGCCGCTTGATCTGCACCGCCCGCACGCCGGCCCCGATCTGCGGCCGCAGCAGGCGGTCATCGCACCGACTTGTAAAACCCGGTCTGAATATCAAACGTTTTGACTACAGAGTCAATCTAACAACGACCCTCAGAACGATTGCGGAAATTGCACATGAGCTCATGCCGCGAGCGGCTCACCTTGATCGCTGGGTGCGGGTGGCCTTTCCGCAGCAGGTCCATCACCATGGTGAATTCGTACTGCGAAACGAGCAGCAATCGAATCATTTACCAAAGACACAAATTTGCATGCTGTCCGGTGCAGTCGAACAGGGCGAACATCTCGATGCGGACACGCAAGTCGGCGCCGCGCGGCGTGCCATGATTGTGCATGCGCACTCTTACCTCGTTCAGGTCCTGATCCGGTCGCAGCTTGACCAGCAGCTCGTGGAAGTAGGAGTAGCACTCCTCGCCGCTGGCAAAGATCCTGAAGCCGAGCGTCACGGGATCGACGGCAGCCGCCGGCGCCGCCGCCGCCGGAGCCGCCGGCTCTTCTTCCTGCACCGCTGCACCGCCGGCATCTGCCTCGCCCGCCTCCTCTGGCTTTACATCTGCCTGATCCGCCTCAGGCTTCACGTCGGCTTCTGTCGCTGCCGCGTCAGGCGCAGATGCATCTTCTGTCTTCACCCGCTTGGCGGCGGGCGCCGCATCTGCCGCTGCGGCATCTGCAGTCTCTGCAGCGATCGACAAGAGATCAATCACCCAACATGTGCATATGAACAGGAATCAATCGCGACAATTGCAGAGTACTGTCGCAGCACCATCACGGTCGTGTGTGAAGGTGAACCAGCTGTGTCGAAAAGCCAAGTGAGCAAGGGCAGGCACCTTCTGCTGGCCGTTTTGCGGGAGCTGCTGCTGGTCCTGACGCATCTGGAGCCTCCTCCTTTACTGCTGTCACTGCGGCCTCGCCGCCTGTCGGAGTTTCTTCTGCCTTTGTAGCCATCGCGACACGAGCAGCCGCCGCTCAAGCTTAGAATGCGCAAGATAGTGTGTGGCGATCAACGGCAATACGTCAAGCTGCTGATCCTTTACACTTGCTGCTGATGTTTGTTCTGCACAGTCAGTGAGGCTGCAGGCTTTCGGCTGTAGTGCATGTTCCATACTCCAGGGCGGTAATCCAGAAGGGGCGAGATGTCGAGAATTATTGACCGGCAGCAGCACATGCCTTTCAAAGAGGACACAGGAGCCAAGACTTTTCGGGAGGCCCCACACTTCGCACCATCGCGAGTTTGCATCTGCAAGGTGACCTCAACGGTCTGAGTAGCTCCGACGGCCATCACAGCCGATCATTGTCCAATCTATCAGCAGCTCTGCGCCGAAACGATCTCGATCAAGACGGTGTGCTGGACCAGCAGTCCACCAGCAGCCGTGCTTGGATCAAAATGAGCCGCGTGATCGAGGAGATCGGCGCAGATGACGGCAGCACGCGCCACGACGAGACGCTGCACAACCTGCTGGCGCAGCACGGCGATGACCCCTCGCGCTTTCTGGCCACCGTGTTCGCCTTCCTGCAGCGCAACACCTCGTTCCTGGCTCCGCCGGACGCCCAGCGGTGCGTCACCGCCCTGCTGCGCAAGGTGACCGGCGCGCCAGACGCCAGTTCATCGGGCGTCAAGTCCGGCTTCTTCAACTCGCCCAAGCCGGTGAGCGGCATCAGCGTTGCGGAACTGCTGTCCAAGTGAAAAAATCAATTGGCGAGTCTTTGATTATATGCGAGACAAAGCAGCTCGGAACGTTAACATCTCGGTGTTCATTTAGGCCGGCAGCAGCCGCGCATCGGCGGCGGGAGCCGCGACGCCGGCGGCCACCGCGCCCACGGCACCTGCGGCTGCCCCAGCGGCGCCGGCGGCCCAGGCGCCAGAGGCAGCAGCCGCCGCGCCCGCAGCAGAGCCATCCGCGGGGCCGTCTGGCGCAAAGCCCATGGAGGAGGACAAAGATGATGCATCAAAGGGCCTGAGTGCGCAATTCTCCTGCTCGAAGAAACTCACAAATGCTGCCCATTGTGCTGCCAGCCCAGGCTCTACGTGCAAGCAAAGCAAGTCTGTGCTGGAGGAACCAGCCATTGCAGCGACGGGGCCATGCGAGGTCTCTGTTCTGCATGATGTCATGGAAGGTTGCTCATCTGGCTGCGTCAGCTCGTCTGACGAGCGGTGCGCTGGCTGCGCAGAGCCGAACATCGGAAACGGGCACGATCACGAGACCTACTCCTGGACGCAGACACTGGCCGATGTGTCGCTCAATGTGCCAGTGCCGCCCGGCACAAAGGGCCGCGGCTGCGACGTGACCATCACCAAAAACCGCCTGAAGGTGAGCAGCCGCAGGGGGGGCGCAAGCCTCGTGGCGGGCAGCAATGCTGGCACCTGCATGCACCAGTGCCCTACTGACGGCACAGTGCTGCAACGTGCCAGGTGGGCCTCAATGGGCAGCCGCCCATTCTAACCGAGGGCGCTGCCGCATGACGTCAAGCCGGACGACTGCATGCGCAACCTGTCCGTCGATCCCTCCCGCTAAAGGCCATCATGTTGCAACTCCCAGGTGGGCCTCAAGGGGCAGCCGCCGATTTTGGAGGGGGCGCTGCCGCTCGACGTCAAGCCAGACGACTGCATGTGGAATCTGTCGGACGGGCGGCTGTTGGAGGTCAACCTCGCCAAGCAGGACGCCATGCGCTGGTGGGCGCACGTGCTGGCCAGCGAGCCGCAGATCGACACCCAGAAGGTGGACATTTCATGTTTTGAGGGCTTTGAGTGGTTGTCACGTCCTGGACAGGCATTTGAGAGACGGGCCTGCTGCGATGCGGTCGGCACGCTGGCGGCGCGACGCATGTCTGGGATAATCACACGATACCATGTGAGTGCAGGCTGTCCGGCGCCCAAAATCACGTGTCTGTCGTCCAAAACACCATCTGGCATTGCTGCAGGTGGAGCCGGAGAGCAGCAAGCTGGGGGACTTGGATGGCGACACCCGCGCGACAGTGGAAAAGATGATGTTCGACCAGCGGCAGAAGGCCATGGGCCTGCCGACCGCTGAGGAGGCCAAGAAGAACGAGATGCTCCAAAAATTCATGCAGGCACGCTGGAACAAAACAATCTTCGTGTATGTGCGAACTTCATTATTTATGTTTGAGTGGAGTTGTATGCGTACGGTGGAGTGAGCGCATTGTGACTCGCTGCAGGCGCATCCTGAGATGGACTTCTCAAACGCAAAGATCGGATAGCCGCGGCACAGTGTTGGCGGCGCGGTGAATATTCAGGGACAATCTTGAGATTCTAGGGACAATCTCACTTAAATTTCAGGTGCCTCTGCTCTGTCTGGCAGACGCATTTTGCCGTTGATCCATGACGCCGCTGTCATATGCGACATAGCGCTGTAGGATCGATCTGTGCGGCGTGAGTGACCTGTAGTGAGAGGCTGCGCTGCTGGTATTCTGGTCTGGTCGTGTGATCTCCTGCTCATCCGAGAAATAGCATGTGAAGCGTAAGGAAAGAAACAGATGCGAGTTCTGCGCATGTTTTACCAGCATGCATTGTTGATGAAGCTGCAAAGAACTTGCTACTCCGAATCCTCTCCAATGAGGTGCAGCCCGGTGCTTTGCGCACATTTCACATCAGGCATGGCTGCATTGAGAGCCTGTATCAGGCATCAGTTGAGAATCACGCGCTGGCCAGTTTCGGTTCCGTGCACTAGTCGAGTGTCATTTGCATCAAGGCGTTGCACTGTGCCTCGACACACCGAATCGTCGCTGTCGAGCACTCCAGGGGCAAGATCGTTTCCAACTCGACAGCTGCTGTCGGTGCCAGCGGCCAGCGTCATGGCAGGAGCATCAGCAGAGCACACAAACAGGTCCCGTGGCGCCATGCACGCAAATGCTGTGCGCAGCTTCTAGGTACCAATACATTGCCAAATCAACACGTTGCGAATAATTTTGAAGTTGTATCGCAGGCTGGCGAAGGAGGAGAGTCCGTATCTGCTGCAGCATGCGCACAATCCGGTGAGTGAGACTTGCGCGCCATGCGCTTGCGTGTGGCAATACTGCCGGCATAGCATGCATTGCCTGCATAACATGCAAATCTCAAACATACATGGTCTTTAAATGAATCACACAGCATTTCAGTGCATGTCGACATACAGATGCATGCCAACGTATGCACTTGGTGTACTTGAGGCGCCAGTAAAACTGGCGATGGACAGGTCGATTGGTACCCCTGGGGCGAGGAGGCCTTTGAGAAGGCGCGGCTGGAGAACAAGCCCATCTTTCTGTCGGTTGGCTACTCAACCTGTCACTGGTGCCACGTCATGGAGCGGGAGAGCTTCGAGAACGAGGCGACTGCCAAAATCCTGAACGACGACTTTGTGTCGGTCAAGGTGGACCGGGAGGAGAGGTGCGCGTGCTGTTGCGCCCACGCAGCTGGTTGCGAGTTGAGCTCAGCAGCGTGTCAACGCCAATGCTACGCCGTTTACACAATGCTCCAGCGCAGACGTCATGGTGCTTGGATGTTCTGACAGCTGGCTCACTGTGCGCAGGACGGATGTGGACCGCGTCTACGTGAGTACATTTTTGCTCGCATCCTCTTGAATCTTTGTTCTTCCATCGTGCATGCCTGCCGCTGTTCCTTGCTAGTTTTATGAGAAATTCCTCCACTCAATGCGCTGATATGCCGTTCAGATGACATACGTGCAAGCGACAAACGGCGGTGGCGGCTGGCCAATGTGTGTTCCTACTCATACCTTGGCTCGCACTGCATGGCTCACACATTGCACGACCATGTACGTTCGACCAGTGGGACCTCAGACATGATTATTTCCGGCCAAGTCCTCGGAGCTGCACTGCCTAACAAAGCATGACAATCCAGTGTGTCTGTATTTGCAGGTCGGTGTTCCTGACTCCAGGTCAACCAACCATCGCAGCTACTTGCCAACCACACTGCATGTGCATGACTAAATCCGACAGTCAGTGTACAGCACTCATACTGGTAGACCTGATTGACAATCAAAATCAGGAACTGACCACTGATTCATGGTCCTCAACCTCTGCAGACCTGCAGCCTTTCTTGGGAGGCATGTCGTCACACCACCTCCCTTGCAATGCCTGCCGCCTTGAATTTGCAAGCCTGACCTTGCAAGTGGTGCTCGGCGATCATTGTTTCCGTTGGATTGAAAGGAACTAGACAGCAGAACTCCTGTTCGCCTGTCCCCACAGGCACATACTATCCGCCAGAGGACGCGTATGGTAGGCCTGGCTTTCCGACGGTGCTGCAGCGCGTCTCGGAGGTGAGGCCGGTTGATGAAAGAACTGGCCGAAGCAATGTCAGCAGGCAGGGTGTTGCCTGGCTTTGGAGTCGCTGGTGCTTGGACGCGGGGCATGTTTGGTGCACTAGAGTCGGCCGTGAGAATTGACACAGCAGCACATTGTCGCACCACTGGAAGCACTGTTTTGGCATGTGCAGGTGTGGCGCACCAAGCAGGATATCGTGAAGGAGCAGACCGCCGACGTGATGCGCCAGCTGGAGCAGCACACCAAGCCGAAGCGTGAGCGATTTTGAAGGACACACAGGCGCCTGCGTGCGGAATGCTTGATTTGCTGGACATGCATCGCCGGCTGCGATGCACTTTGGCAGCTCCCTTGGCCGGGAGAGGGCGGCCAGACACGACGGGCGGCCATGCAATTGCTGCATGCCCAGGGAGCGCAATGCTGCTCTGATTCCCTGGTCCAACTTGGACTCAGGGTCCAAGGGCGAGATCTCGGACGACACGGCGGCGGCGGCGCTAGACAGCTGTGCCCACATGCTCGGCCGGCGCTTCGATGAGAAGCAGGGCGGCTTCGGCAAGTAAGGGTGTTTTATCGCCGGGCCATGTACTTGCTCTGTTAGTGCGTGCGATATGAGTGGGCTCTCCATGCAACTCTCACCGCATTCGTTGCACGGAGCACAGCTGCCTCGAAATCTCGCACCTTACCAGCCCGCGTCGTGCTTACAACAATTTGACCTGAGTCGACCCACAAACAAAGGTTGGTCGACGAAGTTGCTCTCTGTGATCGCAGCGCGCCAAAGTTCCCGCGGCCCGCGGAGATCAATGCCCTGCTGCACGACCACCTGCGCTCGTCCGACGGCGACGATGCCTCAGGTATTATTGGCACCTTGCAGAACGCCGTCGCATCGGACCCTCGAAGATTGCCTTTTACGTTTCGACACTGCTCCTGCGATGGCCTGCCATCATTCGACAAGCTGAGCATGCGCAGATACAGGCTGAGTAGAAAGCGATTTCTGTATGCGCGCGCAGACCGCAGCCTGCGCATGGCGCTGTTCTCGCTGCAGAAGATGGCGGCCGGCGGCATGTACGACCATGTTGGTGCGCCTGCCTTTTGTCTTTCGGTTTCCGACTACAATCAGACCGAGCAGCCCGCAAGTGACGGCTGCGGCAGACACGCTGATGCCAAAGATCCATATCTCATATTTGCCTGCTGACACTTACCTGCTTGGCGACCCTGCAGGAGGCGGCTTCCACCGCTACAGTGTGGACGAATTCTGGCACATCCCCCACTTCGAGAAGGTGATTGCGTGGCGCGGCAATGCTCCGCAGCACTTGCGCACTCCAGTGCAGGCAAACAAAACGGCACGCAGCTTGCCCTGCATGTGCGGTCTCCAGCTTATTTGTCCAGTTGACAAACAGTCTTCAATGCCATCGATTGCAGATGCTGTACGACAACCCGCAGCTGGTCAACAGCTATCTGGCAGCCTTTCAGGTGCGTGGCGCACGCTCAAGTCTCACAACGGTCACTTCAGGAGTGCACCTTGTCGCAATCACCACCTTGCGGCACATTGCTTCCTTCGCCAGTTCCCTACGAGCTCGGGGCATACCCCAGCCGGCAAGCTGCGGGACTGGGCTGAGCACTGCGGGCTCTGTCAGACATGTTATTGCGGGAACCAGGTGTTGCTAATATCTTTCGCTGCAGCTCACCGGCGACGTGCAGTACGCCCGGGTGGCGCGCGGCATCCTAGATTACTTATTACGAGACATGACACACCCGGAAGGCGGCTTCTTCTCCGCGGAGGTGTGCCCACAAACAAAAACAGAAAACTGGAAGTAAGTTCCGTTGCATTTTTCGCATGGTGATGAGCCATGCAAAAGTTGCATTTCTATGTGAAGTCCAGCAGAGCAAGGAGCTTGCCCTAGTGAGTGTTGCCGGTTCAAAAACTCCGAGCCTTGTGCTGTCACGATGCGCAGGACGCGGACAGCCTGGACCCGAAGACCGGGCACAAGAAGGAGGGCACCTTCTACCTGTGGTGCGCACATCAACAGCTTAACGTTTAACGCGCCCACCTGTCTGCTCGCTAGAAACGCATCAGGGCCTGCACATGACGTGCACCGAGTCTCTCGTTTGCTTGCTGTGCATGCCATCATCCAGCCCGTTCAATACATATCTTGGAGAAAGCACGCAGCTTCGGATTCTGCATGCCAAGTCCGTTCAGCGTTGGCTTTGGCTTGGGCAAACCAACACTTAGGACACAAATTCGGCAGGCGGGAGGCAGAGATAGACGAGGTGCTGGGGCCGCAGCGCGCCGCGCTCTTCAAGCCACACTACCGCGTCAAGGTGACATAAGGCGTTCTCTTCCCATGTGAAGCTGCCACAACATCCTGGAGTACTTTTGACACTTGACGATGGAAACATTTGACGAGGGAAATTGCTGTGTCGCTGCATCATGAGATCCGTGTAGTATAACCACAGGCGGCCGGCCTCGAATGATCCAGGCTAGAGATCATATACTGAAATTGGCATCACCTTTGCATGTCGTAATTGCAGGCTGCCGGCAACGCGGACCTGTCGTCGCGCTCCGACCCACACAACGAGTTTGCCGGCCTCAACTGCCTGATAGAAGTGCAGAGCGTGGCGGAGTCAGCGGCGGCCGCAGGTGCGTGTTAGTCTCCTGCTCCCGGCACTGTCATTGCACGAGGATCATGACTTTACAATGGCCAGCTCAACAAGAGGTCAACATGTGATCCCTGTCTTGGCTGCGTCACTGTTCCGAAGGGTTTTCTGATCCCAAATGCATCAAATTCGAGCGCTGTGCTGCCCCTCTGCCAGGCTCTGCTCGCCCGCTGACATGCCTCGATGCGCAGTCAAGGCTCAAGGTCCGAGACTCGAATATTTCGCAGTTCATGTGCTGCAGGCGTGTCGGGGGAGGAGGCGGCCGCGCTGCTGGCGGAGAGGAGCAAGCCTCGAGGCACAGTCAAGAATCAAAAATCAAGATCCTTACATCGCAAGTCATGCGCTGCAGGCGTGTCGGAGGAGGAGGCGGGCGAGCTGCTGGCAAAGAGCCGCGAACTGCTGCACGCGCGGCGCGCCCTGCGCCCGCGCCCCCACCTGGACGACAAGGTGCTGCATTACCTTCATCATTGGGTTCCACGGTTGGTCACATTGTGTCACCGTCATAAACCTTTGTTGATGGTATGATGTGATACTGGGGAGTCACCCCTTTATGCCGACGAGAATCACTGCACCGGATGGCCTGCCTTGACAAAGGGTACTAAGTGGCTGGCACACCAGCGCGGATCGAAATGCGCCCCTAAATCAGAGGTCCGCTGCCCCGGCGAGCACGCGCTGTTCTGCTGTTTGCCGTGCAACTCCGCAGAGGCCACCAGGATGTTCCAAGGGATCCCCTGGCTTACATGTCCTGATCGCACATCAGGCAGCCTTGGGGCTTCCCGCGTGCAGCAGCAGGCGTCAATCTTCCCTGTGAATCCTCCAAGCCTCGTTACTCCCATTCCCGTGATGCGCAGGTGGTGACGGCCTGGAACGGCATGACGATCAGCGCCTTTGCCAACGCGTCGCGCGTGCTAGCGGCAGAGCAGCCGCTAGCACGCTTCCCAATCGACGGCCGTCCGGCCGCAGACTATCTGGATGCCGCAGAGAAGGCACGATGCTGCATAAGTTTGTCGTGGACCCTAACTGTGTTTGCGCCGGCAAAGTGCAGCTTTCTGATCGATGGCCGACCGGCCAGAGACTACCTGAATGCAGCTAAACAGGTGATACATCAGGGGTGATTTGCCGTTCACATATCATGTTTCTGGACGAACATTGCTTGCCTGCAGCTCTGCCGCGAGCAAATAAAGTCTCGCTGGATGTGGAGTGGCGCCCCTTGTATCGCGTGCAGCACACTTGGTTCTGCTGCCGCCAGGCCTGTAGCAGACACAGGGGCAGCATCAGCCTTGCAGCCGGAGCCGGCTGTCCTCGAGCGAGGTCTGGCCCAAGGTCAATGGGCGGGCGAACAGAAGTGTGACATTGACTCCCTCACCCTGTCGTGTCGCAGGCGGCTCGGTTTGTGCGCGACAAGCTGTGGGACGCGGGCAGCGCGCGGCTCACGCGCAGCTTCCGCCTGGGCGCCTCGGTGGCCGGTGGCTATGCCGACGACTACGCTTACCTCATATCAGGGCTGCTCGACCTCTACCAGGTTGATGCTCCTGGAGTCTTGAGACAGCAAACTGCACAATGCTCACTGCCTAGGTGTTTGCGCATGCCCAGTGCCGCATCCTGATCTCATGTGCTAGCAGAAGACACACGCGTTGACCTCGGGCAGTGCGTCAGAACACCCATGCACAGCGGGATCCTGTACGACCGAAGTGGAAAGCTGGCCGTGATGGAAATGCATGTGCGGCCGTGTGGCAGGCGGGAGGGGACCCGGAGTGGCTGCAGTGGGCGTACCAGCTGCAGGATGTGCAGGACCAGCTGTTCTGGGACGACATTGGCAGTGCGGCAATCCGTTCTCTAATCTTCAATGATGTATTTCGTGCAACACGAAGAAGTTGCAAGATGCTTTCAGCCAGTCGCATGACGCTTAAAATAGGATGCACGACACTTGCGCGCGCAGCTGTTGGGTTGACCGCAGGCTGCGATGGACTGCTGGACGAGAGAGCCACACCACCCTGACGTTCCCAGCTCGGCAGCTGCACATGTAATGCCTCTAGGGCTGCCCGGGTCTGCGTCACCGCCTCTCACGGCTGCTGCTGTCTGTGCAGGCGGCTACTTCTCGACCACCGGAGAGGACAAGAGCGTGCTGCTGCGCTTGAAGGAGGTGCGCATTAGATGCTGCTCGAAAGTAGCATTGCAGCAGCATGGCCTATGGCCATGAACGCCAGCGAGTCTGTGAAGGACACTACTCGTTTCTGGGGCATACTCGTAGTCTGCACTGCAAGGTTTTTTCTTCCATAATGGTCCATTTCGCATGCAGGAATACGATGGTGCAGAGCCGGCGGCTTCGTCCATTGCAGTCGCAAACCTCTTCCGCCTCGCTGCGCTGTCCTCATCTGCGGCTGGCCAGAAGTGAGCCTTCACTCTTGAGTGATAACCTCTGCAAGTTGCCAGCCTGCTTGTTGCGCACTTGCCTGATTTGGTGCGGCATTACCCTTGTCATTATGTTGTCCTACACAGGCAACAGCATCCACACGACAGTGCATTAAGTTTCCAGCTTGCTTGGTGTCAGGCATGGCAGGAGGGTGCCATGCATCCAGCGGACTGTGTTTTGCCCGTGAGCCAAACTCTCCGGTTGCGCAGGTACCGGGAGCGCGGCGTGAAGACTGCCTCGGCGTTTGCGGGCCAGCTGGAGCAGGTGGCACTCGCAATGCCGCAGCTGTGCTGCTCCCTGTACCTGCAGGCCGCCGGCCACATGCGCCAGGTGGTTCTTTTTTCTGACATGCAGAACTGCACCCAAATCTGGCTCTGCCCCTCGGCGTACGCCTGGCATTGAAATGTACGACTGCTTAATGTCGTGAAGCTGGACACTCGACCATCGCCATTGTCTAGGAGCTCCCTACAGCATCGCCGGCTGGCGAGATTGCGGACATCTCCTCCTGTGTGCATTTGCGATGCTGCTGCGCCAGGCAAGCAGCACCTGAGCTGGCTCACACACGTCTGCAGGCATGTATCCGGCTTCGCCTGCGCAGCGCCCCTTGCGCGTTGCTTCAAACGTCAATGCGCATGCTGCAGGTAGTCATCACGGGCAAGCGTGGTGACGTGGCGACCGAGGCACTTGTGGACGCCGCCCACAGCGTGTTCGCCCCTGACAAGGTCAGCGTTCTGAAAGCCTATCTAGAGCCGCTATGGGCCTGCCGGTAGGACGTGGCTCAGCTGTACACGCAGGCAATTTCAGCCGGAAGCACCCCAGTCCTGCCGCCCGAAAGGTCCGCCAGTAGAGCGTGCACAGCGCCGCCGCTTGATCTAGGGGATGGCATTTATTCACCTTTGCTTTTCTTTATCCTGCAGGTGGTGATCATCATCGACCCCAGCGACAAGGAGCAGGTGGACTACTGGCAGCGGCACAACCCTGAGGCCTTCTCCATGGTGGATTCGGGCGCCGATAAGCTCGGCGGCAGGTGTGCAGACTTTCAAAGGGTTGCATGAGGGAAGTGTGAGCGGTCGACAGGTTGAGCAAAATAAGCTGTCGGCGCTCCTGCACAGTCTTCTCTGGACTCCGGCCAGGCTGACAACTTATAGCTGGCATCCCGTGATGCACAACGCAGGTAGATTATCAAAGTACGATGTCATGTATTGAACATGACGTCGTGTCCTTCCTGCACAGGCCGGCGGCGTTTGTGTGCCAGAACTTCACCTGCCAGGCGCCGACAACGGAGGCCGGCAAGGTGCGGGAGCTGCTGCAGCAGAAGCCAGGGGCCGGGCCCGCGGGCGGCGCCGCCAGCGCGGCGGGCGCCTCGCGGCTGCAGGAAGTCGACATCAGCAGCCTGCTCAGGGGCTGATGCCGGTGCCCCCATTTGGGGCGAATGTGGGGCCGGCGGACTCGTCAGCGTTCCGATACATGCGTGCCTGTGGGAATCCAGGTTCGGGATGGTGGATCGGCGGCGCCCCCCTGAGCCTTCATCCCACTGATCTGCCAGAGGAGCGAGAATGATGTTGTCATGTGCGCAAACCGTAGCAAGTTGTTCTCGTCCCTGTATTTGCCAGTTTCTTCATGTCATTCAACATGGGCAGTGACAGCAGGGATGTCGCTTGAAAAATTGACCGCCGCGGGTTACATGGCAAGTCGGATTGTGGTTTTGAGAGATGCTGCTTGGCTTGTTGCTGAGTTCAACAGAATTTGCAAGCTTGAAGGAGAGTGTCTTTTTAGAGATGCGGGGTGCAAGGTTCCCATCAACAGAGCCTGCTTGATGGCCGCCTGCCTGAGGGCCAGGTTAGGGGTCGGCGGCCTTGCGACCCAGAAGCCTGCCTCGCGGCTCAGTTGCAAGGGGAGGCACCTGGTGGCGTCTGATCCATCATGGAATCCTGCATTTCTGTGTTGACCTTTCCCCACGTGCCGCACGCACCAACCTGTCTTGCTGCCGCCGGCAGCTGCCGACAATCTGCCTGGCACGATATCCTGCATGAAGCCATGCAGATACATTTTGTGCCAGAAGCCATTACAACATTCATCCTGTCTCAGATGGTGTACGTATGCCACCCATTTGCATGCAGAAATGTGCAACACAGTCCATGCGGGGAAATTTTCATGGTCCCGCCGTGACTCTATGTTTTGAGACTGACTGTAACCCCTACATCTCTTCTTTGTGCCTGCCCCTCCTACACCCAGAACAGACTGTACACCACGGTGGTCCACGTGGCAACCAGCCTCATCTTGATCAAGTACGGCGTCTAGCGACCTGGTCTGGTGCCCCCTAGCCCGCTAGCGGGCACCTGACCGTGGTTGCCTGGTGTTTGATACAGTAACTCTTTGCTGCAGCTATTGTGCTACCTGCCGCCGCCTGATGGCCGCTGCCTGGTTCAGCTGCTGCATACTGCTGCGCAGCTGACGTCAGGCATGCCTGCCGCTGGTGCTGAGCGGTGGCACCTGTACCCTCGCTGCCTGAAGGTACGCATTGTCTGTCATATACACCTGGTATTTAGGGGGCCGTTTGGTGCACAGCATCCTGCCTGGTGATCGCTCAGCCATGTGGAACCTCACCCCTAGCGAATTTTCGCAGTCGTACCCCTGCGCAGTGAGGTCAGCCCCTTCTTTTACTTCCAGATGGCCTGGGACAGTAACCGGCTCTACAATACCCTTACCAAGCCTGTTTGACTGCACCACGCCCAGCTTGCACGGTGATTTACGTTTTCGCTTGTGTGAGGACTGTACCTGCCTGAGGGCCGCTAATCTAGATGCAATAATTTCTTGGCGGCTGAGATTTCAGCCAATTGCAAACCTTCAGAGTCTTCCGGCAAGACACGGAAATCATCTGACTCGGGTCTCGCCGGCCAGATCCATACCCCAGAGGCTGCCTGCTAGTCACCGATCACCTGTAGGGACTCGGCAAAGAACGAAGCTTGGCCGCCCGCTGTGTCTGAGAGGGCCTCGGCAAAATGGCGTCTCCAACAGGCAAGTGCAGAACTTGCTCCGGCGCCCCGACAGCGGCACAATCGACTGTGATCAGCAAAGCGTTTGCCCTTTCATGGCGCATATCATCGAGTATAACGACAGGCCCGCCTTCAACCGAACAGATCAATCTGATATCTCAGCTTTCCGACACCAGGAGACGCGGGGGTCGCGGCCAGGAGGAAGAAGGACAAGAAGACGATGCACATAGCTGAGTTCCTGAAGCCCGCCTCCTCCTCCGCCATGAGCTGGGCCGACGAGCTGGATGTGACGGAGAGCGGCGCCGGCGCCTCTGACCGTACGCACCTGCATGTTCCTCTACAATTGCACAAGTCCAACCCACCACTAGCCAAGATGCCGAGGCTGCTGCCACTGGTCGCCATTGCAGCTGCAGCTGCCACACGTTTCAATGCATGTGCTATGCACAAGCGCATGACTCACCAGCACCTGTGCTCATGCAACCCCCAATAGCCAACTGTTGGGCGTTCTGGCTTTGCCACATTGAACGCTCTTTCAACGTTGAACGCCACCCTGCAACGCAGTGCCGGCACTGCCGGACGTGCCGGAGGTGGGCAGCCTCGGCAAGTCTCCGCCCACGATGGGCATGCGCGGGATGCCGCCGGCGCCGGCCGGCGCCGCAGACGGCCGGTCGCCTCTGGGCCCGCGCTCGCCGCCCTTCCCGAGCCGCGGCGGCGGCGGCGGCTTCGGCGGCGGCGGCTTCGGCGGCGGCTCCGCCCGCTCGCTGCCGGGGCAGCCGCCCTTCAAGGCGTTCATCGGCAGCCTGCCGCACGCCGTGGTGGAGGCGGACATTGCAGCCATCTTCAGCGATCTGAAGGTGCGCAGCGGCTGCAACCTGCACTCTCTGGACCCTGGAAACTAGCAACCTGCGCGGCGCGACTGCGCGCGCAGTCCCTGAAGCTTGGCTTAATGCAAAAGGCCCCAGTGCATGGTCAGCGATGTTGCAATGCCGCCAAGCCAGCGCTGGCGATGCACTGGGGCATCACGCGCGCCATGTACACCTGTGGAGCCACTGACTCTCCAGGCCCGCCTCGCTGCTGGCAGGCTCGAGTGTCACGCCGCCCTGAGTCCTGAAATCATCTACAAGCCGTGGAATGCTTCCGCGCCACAGGTGAAGGATGTGCTGCTGCTGCGGCACCGGGACACGGGCAACCCGAAGAGCGCTTTTGTCGAGTTTGAGAGCGCCGAGGAGGTGGGCCTCGCCGTCGAGCGCAGCGGCATGGTGCGCCGTCAGCCATCAATCTTTTAAGGGACTACCCTGTGCCTCTGGGATGCCAGACATCCGGCCATGTCCTGCACAGCCTGTTTCGGGGCGTTGCTGCTGCTGTCACCTGCTTTGTGTGTCTCAAACGACTCGAGAGCCAGCAATTTCACCTCAAGAAATGTGGCTGCCAACGACTCGCATTCGTTGTGCAGGAGATGATGGGCCGAAGCCTGCACATCGAAGTCGCAGAGGCGAAGCCTAACCGCGGTGCGCCTGTCTACTGCCCTGCAGTGCCATGTTTACTTGTTCATTTGTGCAAGGCATGTACATCATGTTTTGCAGACTCTTCTCCTGGATGCTCTTCCATTCAAATGGACATGCTTGGGCACCAGCGGGTGTTGCAAGGCATGATGTTGACCCATCTGCTGCTGCAGGCGGTGGCTTCAGCGGCGGCCACGGAGGCTTTGGCGGCGGCTTCGGCGGGCCGCCCAGGGACGGCGGCTTTGGCGGCGATAGGCCCCGCGAGAGCGGCTTTGGTGTGCACCAATCACTTCAATTCTTCGGGCTCTCGCACCACATTCTTGGACATCGCCATCCCTGTGCCCCTGAACTCAGGGGCATTTCCTGGCATACGAATCGTTGTCTGGCAGAAAACTAACTAAGCGCGAATCGCACTGCAACAGCATTTATGCTGTTGCTGAGGCTGCTGAGCTTTCGCACAACAGGGTTTGGTGGCAACCGCTTTGACGACGAGCCGTCTGACGGCCGCCGGTGGCGCACCGGCCCGGCTGCGCCCGCGGGGGCGCCACCGCCTTCCGGCGACGCCCCCGCCGACGGCAGCCCTGCAGAGCGCCAAGGCCTGACGGTGAACCTTCTCATGGCACACAAGCAAGCAGTGGGCCCACACATCGTTTGCGCTGCTGGCAGCCACCAACCAGTGACTGGCGTCATGCCGCACTTTGTCATTGCTAGCGGCGTGTGGCGGCCATCAAGCATAGTCGATGCAGGCGCCGGATGGTCCGCAGCCGGCATACATGCCACAATGGATCCACAAGTTGCACTACGCAGTTTTGTGCCCTTTGGGACCCAATGCGTGTCACGGCTCATGACCACTTTGTTTCCGGATGCGTCAGGTGCGTCCGGCCGCGCCGGCGGCGGCGCGTTCGAACCCCTTCGGCAATGCCAAGCCGGTGGACGTGTCCGCGCGGCTGAAGGAGCTGGAGGAGCGCAACAACGCCCGCAAGGTAATTCTGAAAAACCTGAAATTCTAGCACCTTTTGGTCCACGTAGCTGAAGGAGCTGGAGGAGGGCGACAACGCCCGCAAGGTGCTCACTGCACCTTCTGGAGCGTAGCCAAACCGTTAATTGGACTACCGAGGCATGTTCATGGATGCAACATGCATGGTGTGACGCCCGAAATGCCCGGCAACGCCCGCATATTACGACTGCAACAGGGTTCCACCGCCGCACCCCTTCTGCGGGCGGGCTGCTGGAGGCAGGGGAGCGGATTTTCATCATTGGGGCTGTGCCCTCTACTGCAACAGCCAAGCTATTAGACTGTGTTGTCCACACATTCACGCCTGTGCTTACTGTGCAGGCCGCAGCTGCGGCGGCCGCCGCGGCGGCAAAGACGGCTGCGCCAAAGCAGGGCGGCACCCCTCCCGCAGCAGGTGGCAAGCCGGCTGGTGCAGCTGGCGCCCCCGCAGCTGCCGCGCCGGCGGGGGCGACTACCCCTGCGTCGCCCACAGCAGCGCCCGCCGTAGGTGTGCACTGCGTCCTAGGTTTTCGCAAATTTGTCATGTCACAGTACGCTTGCTTGACATATTCCTAGGTCCGCGTTCATGCAACCTGCGTTCACCTCCTGGTACACAGGCAGCACCTGCGCGCCAGCAGGCATAGCAGCACATCTGATGTGCGTTTCCAAAAGCATGTGCCTGTGCAGGGCCCGCTCCCGAGGCTTCAGCAGCGCCGGCGACGGACGCTGGGCCGCCGCCGCCCAAGGCGTGGGGGTCCATCCCCACCGCCCCAGCTGTCAGCCTGGCGGACGCCAGCGCCGCCGACACGGTGGAGTTCCCGCAGCCGGAGCCGCCCGCGGCAAAGGCGGATGCGCCGGCGGCCCCCTTGGCAGGGCCGGAGGGGACCCCTGCGCCGCCGGGCGGCCGCGGGGAGGGCCGCGGCAGGCGTGGCGGCCGCGGCGAGGGGCGCGGCTACGCCGGCCGCGGCGAGGGGCGCGGCTACGGCGGCCAGGGCGAGGGCCGCGGCGAGGGCCGCGGCTACGGCAGCCGGGGCGAGGGCCGCGGCGAGGGGCGCGGCTACGGCGGGTTCGGCGGCCGTGGCGAGGGGCGTGGCTCTGGTGGGCCGCCTGGCGAGTGGTGAGCTTCGTTCAACTCGTGCCCGACTTGACATGCGCGTCCCCTGCCTGCAGTGGGCCCCACCTGCATTTACAGCCCTACCCACGATGACAGCCTTGGCCTGTGAGTGTGTGCGCAGCATCTGCTTGAGTCACTTTGACGATACCTTAGCGACTCTCACATGCACAGGGCGCCGAGGGGCGGGCGCGGGGAAGGGCGCGGCCGCGGGCGTGGGCCGAGGGGCGGCCGCGGCGGTCGCTTCCCGCCAGGCGAGGGCGGCGGCGGCCACGGAGGCTTTGGCGGCGACGCCGGCGGCCGCGATGCGCCGCCGCCCGGCACCCTGCGGGTTCCGGGGGACGATGAGTGGTGCGCAGTGTCATGAAGTAAACAGAAAAACTCAATTCAATATAGTTTAATACTAATAGCGCAACCTCCCCTGCATCCTCCCTGCACCCGGGCATATGTCCGTCAACATGAGTGCGTCGCATTCCGTCATACGGCAGACATTTGAGTCCCACTGAGGCGCCATCAGCGCTCTGCGTCATCTGCTGCTCACGCTCTGCTGCTCACTCTCGGTCCCTGAGGCAATGCGTTTCTGGGTTTTGGCACAGGTCGGAGCAGAGCAGCAGGCGCAGGCCGGCGTCGGGCGGCCGCGGCAGCCGCGGGCCGGGCGGCAGGAGCAACGGCCGCTTCGGTGGGCCGCTTTCCGCCGGCGCCGAGGCGGCCGGCGCGCCCACCGCGGTGGCCGGCGCGCCGGCCGGGCCCCGGCCCGAGGGGGCGCGGGAAGCCAAGGAGGCTTCGGCGCCAGCGCAGTCGCGCAACGTGTTCGACCTGCTGAACGCAGATGACGCCTGAGCGTAAACCCTGAGCGCGGGCATGGGAACACGACTGGTTGCTGCCAGGGGAAACAGATGATGGGGAAAGTCACAGGTGGAGAGAGTCCTGGTGATGGGGCAGAACCAGCCGCCGTGAGGGTTTTGACGACACGCGGATCCGAAGGCAGACGGCGGCCGCAGCGCGGCTGCAGCGTGACCAGTGATCGACGCGTCGGCCTGGTGCGCTATAGGTCCAGCCCCAAATATTTTGGCGGTTTTGTGTTCTGCTGTTGAGGCTTCTGTTGGGGAGTCTGCTGTGGCACCGGTCTTTGGGCACGACCAAATGCAGTAGCAAGTGACATTTGGACGCCACTTCAATACGAGTCCCTCTCCAGAATGCAATCAAGGAGGACTTGGGGGGGAGCATCGTGCCCCGCTGATTGAATGAATGTGCGTGCGACAGCAACAAGTGCCTGTGCAGGGTGGCATTGTGTCGTTGAACGAGCTCTGCTTGCAAGAGCTATGGAAGCGATTTCTCAGAATGGAAACTTCATTATGCCAGCGTTCAGCACTGAAGGCCGGTCACGCACAGACATGACACTGCTGTGCGCAGCGCACAATTCGGGGTTCGCATCATGATGCAGATGATGCTCCCACACATCCACCAAGGTAGAGGTACTCATTGTTTCACTTGCTCGCCATTGCCGGCACTCCCTGCTGCTAGAGAACGGCGGCGTGCAAGGTCCTGCCAGTCACTGTTCGCAAAACCTGTGCACCGCTGACAGTCGATTTCATGGCCGCCCGGCGCCGGGCATTCCTAGTACCCCGCAACTGTGCGAGTTTGCCACTGTCCAAACCATTTTTGGCCCGTTTTAGTCGCATTTGAGCGCCATGTAGCGGCTTCTAGCGGCTTCATGCGATGCCCACCAGCTTTTCGCTCAACATCCACAGGCGCTGGCCCTTCTGCCCGTCGCTGACCTCTTCAGACACGGTGTTCTCGAAGGAGCCCTTCTCGTTGGACCAGCTCCAGTAGGTGCCGCTCTTGTTCATGTTGGGGTCGGACACCACCTGCGGATTTTAGGGTTTTGCATGTTTGGCACAGCCAACGTATTGGGGTGCATTGCAGCATTCGCACGCAGGGCTGTGCCTAATGGGCCATGTAGAGCAGCCGCGCAGGTGCTGCATCCTCCACGACAGAGATGTCACAGCGGCGCCAAGGCGCCAGCCAGGAAATATTTGCGGGGTTTAGCGGCGGCACACCTGCGCGAGGCGCTGGCCGGCGTCGGGGATGGAGACGTAGCCCTTGGTGATGTACTTCTGGAAGGGCGGGAAGAGGGTTTTGAACAGGGTGTAGTGGTCCCGGAACAGGCCCGTCTCCGCGATGCAGCCCGGGTACAGGCTGGCAAAGGTCACGCCCGTCTTCTCGTGCCACCGGTTGTGCATCTCCCGCATCGTCAGCATGTTGCACACCTGCGCGGCAGGGCAGAGGCGTGCGTCGTTAGTGATATTGCAGGCGTCTGGCGTCTGCTGCATGCAGGAACACCAACTGGCAGCGCGGCAGCACGGTGATCCGACAGAATTCCTGTGCCTGTGCTGCAGCTAGCCTGCAGGGACCGCCCTCCAAGCAGCGTCCCACCGTCTGCGGCACCTTGCTGCTACGAAACCGGTGCAGCAGCTCCACGCTGCCAGATGAGCTCCGGGGACAAGAGTTAGCTTCTCTCTCACTGACACCATTAGACAAAAAGACGCACTTTGCTGTCCTTGTAGGCCTTGGCGCCGTCGTACTCGCCGCCATCGATCATGCCGTTGCCGCCGAGGCCTGACGCCAGGCCGTCAAGATCGCCCAGGTCGGCCTGCACATGGAATGAATCGCGTTAGGGTTTGCCTTCAAACACGGTGCAGCTACGAAGTACTGCAGACGCCCAGTGGCAGATGGCAGAAGTACACGCAAGTGCGGCACTGATGAAAGAAGCAGCACGGCGTCTTTTGCGCGGCAGGCTGCCGCGAGGGTATTGGTGTTGCCAACAGGATAGCCATGGGGCACATGTCAGAATCAACGTGCGGCACAAAAGGTGCACGGAACCTTGGGCGGCATATTGCCGGCGAGGTGCTGGTGTTTTGCTGACAGATAGATGATGTGTCACAAGGCGAGACTGAAGAGTGGGGGGCACCTTGGGCGGCACATTGCCGGCGAGGGTGTTGGTGTTGCCGGTGATGGAGCCAACATGTGACATCAGGTGGGAGATAACATGCAAACCCAGGGAAAGGAGGCACCTTGGGCGGCACGTTGCCGGCGAGGGTGTTGGTGTTGCCGGTGATGGAGCCGACGATGATGACGCGCTTGTCGGCGCCGTCCTTGGCGGGCTCCTCCTGGATGTCCTCCATCAGCAGGTTGGCCAGCAGGAAATGGCCCAGGTGGTTGGTGCCCGTGCTGATCTCGAAGCCTGCAAATTTCGGCGCAGCTGGTCAGGGCTGAGTAGCTTGAGTTCAAGACACACGCCAGGACAGAGAGCGGTGCAAGCACGCAAGCCGCTCTGCGGTACCCCGCTGGCGAGCTGAAAGCGGGCCAGAGCGGACTGCACAACCCCAGCATGAACCCTGCAGGACAACACAGTACTGCTTCGTGTAGTCATACAAACGAGGTTTCACCCTCTATGCAAGGCGAATGAGAGCGCACCGTCGGCGGTGAAGGAGGGCTCCTTGGAGGTGGGCAGGTAGACGGCAGCGTTGCACACGAGCACGTCCAGGCGGCGACCGGAAGCGCGGAAGCCCGACACGAACTGGCGCACGCTGTCCAGCGAGGCCAGGTCGCAGTGCATAACGGTGTAGGAGCCGTCGGGCAGGCCCTGCTCCTTTGCCGCCGCGACCGCCTTTGCGTAGTTGCGGCATGCCTACGAGTGCAAAGAGAAGCGAGGTTGGCGACCAGTGGTGTGTGGTGGCACTGGGGCGCCGGCAGTATGCGGCGGACGGCTGGAGAAGGCACAGCCAGGTCTGCCGCTGACCCAGCAACGACCAACATGGCTATCAAAAGATTTGCTGATCAAAGAAGTACTCGAGACACTGCAGTTCACGCAGATGCCGGCCGAACAGTTCCTGCTGGCTTGTGGCGCACCATGATGACGTGCCACTGGCCAGAGTCAGCCAGCGACTTGGCAGCGGCAAGGCCCAGGCCCGAGGAGGCGCCGGTGATGATCACCGTGGGCTTCTGCTGCGCCTTTGGCTGGTCTGCAGGACACGAGGGTTGCCGTCACTCATCAGCAGCCATCAGCATCACACCCTGTTGCAGGCGTCTCAGCCCCACGCACAGTCTGAATCGTCAGCACAGTGAAACCGGCACACGGCAAATACGGACGTGATGTGAAGTACCTGGGTCTGCTGCCGTCCCGGCACAGATGTAAGGACACCTCGTGCACGCACTGAAGCCTCGACAAGCTCTGCCCACCTGTAGACGCTCCCTTCGAGGGTGTCGCCGCGACGGCGGACGCGGCCCGCACGACAAGAGCGCTGGAGCGCATGGACGCGCGGCTTGCGTGCCGCGCCGCCTGGCGCAGGCTCTGCTGTGGGCGGGACGCGGTGCAGGGGCGCAGCGCTGCTGTGCGGGCAGCGGGGCTGCGAGCGCCGCCGAGGCGGCAGCTCTGCTGTGTCAGTTGCATGACGGCCATCTGCACGGCGGCATGCATTGGGTTTACACGATTGTTTACAGCAGAGGCTTACTGAGATGGTGATTGCGGTCCTTGTCTGTTGCATGTGTGAGCGAAGGTGCAAGGACTTTGAGCCTACGCTTACAGCGTGCGGAGCAAAGTCTGCGTGTATGTGCAGTGCTACGCGAAACCAGGCGCACCTTTGTTGGTGTGCCTTGAGGCTCAGTGCGTTTTTTGATACGAGCTTCAATGAGGTGCGCCTGCAAATATCCAGCAGAGTGAAAGAAGGGTTGAGCAGATATGCCAGCAGCGAGACACCAAATATGTCGCCGATCGTCCCACGGCGTGCAACTTCTTTGGCAATGTCACTGCAGGTCGACAGACGGGATGCGGATGGTCAGCGCATGTGCGCGTACCAAGCGGAGGTTCCGGGCAAAAAGATGTTGACGGCTCGCTTAGAACAGCTGCTGTAGGACGCCGCTGGCAGTTGCGCTCTGTGTAAGGTCAGATTCAATGTTGAAGCCTTCACTGTTGCGAATCGTGTTGAGCTTAGTGCTTGTGCGCAGAAAGACTTGCACAGCGCATGATGCAGTTTATCCGCCCGATCCGATCTGCATTCCCGCGCGTTCCAATTCTGGCACTTTGCTTAATAGTCTCTTGCCACGTCACGCCAGCAATGCAGAATCTTGCAGATGCTCGTGTCCATTTTGTGCGACTCTGAATCATTTGCCTGGCAGCACAGGTATAACTTATTTTAAATAAGTGTGAAATCGAGCGCTGCGTCACCATTTCACAGTTTTACGCGGCTCGAGTTTTGGGAAGGTTTCACCAAGTTCACACAATACTGGCACAGTTGTCAGCCTCGACAAGCCTGGCTTCGGTCCTGTGGTACTGTTCTCTTTTCATCTTTGTGCAAACAGTGTGAACAACTTGCCAGCAACCTTACACAGATGACGTTCTCCGGTCAGGTGATGAGTGATCTGGGCGCACTTCTCTTGATGACCGCGTTATCAGAAGCACATGCGAGCGATCACATGGAAACCAGAGATATATAGCTTGCTTGCGGGCGCAGGAGCAACGGCTGCTGGATGATCTTGCGGCGGAGGGTCAGGAGCACCTTACGGCAGGGTGGTCAGAGCAAGGTGACTGGCACTCCATTCTCTCGGTTGTGCATGGCAGGAGACTCGATGCTGGCTGGAAGGCTGTGCATGGAACTTTCTCTGTTTAGGGTCTTGTGGACATGCGTTGCGGCAGTGGCCCGGCCACAGAGCAGCTGCCTTTCGCCATGTCACGCAGGCGGCGCGTCGGACGAAGACAAGCAGCGGCTGGCGGCGCAGCTGGTGCAGCTGGATGAGGCGTACCCGGGCGGCCTGCTGCAGTACATCCGCAACGCCCGCCGCCTGCTGCAGGACTCCCGCGAAGGTGCCTTACGCAAGCAGGCCGCACTGTACTGAGCTCCTGGAGTATTCCAAGCGAATTGCTTGCAGCAGAGCGCAAGCCGGCCTGCCTTCGTGTCACAAAAGTGCTATGACCGCAGCACCGCATGCGCGCAGGCAAGAACGCATTTGACGGCTATGCGCCCAGCGTGCCGGAGGGGGAGAAGCTGGACTATGGCAGCGATAGCTGCAACGAGCTGGAAACCCTGGGTGAGCCGCCTGCTGCTCGTGCACAGCGGCCGCATCACTTGTGGCCGCGACATCTGTCTGCCGAGATCCACGAGGCACCCTGCACCCTGTGCCCCAGCTAATCACGCCCAGCTTGACGGAAGGGTATACGCCTGGTCAGCCTCGCTGGGGCTGAATCCGCGCCGGTGCGCCGTTGCAGGCGTGGAGGCAGCAGGCGAGGCGGCATTTGTGCTGGTGGCGGGCGGCCTGGGGGAGCGCCTCGGCTACTCCGGCATCAAGCTGGCGCTGCCGTCCGACTCCGCTCGCGGCGCCTGCTTCCTGCAGGTATTTTGCAAAGTCTGCATGTGATGCAAACCATCGGAAACGAAGAAAAGACGTGCGAGGAAGGGGACATGTGACGCAGCGTGGCCATCCGACTCCGACCGTGGCGCATGTTTCCTGCGGGTATCTCTGGATATTGATATTGACTTCGAGCAGAACCTCCGAAAGGAAACCCCAGCAGGAGTTTATATGGTTCATCCTGCACGGCAGGACATGCGGCTGATCGCGCCAGTCGTCCCGCCATCCTGCAACGGTTCGCGGTAGCTGAGCAGCAAGGCAGTAGGGCGCGGCTGGCAATGCTCGCACATGCGGTCACAGCGCGCCCAACCAGCGCCACGATCCATGCCTAGACACCGTCTGGGGCGTAAACCTAAACTCTCACCGCAGCTGTACATCGAGAACATCCTGGCGCTGGAGGCGAAAGCCAGGGCAGCGGGGCGTGGCACCGGACAGCCGCTGCCGCTGGCCATCATGACGTCGGACGACACGCACGGGAAAACGAAGGCGCTGCTGGAGGACAACTCCTACTTTGGGGCGTCCCCGCAGCAGATACATCTGCTCAAGCAGGAGAAGGTGGGTTTCTAGCAATTTGCATCCCGAAATTGCAGGGTGGAAACCGGCGCTGTGCAGAGATGCGGGGTTGCGGCACTCGACATTTGCGGATTTGGGCACAGACGGCAGCTGCAGCGCCAGCAGGGGGCGCCGAGCCTCCAGATCCTTCCACAGCCTTGCTGTTCCTGGGCGCTTGATACTTCTGGAGCAGTCTGATTTGATGAAAGTGTGTCTGAACCATGTGGCTCAAACCCTGCAGGTGCCGTGCCTGGCGGACGGCGATGCGCGGCTGGCGCTGGACCCTAAGGACGCCTTCCGCGTGCAGGTACTCGCCAAGCATGCTTAACTGCCCGTTTCTGGTGGCTCCGTTGCTGCTGATGGCGCTTGCTAGGACTGCATAGGCGAGTTTCCATGACCAGCATCCTCATAGGCGCGAGTTGCAACCTGCAGACCAAGCCGCACGGGCACGGAGACGTGCACGCGCTGCTGCACTCCAGCGGCCTGGCGGCGGGCTGGGCGGCCGCCGGCGTCAAGTGGGTGTGCTTCTTCCAGGACACCAATGGCCTCGTGTTCCGCGCCCTGCCCGCCGCTCTAGGTGCGTATTCAAATGCGTCTTCGAGGTTTTTGGCGACCTGGCTCGCCTCCTGTGCCGTGACCGTGTGCGACATCCGTCTTCAAGTTTCTCCGCGCGTCAGAGCTCCCCAGATTGCTGCAACTCCAGACTACCCGACTCTCATCTGCCAGTGCTGCCCCTCCTATGCTGCTGCGCTGCGATGCCGTGTCAAGCTGACAGGGTAATTTCGAGTCCCCGCCCACCAAGTTCTGAATCTGCCCAGCTCTGAAACTCTTGTCTTGCAGTCGTCAGCGTGCGCAACGACTACGATGTCAACTGGATTAATTCGACAGCTATAACATTCTAGACTCCTTGCCTGCGCAGGCGTCAGCATACGCAACAGCTACGATGTCAACTCCCTGGCGGTGCCGCGCCGCGCCAAGGAGGCCATCGGCGGCATCGCCCTCCTCAAGAACGAATCCACCGGCCACCAGGTGTTCTTTTGTTTTGAAAGGTTTCTTTGGTTTCCAGCTTCTTTGATGACCTGCTAATTGGCTCAGCCGCATGGTGGCGTTTCGTTGACTTGCCGGCAGCAGAGGCGCATGCACAAGATGCTATGCATGATCCCACGTGCGCGACTCCCAGCACTAGCCATGCATCTCAACAGACATGAAGTGCTGGTGATGGTCTGTGTTGTACGGTCGCAGATGACCATCAACGTGGAGTACAACCAGCTGGACCCGCTGCTACGTGCAGATCCACTTGAATTCGACTCTCTCAGATCCTGATGACGTGTGATCTGCTGTTCTTTGTTCCAGATGACCATCAACGTGGAGTACAATCAGCTGGACCCGCTGCTGCGCGCGACGATCAACCCCGAGGGCGACGTAAATGACGACACCGGCTTCTCTCCCTTCCCAGGTCCGTGCACATGCCCCAGGCAGGTGTGTTGCTAGGGCGCTGCAAGCCTGCACCACCAGCCGAATTTGTTAGGAAGTGTCCAGCATGCCCATGCAGGCACGGCAGCAGCGCACACTTTGCACTGTGGTGCGGCACGTCACGCTGGCGCCATGCACACCATTGACTGCTAAAATTTCTGTGTCGCGCTGTCACAGGCAACATCAACCAGCTGGTGCTGCGGCTGGAGCCTTACGTGGAGCAGCTGAAGCGGAGCAGCGGGCTGATAGCGGAGTTTGTCAACCCCAAGTACAAGGATGACAGCCGCACCGCATTCAAGTCCGCCACGCGCCTGGAGTGCATGATGCAGGCGCGTCCATGGCGTTTATCTCACTGTGGCGAAGAACATGCATGATGCAGGAGTGCACGACGCAGGTGCAGATGGAGTGGTATTTGTCCGTTTCAGCAGACGTCACCGCTTCGGCAGTGAGCTCGTGCGTGCTGCCGCAGCAACCGTGTGTTGGCGACATTGGATGCAGGCGCCAGGTGTTGCAGCAAACAAACGCGGGCAACATGCATCATCGCACATCATTCTGGCTCTGCGTTGCAGGACTACCCAAAGGATCTGTCTGCGGATGCGAGGGTCGGGTTCACGGTCATCAACCAGGTGCGCACAAGGAACTTTGAGCTGCATGTGCATGCATCACACCGTGTGACACCTCTGCGCTCCACCATGTGCCCTTGCATTGATGCTGAGACGCCGTGGTGCTGGCTGTATTGGCGCTTGCAGCGCTGCCGCCGGCCTGCTTGTGGGCACACACTCCTCCAGAGAAACGTTGAGATATTTGGTCGTCTACTTCCTCATGCCGTGCAGGTGTGGGCCGCGTACTCGCCGGTGCAGAGCGGAAATCCAGATACGTGTGTGCTGTCCCAATGATGCTCTGAAAAGTTCCCAATGTGCAGGTGTGGGCCGCGTACTCGCCGGTGAAGAACTCGGCGGCAGATGCCGCCGCCAAGGTGGAGGCGGGTCTGCCCAGCCACAGCGCCACCACCGGCGAACTGGACCTGTACGCCGCCAACTGTCGGTATGCCGTGAGAAAGAAAGGCTTACAAAAGAAAATATCAAACCCACTCATAAAGAAGTAGCATGCGATTGTGATTTTGGGCTGCCCAGGCACAGCAGCACCACCGGCAAGCTGGACCTGTGTGCTGCCAATTGCAGGTGGGATTCAATGCCGCCTGGAGTACACTTCCCGCCTTGGCTTGCGCTGTCGGCCCTGTGCATCGCCTGAACTCTGAGGTCATCATCCCGCTCGCCATCACAACGATGCCGCAAGACGCCCTGCCCGCGTGCAGGATGCAGCGGGCGGCGGGGGTGCGGGTGGCGGATCCATTTCAGGGCATTGTCTCGGCGCAGTGAGGACAAGTGGGGTGTCTCAGATCCAGATAGCTGGGGTGTCTCAGATCCAGATAGCTGGGGTGTCTCAGATCCGGATTTCGGAAGACTGTGGCCCTTTTCGCAGGATGCTGCGGGCGGCGGGGGCGCGGGTGGCGGACCCCACGCCGGCAGCCTTCAACCGGCTGGCCGTGGACCTGTGGCCCCGCGTCTCCTGGACGCCCGCCTTTGCCCAGGTGACTGCAGGCGCAGCAGTGGAAAGGGGCTGGTACGACGGTCAACGGGCAGGCAGCACAGCTTTGAGCGCGGCATCTCAAGGAATGGATGTGTTTGCAGATGGGGGCGGACAGCACAGCTTTGAGAGCAGCATCTCGACGCATTGGTTTGCGGGTGTGCAGACGGCCGCAGAGCTGCGGGAGCGGCTGCCAGATGCAGGCAGGCAGCGTGTGCATTCGGGGTGGTGTGTGCACATTGCAAAGCAGCTGTGCCGTTGATAATCTGAGATGTCCGTCCCCAACTGCGCAGACAGCGGCAGAGCTGCGGGAGCGGCTGCCTTATCCCTTCAGTGTGAGCATTGGGCCGCAGGCCGCACTGGTCCTGGACGTGGGGAACGTCGAAGTGGAGGTGGGCCTCTCTGAGCATGCGCGCTCCATCGTCGCTCGTCGACAACAGCTTTGTGCATTCGTCGCTCAGGCCAATGCCTGCTCGAATGTGGGCACTTGATCAAGACTGAGCGGCACAAGCAAGCCCGCATCTGCAGCATGACTGCTGTGGATGTTGGAGCGATCTGTCTGGGGTGGCGGTTAATGTGGTTCGAGTGCTTGTGCAGTGAATTTTACTGTTACAATTTCAGGCGCTGCAGCTGGATGGCGCGCTGCGGGTCTCGGGTGCAGCGGAGGCGCAGGTCGTCATCGACGGGCTGCACGTGCAGAACAGCGGCTGGCGGTGGCGGCCGCTCGACGACGGCAAGGCGCGCGTGCTGACTCGCCTTTTGCTGTGCTTCATGTCCGCAACAGGCCGGTCGAGCCGCGTGTTGTCAAAGGCGGCAAGGGGCGGGTCATGTCTTGAGGCATGCCATCGGATATGGCTTCCACTAGGCGTCCTTTCCCAGGCACTTCTGTTGGGCTCTCCCGATGGGCACAACCTCGAGCTGTGGTTCACAGCACCACTGTCGATCCCGCCTGCCGCATCTTGGGCAGCTGCATGAAGCACGCCCCATGATGCTGACTCGAGGGTGGCACCTGCACACCGAACAGGCGTCGGAGGAGGAGGCGATGCGCGGCTTCAGGGTGGAGAGGACGGAAACGAGGGAGCTGGTGTGCGACCTGCCGCTGCTGTATTACGTGAGAGACGCCGAGACAAGCACGCAGCCGCTGGTGGCAGCATTATGATTTCGCTGATTGCTTCATAGTCTGCAGAAGTCCACTGATGTCCTATTCGAATCTGGCTTGGTTGTGGATTGATATGGCATCAGTGCTTGCTACTGGTTTCTGGCGTGAAGAACTGGGCGACATTGTCTAGACTCAACTGTGAAGATGGCCTTGCTCCATGCGAACACGAGATGCCACAACATGCGCCACAGCCGTTGCATGTGCATGTGCATTTCCACCTGAGTCTGGAAACGTTGGCTGTCCGTACGGGCAACAACTGGCGAGTTGTGCCTCTGCAGCGGCTGCCTCGACCGCGACGCGCAAACCAGTATTATGCATCGTTGCCAGAGCTCAGCTGCAACACCATGTCGCAGCCGTGCTCAAATCCCCCCCATGCACTTGAAACTGTCCATCGCGGACGCTCACGAGCAGCCGAATCAGTGGCGCCCGCGGCTGTCGTCATACGCCCGGTCTCGCTCCCGGTCGCGCCGCCGCCGCTCGTCCCGCGAGCCGGAGTAGTCGCTGTGGCGGGACCTGTCGCGATCCCTGCGGCGGGGCGCAAAGGTCTCGCTCTCGGATGTCGGCTTTCGAGTTCGTTCCAGTCGAGGAGGCATGCGCGGAGGGCGCGCAATGCTGGCGCCTGCGCCGCAGGATGCTGGCTTGAATTCACGGGCTGTGTAAGGGTTCAGAGAGCCACACCGTGAGCGCTCGTCCCGGTCCCGGTCCCGGCTGCGGTCGGTGTCGCGGCTGCTGCGGTGGCTGCCGGACTCGTGCCCCAGGCCCGGCCGCGACCGCGGCTCCCGCTCCCGCTCCCTGCGCCGCAGAAATGTAAAGCCTCAGGAAGGCCCCGACCCTTTGTGTGTCGAAGGAGGCGAACTTCGGGCAGACACGGTCGACCCCCTGATGATGGCGGCCCTCGCAACACCGAATCCACACAGCCACGTGTCGCCAAGCGACCAGCGGAGTTCTACCGCATGCATGCGCCTTGAGCACGCTGCAGCACCGTCTTGCTGCTCTCACTGCATTCTTGCTTCATGGCGCAGCTCGGCTGCTGCGTTTTTGGACATGAACACATAGGGAAAGCAGCGCAGCCCACGAGGAAAAGCTTTGCCTGGGGCGCTCCGAGCGGGCAGACCAGTGCGCCTCACGCGGCGCGGCAGCGAGCTTCTTCCGCAGCTCGTCCAGCTTCTCGCGGATTGCCAGCCAGCCCAGGTACTGCTCGATGAAAAGAGATATCTTCACGCTTTGCAAGTTTTGCGCAGGTTTGGAGCATGGGTTTGTGCATGCTGCACAAACCCTTGCAGTGTGTGCACAAGGATTCAGTGTGCTCAAGAATGTGGCTCATTAAGCAAGGAGCAAACCCATTCAAAAACCTCTGAGGCCCTCACCTGTTTGCCGAGGAGGTGCTCCTGCAACACGAGGGCAGTGAAACTGTCAGTTGACGCGCACAGGTGACGTGCATGCCGCCAGGAGGAAATCTCGGCCATCTGTAGCCCTGGGCTTGTGCTGTCTGGCCATGTACAATAATGCAGGCGCTGCCACAGATGCGGCTGCAGACAAGGCCGCTGTGGAGCGGAGCGGCAGCAGAGGAAGTTGGAAGCCGTGCAAAGGCAGGGCAGCTGACCGGGGCGATTCTTTGGACGGTGCACATCCCTTGAAATCACCCTGGTTCACACAGAGAGCATTGGCGGGAGTGGGACGAGAGGATCAGGAGAGTGGCCAAGCAGCTGACCGGGGTGGGGCCGGGGGGCGGCGGCGCCGGTGCCCCGTCAGCAGGGGGCGAGGAAGACCGCGCCTGGCGCCGCTGCTCGTTGTCGGTGCTGTTGATGAAGACGCCGCAAACCTCGCACACGCTCATGACCCGGTCCGGCTGCGTCAGCGAACCCAGCAGCTTGTCGTGCTCCTTCTGGAGCCCCTCCGCCTGCGCCGCAAGCGCCATGCTCGCGTCCACCTCGCCTTCCTCCGCCACCCGCTCACTGTCCTCCACCAGGGCTGCAGTACAGAGGAATAAAATCCTTCAAATCAGATGTGTATAACAACTCAAATTGTCGTGCACCTTCTGGAGCCCCTCCGCCTGCGCCATGCTCGGGTCCACCTCGCCTTCCTCCGCCACCCGCTCGCTGTCCTCCACCAGGGCTGCAAGTAAAACGGGGTCTGACTTGAGGATGTAGATATCGGACATGCTGGCGATCCGCCCTTCCTCCACCCGCTCGCCGTCCTGCACAGGAGCACGGGCGTGGGATTTGGGAGTGATCAGACACACAGGTGTCCAGCGGCCAAAGGACTACAGAGCTCCGGCAGCCACATAGATGCCAGCGGCAACGGCGTGTGGCATCCTGCTGGCGTTACGTGTCGTCCCCGTGCCTGTATGTGCGGCTCCCAGTCTCCCTTGCGCAACAACATGACACATCCATCATACTTTCCTACTCCGATGTTTGCGTCGTCTTCTGAATCTCGCTCACAACACTTCGGATTTAGGTTGTCACCAAATGTCATTCTCCACCTTGGTGTTGTGAGGACGTCGATTGCTGCCAGTGCATGGCCATCGTACATGACTTTTCTTTCGTTGAGATTTTAATACACGGCCTCCTGGTTCAGTAAAGCCAGGCCGCATACCTCGCCACCTCCCCGCCCGCCCTGTTGCAGCATCCCTGCTCAAGTGTGAATCAGTGAGGTTGCAGCCGAGCAACGTGCCACCTCTTTGTCTGGATAGTGGGCCGCTCCACGCCGCTCATAATGCGCCGCAATCGCCCCCGGCCTCCTCACCCGTCAAAGCAATAGATGCGGCAGGGCATCCCACCTGCGTGGGGGCCCAGATGGGTCTTCAGTTGCGTGGGCGGATCCAGAGGTGCCGACAGAGCAGAGGTCTGCAGCGCCGGCCGTTCTAATCCACATCCTCGATGACGATGGTATGCAAAATCTGAGCCCTGAGCCTTGACTTGCGCGTGCAACATCCTCTGCAAGCATGTATTGCGCAGACACAAACCAGCGGCATTGGTGCCACGTAGCTGAACAGCAACAGCAGCCAGCATCCAATGCCGCTGTCTAAGTCTTCCAATGTCCTGCCATGGATGCAGCGATAGGCTCCGAAGCCCGTGTCACTACAGCAGGCATGCGGATGCGGCTGCTGCTGCGGTGGCCGGGCCGGAGGGGCTTTCTGCAGAGCACCTTTTCCCAAAAAGGAGATTCCCTCTCTATGAATCAACCTGTTGACCTATGAATCAACCCATTAAACTGTGAAAATGCTCACCCTTCTGGCGGGCCAGGATGTCGTCCAATTTGGCGCGGTCCTCGGCGGACAGCGGGCGCGGCGCCGACTCCTTGCTGGCACGCTCCTTCTGGCGCTCGATCTTGCGGTCCATCTCCCGCACCAGCGTCTCCAGCTCCGTGCACAGCCGCTGCTCGTAGCCGTACCTACCAAAATTCGGTTGTCAAATCTAAGCTCTGTTTTAGATGAACAACGTGTTCCAGGTTGTATCTCAGGCGTTTGTGTGGCTAGTTGGCTCGGCAGCGTCTGTGCAGCTGTTGGCAGGCAGTAATCGTGTTCCCTGACTGCTGCCGTAGCGGGGAGGCAGCAGATTTGCAGCCGTAGCTGAAACGTCTGATGGCATACTGGGGTTCATGGTGAACACAGTCAAAGCCAGCGGCGACATGGCACAGCTGTATGTCATGTACCTGGTTTTCTCCTGCTCGGAAAGCGCATCCCACTCCGCCTGGACCGCCTCCCACCCCAGCTTGTCGTCGTGCATCTCGTACTTGCAGGGACCTGGCAGCGACAGCAGAACACACCCTTTTCAACGCTAGGACAATTCCAGCGCAGATTTCAGCGCATGCCAGGCGAAGCTCCACATGCGCACATGGCATCAATGATGGCTGTGCATCGCGATGGGCACTGCGAGCTCACCGAGATACGATTTGGTGTTTGCGAAGAGGGTGTCGAAGGGGCACAGGCCGGCCAGGTTGTACTTGCAGACCTCCCGGTTATCAAAGCGCAGCGGCTTGTCATTGCGCTCCGCCAGCGGCACATTCCGCTCCTTGCCCATGAGCTGCAGCAGCGGTTGCGTGGTGTCTCGGTTATTTTGGCAGACAGGACTGTGCAAGGCTCGCGTCCAGACCTGCAGTGAGGTCGAGCAGCTATGCTGCGCAAGGAAAAGAGTGGCATCGTCGTCAAAGCGCACGGGGGCCACCCACCTCGTCCAGCATGGCTCTCGTGGCGTCCACCATGATGGGCGCCCGCTTCTAGCCAAGCCTAAGGCCGCAACCGCGTTTGCCTGGGTCTCGTGTGTCGGGCTGCTCGCTGGTTCACTCGAACACGACAACGGCACTCGAATCTATCCCAGGCCTCCACTGAGAAAGCAGGCTCCGAGTGGAAGAACGGCTGAGACCGACGAGACGGGTGTGGGGCACTTGCTGCACCTCGCCTCCACAGCTGGCTGATGATGCGTTTGTGAACCAAGAGCAAAGCGGCGCCGCGCGCCGCCTCAAGCAGGATCTTGTATTGCACTTGAATCGCAACGCAAACGGACGTCTTGTGCTCGCATCGGTGCGTGGCTGAGCGGGATGTCTGGAATGTCGTGCAGCTGCACTGACTTTCCATCATGCCCCCAAATGGCCGAATTGCGCACACCAGCCTTTTGGCATCCCTGTGCAGGTCGTCGACTCAATCCGGCACCATGGATGAGCTGCTGGACCTCTTGCACAGCCCAGTGAACGAGAAGAAGTGCGCCCATCCCACGTGCATGGCTTGAAAGAGACATGCATGCGGGTGCCAACTGTCTAATGACTGGGGGTATCAGCTCCTTGCACTCATGGGCCGATACGAACTCATCTCTTACGCAGGTTCACTGGCCTGCTGCTGGCTACGAAACTCCTGCCGGCGGGAGATGCGGCCGCCGTCAAGGCGGTGTATGACGCAGTCGGCATCAGCTTCATCAACCGGCTGCTGCTGACTCTCAGCGCCTCGCAGTCTCAGGTACGACGTTGCGATGTAACACACTTGTTGTGGTAGCGAGCTTTGGAGGTGTGTGCAAGCATACAAATCAAGGCGCCAACACTAGCGCATGGCTCAAGTTGCGCTGGCACGATTGCAGGGTAGAGCAGTGTCGGAGGAGCAGCATGAGGTGCGCGCAGCGTCGGCGGGGTTGGGACTGGCCGTGCTGGCGGGCTTCTCACGCGTGCCGGAGCTGGCGCAGTCCCAGGACCTCATCCAGAATGTGCCGCTGCTGCTGAAGGTGGGTGCCTGGGTGCGGAAGATGGACTGTTCAGACATGCATGGGATGCATCGGTCAAATGATGTTCAGGCTTGTTGTAATATTAATCACAAAATCACAACTGGCAGGCTCCACACCCGACCATAAACACCCGGTCAAAGCCGTCAGACCAATCAAGGGCCGATGTGTCTGCAGGTGCTGCGCAACTCGGGGGTGGAGGCGATCCTGCAGCCCGGCGGCAGCTGCGCGCCCGCCGTGGAGGTGGGCGCGGTACACGATGCGCTGGAGTCGCTCGTGGCCATTGCCGGCGCATCGGAGGAGGGCCGTCTAGTGGCGCTGCAATCGGGCGCCATCGCCGCCGCAGCCACGGCGCTGCAGGTGGGAATGGCTGTTCAGCATGGCATCATTGCTGCTCAGCAGGCCGCTACGCATTGAACTAAACTTGTGCAGCTGTCAGCATGTGATGCAATTGCAAGTTGCGCAATCGGTGCATGTTGCGTGATCGCATCTGCAGCATCTCGTCATACACAGTATTGCAGCACAGCTGATTGCTGCGGATTTCTGCCTCGATGGCGCCAGAACCGGGAATTCAAAACAGTTTTTCTGCGTTGCGCACTCGACAGGACGCGGTACTGCATGCTGAGCTGGTGCCGCTGGCGGTTGGCTTCCTGAGCGTGCTGCTGCAGGGTTCGTCACGCCTCGTGCTGGTCTCAGGTGGGGGTCTGATGGCTGACGAAATGTTTTGAACCAAAAACACTCATACGCCACTGTGCCCATGTCTTCACAGATCGTCATCTGAAGGCATAATTTGTGCTGTGCACCTGCCATCTGCACTGGCGCAGCTGCTCTGGTCTTACCTGGGCGTGTGCCAGTCACCGCAGAGCAAGGCGAGGTGCTTGCGGCCGCCGTGCCGCCGCTGGCGCAGCTTCTGGCCCAGCCTCCTCAGCCGCAAATGCAGCCGACGGCTGCGGAGTCTGCCGGACCCGCGGCGCCCGCCGGTGACAAGTCCAGCATATCCATGCGGTCACTTATGATTGCTGCGGCAGCGAATGCTGCGCCCGTCGGCCAGCCACAACTGCCGGCAGCGGACGTGGCCCAGACCGACCCGACGCCGCATGCTGAAGGCGCGGCGGCGGACGCTCCTGAGGCGTCATCCGAGCCTCCGTCGGCGTCAGCGGAGGTCGATGCTGTTGCGGTGCAGCTGGACGTGCTGCACGCGCTGCTGCTCCTGCTGCCGGCGCCAGAGGTGCGCTCTCCGTCAAACGCTGTCACGGCCGGTGGCGTGACCATTCCTACAAGATGCCCTGCCCGAGCAAGATCCCCTGCTCGAGCCTGTATGCTTGCATATGTTCAGTGCCAAGGTCTAATGGCATGCACTGCAGAAGTACTTGAGGAGTACAAGTATGTGACTTCTTGCAACGGTACAGGGCAGCAACCTGGCGCGCCTGCTGGCAGAGAGCGCCGCCGCAGCCGCAAAGCCCGCCGGCGGCTGGCCGGGCGACCTGCGCGCCGGCGTCGCCTCCGTGCTGCGGGCGCACGCGCCGCCGGCCACCAAGCAGGCTGCGCTGGCGCTGGCGGCGGCCGCGGTGGACCTGGCGGGCCCCGCGTGGCTCGCCGGCCCAGCCGCCGAAGCACAGGTGTTATACAGGGCTGCTCATGGATGTCAGGGACAAACGCAAAGCGCTGGCGGCAAGCAGCGGGCAGGGCTTGGTCAGCTGCCGACCAGGGAGCTGGACGAGGATCGTTGCGTCTTCGAAAATATCCTGTATGCTTTTTGATCCTGCGCTTCAAACACTGGGCTGCAGCATGGAAGGCGCTTCTGTCATCTCAAACATTCTAGTTTCGCAGGCCGGCCTGCGTGGCGCCTTCTACCAGCTGGCAGTCGAGCTGGTGGCGATCGAAACGAAGGTGCTGCTCATGGATGCCCTGCGGGAGGCGCCCCTGGAAGAGGCTGGAGACGCCCCCCAGAAAGCGACGTCGGGTGAGCAGTGCCTGCACCGCAGCCTGGCGCCTGCCGCGTCTAGGCAGGCTGCGTTTCCAGCTGTGAGCTTTTCGCTTACAGAAAACTTCTGCTGCCACCAGCACGGACGACGGACAATGTGCAGGAGCCCACAGAACGCCGAGGTGCACAGCCATCAGCAGCGCCCTGGGCCATTCAGATACGCACTTGGAAATCATGGTGTCCAGCCATCCGTCCTGGCAAGGCTTCTGGCACATGTTCACAGCGCCCCTGTGCCGGCGCAGGGACGCCGGTGCAGCAGACGGCGGAGCGGCTGCTGCCTTCCTGCTTCCGGCTGCTGGAGGCTGCGGTGGAGCTGCTGGCGGCTGACTCCCAGGACGGCACCGGGCTGCTGGACCCTCGGTGAGCTCGGGCAGGGTCTTTACTAAACGATGCGCTCGCGGACTTCGAGCGTCATGCCGTCATCAGTTGCTGCAAAGGCCTTATGAGCGTATGAGCGCATGCATCTGCATCCGCGTTTGCCAAAGTTAGCGCCTTTGTTTCCTTTCCCCTGCAGGGTGGCGGGCCGCGCGCTGGACACTCTGGACGGCGCCTTTGAGGCGGTGCTGCAGTTTCTGGAGCAGGTGCTGGCGCCAGGCGGCCTGGGCGACGGGCCCCTCACCCTCGCCGCCCTGCGCGCCCTGGCCAGGTGGGTCAACCAGAATCCTCAGAACCAGAATCCTCAGAACCAGAATCCTCAGAACCGGAATCCTCATAACCTCCAACTTCCGAAAGGACCACAGTTCCTGGAGCAGGCGCTGGCGCCCGGCGGCCTGGGCGACGGCCCCCTCGCCCTTGCTGCCCTGCGCGCCCTGGCCAGGTGGGCGAATGGTGAGCTTTCGGTGGCTTGCAGGTAGGAAGGACCACAGCGTCTAGCGCGGGTGGTGCTCGATCCCGAGGGCCCGGGCGGTTGTGCCCCCCCCCCCCCCCCCCCCCCCCTCCTCCTTTTCAAAAGAGAAGGAAAAAAGTCACTACGACAAGCTTGGGGATTCTCCCATTGCGGCGTCAGGCCTCTGACAAAGGAGCGTCTTGACCATGTCTCTAGCGTCTCATCGACCATCTGCATATGTTCCAAGTGCATCTGACTCGTTGTGTAATGAATTTCCTGCAGCTACCCGCTGCAGGCACACGCGAAACGCGTGCGCGCGCAGCTGCCGGCTTATAAACCGTTTGTGCACATTTGAGACAGCAAAACCCAGTGAGTATTCTTTTCCCCGCAGCTGCTGCCGGCGCTCCTGGCCGTGACCGGCGGCGCTCCTTTGCTGTCTCTGCACCCTTTTGTAATTGTATGAAAGAGTGGTGCATGGTTCCCCCGCAGCTACCTGGCGGACCTGCCGCAGGCGCACGCGCAGCGCGTGCGCGCTCTGCTGCCGGCGCTGCTGGCCGTGACCGGCGGCGCCGGGCCCGGCAGCGGCCTTGCCGCAGCCGCCTTCCTGCTTCCGTTACTGAAGCAGGCCACGGGGCTTGGCGCGGCCGAGGAGGCCGTCGCGACGGGGGCCAGCGCCGAGACGGACGCCTGGCTGGCGACGATCGAAAAGCCGCAGGTAGGCCATTTTCAAGCGGGTTGTAAGGTACTTCTGTGGCTTCCTAGTGGATATCCGAGTGGGTGCCCACGTCCCTCGTCGTGACAGAAAAGCCACGTGTGATCGGAGAGGCAGATGTTTAGCAGCGCCGAGCCGGACGCCTGGCTGGCGATGATCAGAAAGCCGCAGGTGCAGTGTGCTTGACTCTGATCCCGAATTCATGTCCGAAAAAGGAGGAGGTGAGATCAGGCACGTTCTGCTGTAAGCCCACATGTTCCGATCTGGTTCCCGCTTTCGCAAAGCATTCGGGCGGATTTCGTGACGGAACAGTTCGTGTCCCGTTGTCCAGCACCACATTGATGTGACCAGCAGCAGTAACTGCCCAAGGAGCCCTGACCAGCCTCTCTTCCTCGCCTGCAGGTGGTCTTTCCCTGGCCCACCCAGCGGCGGAGGCGGCGAGTCTGTCCGACAGCGGCGAGGCGGACAAGACGGACAGTCGCTCCTTTGCCAAGTGACGTAATTTATGTATCAAACATGGAATCTGAGTTTACCAGGTGGTCATCTCCCTGGCACGCGCGGCGGCGGAGGCTGCAAGCCTGCCCGAGAGCGGCGAGGCAGACAAGGAGGACAGCCGCTACACTCGCGCCGCGCTGACGGATCTGTGCGGCCTACTGCTGCATCCGGTGTCGCCCCACAATCCCAGGTCTTCTCTTTGAAACTGGCTCTGTAATGTTGGTCCTTTCACAGCCGTAGATCAGATGCCAGGCTGGCATACCCCTGCGCCCTGCCGCTGCACCTTGCGCCACGTGTGGCGCAGGGTGCAGAACCCAAAACCCAGAACGCATAACCCCAGGTGCGCTGATGCTTTCCTTTCACATGTCTATCTTCCCTGACCACCTTTGCTCCAAGTCTGAGCTCATGTCCCGCGAAAGCTGATTGAGCACCGTCTTTGCCAGGCTGCCCGCTGTCAGGCTGCGATTTCTGATGTGCTGGCCGTGATTGACTCGGGTCTGCCGTGGGACGTGCAGGGGAGCAGCAGTTCCTCACATCCTGCACAATGCATCCTCAAGCACATGTGCACCGTCGTCTTGCAGGAACGCTGGCATGTTTACAGGGGAGCCGGGGCAGCGCTCGCTGTGGCGCTGGCTGGCTGGCTCACGTTCACAATAACGTCCTCAAGCTCAGTGTTTGGGGTTGCAGGAACGCCAGCTTGTTCCCCGAGGAGCCAGGGCAGCGTTCGCCACCGCGCTGGCTGGTCAAGCCCGGCGGCGGCGACCAGCTGCGGGCACTCACGGATGCGGTCAACGCGATCAGCGCCCGGTGGGTCGCAGTGCAGGCGCCTGGCGCCGGCCACGCCTCCATGCTGCCCGAAACGGAAGATGTCAGGCGAGCGCTGTTCCACGCTCCCGCTGGCCTGCTCGCAATGCGAATTTGCTCTGCTGCCACAGATGAGGGTTTGGACTTTGACTGGAGCAAAGCATTGCCTCTAAGATGATGTCGAGGCCGCTCAGTCCTGAGGCAATCACGTCGCAGGCTGACAATGGCGGCCGGCGCCCTGGCGGCGGCCGCCGTCGTCGCCGCGGCCGCCGCTGCGGCGGCCGCGGCGCAGCCACCGGGAACACGTCCACCACACGAGGCGATACTCCGCCTGGTGGCGGCGGCCCTGCAGCTGGGCTTCCGCGTCGCGGTCGACCTACAGCGGCCGACGGACATAGTGTCCGACGACGAGATGACGGAGCTGGTGGATGAGGTGGGGGACCGCTGGAACGACGCCTCGGCCGCGGCGGCGGCACTGGCGGCCAGCAGCCCCGACGTTCAAGCTGCGCTGGCGGCGGATGCCTGGGTGGCTGGGGCGATGCGCGTCCCGGAGGCGGAGCTGCGGCAGTGGCTGGGGGGCCGGGAGGGGCGGGCGTCGCCGTTCGAGCGGCTGCTGGCGGCGCTGGGCGGCGGTCAGCAGCCGTGCTAGGATGCGGGGCTGAGAAGAAGTTCGAGTGTGCTGTGGAAAGGGGTGCAAGAAGGAGTTGGGAGTGGATGGGCGGCTGTGTCGCTGCGCGCCAGATTCGAGCTCAAGTTGGTGTCTCTGGGAGAGGGTGCAAGGAGTGGGTTGCTTGGCGGCCATATTGCTGCGCGTCAGATTTTAGTGAGCAACCGCATGTGCTGCTGCTGTCGATCCAGATCTGACACAGAGAAATCAGTCGAGTTGCAAATGGCCCTCCTCGGGAACCATTCCGGAAAGCACGACGCGCACATCGTCGTTCAACGCTAGAAATGAAAACTTGTCAAATCATCGGAAAATTGCCAACCGTGCCATATATGCCCATGCGCTGAGACCTGTGCGGCATGGGTTGGCTTCTGCACCTCCGCCAAATGCAAACAACATGAGGCCCTCACTGCGTGGTGCAGCCGCAATGTGGAACAGCGGCTGCGCCATCTGCCGACAGGCCACTCGTCTCCTCGGCGAGCGGCAGCGGCAGCTTGCAGCCCGCCGACTTGAGGTCCTGCTGCAGCCGCTGGACCGCTCTGGCGGTTGCCGAACATGAAACAGAAGACGTGACGGCCTGACACTGGTTCTCCTTTGCCTGTCTGATTCTCTGCCCAACGTGTACATGCAGCAATCCAATACAATGCTATGTGAATGGGCATATGTTGCCCAGTTGGCATCCCCTGTACTTCATCCTTGAATGCGCCCAATGCAGTGCGTAGTGACATCCTGACGCTTCCATTGTGCCCAGCAAAAGCCCACCTGTCGGCGCACACCGCCGCCATGCCCTCCAGGCACACCTCTCGGATGCTGGGCAGCTTGGCCACCAGGACCTTGAGGGTGACCAGGTCGAAGTAGCCTCACTGCACAGGCAGTATGCAGGAGCCGCACTGTGACCACTTTGATGCGGTCGATGCGGCACAATGGTCCTCCATCCCGGTCCTTTGTTGCAGCGCACCAGCCGTTGTTAAACTGGACGACACAAGTCAGGAAGGTGGACGGTGCTCAGATCCTTGGCTGCAAACAAGTGCAGGCAGCTCGAAGTTCTACATGCTACAGACCCTGATCAGCCCTTGGCCAAGGATACCCTCAAGCGGTTCCAAGCACTGACCCGTAGTCTTCCTCCACCTCCGCATCAGGCTCGACACCAAATGGCAGCACCTGCAGATGCAGCGATTGGAATGGCTCGAGCCCCGTCATATTTGCCAACTACTAATGAAAGCATTTTGTTTAGTCAGCTCCGTCAGCTTGCCGAGCGCCGCGCCCGTGTCGTCCTCGCCGCCAATGAATATGGGGAGGAATGCGTGCTGCCGGAAGGACAGCTCCTGCAGAATGGTGTGGTTTCAGGCCTTGCCGGGTGGTCGCGCATGCAGGTTGGCCGCCAACAGGCTTGCGCAACACATCACGCGCCGATAGGCGAGGTTGGCTAGCAGGTTTTCATGCAAGTTCATGCAAAAGGAAACCCTTTCTTTCCAAAAACAGAAGTACTTCCAGAAACCCTCCAAGCACCGCACCTTTCAACCCGACGAGGTCGCCCATGCCCTTCTCGTACCAGCGCACATTCAGGGCGGTCAGGCCCGGGAAAGTGCGGCTCAGGTCCAGCGTCTCATCCTCATCCACGCGGCTGTCTGGCGGCTCCTCGAGCAGTAGCGTCAGGCGGCGCAGGCGTGCGTAGTCACCCGTGGCAAGCGCCTGTTCAAACATAACACCACTCGAGTCGGAAAGCCGTAATCTATTTGGTAAAGTTGACTTTGTTGTTTCAATTACGAAAGATAAACATGTTTTCGGACTCGCTGGATGTTCACCAGCTGGACGTCCATCAGAGCCGGCCCGCACAGGGCGCCGTCCTCCGACGGTCAGCACCTGTAGAAACGAACAGTATCGCATCAGATTCGCGTCGGAAACACACATCACGACAGTGTCGGTCTTCAGAATCAGAGCAGGATTACGCGTCAACGGTGCATTCACTGCGATGTGACAACAAATCTGGCAGGACAGTTCCTTGCAGCAGGCCTCGACATTGAGCTTGTCTTGCAGGGAGAGCTCCGCTTGCGGGTGATTCAGGACGCTGGACAGAAGGCCCTCGGGGAGCTTGTCGAGCCGGGCAAGCTCGGCCTTGGCAGCCTTGTTGCTTGGACTTCCTGAGCCCGCAGCGGTGCCTGGTGAGCTCATCGAGGCGTCAGGCTGAGCGATTGTGTACGGCCATTGTTATCTTTGGGCGGCTGGCGAAGAAGCTGGCGCGCCCTAAACAGACACTCGCCCGCCAGATTTTCCGCAGATCATACTGTTCGATTTCTCTTTTGCGCCTTGGTTGTGTTCTCAACCTGGGGGAGGTGCAAGTAGCAGTGCTGAAATGCTCAGATTTTCAAGCGCGATCCTTTGATGACTCATCGTCAGGTTTTGCCTTGACTTGCCTTGCTGATGGGAAGCAGATGCTGGGGAGGTGTGCAGCCATCTCCTTGATGATGAACGTTTGATGACCAGCGTTTCAATACAGTTGTAGTTGCATTTGCTGCAATACGTCCCTTGCCATTCTCAACGCACCAGATACAGAGACCTCCGACATACTGTTACAAGGCAATGGCGGCGATGCCCTTGGTGATCTCAAAGAATACGAACAGGTTCCAGAAGCTGTGCAGCAGCATCGGCGCCAGCAGGTTGCGCGTGTGCACGAACAGCAGCCCCAGCAGTCCCCCGAGCACCAGCAGCGGCACGAACTGGCAGCCTGCGGGCACGAAAGGACAGGATATGACATCTGCAGTGACAAGTTGAGCAGCCGCGGCTGCCACACACCAGTCATCTGGGGTATGAGAGTCGTACAGCACACCTGTAATGCAACAGATGCTGTGCGCAGGCGGGGGTTTCTTATGACCCACAGTGCATATCACCAGAACAAAACTGTGGCTATGCCACATGCAGAAGCGGAGCCCCCACCTTGCAGGTGCGCCAGCGCAAAGATGCAGGCGGAGGCGGCGATGGCGGCGGGCACCGGCAGCCAGCGGCCGAGGCTGGGAAGCAGGAAGCCGCGGAAGATGGCCTCCTCCCACACCGGCGCGCACACGCCCACAATAATGAAGTACATCGCGTTCGTGGCCTGCAGCACGCCCATGTGAGAAAAATTGGAGCTCTGGTGAGTCGAGGTGTTGAGGTTTTGTGGAAGCTTAACTTTGGTGAGCGCTGCAGGAAACAGAGGTTGGACTCGGGCTGCGTGACGAGCCAACGTATTGCCACGCACATTGCAATCGAAAAGCAATCCAATATGATTTCTGCTGCAGGTAAACAATATCAGGACGCGCACCAGGTCGCCGCTGCCGAGGGAGTGTTCTAGGCTGTTGGCCGACCAGGGGCTGCCGTTGGCTGGAAACAGCGTCTGCACCGCATGTGCATCTACCATCATGAACCATTTGATGCTCTTTCTCAGTTGTGTCGCCAGCAGGTGGCCTGCTTGGTCACTGAAACTCAGGCAGTAATGCGCAAGCAGATGCATGCTTGTGCCTGCATCTCGGCAGCATTCACCTGGCTGACAACGCTGAGCGCGTTGATGGCTGGAAACGATAGACATGCTATGGCAGTGGGCACCTGCTGGACAACATACAAACGAGTGGAATGGATGTCAACCGCTCAACCGCTACTATGCTACGCAGCCCTGCAACACAGACAGTAATGATGTGCGGAGTTAATGTGTCGGTGCGGTGCGCGCAGCGCAGGTCTTGATGCATGCAGAACAGAGACGCAGTCCTATGCCCATGTGCCGATGATAACAGAAACGGCTCGTTCCAGCATCCACAAGATTGTCTGCACATCTGCACGAGGTTTTTGAGGCGGCGCACCAGCCACTTGGCGGGCGGCCGCAGCGCCAGCCGGAACCAGCCATCCTCACGTGGCCGCGCCCGGTGCGCCCGCAGGCACACCCACAGGATAGCCAGCGTCGCGCCCATCTGCAGCGCGTCCAAGGCCAGGTGCGACAGCGCCTGCGCTGGCATACACACGCAGGGTGTCAACATCCACACATTCTGTTATGGCACAAATATGCACACCCACAGGAGCATCGCGCCCATTTGCAGCACGTCCAACGCCAGATGTGACAGCTGCGGCGGCGCCATTGCTAAAAACTTCAGACGCAACACACCACGAGACTTTGGGTCTGCACTCGGCCAAGACAGCAAGGCAGAAAGAGCAGCTGACAGGCGCATCTGTGCCCATTGGAGCTGCACACAACGCGTGCAGATTACTTTACTTTCGTGGTACTGCTGCTTCACACGGGACTCAGTCGGATTGAGTTGCATGATTTGCAATGTTCCCACCTCCAGCCGCGGCGTCAGGTCGGCCCGGTCCAGACCAAGCAAGTCCAGTCCCACCGGCATCACGCAGCAGCCCAGGAAGCAGAATGCCAGCACCCAGAAGAACATGACCTGCACGATGGTCTCGCTACCCCAGGGCACCTGCAGCAGCCGCTTCTCCTGCGCGACATGCGGCAGACATTCACGATGCGGCGGGCACGCTTGCCCTTCAACACCCATTGCCTGTTCAGCGCCCGTCCGAAGCGTGACTGCTCCGTGGTGGATGTGACGGAGTGGCCATGTGGGTGTGTCATGCATGATGTTGCACCCACCCACATAGCATATTGCAATGCAGGCTCTCGTGCAGCCACGGCAGGTCACCATGCCACCGTTACAGTGTCCAGCAGGAAAAAAGCCTCACCTTCCTCAAACGCCGCCACGATGAGGTCTGGGACCGCCAGAGGCTCTTGCAGGCGGCCAGGGCACTACGCTGCAGCCGCTCGCGCTGCGTTCGCTGCTGCCGCCGCGCAGCACCGCCGGCCGATCCGCTGTCCACTCCAGCATCGCCCGCTGCCGCACTGCTGTCTGCGGGTGTGTTGCTGCCTGGGGCAGCTGGGCGAGCCTCGCCGTCGTCGAAGGGCCCGTGCGCTTCCACTGCCGCCTCGCATGCGGAGCCGCCTCGGTGCCGCGGCTCTGATGCATTGCCCGCGGCATCAGGGCGGCTGCAGTGGCTGAATGCACCGCCTAGCTGTATGTGCGACGTCGCGCCGTAATCGAGCCTGCCACAGAAGCTGTGATGGCGAGCGGCGACGTCTCGAAGCGGAGCATGCCACTGTCTGCAGACTCGATGCCGCTCCGAAGGCTGCGCCGTGCTGTGGCACCCTGGAGCCGAATGCCGAGCACCGTGGAAGGTGCCTGGGCATGGCGCTGTGCGATAGTTCATTGCTCTCGCCGCTTTGCTGTCTTTCTGAAACCAAGAGACAAGCTGTTTCTAGTGTCGAAGGAACTCGCAGAGATGGTGGTTGGGGACAGTAGCACAAGATGAGGTCGCAGACGCTTCAAACATCAAGATCGCGTCATTACATCGCTGAACATTCAAGTCAATCGTCTGCACTCCCTCGCTGGCTCTCGGACTGCGAAACAGCAAGGCTGCAAGGTGGTGTAGATACGATCGAGACAGCGCTGACCCAGCTGCGCTTTCCAGCGTGCTGAGGGCAACGCATGGCAACCACGGCACTGCAATAGCAACAGAAATGCCATTCTCGCGCCTGGTGCGATTGTTTATGGCGAGGAAGCACATTTCATTGGAGGCAAGAAGCAGCTGGCGGCGGCATGGCTTCACCGCTCAGCACCGAGGGAGCACGACGGGTCGCAGTCACGCATGCCGCTCTGGATTCGAGTTGCAGGAGCGCGCACTGGCACTCGGCGTCAATCGTCAATGCTTCCTGGCAGGCAGCAGCATGTGCCGAAAGAATCATCCGACGATAGTATCACCGTATTCCCAACCCCATCGCCATCATGCACACTCCCTCACTTCACACTGAACGCCATCCTGAATGTGCTGCGGCTGGCCATCCGCTACACATTGCCACGCGACAGCGCCTCCATCTCCTCTTCCGGAGTGATTGTGGACAGCGACAGCGCGTGCACCGTCCCCTGCAGCTCCTCTTGCAGCAGCTGCGTTGCAGACAGCGAGAAACATCAGGTTCCCTCTTCGGCAGTGTAGGTAGTGGCTGTCATATTGTGGAGGTGAGATCCGTAAGGCGTTCCGCAGCAAGCATGGTTGGGCGGCGTACCCCGTAGACGGTACGGTGCCGCTTGACAGTTTTCTGCCCCTCGAAGGCGTTGGACACGATCTTCACGTTGAAGTGCGTCTCGCCGCTGTAGCCTGCCTTCATGCGCGAGCCCACGTGACCCGCGTGCTGGCTGGACTCGTCCAGGATGTCCAGACTGCAGCGGGAAACACGACGCAAATACATGGATGGAACTTGAGGACGCGCGAGGACATCTCATGCAGAGCATGCTTGCAGCATGTGTCCTGTGCACTGCATCCTGTACAGTCCGTTCACCGGCGAGGCTTCCATGCGGCGGACCTTGACACCACAGCGTCGCTCGCTGAACACCTTGCCGCCAACGTGTGATCAAGTCAATTTGGGCACCTCGTGCCTGCAAGACAGAGTGGGCACCTGCTGGGTTGGAGCGCCTGCTGCAGCTTGCGCCTCATGCTGTCTTGCACCGGTGTGGCACTGTCTGGCGCCGCTTCCGCTGCCCCGATGCCTGCTGGCGTGGCGCCGGCGAGGGCCGGCGCCGAGCCACTGCCTGCGGCGGCGGGCGCTGCATCTGTCGACGGCACCGCATTGCCCAGATCTGCCGCTGCCTCCTGCGCTGGTGCTGGTTCTTCCGCGGCTGCACCCTGCAAAGAAACCAGCATTTTGCGAAAGCACATGTCTTTCTTGGCTCTGCATGCAAAGGCTGTTGCGCATCCCAGCTCCATGCCTCCGCTTCACACACACTGCATGCCTCTGGCCCAGGCGCTGACGACTCACCCCGCCCAGCAGCTCTTTGGACTTGTGCTGCATGAGGCGGAACATGTTGAGGAAGCCGTTGTTGCGCGACGGCGTCAGCTTCTGCTTCAGCCCCAGCCCGTCGATGATGCCGGCCGGGTCCACCGTCAAAACATCCTCCGGCCGGCAGTCGCTCAGGCCCTGCACCAGCAGCGCCGCCAGGCCCTGCGCCAAAAGGAAAGACCGAATGTCGTCCTTTCGTCCTTTCGGAGTCTACATTGTAATTAGAAAGTACTGCAGTACCTCAGAGGCCGCACGCGTCAGCAGCTGCTGGTGTCAAGTGCCAGCAGTGCCTGGGGCTGAGAACACGTTCTGCAAACCTGGCGCACGGCCACAACAATGTCTACTGAGCAAGTGTGCACCGGGCTGCAACGTAGATAAGACAGCGCGAGCGTCAGCAGCTGCTGGTGTCAAGTGCCAGCAGTGCCTGAGGCTGAGAGCACATTCAGCAAAGCCGGCGCATGGCCACAACAATGTCTACTGAGCACGTGTGCACCGGGCTGAAATGTAGACAAGGCAGCGCATGCGCCTGCACCTTTGTCAGCTGCGAGTCCGAGTCCGCCTGCCACTTCAGCTTGCCGTCCTGCAGCTCGCCCACCACCCACACCTGCGGATCGGGTGCAGCGGATGACGCTGATGAACAAGAAGCTTCACGCAGATGAGTATCTTCGACGGTGCTGATAGGAACGATGCTAACAGCAGATAAACACCGCTGATAGCAGCCTAGCTGGACGGGGGCACATACATTGGCAAGGCCAGCGGCGCATGTGCACTGCTCACCTGTGAGACGCAGCCCTTGACTTTGTTGTCGTCAGTGCGGTCCTGCTGCGCCAGCGGCGGCAGCTTGGAGGCCAGAAACAGCAGCTGCTTGTAGCGAGCCATCTCGTCCGGCACCTGCACACATGCTTCGAAGCCTGAGCAGCATGCCACGCTCGCCCTCCCTCACCATTGTGCATGATCCGCCATGCGCATGGCACAGGCCACATGCTCGCTGACCTTGTGCGCCATGATGGCACTGACAAGTGGCTTTTAGTCCGGCATGACAGCTGACATGCGGCGTACCATCTGAAACTGGCCGACAATTTGCTTTAGCTTTGGCGGCATCTCTGCGGTTGCCGCCGCTTGCGCGCAGATGCCCTGAACGGATGAGAGTAATGCCCATCAAGCAACCGACCAAGCGGAGGCATCTCCAGCAGCTTCGTTGTTGATGCATGACAGCATGTGCATCCACGAGAACACCACCTGCGACTGCCTGCTGAAGGAGCATCTCCTTGGCCGCTGGATAGGTCTGAGCAGCCGGTGGCTGCTGTTCTGTGTGCATGGCCTAATTCTGTACGAGCAATTCAACGGTCCTGCGTTAAGCGAGGCGCCCAGCATGCTGCCTGCACTGTTTGAGACACGGGGTGTGGTGGCAGGAATCGACTACAAAACGTCAGAGGCCGGTGTGACTTCGAAGAAAACAACCTCTTGTGATGTTCTGTGTCTTGCAAACAGTCTTCTCGGCATCGGCGTCGCGCAAGCAATCCTGCTTGCCTCACCTTCGATATCTTGCCACCCGTGCAGCTTCGAAGTTGCTGACGACAGCCTCAGCTGACACAATCTGTTTTGCGGTTCCGGCCAACCTCCGTCTGCGACATTCGCTCGCAAACGTGTAAACATTAGCCAGCAGTCTGATCGCCGTCAGCAGCAGTGTCACAAGCGGCCGCGGCGACCCAAAAGGCTCAAATTTTGTTAGTCAACCGCCAGCGATGTTTGAGCAGCCGCGCCACAGTTTCGCAGAAGCAGGGCGGCACCAGGCAGACATGAGGGCCTCATACAGGCTATCTTCGTCTCGGCGGCAGTCGGTGCACGGCACTGAGAGGTCAGATGCAGCTCTGAGACGAAGACCATGGCAGAGGACACTGCACATGCTCTGACTGCAGAAGCAGACAGGAATGTGAGTGCGAGCACACAGCAATGTGAGAACCATCTGCAATCGCAGCGCGCTGGCCAAGCTGGATGGCGAGGTGCACGAGACGTTCACCGTGCTGGAGGAGACAGCGCGCCAGGCGGCTGCGGGGGCCGGCGCAAAGGATTTGCAGCGCCTGCAGCTGCAGAACGCCAGCCTCAAGGGCTCCACGCTGCACATGCATGTCAAGGAGGAGTTCCTGGACGCCCTGGCGTTCGACGGTCCCGATGGCAGGTAGGCGCAGTGGAATCGACAGCTTGAAGCCTTCGGAGAGGACACTCCACTCCACAAGCACAACTCATGCGTACTTCACTCTGTACCTTGCATACACTCGCTGCTGCGGATGCTGCTGGCCGCTTTATTAGAAAACGGGTACCCCGGTGCCAGGTTCCCGCGTGGCGATGAGGCGCAGTACCGCCAGGTGCTGCTGGAGGACGCAAGGCGGCATGCAGAGGTCAGCCGCAACCACAAGGCCGCCAACACGAAGGTGAGACACTACAGGCGATGACCGGGATTCGAGGACGTGGTGATCGAGGATGCGGTGCTCGCTAATTTGAAAGAGCGCACACCGGCAGTAGATTGAGCCTGCGACGTATGCGCCAGGACTCTGACTCGACCAACGGTCGGCACGCCAGACCTTGCTGGGCTTCCACAGCGCCGCCCACCTCACCCCGCTGCTCGGCAGGCCCGCAGATCACAGCGAAGGCGCAGCAGCTGATTGCGGCGGAGCATTGCCAAATATCATTTTTACACCGCAGATCACGGCGGAAGTGCAGCAGCTGATCGAGGCGACGGCGGCGGCGTACCGGGACTATCAGGCAACTCGGGCCGAGGTTTCCCGCCACCTGGAGGCCGCACAGCGCAGCACCGATGCGCTTGCGCAGCCGCAGTCGCCGCTGCCGGAGCTGCCCAGCGGCCCGGACGAGGTGAGGGGGTGCAGCTCGCGCTGCGGCGTCAAGCTGTAGCAAAGCTGTGGAGGTGCCGAGGGCCGCGGCAAGGGTATGCAGATCAGACAGCGGCATATGATGGGCAATCTGCTCAGCTGGGCTGAAGAGGCCGAAAGCCCATTCAGCTTTTGGGGGTGCATCAAGAGCTCTGGTCAGGACACCATTCTAGGCAGCGGACTTGCGCTGGTCAGACGGCTTGCTAACGTTGCTGCATGCTGGCCGCAGGAGAAGTGCGAGCGGCTGCTGGCAGAGGCCGCTGCCGGGGCGGCGCAGATGGAGGCGGAGTGTGCAGCCCTCTCAGTGCGCGCCCCAACGTCAAGCACTGCTTGTCTAGCGCCACATGGCCAGCAGGCTTGCCGGCGTCGAGTAGCTGCATGGTCCATCTGCTGCAGGGACAGCCCGCGGCGTGCTATGCCAATGCGTGCACTCGCGCTTACCGTGCCTGTTTGGAGTTCACCGTGCAACATGCTCATGTTCACACTTGCGCCACAATGTTCATTTCAATCGCAGGCCGCAAACCGCCAGGAGGCGGCCAACTTGGCGGCGCAGCAGCAGGAGGTCGCGGCGCTGGAGGCGGAGAGCCGGCAGCTGTCCATGAGCCGCCACGCGCAGACGGAGCACGACGGCCGCTTCCGCTCCGCTGTGGAGCGGTGCGCTTTGCTCAAGCATGCTGTTTGAAACCCTTTGGCTGCCGGCTGAGAGGCGTTGACGGCTGCTAAGTCCGGTCATCAGACGGGGCTGTGCTGTCTATGCATCCGTGCATCTGTTGCTGCCTCCGCTGACGCGCCGTTTGCGCGCAGACTCCCCGGGACGCTCTGTCACTTGCGCTGAAAGTCGTGTTGCTTTGGGGCCCGACGTGTTTTGTTTCGTCTCCATGCAGTGCGGCGGACGAATTGGCGTTCATGGAGCACGGCGTCCTGGTGCAGCAGGTGGAGCGGACCAGCATGCGGGTGCAGCTCGCCACCCACGAAGGTGTGAGCCTGGCTGCCGCAGTGTTCCTCAGGCTGGCGGCGCTGCAGACACGACAAAGTGTGTCAACCTGGCGGCAGTCTGGCAAGTGCCGGCGATGCGCAGCTCCTGAATCCAACAAGAAACTGACCTGCCTCTGCTGCAGGAGACATGCTGCACCGGCACGCGCTGGACGTGCAGCTGGACGGGGAGACGGCCGAGCTGCTGGGCGCCAGCCTGGAGGGTGACACTATCGCTGTCGACATCGGGGACCTCATCACAGACGCGCGCAGCGGCGGCCGCTCCCTGTCGCACCTGGTGCGCCTTCGTGCAGGCACAGAGAGACTGCTACCTCACTGGCGCTTGTCCATGTCGCGATGCAGGCTCAGAGGCTGCAGTTGGCGGCGAAGATGCCCGCCACGTTAGTCGTCCTTGTTGCATCAGTCTGCGCCGTCGGCTGTCGCGGTGAGCCACTTCCAAGCTGTGCGGTGTGGTGTCGCAGGTGCGCGAGACCAAGTTCCGCCTCAACGAAGCCGTTCAGCCGACTGCCATCCCTGTGCCAGTTCTGGCGGCATGAAAAGTACTTCTGGCGGCATGCGGAATGAAGAGCTGTTCCGCAGCCGCAGCCGACATCTGCAGCTAGAAAACAGTCTGACGAGCTGTTTGGCCTTTGACGTTGAGCGACGATGCGCATTGCAAAATGCTCAGCGCATTCGATATTTGACTTGACTTGACATTTGACCACTTGACATTCGACCTCCTACACTTGGGCTTGACTTCGAGGTGTCTGCCTTTTAACTTGGCCCCACTTGTCCTGTTGTCCCTACTGATTGTGAAAGGGCCCACCCAGATCGAATCACCGAATGGCACTCCATCTATCTTCTTCGAAGCCTCCAATTGGAGCCGCTCCTTTCGGTCGATCAATCCAACTTTTCACGCGCGCTGGCTGCACTCATCAGACCATTGCCATTGCAGCATTCGAGAAGCGCTGTCAAAGCGCAGAAATTCCTGCGGGGCGCTCTTGACTCCACCTTGTGCGGACTGCATTGCTGTCTGCCCTCGTCTCTTCCCGTCGTTGCCATGGCAGGCCACTGCCTGCACAGCGGCTTTCCATTTGCGAGTCTGCCTCCGTGTCGCCGACTGCAGCAAAGCCGAGGCGCTGCCTGGGTGCTGCCCGCCAGGCATGCTGCCTCCATGGGCAGGCGTGCATGTCGGGCCAGAGCAAGCGGCGAGGAGCCCGACTGGGACGCGGAGATGCAGATGTTCAGGGAGCGCACAATGCGCCCGAACCAGCTGGAGACGCTCCGAAAGGCGGAGGAGCAAGACATCGATGTGGGCAAGGTGCGACAGCGGCGGCACATGATCTGACATGATATGACGCCGCAGCATGGCTTGCCAACTCCATTACGTTACATTCATTGTGGCTCGATGCAGGTGCTTTTTGTTGGCGTGGGCCTTGCCATCATCGATGGCCTGAACAATGATGCGCCGATCGGCACAACGCTGTCATTCGTCAGCAGCGCCACAGGGTGAGCATTGCTTTCAGTGTTGACGGTGACTGCAGCAGATGCATGCTCATGACTTCTTGAAGGACTGCTTCATGCTGTGCCAGTGCACCTTGCATTCGCTGCAATGTTTGCGACGCTCAAATCTGTATGTGCGATGTGGCAGGGCGCTGATGTGGCGGCGCAGCGACAACATCTGCTTTGCGCTGCTGCTGAGCGGTGGCGAGGGCGTCACGGTCGGCGAGCGGGTGGAGTGTAAGGTCAAGGGCATCCTGCAGGTGCCGCACATGCGCCTGTTCAAATCAGAACCTGCTCCTGCGACTGTGTGATGATGCCTGCGCATGCTGCTGCCCGAGGTGTGCAATGCCGCAGGCTGAGGTGTGCTTGCGGCCTGTGCCACCAGCCCGGACTGCATAGGGTACCGAAGGCGAAATTGAGGCAGTGTCCCGTTCTCCACACCAGGTTGTCGACGCATCCTCGGGGCCTGCGACGAAGCGAGACTACGAGCAGGCCTCGGTGCCGGCGGGCGACGCCTTGCTGGGCCAGGTGAGACGCATCCACGCCAGGCGCTGCCTGCTGACTATGCCATTTGTGATCGTCAGAGTCTTCAGCAGTATTTGCCAGCCATGCCGCTCCGGCCACAGGCAGCCACAGCAACAGACGCGGTGCCCCTTCTCCTGCGACCCGCAAGGTGGTGGACTGGCTGGGGCGGCGGCAGGGGGACCCCCAGCCCATCGGCGCCGACACGCGCATCCCGCTGTTCAATGAGCAGCTGGACATGGACGCGCGGGAGCAGATTGCCGAGTCGCTGACCACAGGCCTGCGGGTGAGTACACATGTCTCAGAGCAAATATATCAGATTTAGTCAGTGTCTGTATTGTGAGGGGCCATGCATGTGTGGGAGCAAATACTGGCGCCGGCCTCCGGCCTGCAGGTGAGCTGTATTCCGCCTGGCGTATCCTGTGCGCCGATGTGTGGCAACATGCATGCGCGATGTTTCTGCCGCTGCCTGGGCGAGTCCGCAGCCTCAGCACTTCTGCCTATAATACCTGCGGGATGCGAGCGCCCTTTTGCAGAAGAGATTGGTGGGGCAAGGGCTGACTCCTGACCTATCAGCAGGAAAGAACAAACTTGCTTTTCACTCATTGTGTCAACAACAAGCTGCTCAATCAATGCGCCGGTCGTACGGCAGGCGCTGGATGTGCTGACGCCGCTGGGGCGCGGTCAGGCGCAGCTGGTCACCGGGCTGCCGGGGAGCGGCAAGACGCTTGCGGCGGTGGACACGATCCTGGGGCAGGCGTCCTCGGGGGTGCGCTGCGTGTATGCGTCCGTGACGCAGTCGGGCGCGCGGCAGGCGCGCGCGATAGAGGCGCTGCGGGCCGGCGGCGCGATGGATTACACAACGGTCGTCGCTGCCCCCGAAGGTGCCTCTGCCTTTCAGATTGCATTTCAGATTGGAACTCAGAATGCAGCTCCAGAAGGAAAGTTGATGTGTGGGAGCCGGCGGCGCAAAGGCGGATATACCTGCCGTCGCGATGCCATGGGGTGCAGTACGAGGTTAGGGTACTCGTAAGGCCTTTCCTTGCCTACCTGCTTCTGCCAGTCAGGTTTTGGGGGCGCAAGCTGACAGCCAGACCCCCGAGGCAAACTCAGCCAATGGCTCCCTTGCAAGCAGCAGCAGACTTTGTGGCGTGCAATATGGGGTGGAAAGGTAGCGATGGCTGGGCCACCGTGCATTTTCGCTGTCAGATCGTGCCGCCAGCACAAAGGCAGTGACATGCACCGACTGCCAAACGAGGAACAAGGGGCATTTTGTTTGACACTCTCGCCGCCCCCTGCACAGGCGCGTCGCTGGGGGAGCAGTATGGGACGCTGTGCGCCGCGGTGTCGATCGCCGAGCGCTTGCGGGACGCCGGCACTCACACACTTGTGGTGCTGGACGATGCATCCTGCATGGTGCGCTCTCAGATATATATGTAACAGTTTTCTTACATGGTGCGCCGTGCGGCTGTCAGGGTGCAGTCACTCGGTGGATCACAGGCATTGTTGCATACCTGCTGCTGCCGAAACCTCTGGCGGTTCAGCATGTCATGCCGAGGCTTCTTTTTGCTGAATGCCACGTCAAGGCAGGCTGGCGTCGGCTCAGCCAGAACACCTGAAGCCAGAAAACAACGGGACAGCAGCAGCCGAGGCTGGTTTCCTCTCTGCCCACAGGCGGCGATGTGGGACCGCATCACAGCGGCGCTTGCGCAGCTGGGGCTGGCGGCGCTGGCGCTGCAGGAGTGCAGAGCGAGCGACAGACCAGCCGATGGCGTGCATTTTGTTCACCAAGTCCACAAAACTGTGTTACCTGCAGACGGCGATGTGGGACCGCATCACGGCGGCGCTGGCGCAGCTGGGGCCTGCGGCGCTGGCGCTGGACGAGGGGCAGGAGGACATGGACGTGAGCGCCGTGTCGCAGGAGGCGCTTGTGGAGTATGAGGGCATGCTCATCTCCGCCGCAGCGGCGCAGCGGCGCAGGTGGATGCTTGTGACTCTCTGACATTAACACTCTTCAGGGCTTCTCAAGGTCATGCAATGAGGTCACACGAAGGGACTGGGCAGCGTGCACTGCTTTGGGCATGCTCATCTCCGCTGCGGCGGCGCAGCGGCGCAGCAGCCCAGAGCGGCAGTTTGAGCACGTGGCCCATTTACGTACTCTGGCGGCAGAGCTTGCATTGTAGGCAAGGGTAGCATGTTGTGGAGTAGGTTGCAACCCCAATGACAGAAGCTGTGGCTAGGTTGCTGGCCGACGAATGCCTGCTGTGTCAGGGCGCAACTGGACCTCGGGTTCTGTGCAATCCAGCCGCAGCTTGACCAAATGCTTCCTACCGCCTGCAGATTCTTCTCCTCGCTGGTGCAACGCGCAGCAAAGGTGCACAGGCGGCGCGGTGGCGGCAGCCTCACCCTGCTGATGGTGCTACCAGGGTGAGTGCCTTGTTGAGACGTCGCACGGCAACCAGCTCAAGTGACCTGGTCAAACATACAGCCAAGTGCCTAGCCTCCGGCGCACCAACTTGCAGGCAGCCGGCGTCGGGGGCGGCGGCGCGGCCGCGGGCGCCGGCGGCGGGCTACAAGCACCTGTCGCCGGCTCAGCGGGAGAAGCTGAAAGCGGCGCTCGCGGGCAGCGCCGACGCGGCGCAGACTGACGCCGAGGCGGCCGAGTGCATCCGCACGGAGGTGCACTGCGACATGGGGTGCATAAAGAGATTCAGTTTGCAGGAGGTTTAGGGTTTTATAGGGGGGCGTTGGTTACATCCCACCTCGGTAGCACCCAGCGACTCGTCGCACAAGCCGTCTACATGCCCCTCCATCTGCAGAGGCTGCCATAGGGCTGCAGTAGGGCTTTCAAGGCTGCATGCGCGTTGTTTCAACAGAGTTTATGATGCGATGTCAGTGCGCCGCACAGGTCGGTGAGGAACACATGTCGCTCGCGGACGGGCAGACAGCTGCGGCCCGGCGGCGGCGTGAGGCAGTTCCTTGAGCGTCTTGAACTTTCCCTATCAGTGTGTTGTGCCAATGCCTGGATGTGGGATCGCAGGTGGTGGAGGAGTTCATGTCGCTTGCGGACGGGCAGACGGTGCTGCGCCCCGGCGGCGGCGACGCGGCGGCGGGCGTGTCTGTGGACGCCGCACTCAGCGTGTCGCGCATCGGCTCGCGCGCGTTCCCGCCGGCGCTGGAGGCCCTTGCCCCCCAGATCAGGTGAGCGGTCTGTTCCGTGTAAACCAGCCTCCACTTGTGTGCCCAAGCGTTTGAACAAGCGCAACGGAGGCTCTGGTCCGGATCAGGTGGCCAAGCCAGCCAGGCCCTCCGCAGGTGGCTTCCTTGGGCGCCTGCAGACGATCTTTCATGGCAGCACGCAACGCACAACAAGCTCTTGCTCGCATACATGACAATGCAAGGCGCCTGCTGCTCTCCAAGCCTTGCACGAGGCATGTTGACGCACGGCTGCGCCGCAGGCTGTACCTGACGCTCAGCGCAGGATCCGCAACTGCAGCTGTTCCCTCGCACTCACTTCTCGAACCGCTGTGGCGCACAGGTTCGAGCTGGCGCAGACAGTGAATGTAAACCAACCCTGGGCACAAACCCTGCACCCAAACACAATCAATTGCACTCTGTACATCACATTTCCTGCTGCAGGGTCGAGCTGGCGCAGGCAGCGGACATGGACCACTTCATGGCGCACACCTTTGCAGTAAATGTCAATATTCTGTGCGCAGATTCGAGCTTGCACAGGCGGCGGATGTGGACCGCTTTGGCGCGCACACAAAGGCCGCGGACAACAATCAGGCGGCGCTGCGGCGGGCGGCGCTCGTGCAGGCGGCCTTGGCGCAGCCGCCGCGGCAGCCTGCCACCCTGGCGGACGAGGTGAGGCTGGCGGCACGCTCATGGGTGTCGAGACATCAACTTGAGACCTGCAGCGCTGCAAGGGGGCGTAATACTAGACTAGATGTTATCCAAGACTAGATGTTATCCAAGCACGTCCAGCAGCAATCTATGCAGCTGGGAGTGGCAGCTGAGACGGGTGGCTCTCTTGCATACTCCATGCAGCCACAGATGGGTCCTGTACGACCTCCACATACCGAAGAACAGAATTCTGGTCTTGTATGGTCTGTCCCACTTGTGTACAGGTGGTGAGCTGGTGGGGCTGACGGGGGACTTCCCGGACGGCGTGGCGCCAGGCGCAGATGTTTGCCTAACCAGTCGACTAGTTCCCTCCATCTGAGCTTCTCCATCTCACAGGTGGTGGAGCTGGTGGGGCTGACCGGCGGCTTCCTCGACGGCGTGGCGCCCGACGCAGTGCGCTCGATGCTCGACGAGGCAGCCGCGGCGCTGCGGCGCACGGCGCCGGAGCTGCTGGACGCCATACAACACACGGGGCAGCTGTCGGAGGAGCAGAAGGCGGAGGTTGCTGATTCCTTTCGGCAGCTGGCGGCCGCAGCCCGGTGACAGCAATGTTTCGACTGCCAGACGTGCGTGCCAGGCAGCGGCAAGCAGCGGATCGGCGCCGCGCTGCAGTTGACGTGCCTCAGGACCCAGGGTTCGCACCTCAGTGCGGCAGCGCAGCAGCCGCGTCGCAGCAGGCGTGTGAGCGAAGCTGTCAGGCGGCTTCACCACAGTTGAAATGTTGGATTGTTCAAACTTCGGACGAGCCACTTGTTCATTATCATTGGGTGTGCCAATATCAGTGATTGTGCGTGAGGTGTCAGCATTGAGAGCAGTGGAGCATCGAGTGCGTCTTTCTTGAGAGCTGTGCCGAACATTACAAGAAAGCAAGCAATGAGAGTCCCTGTTCCAGACTCCGAAACACTCCAAGGACGAGCGAAGGCTGCTGACTGCAATTTGCTACCGAGTTTTCAGTTTGCATGTTTGCATGGCGGCGCTGATCATCAGACGAAATGCTACACGCTGATAAAGATGCTCTTGCATCGCTGTCGCACTGTATAGTACATATGCCTTCGATGGATACTTCTGGGCCCTGCCTGGAGAGAGGGGCATGCGCGGGGCTGTCCTCAGGCGCATGACAGGCGCGCCGGCACTGGCTCACAAGTCGGCGATGTGCTTCTCGGGTTCCCGGCTTAGCAATTCCTCAGTTGTCAGCTCGCCCCGGGAGCTGGCCTGCGACAGACGCACCACGATATCGTCAGGCTCCGCACAGGCACGCCAGCACTCCAGGCTATCAGCCCAGTGTGCCATCTCTTAGCCCGGCATCAGCGGGCTGCGCCGGACCGCGGCGATGCTTCCGCCGGGCGTATGAACAAAGCCCGACGCCACAGCTGCAAGCGTGACAGGCGCTACTGCTTGAGGTGGCTGTAGACTGCCATCAAGAAAAGAAAAGACAAACAAAAAATCATCCTCACCTGTACAGGGCTGCAGGGCACTGTGACATTTGCCGCCGTGGGATCGGCCGCCGCGTCATCCGCCGCCTCGGCGACGACGGCGCCGGCCGCCACAACGTTGCAGGCGCCGCAGAAGCGCAGCCCCTTGCACGCTGTCTCGTGGATCTCCAGCCGCCCCAGGTCCGCCTGAGGGCGCAGCAGGGAGCAGGGTCACTGGCGAGTTTGCACAGACGTTCACCACCCTGCCTGTGAGAGAAAGTCTGCTGCGTTTGCCGGACGGCAGCGCACACACCGTGGTGCGGATGGTGTAGGGGTTGGGGTTTTAACTGAAGGCGCACCATGGTGCGGATGAAGCGCTCCTCGGCGGCGATGGCGTGACTCTTCCAGTGCCGCCGCGACCAGTTGAAGCCGTACAGGTGCAGCGCCGCGCCCGCCGGCTTGCAGTCCAGCGCCAGCATCAGCCCTGCGACGGCAGCATACGGTTGGCCGGCCGTTGATTCCGTTTTCATTGCAATTTCCATGGTCTGGGTATGATGCCGGCTTGCAGTCCAGCGCCAGCATCAGCCCTGTGGCGGCACACATGGAGAAATGGGCTGTCTGCCCAATCTCGCTGATCATGCCACAGAATTTTCATGTTGTCCAGCGCCAGCATCAGCCCCTGGGCGGCAGCGTGCAGCATTCTACACTTCGCTCACATTCCTGGTTGCCTTCCTGGTGTGCCCAAGGCAGCGCAGTGGGGTGTTGGGCATGCGTGCATGCGGGGCGGCATCCAGCAGATCTCCAAAATCCCGAAACTCACCGATCCAGCCAGTGGAGGGGCTGCCCAGCGGCGCCACATACGCCTGGTACAGGTTCTTCCAGGGCGCGAAGGGAATGCCCTGCCACGTCAGCTGCTTCGGGATCTGCGGGTACGCCGCCGCCGCCGCCGTGACGGTGTACGGGTTGAACCACCATGCGGAGCCTGCGTGCGTTGGAAACTGTCGATCGGCACGCGTCTCGACAGGGAGAGCATGAACGCGGCGCAGCAGGGCTGTGCCAGACATGAACCCGCCCAAAAAGCTGAACGTCTTCTGTTCCAGCAGGTTCAAGTGGGACCTCGAGACAGGGTGGCTCTGGGCCAGAGAAGCAAAGCACGGCGCCAGGTGCCGGCATCACGGCCGGGAGAGGTGGGCAATCAGGTGTTGCGGGGTAGGCGAAGGGGGGAGGAGGCTCTCACCGCCAAACATCCACAGCACGGGGCTGGAGGCCAGCACCTCCGCCGTCTGGCAGTGCGCCAGCTCCCCGAGGCCGTGCCACCGCAGCTTGGCATCCTCCGCCGCGTGCCGCAGCAGCCACACGTCCACACGCTCGCCGCAGAACCTGGAGACAGCATGATGCTTCCGAAAGGGGCCGCAGTCATGTGCCATGCAGGAACCGCGGGCGCAACCATGGCGAGGTATGGAGTGCGCAGCCCAAGCGCGTGTCACGAAAAGGCACCGGCGACCAGTTGGCACGCCTGCAATTGCTCGGCGTCTCCCGGCCGCTTCTGCACCAAGGCAAGTGGAAGAGCACATTGCACACATTGCAGTAAACAGACACCTGTTGTTCATCTTGTTGAAGCGGATGACCAGGTCCGAGGCCGCCACCTCCAGCCGCTGCGCCTCCGTCAGCGGGCCGTTGCCCACGAGGGCTATGCGGGCCAGCGGCCGCATGAAGAAGGCGGCGCAGGTGCGGTGTCGCTTCATGACCGCGCGGCCCTCCGCCGGCAGCGGCTTCATGAGTTTTGGGTCGGCGGCAGCGGTGGCATTTAGCAGCTTGTACGCCTGGTTTATGCTGATGCCATCCAGCGTCGCCACCGCGGATCCAAGTTGCGTTCGCTCCTCCGCCGCTGCCGCTGGGTCGGCTGCTGAATTGGCGCCAGCCGCAAACTCCGCCGCGACTTCTGCCTCCTCAGCCTCACGCTCAGCCTGCGCGGCGGCCTCCCGCTTGATGGCCTGCTGCACCTCAGCGGCTGCCTCAATCGCTGCAGCGTCTTCGGAGGTCTGCCCGAGCAACGCCCGAGTTCGTACACCGGGGTCGTCATGCAAGCTGCTTTGCGTTTCGCTGTGCGACCAGCTTGCTGCTAGCTGGTAGTACGCCGGCTGTGTTCCTGATCGTTGCTGTCGGGTATCGGAACAAGCAGGACTTGAGAACAAACAGACGAGCAAGATCGCAGTCGCGATTGCTGTGCGCGCAGCAGCAGCAGGATGCGTCAGGCGCATGCTGGTGCGATCGCGCGGTGCGAAAACTGACGGTTTGTCAAACATTTGCATCGGCCGTCAGGACGCCGCAGCAAACTGTACGTACCTGGCTTCGACCAGCCAAACCCTAAGTGCCAGCTGTTCTCTGAAGGCTGGCCGCAATAATTGGCGGCGAACGAGCTGATCCTCCGATGGAACCAGTGTGCCTACATAGGTACGGCAGCTCAACCCGCAAACAAAATGTACAATATCCACTCGCACGACAAATCACTTTGTGGCGCTCGCCGCGCCTAGCGCCGCCTCTAGAACAATTCTTATGACACCGTCCCACTTCCGCCCAGGCTATCCGCCGGTGTCCGGCATCCGTCATTCCCAGCGTCATTCGACAGATGCCCAGCTCAGCAGCTCTCGCCTGAGGCCCTGCCAGCGCGGCTGAGCACTTGCCGGGCGCCCACAGATTCAAACATCTGGCCGTCCTTCTTCAGCAGCTCGCCTGCGGGCGGCACAGCGTCACCTCATCATCAGCAATCCCAAGACGAGAAGCAGGTATCCTAGAGCGAAGAGTCACCCCCCGCCTGTGACCTTCGAGCTGGTTCTGTGCCGAGCACAGTACCTATACACTCGGACATGCAGCACCATCCCCGCCATGTGCGGTTGCTTGGACACCCCTCTGCAGATTTATGAGGAGCACCAATGGCGGGCTGAAGGAATGGCATCCCTGCACACCGCGTTTGCACCTCCAGCTGCAGCTCGGCGGCACTGCGTGCCGGTGTCTTGGGAGCAACACGACAACACCACGCAGAGGAGACTGCAGGGGTGTGGACAAACTTGCAAAAAAGGCCACACCTGCCTCCCGCAGGTCGTCCAGCAGCGTTCGCACCTCCAGCTGCAGCTCGATGCGGTCTGCGAGCGTGTACAGCTCCGACACTGCAAATGCGGGCGAGCCCTTTGCCAGCGCCGCACGCTCCAGGGCCGCCAGGAAGCGCCGCCCCTCCGCCTGCAGCGGCATGGATATTGTGCGCACTTATCTCACTGCTTCAGGCTCCAACGTTCCTTGGAGTGATCAGGCGCTGGTGGCTGTAGCTGGCAGCTGAGCTGCAATGGCGCTTGGCAGCAATACAGCATGCTTGTCACCAATGCAACAAGTTCTGGCGGTGAGCCTATCGGCACTAGGCGCATCCCAGGAATTTGCACCCTAGACATTTGAGCGCATAAGCAGCGCCAGCAATCGTCGCCGAGCACACAGGAATCCTAATGCGAGGGAAGCCGCACCGCCTTATCGCAGCGAGCGCTGCCGGAGCCTTCGAGACGAAACAAAAGTCACAGGAAATGACACCGAGAAGGCCGCACTGCCTTGTTGCCGCGAGCGCCGCCGGAGGTGCGGAAGTCCTGGAAGCCGCCCGCCTCCTCCAGCACCCGGTCGGTCGCGATCTCTTTCATCAGCTCTACCGCGTCCTGCGCACAAACAACTAAAATGAGAGGACATGGAAAGCAAGCAGGCGAGAACTCAGCATCATACATCCTCTATAAACTGTTCTTTGCGCACCACAGGGAAGGCAGCGAATACCAGGCGCCCAGCAATGAAATCACTTCTAGTATGTGCGGCAATCCCGGGAAGTGCCGGCTTTTATCGCGTTCTTGCATGTAGAGGGATGAACGATGCATGCACCAGAGCCACGGGCCAGGCCTGGATGACGGAACACACGCAGAATGGCCTTCGCTTGTGTGTGCAGGAACGACTCGTCAATCGCTGTGCTTCAAACAGCAGCTGGGTTTTAGACCCTACAGCCCAAACTGACATGCACCTCGGCGTGCTCGCGGGTGACGGTGGGGCTGAGGTCCACGCGCGCCCGCGCCTCTGCCAGCCGCACCAGGCTCTCCAGCTGCCGCGCCTGCGTGTCAGAAGTCACAGGTAATTTGGTATCATTGTAAAGGATAAATCTTGAACGGACTGGATATGCAAACTTTGCAAGGCACTAATGCCGCGCCTCTGCCAGTCGCACCAGGCTCCAGTTGCCGCGCCTGTGCCAAAATCAGAATAAACACATTAACAAATGCTGGCTAGACAGACGGCGCATGCAGGATCGCAACATCTGGAACATTCATTCGCACTGCTTTGCGTCGGAACAACCTTGCCGTCTGCACCAGCTCCCCAGCATAGAACCAGCCGCATCGGTTCATCTTGGCTGACACGTTTCCAGGCTGGGCCGGGAGGGCACATGGTCACATTCTGAGCCAAAAGCTTAGGGTCACATAGCTGCAAAAACCATTTGCGCACCGTGACAGGGGTGCCGTCCATGAGGGCGGACTGCTTGCGCAGCTCCAGGTAGTGCAGCCGCAGCAGCTCCCTCGCCTCGTCGCCCAGCCGCGGGCTGCAGTACTGCCGCGCATACGCTATGTACCTGCCGTTTGATGTATCAGTGGTTGCATAGATTGATTGTCAAACTACAGCTTGGATGAAAACTCGCGACTAAGTGCGTCAGCTGCGGGCTGCAGTACTGCCGCGCGTACGCTATGTACCTACATTGGGATAACAACTAGACTCGCGATTCGAGAGGCGTTCAATTCCATGGTTGGAAGCGGCCATGATGCCGAGGCAACCAACGGTGACAAGCTTTCCGCTAGAGCAGGTCCAGTACAGATGCTGAAGATGCTTGCCGGCCGCAGGCCGGCGAGCCATGCAGGGACTGTGCCTTGAGCGCGAGCCCCCGGCAGCCGGACTGACGTCCCTGCCTGAATGACCAACCGACTCTATCAGCAGAGACACAGCCTAGATTGAGGACGCAGATCACAGATGAGAAGCAGTCGAGGCGAGTCGCGCACTTCTGCAGCAGCTGCGTGGGCAGCGCCTCGTGGCAGTCGTCGGGCTGCAGGCGCAGGCGGTCCACCAGCGGCAGCGCCGGCGGCGCGCCGCCGCCGCCGCCGTGCGGCCCCGTCAGCAGGCGCACCGGGCGGTACTCCAGCAGCCGCTGCCGCGCCTCCGCCTCCCTGCCGCCCTGACCTGCGGCCGCCACGCCGAAATGGAGTTGCAAGCGGTTGCTCTGAAGCTGCACGAAATGAAGGGCGCATGAACGGCATGGGATGGGTACATGCAAAAATTGCAGTGCTGCCTGTGCGCCCGCACCGCATCGTGTGTAGGTTACAGCTGATTCCTCGGCAAGCCGGAGGGCATGGCTCAGGGCCTACAGGCAGCTGTTCAGAATGGCGAGGCTGTGGCCTTGCAGGGCAGAGCTTCGGCTGCCCGCCTGCATCAGCTGAAGGCTCACAATGGGGCACAGAAAAAGTGTTTATTCGCTCGAAATCTGCGCACCGGAGTGCAGCGCCATGACGTGCTCGGAGAGGTGCCTGTCGCGCGTCTCGTCAGAGGCGTCCAGCAGGATGAACACCAGGTCGAAGCGGCTCAGCAGCGGCTCCGACATGTTGAGGTTCTCTAGCACCGTCGCCGCCCGCGTGTAGTGCCCTGCCATTGGGGGATCATGCACCTGGGCTTCGCATCTCCAGCAGGCTTTACAGTGGTCACACTCGCCAACGGAGAGCGCCCTCAAATCGGCAGTGCCAGCGTTAGGCGAGCTGCACCAGTCTGTTTGCAAACAGGACCCTGTCAGCAGCGACAGATCCACGCACCGTTCTTGGGGTTAGCGGCCGCGAGCACGGCGGTGCGCGCCGGCAGCGTCGCCACCATGCCCGCCTTGGCGATTGTCACCTCGCCCTGCTCCATCGCAATCAGCAGCGCCTGCAGAGCATCAACATAATGTGTGATTGCACGTGTATGTGTAGCTCGGGAAAAATCAGTTCTGGCTTGACTGGCCACCTCCACCGGATTAGCACATTGGTCGCTTCCATGCGGCTTGCAATGCGATTTGAGTTTTGAAGGGCAGCTTCCTGATGACACCGGCTAGCTGCCTCACACCAAAGGCACGGACCGCCTTGCCTGGTGGGACGCACAAGATGCCAAGCTGCACTGTCCACGCAACTGCATTCAACCGTGCTCTGCGGGAGTCTTATGCGTTTTGACCTGGTCGTCTGCTGTCAGTCAGCCGATCCAGCGTACCTGGTGGTCTGCGGTCAGTTTGTCGAACTCGTCGACGCAGCACAGGCCCCGGTCCGCGAGCACCAGTGCGCCCGCCTCCAGCCCGAACTCGGAGGTGCCGTCGCGCACGACGGCGGCCGTCAGCCCCGCGCACGTGCTGGTGTGGCCGCAGATGTAGACGCCCCGCGGCGCGGCGGCGGCGGCGGCCTGCGGCGTGCGCACATGGGTCATCACAGGTGCTGTGCAGTGCAGCGCCTCTATGGGCAGATTGCCAGCTGTGTCGATGTCAGCCGCTCCGTCGACAGAGCCTGCAACCCTGCTTGGGCAGCATCTTCAGACCTTGCACGGTGGATGCAGAGATCCAACTCCAAGCTGTTCTATTTTCCATGCGCACGCTGTGTTCGCCGCACCTGCAGCAGCTGCGACTTGCCTGGGCCGGATTCGCTGACTTGCTAGAACGGCAAAGGCAGGATCGCACCAGCTTTGGGGACACATCGGTGTGCTTGTGGCAAATGGAAAGACACATGGCCGCACCTGCAGCAGCTGCGACTTGCCGAGGCCGGGGTCGCCGGCTGCAGCTCTGACAGCTGTCACTGCAGATTACACCTCATGACATGGACACATGTGTAGGTGTCGCAGCACCTGCAGCAGCTGCGACTTGCCCAGGCCGGGGTCGCCGACGACCAGCATGTGGATGTCACCCCGCAGCGCCACCTTGCCTGCAATGTCGCCGCCCTTGCGCACGCCGCCTAGCAGCACCAGCAGTATGCCTGCCTGCGGCACGGCATGATGCTTCAGGCTGTGCTAGTTGCTGTCCCGAACCTTGCGCGGGGGGGGGGGGGGGGGGGGGGGGGGGGGGGGGCGCGCCGCGGGGCGGGCGGGGGCCC
>JAABUL010000611.1_pt1 | contig 75845 bp, 88 predicted proteins | sample 5559151 | NCBI WGS metagenome assembly JAABUL01 (sample SAMN10711876, study PRJNA513368) | rock metagenome | isolation source: Antarctica rocks | place: Antarctica: Victoria Land, Pudding Butte sud | reverse complement strand
TCATACGAACACAGCTCAGCTCGAATGGCTACAATCAGTCAACGATCTTCTCCGCTGCAAGCAGAGAAGCGGCCGGTCCCCCAAGCACAGAAACAGGCGATAGCCCAAGCAAAGGGAAAGGTAATTCGCCCAGCGGAAGGGCAGGTGATCCGCCGGGTAGGAGGACATGTGATCCACCAGGCGAGAGGACGGATACTCTGCCAAGCAAGAAGACGGGTGATCCACCAGGCAGGAGGAGAGGTAATTCCCAATTATTCAAGTATCTACGTCCTTCTCATACTAATACTCGGTGACAGCAGCGAAGAATCGGAAAGACCCGCGGCCGAGAAGAAATCAAAAAGCCTGTGAGCGGTGCGCGGGTAAAAAGGTCAGGTGTTATGGGCAAACACCGTCGTGCGAGCATTGCTTGAGGCAAGGAATAGAGTGCACATACCGGAGTCAAGATCGCCTCAAGCGGCAACGAACTGCGAATCGAGAAGCCGGAACGTCCACCATCCTAGCTGCAAACCAGCCGATGGACAGCGTGAAACGGGACGCCTTTCACGACCTTGCTGTCTCGCGTTCAAACACGCCAACGACTCATCAACTCTCCAGCACGGATTCTTGGGCTTTACTGTCATGTGAGAGTGCGGATCAAGCCCACCCTAATCGGACGGAAGCCCTTATCAACTTGGCCGAGCCTGCAGCCACGGTAGCGGGGATCGACTGCCGTCCCCAGGCAGACGTACCGTCTTCAGGGCACCCGGACCATACCCAATACGCTTCTCAGATGACCAATGGATTGGATTCCTTGGCGTATGGCATGGATCCTCTGATAGACTACATCACAAAGGAAAATTGTACCTTTTCTGGTTCTCCCGGCATACATTCGGACGGTCCAACCAATATTCCGTTGGAGCCTGAAGATAGATGGACAGATTCTTTGGGTTCCAACACTGATTATTTTGATAACAAGTGCAACACGCCACTGTTCGCTTCCGAGTTCGCACCATATCTCTGAAGCATTGGTACATGCCATGAATACCTTTCTGTGACACAATAATGTTACAGGTTAGAATACGTACGATTAAGCTTCGTTGTTATCCTTCGAGGGAACATCGTCCTCTGAGTGGCATACAAGGCTTTGTATTCGACTTTTCACTTTCGGTTCGATATGGGAGCACCTCGGTGGTGTCGGCGTATGTGTAGTGTGATGCAAGTTGCAAGCTTGAAGACCGATTCTGTGGTGAAGATGGCACCCGCGACTATGGGGTGTGTAAGTAAGTATTAGGAGTATCGACCACAACATCTCGTATATGCTGTTGGGCTTTGAGGCTATTAGAAGTATATCATGATCAGCTTGATAAGCTGCTACCGAGATATGTTTGTGGTGAAACGCTTGATATCTATTCACACATGAACAACGAGCCCTAGCCATGCCGTATTCCCGGGTTGCACACTGGAATGTACGCTGAACAGGGTAGATGCGTCGGCAACACTTCCTTACATGTAACATTGATGCAACGGTCGAGATTGTAAGGTTCTCACGCGTTCGCGGCAAGTATTCGTTGGCCTATCCACAAGCAATATGCGGGGTTTGCGAGACATTCAGACAATGTTGGCTGAGCTAGCGAGGGGGCATAAGCACATGCATCGTGTCTAGCTGCGCCCTGGATATGGTTCTTCCGTTACCGTGTCCGAGTTCGGGTGGCTCGGACGATATCGATGATTCGCGGCAATGGCAATGGTGGACTTGTAAGACCCCACCATCTTCTAACGACTGGCCCGGAGTTCATGTACAAGGAGTTCCCGGCAATCGGCTTTCGGCATCCAAGATGCTGGTGTTCGAACAAGTAACCACGGATTAATATGTATATGCAGAGACCAGTAAATTAGACATGGTTGGTTTCGTCTGTAAACTAACTGAGCTTCAGCTGTGGCTTCGAATAACAATTCCACGGTCATTTGATGTATTTCAGAAATCGTATTCCATCACAGCTCGCTGTCGATGATGCCGTTCGGGCTCCAAGCGAGCTGGTCTTGCCGGTGGTCACAGGACCACATCTGAAAGTGCACCAGTGGCTTCCCACCTTACTGCCAGGTATTAGAATCGTGAATGCTACAAGAAAAATCCGCTCATCTTGCCCTAGTACGGATCGGCCCACGGTAATCGAGGATTTCCTGGCACACATTGCTCAAGAACATGTCCAAAAATGGCTCTTTGCTGAACCAGTAACGAAGATTATAAGCCTTGGCTTCGGGCCCCCCATTGAGTGCTCAGGCTTTCTTTGTACGGTCAAGACACAGTCTTCACCATTTTTGCGTCCAAGCCAGCGAAGCAATGATGCTGGGATGCGCGATTTCGGTATGATCCGGATGGATCTAGAGGCTTTTCGGACGGTATGGGATTCGATCATCGGCGCCTATAGCATGAGAGCTGTTTACACCAGCTTCTTCGCCACCGGCATCCACAGCGAGTATCAAGGCAACCTGGCCAGTATGTGGTGCAAACTCCATCAGAAAACCAAGCTCCAGACCAAGGCGAAAGCATTATTGCCTTCTACTCGGACAGTGTTGCTGACCACACTTGTGCTACATAAAGGCTTCAAGCTCTGGTTCCTAACCAGGAGTCCTGTCTTATTGAAACTGGTCCACAGCCACGTTTGCTCAACGAGCAGCTCAGGTTTGCTTTGATGCACATTCGCGTGGAATTGATGAACGAACTTCTATGGGATTTCGATACAAGAATGGCCACCCGAAACTGGGCCCGTTCGTCAGACCGGTTACTCGTTATAGGAAGCTTCTTGGAACTTGCAATGATTCTGGAGTTCAACGCCGTGATCGATCCAATGTCGCAACTTCTGGAGGAACAGCCTCGAGCAGGCGAAGACACAACAGCTGCGATACTTGATTGTCAGTTCCGCGACATACTCCAATCTTTTCTCCAGACAAGCGGGATAGTCGAACTGGGTGGGCTCCAGACGCTCTTGGACGATCTCGAGGATGAGGCTTCGCAGCAAGTGGCCGATGCTCTTCTACACTTCATCCAGAAGAACAGTAAGTGTCCCGCCTAGCCTATTTTATTATTTGACCTGAGATAGGGGACTATCTCCAACATAGTGCTACCATGGATGTGGAAACGGGAGATGGGCAGCCGAATCGTATGAGGCTAGTTGCGTGGGCGCTTTTGGCCATGGATTGTGGTCAAGTCAAGTCTTTTGAAACCTAAATGAGATGACGCCGTCTCATGCGTAATCAACAAATATGTTACAACATTTTCAAGGTGTTTTTGACTCTCCTTGCCAACAATGTCGGTATCTCGGGTGAAAGTTATTCCGACAAGCCTTTTAGGTTTGCCTAACCTCCTAGGATGGAGGGCACGTGAACTTGATCGCGCTGCTCTCAATTCCCAGGACAAGTTGGCAGCTGAAGAGGATGAAATGCAAAGGTCTTCAATAATACACTTCTAGAGCGATTGCAGTAGAGGTTTCTAAACGGCCTTTCGGCGTCGAGCTTAAGGACTCCTATCCACCCAAATCCGCCCATAACGAGTTACTCCTCTACATGGAACCCAGACTACCAGATCCTCGGTCAAGTGTCATCCAGACTTGTATTCCCCGCAAGTCTTCCCGTCATGCACTCACATAGTTCTGCAGTTCTTGTCTCCGCTTTGATTTTGAAAATCCTCTCCGGCTTGTGTATGGATCCAAGCTTCCACTAGCGAGCGTTGATCCTCTTTATTGCTCCAACAACACTCGGAGATACACAGTAATATTCTGTTAGAAGGTGGAAAAGCAATCGGGAAGCGTTCAAAGCAGGACATTCTACACTTTTATCAGCCATTTGAATCCCATGAAGGACGATTTAGACCCACGCAATGGCAAGGTCAAGACGGGAGAGACGAACTCATAATATATCTTACAGTCGCTCGATGTGAGACTCGATCTCCTTCAGTTCCATCGCTGAGCCTAAGGTTTGGGAACTTTTATAGACTTTGGCTTTGTCTAGAGGTTGAAAGGCTCTAAGTGGGATAACTTTGCGAAATGCTATCGTGTACAGGTATATATTTTGCAATGGTGTAAAGCCATCGGAGAGTGGATAGCACTGGTGGTCAAGCTTACTTTCTGTTGTGGAAGCCCAGATGAGTTCCCACAGCAACCGCAGCATCTGGGTGCGACATTGTTCTGTCCCGTAATGCCACTCGAGCATATGTCGAACCAGGCATTCGACTTTAGAGAAGGGACGAATGGCAACAAGGGTCCCCGGTCGAACTCTGCTATTCCTGCTTGCTGGAACTGGTCGATCCAATCAGAGAGAAGACAGACTACATTGCGGCAATAGTTATCTATGTGGGGCTGCCAACAATGCAGGTCCTAATAGAGTCAGATTACGCTTGCAGTAAGAAGTTGAGAACATACGCATAGCCATATTAGGACCTCTTCCGTTATGTCGCTTGGTCGTACTGATTTGATGGTATTTACGTGAGGGCGTTTACCAAGTGATTTCACTCGTTAGAAGGAAGTGATCTCGTAGATGGTTCTTCCTATCCTACAGTATGACTCTTTCTTGAAGAGGTTGCTCGAGTTCTTCGCATACCAAACGCGGCAACGCTGGTCGTATCCAGCACTTCCCAGTCGTTGTCACTTGTCCGCTGAGTGGGATAGTCGGCAGGACCTAGTCTGGAGACACTCAAGAAGCCGCTTTTAAAACTGAGGCCCACCCCTTCTGGCCGATGTGAAGCATGTGTTACGATACGCTTATCCTCAAAGCATGCGTAGACGGCGAGTAAAGAATCAGCGGGGTTCTGCGTGTACCATAATGTGTTGTCCATAATGGATGGTAGGACCTGAAGGAAAGGAGAAACCACGATTGAAAGAGCGAGCAGCAATGTGGCTGCCAGGAACTCCATTCTCACAGTGACTATGCCGAGACAAATTTTCGTGACCTAGAAGCACAGCTGCCCGAATAGTTAGCAAGGAAGCTGCTTAACCAGAAAGAATATCCTAGTATTCGGCTCATATCGTCGGAAATTAACATTGCAAGTACGTTACGGAAAAGCTCTGGATGCAGGTACGGAATGGCTTTCGGCAAGAGATCTCGGACTTGGAACGTCGTTACTTACCTCGGAAGAAGAGATCCGATGTCTTACCGAAGCCTGACACGCCGAATGCATCTTTCTGGACAAAATCTCGGATCGTTGTAACTCTCAGCTGTCCTACCCAGGAAGAACTCCGATCCGCACAGATCCAGTTTGAGGAGGCAAGAGAGTCGACAGAAAAGATCGAACTCAAGGGGAAAGTGCTGAGTGCGCTAAGTTCGATACCGCTTACAAGGGGGAAGATGAAACGGCATAACGTTCTGTTGGAATGGATCGAGCAGCAGCGTCGAGAAATCGCTGCCAGCTGCGCCCCTACCCAGAAAAAGGGCGGTCAGGGCGGGCCGAAGAGAGCCAGTCCGAGAGCGCTTCGAAATCGCCCTGCAACGGCAGCATCAAGAACCAATAAACCCCCGAAAGCGAATGGTCATATACGGAAGCAATCGACGACGAGGTCGATCCTCAGCCCGGTAGATCCAGCGAAAGTATCCAAGAGACACGGCAAGAGACGGAGCCCTCGCCGAAAGATGAGCGTCCCATGCGGTGCATTACAGTCTGCGGGAAAGACGACTACCGATCCCAGCACTCCGGAGTCGAGAAGCAAGCAGGCGTTAGGTCAAAGACACAATACCCGCTTCTCTCCGCCCTGTCTATTCATCAAGAGTCTCCAAGCCCAGCAAAAAACGGCCAAGTGGACTGTCTAGGGATGGCACCAAGCTACCATTAACAACTGGCACACACTGGCCAAAAAGAGAACATTACTTGGGCCTGTCATCAACCCCATCAACGGGCAGGAAAGCGATGCAGCAGCCTGCTAACGCATCGTTGCGGAGGAGCACACGAACATTAAAGCCGCCTGAGAGATTTCGTCCCGGCTTTACGTGAGAATCACCGTGGCGTCTCGGGAGTGAGGAAATTCGGATGCACGATCGTTGTGGCTAGTAGCCAGAACAAGCGTTGGACGTATCCCTAGCTGAGCAACATCGTTCCAGGAGCTTCTACACACATGCGGCCTACCCCATACATGAGAACATTGTTCGCTGCATAAAGTCTGCGTTAAAATGACCCAACATCTTCTCAACCTGCTCACCCAGGATCTTGGTTCGCAAGGCGGGCCAGACATTGTAATACGCAGTCTTATGTGTACTAAAAGCCATCAATTCGCTATGTATGAACTTCTCTACTTGTATGTACGCATTCTTTGTTAGGGATGAAATGGGAAATTGGACGACCAAGCCAACAGTTTGATGGTCGCATTGCTTCTCCATGTAAGGCTTAACAATTAAAGATGGAGAGCACAACTTTGGCAGATGTTTGACCCTTGTCTTCCAACCATTTGTCTGGGAAACATTCCGTCCCATGGGATCCCGCCTTAGGTGAACAGTGCTGATATGGGAGGATATGGGGGGAAGAAGGGTGTTCAGGACCAGAACAAGCGCAGCACAAGCAGTCCAGCAATCGTGAGCGCAGGGAAACCTGGATCAATCTGGAAGTCGCATTTGCAAAACTTACGATTAGACTCAAGGGGCAGCGCGAATGGCATGGCACCCGAGCATGGCACGGGAGAACAAAAGGAAGCACGAGGACACTTTCCCCTGACAATGAAAGTCTTCGGTTGATGGGATGTTCTAGATGTCTATGGTGCCGCCGGAACCTCGTCACGAAGCTCTGCCAAAATGTCATTGCCACCCCCTACGACTCCGCTTCCTTTTACAGCCCACCGCACTCGAAATCTTTCAGCTGCCCATCAACCAGAAGCCAAGAAGATTGAGCGTTTCAAGGAGTAAAAAATCGAGTTGCACACTCTTAGTGATCCTAGGCAACTTCTATTCACAATTCCCTGCATCTCTCGCTTTTTATGTGCTGAATATTATCTTTACTGTTAGGACCGGTGTAATCACGTTTGGGACATTAGGATTCCACAGTGCAGCCTCATAAGGCCATTTCAATCGCAATCAAACATCCTACTTATCAGCATAGGTGACCATTCACACACCGCTCAACATGCAAGTGTAAGGATCCTCAGAGGTTAGGCTGCCGACAGACTCATCATACCACTTGCTCAAAAGATCATTTGAGCTCAAGTAGAGCCGGGAATATGGTTCTCATCTATGCTTTAGAAATACAAATTTGATGCTAACAGTGCAAAATCTGAAGCATCATAGCAGCGATGCACCATTATCCCTCTCCCTTGAGAAAATCAATCAGTCATACCGTGAATGAGTTTTTGACGTTTACGGGGCGGTGCGGAATTCTGGTCGACGCAGCTGCCGCTGGCCATGGCGATTTCCCTCTCTAGCGAGTGCTCCTCGGCCAACGACATTTCAGGGCTTCCAGGCGAAGTTTCGGCCTCAGTCTTATTGTCTTCGGGCGTAACTTCCCGAGAAGGCTGGGGCACATCGTCGGGAGTACCGAAAAACCTGTAAAAGAAATCTCTCCAATGACCATACGAGGTCGAGTGGCGGCCAGGGCCAGCCCTAACGATTCCATCATATACGTGAGAGTAGAAGAGCCGATCGATGCCGTAATATGCGCTGAGGTCATTGCTCTCTGAAAATTGTAGAGGAGACCTTAGTGATGGCTTTCGAGGTTCTATAGTTTGCATGATTGCGCAGATGCCTTTAACTTGATCCGACAGCTCGTGGCAACCTGAATGGTAGAGCTCAGATGGCCGGACATCGCGGAGGAAGTCATTCACAGCTAGCTCATCAACAAATCCTAAACTCTCGGAGGCTCGGCGCAGAACGCTATATCCGCAGTCAACGGCGAACTGGGCGAGGTCCATTCTTAATCGCCATAGGCGTGCATCCTGGGCATGTGCTAGCGCATTCTTTCGATCCACCCAAGGGGTTTGGCTCTTCGCTACCAACACACGGCGGAGTGCAAACAACCAGAGTGAGCGGTATGCCTTCCAGCGTGTCACAGAGCTTGACTTTTCGACTTTGAAAGAGAAAGATCCATCGGCCAACTCATATCTGAATTTGGCCTGGCCATTGTGAACACGGTCCAGGGACTGTGAGATCGAACCGCGAAGATCCGGAGGGATTATATCTCTCAGCAAACTCGAGCACGGTTCGAGACACTTCGCGTCCTCAAACAATGTGTGAAATTAGGTTATTGTGTACGGAACTGCAGCGATGTTTTTGAGGAGCTTTGAGCGTTCAGACCGTGACTCAACCCCAGGAAAGATATGGCCTTCTTTCATTTGTGTCTCGATATGCCGACGATCCTCTGTGGGTCCGGAGGGGCAACGACCTTGAAGCGCTTGCACTCCTGTGGACGGTATCAGCGACTTTGAACTTTGCACAGTCGAGATAAGCTTACTTCTAGGCAGCGTTGAGCACGTAAAGCAGGCAGTTGGTCGACTTGGAAATCTGACCAGAGACCTCTGAAAGGGACTAACGCATCTAAGCCGTCCCTGAATGGCCTAAGTGTGTTATCTCTCCTGACGTCTCTCCAGATTTAGGATGCATTCTCTGTGGTCTTTTCCTATTTCCTTTAGCCATTCCCTTTTGTTTAATGAATCGCGTCGAAGATGAGCTATCCGGATGCGAAGAAAGATGTCGCCATCACTCAGTAATCGAGCACTCAGTAGATTGTCTCGTAGTGCAGCCTTGAGTTCCAGGCTGAGATCTATTGTCACGTTACTAAAAGAGATGAAGATATCGAAGGAGCACTCAACCGTCTCGGTATACGTCAATGACCCACCAGCCCCCAGTCGAGGCATAACATATCTTGGCTGCTTCTAGTTGGTCTCCTCCGCGTAAGCATGTGATAACATCGACCGGGTCGAGCATTGGAGGATCTTGCAGGTTGTCGTCGGCATGATCGTATAGGTATTGGGGCAGAGTATCTGGTGTCATCAATGCCGGTAGATGGCTTCGTGGATCCAGCCGATCAAATTTTTCCCGACTTGAAGTGCTTTACCAAATTCTCTACCGTCCTCTGGTCGATCGAGTGTGATCCATTGAGAGTAAGTTTTTCAATAGGGACCTTGACCGATATACAGAACGCTCGGTCCTGCTCGCGAAGCAGGTCGTCATTGCATATTGATGGCAATGAGACGACGCCTCTACCTGTTGCTCTGGCTCATTTGATCATTGCCTGACTCATGTTCAAGCCAAGTACATGTACGGAAGCAGTGTTAGTGTTAGGATTTAAAGGGAGGATGGAATGTAGTAGTAGATTGTGGGAGGGAAGCCAAAAATGGATGCTGAGGGGTGCTACAATGGGATGTCGGAGGGGGAGCCAGAAATGGATGCTGGGGAGGGGACCAGAAGTGGATGCTGGAGCCAGAAGTGGGTGCCCGCAAGAGCAAGGGTCGAATGATCGGATTAACGCTGAAGACCAATAAGGAACTGATTCGTCCGGACGGCTGTATGCTCTGGAAGAGACGCATTTAGAGTCAAAACTGCATAGACCTAATCCACGACTTCCTTCTACAAGTCCGATATGGCGGAATCCACCAGCACGTCGCAATCACACCCATCATGCCCAGGTCACTCACTGCGCCCGAACTTTGGGCTTAATGCAAGTAGAGGGCCAAGACCCGCGACAGAACATAGAAAGACGGACCGTTCCCAAAGAAAATGGAAGGCATTTCAACAGGAGGAAATTGAAAAAGGAAAGGAGCTCCGCCTCCAGAATTGGGCGAAGCGGCGCGAACGCCTCGACGAACTATCTGCTTTGAACCCGGAAATCTCGAAAGCACTAGACATCAAAGAATGCCTGCTAGAGGTACAGGCAACGTTGATAGGAAAGCTTGCGGATAAAGAAAACCATGTAAAGGGGCTAATGGAGACACCGGACCCATCTGATATAGACTCTGACGAAATGGTGAAGGATGTAGAAGAGGCAGTACGGGCGCTGCAATATTGAGACCAAAGCACTTTCACAAAGAGAGGTGGAAAGCGAGGAGGAAAGCGAAGTGGGAAGGGAGAGTAGATGTTTGTTCCGCTATTTCAATTCAAGCGGAGTCAGAGACAAAGCAACCAAGCCGCGTTATCACTGTCTGCCAAATTGTGCATGCAATGCCCGTATCTTTTCAGCTTCACAGTTTCTCCTCGGGATCTTCGTAATTTTCGAATCGAGGTATCAATTCCTGAACACTATGCTGCGAGACTGCTATCACTGCCTGCAGTCGCTCTGAACGGGCCTCTTCGAGGATAGTAGTCGGTGCCATCAACTTCAGTCGCTTGCCATTATACCGCGCGATAAAGCGGGAGACGGACGGCAGCCGCAGGGCAGCGGTCATGGAGAGCTTGTCGCGAGAATCAGCGTGGCGCTTGCGAAACCTCCCATTCTCGGTGGGCGAAAGCACCGCGAACGTGCGCTCCTTGAAAATCCTTCGTTTGCTGAAGACAAAGCGTGAAGCCTGCGCCAAGGAGATGGCTTCCTCCCCGGCTTGCTGCCCAAACACATATATGGGCGACCGGGGTTGGGCGGGACTCGAAGGCAGCACGTAAGGGACAAGAGATGTTTGCGCGCTTGCGACCAATGAGACCGGCGAGACCGACCCGGCCGGCGACAGCGTCGATCCCCGCAGAGAGAGAATCGGTCCAAGGGTATCATCAGGATTCAATCCGCCATCCTGACCTTGCTCTGGAACCATGTCTTCGCCTGTGTCGGGCACGTCCAACGTGGGTGAAAGGTGATGGCCCGCTGGCTGCGTTTCGGAATCGGGCATGTGAACATTTTCCTCCTGATGCCTGCGGTGGCCGTCATGAAAGGCCTCGAATGACGGTTGTTGGTCCAGGTCGTCTTCTTCCGAACCGAAGAAAGCACGGAAGGAATCTCGTTTGACGGCAAAGGAAGTCAGATAACGCTTGGGAACGGTGCTATAGGAAGTCGAGTAGATATGCTCAAGAAAGAGACTTTCCTCGTCTGCTTGGAAAGAACGCTCCCACGGCCTGCCGCATCGATCAGAGATGTCCGATCCACAGCCCTCATAATCCGAGGTCAATACCGGAGCAACCAGCTCCTTTTTGAAGTACGGCACGTCGCTGAAGAGTTGACAATTGAGAAGCATTATTTGACGCATCCGGTCCGGATTGATCGCGTAATACTTGGAAGGCAGGATGTTCCGCACGCAGTCCTCGATGGCCTTGGCGTCCGCCGCTGTCCGATCGCGGTACAGACAACGGATTCGTCGGTAGCCGTTCTCTGACGCCAGTGAGCAGAGCTCGTACCATCGTCGCGGCTGCCGCCCTTCGTGCAAAGCGCCCAGCTTCGTCTTGTCTCTCCGCGGCGATTGGCCGTCCATGACAGGAAAGTGGCGGAGGGCAAAGAGCCAGAGCTGACGATACGATAACCATGAAGAACGACCGGAAGGCGACGTTCGATCCTCGAAGGTGTATTCACTTGTCTGCAACTTCACCTTCGTCTGTCCGCTGTGGAGGGCGCTGAAATGTTGAGACATGGAGCCTTTACACTTACCCGGTAGCAGTTCCTTCAGAATTCTTGCGGGAGGCTCGAGGTATTTCGTATCTTCGAGAAAGGTATGTATGGATGGGATCACATGCTCTATCGAGCAAACACGGTGGAAGATCCGTGATCGTTGATCGTCAGCTGTGACCGCCTTGAGGACATCGCCAGCGAGCATTCTGTTCTGAACGTGCGCGCGGTCTTCCGACGACTGCAAGGGAGAACGGCCCTGCAGGGTTGCAACCGTGTTGGCATCGAGTTGCAGCTGGTCCGCCTCTTCGTCCCCGACAATCCGTGTCCACGTGTTCCTGATCCGACACAAGTAGCGGGTCATTTCCTTGTGTCGTTTGTTAGAGAACGATATGGTACGGAGACGACGCTCGTACCTCAGGGCAGTGTAAATCCAGAAGTCGCGTAAAAGTCCCCGGCTGCAATGCTGGCCACAGACCTGCGAAGGGAATCAGGGCGTCTAGGCTCTCCACGAACCTCTCCGGGAGTGCTTCCAACCGCAGGAGGCATCTCTGCATATTTTTCGAAAGCCTGGCGAGCCATTTCTGCCTTCTCGCGATATTGCCATATATGGTTGAGATCCGAATTCGACGGACGATGTCTCCATCGTAATACTTCGTGGAGTTTGCCGCGTGTCCTCGCAGGACGTCCTTGACCTGGGGGCTGAGGTCTGACTTCTGTCAGCGAGCATCTCCTCTAAGGAAGGTCAACTCTCACCTCTAGAATAAAGATCCACCACCCACCATCTGTTCTCGTCTCCCGTGAAGAATTGTCGCGCCGCTTCCAGGCGGTGTCTTCCGTGCAGGCAGACCACAGGATGCTCGGGATTAAAGCGTGGCGGCTCCCCTCCTGGGTGGAGGCCTCGGGGCACCGCAGACGGAGATATCAGCGCAGGGACGTAGTGTTCGGGATCCAAGCGCAAGCAACCCTCCGAGCGGAAGAAGTCGAGCAGTGTCGTGACGTCTTTCTTGTTGAATTGGCGCGGGTTATTGGGAAGCTCTTCATGGCAGATTTTATCGAGGGGTATCTTGACCGAACCGCACAATGTTCGGCTCTTCTCTCGAAAGATCTGCAGGTCGTTAGATGACAGGTTGTCCATGGTGCAGCATGTGCAGGCTTTGGGATACCTTCCAGTTCGAGGGCACTTACGAATCGCTATCAGTCGGACGACAAACCGAGCCATATGTGGAGCCGATAGCATCCACGAGGAACGCACCCATAGCTATTGCAGTCTGCATTCCTCTTATTCCTCCACTCCACTCTTGGTATACTTTGGTCCTGTGTCTATTTTTAGTTTCGCATTGTGGGCTCCAGAAACGGCTGCCCCTCGTCCAGTTTTGGATGCCCTCATCCAACACTGGCTCCTTTATTACTGGCCCGGTGTCGACCATCTGTCTCCAGTAGATTCCAAAATCGAAGAGAGAGGCATTATAAATCGAACCAGGCGTTGTGGGTTTTGGGACCAACTCATTCATTTCACCCTTACGTCGTCAGTATTCTCGACTTTCCCAAGCAGAGATGGACCTACCTCTGACCTATGCCATTGCCGCAGGCGCAAGCATCGTTCTGTTGCTCTTCATCCACTCCGCAACCCATCTGACCCGGTTCCTCGGGCCTTGTCGGACGCTAATACGGAAGTATTTCCTGCTCCTCACGCTCGTGGGGCGACACCGCTTCTTTGGGCCGTGGACATTCGCACAGGTGTCGCTCCAGCTGGTCTACCTGGTCGGCAACATCTTCAGTGCCAGTTTCATGGTGTCGACTGCAAAGGAAGCGAGCGTTCGAGCGGGCCATATATCGCTGATCAACATGATGCCAGCCTACTTTGGATTTCATCTCAGCTACATTTGCGACATGTTGGGTGTCTCACTGGCCACGTACCGTCTCTTCCACGCATCCACAGGGACCATGTCTGTTCTTTTCGGGTTGCTTCACGTCCTGATTCATGCGACCAGCAAGCCGAGCTTCAAAGTGGGCGAGTCATGGCAGATGTTTGGACTGATCGTGAGCGTCGCTGCGTGCCATCAGAGTGCTTTGCTGATTTTCCTCTCAGGCAATCGTGTGCATGGCCTCGTTGCTCCTCCTGTCGCCGCGCTTATTTCGGCTGCCGTCGTATGAAGTCTTCCTTCGTTGTCACAAGGCATTGGCGGTCGTCGTCGCTTACGCCCTTTGGAGACATGTTCCTTCTCAGTCGAAGCTTCCCCGCATTTACCTGCTCACCTCTAGCTGCACATTTGCAGCCACGTTCGTTTTAGAGTGTCTTACCATTCTATATCGAAATGTCACCGTCGGTCGTGGCTGCTCGCGAGCCTTGATTGCGAGGCACAATCACGCCGTCCGAATGACCATCTTCCCCGCCAGACCCTGGAAGGTCAAAGCCGGACAGTACGTCAATGTGTGGATTCCGTCCGTCGATACTTTTGCTTCCCTGCAAAGCCATCCGTTCACCATCGCATCGTGGAGAGACGGACCGCCGGCCTCCCTCGAGGTCTTAATAGAGCCACGGAGCGGCTTCACGCGAAGACTCCTGGACTGCGCCGATGACTTTCAGGACGATGATAAATCACGTGTGGAGCTGCACGACGAGTTTGAAAGGAGGGCCTTTGGCTTCGCAGGGAATTATCCAAGTCAGCCCGAATCGTCCGATTTCCGGATTGCGTTTGTCAGTGGACCCCACGGCTCGACCGCTCCTGCCAGCGACTATGGTAAAGTAGTGATGATCGCCAGCGGCTTTGGCATCGCGGCACAGCTACCGTTGTTGAAGGAGTTGATACAAGGGTTCAACCGTGCTGAGGTGCGGACGCGTGATATCCATTTGGTGTGGCAGTTACAAAATCTCGGTTTGCCTGCCTTTTATCCCTTTGGCGCCAATGTCCTCTGACTTCAGTAGGTGATGAGTACCCGGCAAACAATCTGCTTGACAGGGCGCTGAAGGAGGACACCGGCTATGTAAGTGGAGGGTCCTCGGAGCCCGCGAGGCTTAGGCTGACTAAGGCTAGATGTTAGTTACGTGTTTCGATTTTCTTCGCCAATGCGCGCTTAGATCCAGACCCTCAATATTTGGGAAAGCACCAACGCGTCGCCTACCGCAGCGGTGAGATGGACCTCCCCAGCCTGCTACGTGATCAAGTTGGTTCGGGAACCGACGAGCGGAAGGAGAGAATATTGATTACAGGTTTGTTTGCTCAATTCTCTTGGAGAGAGCTCCGAACTGACATCCCTTGCAGTCTCTGCGAACGAGAATGTTCGTGATGAGGTGCGGAACCTGGTCAGGCCACGTCTCCAAGTGGGTACGGAACTGGTAGAACTCGAATACCAGCCCGCGGAGAGGCGACGACGTCTGTGGCCTTCCCTTTGGAGGCCCAAAAGATTTCCGTAGCATTTGAGCTTTTAGATAGAGTCTCTTGTTAGATTGGAATCTTCGTACTGTATGGGAATCAAATGAACATCAAGAGCTTCGTGCCGACAAAATAAGCATCCAGAATCACCAGCACCTTCCGCATCCATAATTGGAGCTGCGATACCATGCTCACTTCACAGGAATGATCTATAAATAACGCACATCCATTTCTGATTGCTCAAGCATCCATTTTTGGCTTGCAGAGCTCAAAGCAAGACATATTATAAATTACTTCCTAAATTTTCCCATCTTCCGCTTCATTTTCAAGTTCTCCAAAATGTCTAGCAACGGAAGGCCCATCACCCAAACCTGGGGTTTTCAGCCGAGGCTCAAGAATGGTAAGGCTGATGATGAAGGAGCAACAGGGCACGTTAACCCAGATACCTCGATAACGTCATCTCCTCCTCCAGTCCCCGATAATCACAAAAAGACAAGTAACCCCATAAAATCATGGTTTCCTAAACCCAGCCACGAGGGGAACGATGTCACAGTTCCAAGAGTGCCGAAAGACGAGAAGCTTGCCAGGACGTTTCCCAATCGATCTTATCACCACCTCATGACTATTGAGCAGGCTGGACCTGTGGTCATCGGGGTCGACGACACCGACCGTCGGTGCGAGTGGCCATTAAACGGGTGAGGAAACCTGAGGGCTCTGTCCATCAGGTGCCGCTGTCCACTTGTGATCAGATTGTCAGCATTAAAGACATGTACGTCGAAAATGGTGATGTTGTTTTCGTGTATGAGCAAGTGGACGTGTCGTTGCGGCATATGACGGGTATTTTGCAAGATCGTCCGCTGAAAGCCTTCCAGATCGCGGCAATCTGCCGAGAGGTAAGCGCCAACGTCGATCAGTTTCGAGCTTACCATGCTCATGGACGACAGGTGGTGAGCGGCCTCCTCTACATGCACGAAGAGCATGGTCTGGCTCATGGCGCGCTCAATGGCAGCACGATCCTACTTGACCTCAACGGAAGAGTGAAAATCGGTAAGTTTTAGAGGGAGACCGGGCGTGGGCGGCTGCTGATGTGTCAAGCGAATGTTGGCGATTCTTTTATCGAAAAGAGCCAGTTGAATCCGGATCGCGAGTGCAATGACCTTCGTAGCCTCGGAGCCATCATGATGGAGCTGATGGAGCCTACAACATACATTCTGGACGCTCAGTCCACGAAGCTGAAGGACTCAGACAGGTGGAAAAATAGTCTTGGAGTAGAAGACTTTCTGGCAGCAACGCAGTACAAGTCCTTACAAGAGCTGAAACAGGTAAGATCCTTGATTGATATAGATCTAGGGATGTATTCTGATACAAACAAGCATGACTTTCTGCCTCAAGAGCCTCTCGGAACATGCCTCGCATCTCACGTTTTTTGCGCGCTAAGAGCGGCCAGGTTAGGACATTCGGATATCTTGTCTGTACCGTAGGGATTTCAGAAATGATATTGGTGAATGATACCGTTTTGCAAATGATGCAATATTGCTTGAATACTCGGAGTTTATTCAATTTGTCATTACATTACCGTGAAAGAATCGCACCGTAAATGCATGTACCGTGAAAACAGGCACTGGAAAAGACTGTACCGTGAAAACAGGCACCGTGAAAGATGGCACCGTGCAAGCAGGCACCGTGAAAGCTGGCACCGTAAAAGACGGTACCGTGAAAGCAGGTACCGTCAATGCAGGTACTGTGAAAGACGGTACCGACTCCTTTGGCGAGGCGGTAAGGAGGGGGATCGAGAAGTGGATGCTTAGGGGGTTATAAGTAGATGCTTGGAGGGGAGCCAATTGTGGAGCTGGAGGGGATTTAAAAAAGCAGCAGGAAGTTCAGATGACAGTTTTCCACCGCCTTCTCGCTCAGACCTTAAATAAAAGGCAGCTGCAAATCAATTGAAAAGCTTACCTACTAAATCACAGCACATAGATCATGACGACTTCGATCACCAAAATCCAAATGCCTGAAAGCAGATCTTCGTATAGCTCCGGAAAAGCTCTTGAAACGCACGCGAGGTATTTCACCTCCTCATGCTGACTCTGACCTCCAAGCTGATTATTTTTAGCTTTTTCAATAACTCCGACTACTCTGATATCAAAGTCCTCTTTGGGACGACTGGAATCGAAATTCCTGCTCATCGAATAATTCTTGGATATCAAAGTTCTTATATTTATAACGAACTCTTAAAAAATCTAGAGAGCAGACTCCTCCAGGTAAGCCAACCTGCTTGGAGCGCACATTCATTTTGGAGGGTCTTCCAGTACATATATGAGAAAAGATATTTTTTGTGGCCTGCAGAAACACTTCGTGATATAGGTAGGTCTTCAATCGAGGTGTGTCGAAGGGCGCTGAAAGTACTTTCCAGAAGACGAGCCAGAGTTTTTTAAACATTCAACCGTAGCTCTTATTGCACGTGATTTTCAAATGGACGACTTGGAAGCGCTCGCTCTTGAACGATTCAGGTCTCAACTACGCTGGCCAATCAGTGAGCTCATTGGTTGCATTTAAAATATGTACGAGCCTTGAAATGATTATGCAAGACGGTTGGTTATCACAGAAGCAGCGAAATCCTATGTACAAACTCCACATCTGGCAGAAGCTCTTCAGAAGGCTGCCCGGGAGGTTGAAAAATTTGCAGTCGATTTGATGGAGGCATTGAGCAGTCTGTGGCAGGAACGAGAAGATTGAGAATTTCGAAATCTTGCTATTGCATGACAGGAACAAGTCGTCACATTGTCATCTTTCCTAGAACATAAAATAGTTCGAACGGCCAAGAAAACAGAAACCATTCTGTCAAAGTCAACACTACCAAGGGCGTTGCTCTTGTCCCGCACCTTTGATCGTCATGCCCGTGATTTCACCCACGGGCTTGCTACATAATATGTAGGACTATAGTTCAGAGAGGCATTAATCCGTGAGGATTCCAGGGGGGAATCCTCAGGGAGAAAACTCTGCACGGCGCCAAGCCACTACTACAAGAGCTTGGCATTGTCGTTTCTATTAGGTCATTGGTCGCGGGCATTACAAGAGTTGACAAGATAGTGTGTCGCCAAATGTCAAAAAGTACTTTGAGCGATTAATTTAAACTCTTAACTTACAACACACGCTTGAGTTTTATGTCTCAAAATCGCGTACAAGTTGTAGAACATATCTAGTTATATTACTATTAGAAGTTTGACGTTATATCATAATCAACTGCGTTGATGATAGACTTGCGAAGTAAAATCTTAAGTGTGTTGTTGCAAGCCAAATAAACGATCACTTTTCGCTTGCGACATAGAAACCTGCTCGGCACGATATCGCAATTGATCATAATATAACGTCAAACTTCTAGTAGTATCTAACTTGGTATGCTCTACAACTTGTGCGTGATTTTAAGACATAAACTTAAGCCTACGTTGTGACATTGAGAGTCTAAAATTGTTGCTCAAAGTTATTTTTGGTATCTTGCCAACCCTAAAGGAATTTTTTTTGAACTTTTTTTTCCTAGAAAAAGTCTCGATTATAACAACAGCATCTTTAGAATCTGCATCAATACTTGCTAACATATTTCAAAATCGCGCACAAGTTGTAGGGTATATCAAGTTATGTTACTACTAGGAGTTTGACGTTATACCATAATCATTTGCGATAATGGTAGATCTGCAAAAAAAATTAGTGTGTTTTCGCGAGTCAAGTGAACGATCACCTTTTCGCTTGCGATATAGAAACCTGCTCGGCACCATAACGCAACGTGTTGAAAAAGAGATTACAGCAAGGTCAGAGTGTCGCGGCATTATGACCAAACTCTGCGTTCTCTATACAACGTAATGACTGGGACAGAAGCCATGCTGCCAAAGGTCTGGGGGCGCAATGCTGGCCCAAATAATCCAACATGGGGTAAGCGACGATGGACAGACGAGCGGCCACAATCGCCACACTATCTTTGACTTTTCGTCGCGTGAAGTAGATAAACTTCATCATTGACAAACAAATGTTTGCTTCTATGTTAGCATGCCGTGTTTCAGGGGAAGATATCATTATGTCTTGCAAGCAAATTAGATGTAGAGGATGTTATGCTTAGCTTAGAGAAAGTATCAATCAATAAATAGTACTTATATTCGCATTCGACATTTGCTTGTACTGTTGTCTTTGCCCTAGAAACTCTTTCAACTAATAACTCTAATCACAGATAATTCTATTCCAGACTTCGATACTTTTGTCAAGATTAGATCATCTACTTGTTAGTTCGAAATAATTGTATCGTGCGTCAAGTTGTTAATGATTAGGTGTCTCACACAGTGAAAATCACCAGATCCTGGTTTTTTGGTTCTTGAAATGTCAATGAGGCCAAGAAGCACACACCCCAGAGGCCGTCCATATGGTAGAAAAACTTCTAAACGTGATGAAAAATTCCACAGCCCAGATAGTTCGGATCGAAGTCTTTGCGTCCCAGATGGCGAATCGGCCTCCCAGATACTATCACACCAAGTCTTCAACAGGTCGGGCTATCTGGATCTAGCGTCACACTTTCCGAGGATGATGCATCTGATCGAAAACCTTCTAGCTCCCTTGTTGATGATTCTGATCCCGACACAACAGGGGAGGAAGTTGATGATCAGAGACACTCCAACCCTTCCAGTATCTCGAGTGGAGAATCCATATTGGAGTCAAGTGCCTCTCCTCCGCCGCATTACTGTATAGACTTTATGACAAACTTCTTGGATCTATCGAAGATATGAGGTCACACATCAATGAACCACGCATTGATCATATCACAATCCAAGAACACACTGACCCTAGAGACACTCAAGACCCGACGAACCATACAGGAATGCAAGACTCCACTCATCCTATAAACGCTCTCAACATTCAGCAACTAGACTTAGTAAAAATCATGAAAGGTGAGTTGTCACGACTCGAAGCTGTGGCTGGGGAGTACGGAGCCTGGAGGGAAAGAGAATTCAAAACTGATTAAACATGAAAATACTACGCAAAACATGGTTGAGTAGCACGGCTCTTCTATCTGGGTTTAATCAAAATTATCTTTCCGCAGCCCCTGAATGCCTACAACGCGCCAAGAGGCGATATGTTGATCATAATTGAAGCCCCGATATAGAAGACCATTGGCGTTATAGAGAGTTTTCTATTTGACGATTGCAAAACGGTTTGCAAACCCTATCGCACACACCGAAATCGAGTATGCAGATTGCAAGTATCTCAAGAAATCCACTGATTTTACTATAATTCAGACAAGCTGACAGTTCTGGTTGGTCAGCGGTTGATTATCTATACTGATTTCCGGATCCTCATGATATAATTGACCACAGTAATACTAATCATGGCACCGATAATGGGGATGTCAGCAAGGCTATCAAAGCTGACATAGTGGTGTAACTGGTTGTTGGAGCCAAATGTATCTTTGCAGTGACGGCAATTTGATGCAGAGGTTGGGTCTATCTGAAACGTGAAATGCGCCGCTACCTCTCTCGCCTTCAGCGTCGTTGTCCGGATTCCAATATTCCAATTCTTCCTCATCGGCGTAAAACCTGGCCTGCTCGTCTTGGTCATTATTGCTGAAGCCTTCGGCAGCTTCCTCAGTATGTTTTTGCTCCTCATCCTCCTCGGCGACGTATGCCCTGGCCTGTGCGCGGGGATTATAGGAGCCTCCGCCGCTTGTCTGGGCTTTCCTCTGGCTCGAGGAATCGGGGGAGAAAACTCTGCACGGCGCCAAGCCGCTACTACAAGGGCTTGGCACTGTCGTGTCCATTAGGTCATTGGTCGCTGGCATTACAAATAAAAAAAGCTTTTAGAATTATTGTAGAACTTTTATATAGTACAATATTTATATTTTAGAGATACAAAATTATTGTTGTTTGTTATATAGTTAATATATAATATTTTGATATAATTTTGAATTTTACGTATAGAACTTGATTAACGCTATATATATAATTAAATATTGTTTAAAATTTTTTAAAAATACCAATATTATTCAAATACGAAATCGGAGCTTTCGAACACATGAAAATAACTTATAAAGTTGTTTATTATATGATGATCTAGAGTGACTAGACTGACCGTCGGGTCGGGTTTCGGTTCCGACTTTTGGAATCGAATTGCCAAGCTTTCGATTCCTTGACGATTCCAAGTTATAAATAGTATACTTATATACTAAACTTAGTATCAAATTGCGTAATTCGGTTCCAAAATATTTTTTTTGGAATTGCCAAGACCGAGTCTTGGCAGTCTTGGCGATTCCTCGCGGTCAGTCTAAATTTATTTATATCTTTGAAATATAGAATTTCTGTTGCTTGCTATGTAGTTAATATTTGATATTTTAATACAATTTTTAATTTTTTATATAGATTTGAATAAACGCTATATATGGAATCAAAAATTATACAATTATATCAAAAGTTAACAATATTAGTTAAATGCAAAATTTGAATTTTTGAATACATAAAATTAATTATTAAATTTACGTCTCGAAAATATAAAATTCCTATCGCTTTGTAAGAGTATAACTGTAAGCAGTAATTGTGATAGTAATAGTTGAATTAGAGAGCAAACTATGTGCTCCGGAGCAGAATATCTATGTGCGCCTGCCAAGACTCTTACCCTATGCAGACCCTAGACTGCATATCTCTGGGAGAATAATCAATGTCAAAACTCATAATATTTATAATAACATAATTTGATATGCTCTACAACTTATACGCGATTTGAGATATATAAACAGATATTGATGCAGATTCTAAAGATGCTATTGTTTCGATCGAGACTTTTTCTAGAAAAAAAATTTCAAAAAAAATTCCTTAGGGTTGGCAAGATAGTGTGCCATCAAGAATCAAAAATTACTTTGAGCGACAATTTTAGACTCTTAATGTCATAACGTACGCTTGGGTTTATGTCTCAAAATCACGCACAAGTTGTAGAACATATCAAATTATGTTACTAGTAGAAGTTTGACGTTATATCATAATCAATTGCGTTGATGATAGATCTACAAAGAAAAAATTTCGCTTGCGGCATAGAAACCTGCCCGGCACGATAAAGGGCTAAGAGTGCTTTTTTCCACGTATCTCATAGTTCTTTGCCTTAGTGCTTCAGATCTGATCCTTGTTTGAAAGATGAGCCCTTCCTCCCGAAGAGTTGCATTGCTCGAGCCCTGCGACGCTACGAATTATCACCCGGCTCGAAACAACATGTTCCGATTGGCGCTATCGGCCTGGAGGGAGTCAAAACAGCCAGATTAGACGTCTGCTGTCAGCTTCTCTAGTGTTGGGCAAGTGTGACCCGCCGCGAGCTCAGCTCCTGGCTCAACGGTCCATGCACTGTGATAGAGCTAGGCAGCTACTTCCTTCATCCGTGTCATAGCGTAGGAATCCAGCGGCACAACAACCATTTGTCGACAGTGGTGGCATGGCCAGAACGTCGAGCGTTGGCGGGGTATCCTAGCTAAACAGTGAGATTGATCTACTAATAACGAAGTTCTCCCTCGTGCAAGGATAGCATCTAAGCTATTGGCTCAGCGTTGAAAAGCGGAGAAGCGCCAGAAACTTTCCGCTTCAGATGCTCTAACCTATTGAATTCGCCGGACCCAAGATTGGCAGAACAGCAGTTGCTTCGGCTTTGGTTGCACAAGACACCCATCAGCAAAGATCGAAAAGCCCGCGGGCCTCCACCTTGCAATTCGCCGACTTTCTACATCTCCGCTTCTTCTCCGTCGATATCCACTTTGTGCATCAATATGAGCCAAGTCTCGACTTGGACCGAAGCTGAGCAATGCGTCCTACTTTATGTCCAAATGATGTGTCCCAGAGGTCAGTGGAGCTACAAAACAGACCAATACAACAACTGGCCACCAAGGATGTCTCGAACACAATCAAGTCTCACGGCTGCTTGGGGGAAGATGGGCAACAAGAAGTTTGCCGAGTTCTCGAATGGAGGCGTCTGGCCAAGTATAACGCTGACTCTCCAGCATTGAACCAGCCTTCACGGATCACCGTACAAGGCAGATAATCATCGACGGTACAGGCTGGAAGCACGCTCAATGACGACCTCTGGTTGGATCTGCATGGTATCTACCGTCCTCGCTGATTTGGGTATTCACCATGTGCCTCCACCTCGTCGCCTCATTGAACATAGTCTCGTTGATGAAGACGAGCTACTCCGCGGTGATGTGAAGAAAGTCTTCTATTCAGGCTCTGCGGAGCTCTTCATTCTGGCGATGTCCAGTTCGCTGTCCTTGTTTTTCACTCAACCGCGACCTCTTCAAGATTCTGCACATCATCGACTGCGATGCTTATATACCCCATTCCACCCCTAGGAATCAGACCATTTCTTTTTGCCTGGCACACGGTTGTGACTCCAAACATTGCTTCAAGGACCCTTCGCCGGCGCGGTGGACGAGAGTTGACCCCCCAGCGGGCGTATCTTGGGCCTAAAAGGTGAACCGTAAATGAAGATGTTCTGCTATATTTGATAGACGATGAAACGGCAACAGCGAACCTCGTTAGCAGTAGTTTGAGGCCTCCAATGAAGCAAGAGGTAGCGAACAATATTAGAACCCCGGGGGTGGGAAGGAAGGGGGGGCAGCGCTCCAGGCACGACGACGGTGGCGGGTGGCTTTGAAACACCAGGAACAAGATAAGCAAGGTATACGGAAGCTTCAATTTGCTCATTGAATCAGTAGGAGCAGTGATATCTTCAGGAGAAACGAGGGGAAGATGTTCTTGCGCGTCTGTTGTGAGTGCGGCCGTATGCCCGCGTAGTCGGCTGCTCCGAGCTGATTCATTGATGGCACTTCAGTTGCCATACAGCTGGAACAACAACTGCCAACATGGCTCTTCACCTTCCAAGATCCCAAGCAGGTCCGAATTCTGATTTCCGTATCAGAGACAACTTACCACCAGCGGTACTAGTCCAAGCATGTTGTTGTCCCAAATGTAGCCAAGACGCTAGGGCTTTACCCTAGAACCCCGCACAGTCACTACAACCCGACTCATTTCTCAAAAGCTGGCTTCAGCTTATCATGCTCGTGTATCTGTTGCCCCTGAAGAAGTCACCCAACCTTGGTGGACTCGTGGAACTAATCGTGCGTCCGTCAAATCCATGTTTAGCGTCGCTGTGCTTGCTATATTTGGTAAAGAATTCACTCACAGGTGTGGTTGTTCGTAGCGTGGTTTGTCCACAGACAAAGAGAGTTGATCCAGGATGCCCGGTATGTGAATTACTAGCCTGGGACAAGACACAGCTTTAACGTGGGGACCATGACAGAGACTCGTGCTGCGCGCAGGGCCCAGTTGGAGCACCTGCCTCCGGAAAGGCTGGAACAGCAACGATCGGCTCGAGTGAAGGCGCTGCATCACCTCCCTCCAGAGGTGCAAAAATTGATTTTCTCATACGCAGTCGACGGAGGTGGACGCAGCCTTCTCTGCATCTGGTGGGCGAATCGTGTGAGATACTATCAGGATGAGTGTGTTGATATAAGCCTGCTGGAGGATGATCCTTCGCAAGACCCAGCGACACCGGCAATCGAGCAGAATTTCGGATCCTTGAAAAACGCGAATGTGGATTCGGTGCTGCTTCGTCTCAAGCGGGAGAAAGATTCGACCATTGGATCTCTGTGTACCTTCACATACAATGTATGGAGGACCTTACCTGTTGAAGTTAATACCTTTGTATTGTTGCAGGCCACTGCGATCGCGGGATTATCACAAGATCTTGGGAAGGATGGACAGCTATCGCTACGAGCTATCGATATCAACGTCGTCGACCGGAAGGAAGCCCATGGTCTGCGGCAAGTGAGTCTGTTTCAACACCTTCGCACGCTGGTTATACGGATTCCGCACCCCGCCTTCGTTCATACGGCTCAGCCGCGATGGAGGGGATTGGTCAATGTGTTGTTCCTCGCCTATAATCTCAAGGACCTAACGGAATTCGAGATAACATGCGTGGACAAATGTGTTGGCTGCACTCCGTTCAACGACATTACGAGAAAGCAACTATACAATCAATGGCCATAGAAACTGGCCTAAACGTTGCAATGATCGAGACTTGATCTCTATGATTTGTCATTTCGCACCACACTGCTTTCGAATATGCTCTACTTCTACCTACGGGAAGCTGTTGCCCGCGCCTGGTGTTTGCACGTGCTAGACATACATAGGTTTGATTTCATGTTCCACCAGGATTTGCTTCATCAGGTCAAACGCTGGGTGAATCTTAGCCCTTATTATCGTATAATCGTGGGTTGGTTTCGTTCTTGCATACCGAGGAACCCCGACACTAAATGATTACACAAGTTTCACCTATTAGGGGTTATCTTAATTCGATCGAGGGTGATATCAATCTCCCTTCCCACAATACTCCTTGTTGGCAATACATAGCTTTCAATGGGCTTCTATGTGAAGAGATTCTCTGCGCCGGAGTCGAGCTGAGGGTTTTTCAGAGAAAATAGCTCTGTGTCCAAGTGCAACACCATTTTGTGTAGCATATGTTGCCGAAAGATTCGTAGCCGCTCCACACCCCACTCATAATCATCATAAGGTCTTGGGGTGGGATCCAAGACCGAAATTTCACAGCAGCTGGCATCCTTTGTGCGACTTTGAGAAGCATGATTTCACTCACCATATTAGCGTTTGCGTTGACGAGGTTGTCATTCTGTTCCGTTCGTTCAATGTCGTGATTCCGTGATTCATTTCTATGCCCATGATATGATTTCCGTAGGAAGTTCTTTTGCTCTGCTTGGATTGGGATCCTTTCAACTATATCATGAGCGCAGATCGAAAATGTTGCCGATCGTTCGTACCCTCGTGACGAATTGTGGAACATACGCTCCCGCGTCCTTGCGATACGGAGTGGCATATCAACGTCATTGGTGCGAGAGCAATCAGAGCGACGAAGTTGAGCTCGCAAAGACGTTCTTGACAGCAGGGTCGACGCTGCAAATCATGTTGTGCTATCTGACAGGAGCCCGTCAGGAGTTCCATTTACTCGGGCGGAAAGCAATTCCCCCATCAAGCAGTAGCACCTCATCAGGTCTCAAAATGTTTACCAAACCCAAGACGCACTTTACTTCCTTAGCCTCGAAGCTAAGATTCTCTACAGATCAAGTGAACGGAGACGACTGGTTCGAAGACCACGGTGGCAATAATCTGGAATCGACGATGTACTCCCTACCAAAGGTCCGAATCTTAGTGTGACAGGGTATATTCCGCCTCCACCTTGGAGACATAGCATACCTTGGATCCCAATTTGGGTGTTTCCTTTTCCCATCGTTCCAACGTATCATGAGAATGGCCCGAAACAACCAAATCCTCATCTACCTCACCATCCTTCGTCTCCCCGCATACCATGTATTCCTCGCTCAAGTCGTCCTCCAAGGCTGACCTCGTTCGTTTGTGTATGTCCCCTGAAGCTTTCCATCCTCTGTGCGTCTTTCCGCCGCACTCTGAAGTCTAGACGGCGCAGAAAGCGGGTGGGACGCGAGATCACTGTTTCGTCATTAACCAGAACAACAGCCAGCCTCACGCTCTGTCATCATGAGTCATATCGCATGTTCGGTTCGGCCAGTCTGTATTCGCAAGGCTAAGCATTATAGAACCTGCCTAAGATAAGTTTTACAGATCCCTCCGGCGTACGGCTACATCGCTTTTCATCCGTCACCGGCCGGTTGAGACGCTGGTGACGCGCCCTGCTTGTTGGAACACCTCTTTCGGTATGGTGTGCGCGAATTGAGTAAAAAATCCTTGTCGCCCTCAAATGCGAGCACGAGAACAAGTTGGGACCAGTGGAATCGCTACAAGCTGTCCCCGCATTCTTATTCGTTTATGTGTGGTTCGGCGAGGTTCCTCGCCAGGACTACCGGACGCGGCGGCTTCTTACGGGATCGCGTTGTGTAACGATTGAGTCCAGTGTGGTGCTGATTTGACGGTAAGAATGTGGTGGCTTTAGGCCACGATGTGCATCAGAAACTTCGGGCACCGTTTTCAGCAAAGCATTTATGCCGGGTCACTCTGCTCAACAAAAGCCCGGCAATTCTTACAGTGGAGTTCTTGTCTGGTCCGTTTGCCTAGATCAAGGAAGTCTGGCAGCAAAGAAGCTATCAGCTCCGAAAGATAAGATAATCACCCAAACGAGTGATGCAATTTGGGTCATGATCAAAGCTTTGGTGCCGCTGGGGCTTTCAGGCGCGTATACAGAGACGGATCATTGCTGGAGGCCACAAGCCGGCGAGAAAGACGCAAGTGTCTAACCGAAGGCTTGGGAGGCATGCCATCTAAAGCGCTATTTTCAGGCACCCAGTAAGGACACAATGACACTTTACAATGGTCTACCCAAGGCAGGAGCTTAGTTGTCACTCAGCTACATACCACAAATGCACTGAAGGCTCTGCCCTTTCAGGACAAAATTAAAAGAAGTCTTGAATGCAAGCTCAGATCGGGCCGTCAAACAGCGAAGCATGTGATTCTACCACTGTTCAATGACGACAAATTGGACCATCGTGGACCTTGCAGTTAAGTCCTCTCGTTTCATGGTACTCAGCTATTTATTGGCCTTTTTTCAGGGACTCTCTGTATAGCTTCAATTGAGCTACCCGGACGTTGTGGCTATTGGGTTGGTGGAATTCCTGGTTTCACAACTTCGGTTGGGACGTTGGTCTGGAATTTGGGGTCGCTGCAGGCAGTGATTTATCGGTGACCTAGGCTGCAACCTAGATCGTCGTGGTTCGTTTCGATGAGGCTTGATGTGTGGAATCCTGGATCGCCTAAAATGGGGCATGACTTCTGCCGGTACCTGGTGGTGCCGTTTGGCGACCGTATCGTGCTAGGTCAAGTAGAAATAGAGAAGCCGATAGAACAGTCGTTTTCGTACGGGGCTAGATAGCGGTGTTCGAAAGGTAGAGATATGTCTGCCTTCTTGCAGACGTATATGCTTGCTCACCGTACCGAGCTGCTGTATGGAGTCACCGTTGACTCTGCTTGTTTACTCCCGATCGAGACTGTATCAAGCTGCCGTATCCGGAAATCCTCTGACTCCGCTTGTTTTCTCTCGCTGGTGATCGTACCAAGCTGCCGTCGTCCGCCCCCAATCCCATTGTCCGACCTGGCAGAGTCGAGCGTCCTTTATAGCGTGCAAATCGACTGGGCTTATTGGTTCTGGAGCTTGGGCGGTGAGGACAAGAGATTATGATTTATGAATCCATGCTTTTCTACTCTCAAGCCATAGTTTCACGCACAGATACCAGTCTTCGACCCAAGACGAGGGTGGTTGAATTAATCGCTTTGCGAAAACTGACTGCGAACGCAAGAGACGGTGACCGCTCGATGACAATATACACCAAGCTTGCTTTCTTGTGGGCTTATCTTTACTTCCTTGGCCAAAAATTTTATGGATGGTAAAGAACTCGAAATCCTGTTCACAGTCCATATCAGTGCCGTCGCAGCCCAGCAAAACTCCTCAAAGTGCACAAAGGGTATCCGATTTGTCAAGACCTTGTAGAAGCTGCTTTCGCCGTGCTTATTGCCTTTATAAAGGACTGACTAGATCGATTGATCGTTTTACGTGCACGATGTCATGGGAGAGAAGGATTTGAGCTCCGTTGTTATTCAATGGACCATGAGCATGGAGAGCGATGAAGCTTCTATGGAAAAATCGAGGGTCTGGGCGGAACTGTGGGTTCCGCTGTTGGCGCTTGCTCGATATCAAATCGAGGTTGCATTGCCGTATTGGGATGCCGTTACTTGTGAGGCCAAGCGATGCGCACAACATTCTTGGAAAGAGGCCCAGACACGATCATGGAAGAGGAAGTAAGCTGCTTGATGTTTGCTAATCGCTTATGTGCGAAGACGATGGTGGCTGTTGTGATCGAAAATGGGCATTTGCTGCGCCTCAATCAGCTATAGATTCTAACCAGTCAGGTATAGATTGGAGGCATACGTTTGCTACGTGGAATAACACTGCTGGTCCCCAATCTTTCCGGACAAGATCTTGTTCTTTGGGCTAGCTTCTGCTGCCGTTGTTGTGTTTGACGTAAATGACGGCTCGGTGGTGTGATCAACGGCGGTATTGCTACTCTCAACGGAGTAAATTTGGGATGGTAAAGGGCTGGCTTGGAGTATTCTAAAGATAGACCGAGTTTCGTAGACCGCCACTTCCATTTGTAGGCGCCACTTGGGTCACCGTGAATACAGATGTTGAATGCTTGTAAGCCTCGGAGGCTTGCGAGTCCGAGATCTTTTGCATCCCACGGAAAAGGATCTCCTCTCGTGGGAAGCTTGCTGCGGATCAAGGATTCCTCCATGCAAATTTCTAAGCTCCTTAGTTTGCAGCACTTTCTTAGCAATCCGCTCAATTTTCTTTCGATGTCACAATCCGAGGGGTATTTTTGGAGGATCAGGGTGTAGATATTCGGGAACAAATCAGGGGTTAAGCTTGCAAAGAACCTGATGGCAGTCCTTGCACTGGCAAATTTCCATGTTGTTCGACTATAGTATATGAGGCGTGTCTCGAGCCGAGTTTCCTTAGAGGCTCCTAGAATGCCACATATGTTATGGTGATGATCGCTCGAGTATGTTGAGCAGGATGAAAACAGCAATTGCTGATAGATTTCATTCCGAATGTCGCCCGGAAACGGTAGGTTGGTCGAGGAGTATTCGAACATGGCAAGTGTGAATATTCTTGGGAACATGTGAAAGCGGAAGTCATAAGGTAATCTGTTGTTGCCCAGCCCGGAGGGACGCGCTTGAGTCCGTCTTATTATTAGTGGTACTATCTAGCCTAAGCGCTCAACAACTTGTCTAGACCGTTTTTGTCCCTAGTTTCATGTGTTCTATTCTCTTACTTTCGAATCATATACTGGCCGCCAGCACTTTTCTCTCTCGAGGTTTTCCGATCCCATGGAACGATGCTGTTCTCGCTTAGTCCCAACCTCGGAAAGTCGAACAAATGATGGTCTAAATACGTCAAGCTAGTTGTGGGAAGTCTGCCATGTAGCATTGTTTGTGGACCCTCATGTCGGCGATGAGCCGTAGTACCGTCAATGGTCTCAAAGACGCTGTCTTTCCTAGGCCGTGTTGCGGGATGAGGACTTCGTTGTTGGGTGTTTCTTCTGGTAAATTTGAAGAGATCAAGTTTCAGTACATCTATTGGCTGGAGTAAGGTAGCTATCAAAGTGCGTACGGTATCGTGTACAAGCCAAGCACTTGTAAGCAATAGCTTTTCGGAGCGACATGTTACACTAGTTGGCCTGACAATGAATATCATCTGTACGCGCTGTCCCGGCTACGAACCTATTGCTACAACAGAGTCAAGTATGCTCCTACGGCAAAAAGTCTTCAACCATCGAAGCCTGTACGTCGTACTAACACGACTCAGAGATCTGGATCCGACGCCTGTCATACAAAGATCGTGTGCTGAGACCTCACCTCCTTCGCTTCGACACCACACAAGAAGATTTTCGTGCAAGACTTTAGGTCTTGCAAGAGCTCTGCGGTCGAGAAAAACGATGCGCCACACTTGCAACAGCGCATGATATCTTATTGCCGGGCATGGAGATGAATCGCTCGAGAGCCACGTCCTTTGGTCTGCATCCTTGGGCTGACAGTTTTCCCACGGCGAGCTTGAGTCTTTCAGGCGGTAGACAGTGAGGAGAGCTCATCCTGGATCTAATTCGCCTTTTTCGAACACTGACTTACAGGACGACCTCGCTGAGTAAGATGGCCAATGTAATGATCGAAGGGATTCACACGGGCTGACGAACATTGTTGCCATTGCTCCCCGGCTACGATGATTCGGCGTATTGCTCTTTATGTATTGAAAATCGTAGACGCTTCTCATCCATCACCTGGAAACAGGAACTACCGAATATATGAGCGTTAGTGGTCAAAGACGTAAATAGCGCACCATACCTCCAGAAGTCACGAATACCTGCGCCGTTAAACGGTACGATCTGCTCCCTTGTCTCCGTAATATCTCTTATCAGATCCAGTAAGTCCTGCGGATGGTTTGTGCACGAAGGGAAGAGTCGCAGCAACCTTGGCGATCTGGCTTCAGCTGCGAGAGTGCTATTCTGTCCAAAACGAGGTTCTCGGAGTTTGATCTGATACTCACCGGCGTTCGAGGCCTGACGCTTGCACGCTGTATTTGTCTAGAGTCCCTCGCCGTGGTACCGCTACACAGCAGAGTGCGAGACTACGAATTGGGAAGCAGTGACTGAACGCTGTGTCTCCCTGTGCTATGGGAGACGCTGAGTCGACTACGCAAACCTCACGGAGATTACCATAATCCAGCAGCTAGAGATTGTAGCGGCGTGGCACAGCCGCGACTTCTGCCCTCTGTAACCCACCAGATCTCCTTGCTGTTTTCCAATTTATGCAGAGATGCATCCATGGAAACCTGCGCAGGTTCGAACGCTTCGCGCTTTCGGCGGGCATGAATTTAGACTGACCGTTTTTGGAACCGAAGTCCGAATCTTGGCGCCAAGAATTCGGGTCGGTTCCAAAAGTTGGAACCGAGTATACTAAACATAGAATTTCGAACTAAGAGATTGAAATCTCTTTCAATTGACAAGAAGAGATAAGCTTCAATTTTTGTATATCGAATAACATTCTGAACTAATCTCGAAGTGGAAACTATTTTGTTGCTTGTTCAAAACATCGGATTTTTCTATGGAGTATCAAGAATTTATCTAAACCTATTATCAAACAATACTTTACACAAGATCTAGAATCTGTAACCTTAATAGGAGAGTATGTTTGGACGTTCTCCAAAAACGATATATCGCTTTATCGAATTCAAGAAGGAATGCTTGTTGAAGAATATCGAGTTAAACTTGGATCTAACTGTCGGATTCTCAAATCTCGATTTCAATTCTATAATGGGGTTTATGTGCTTTTTACTATTACGCAAAAGAGAATAATGTACTGGTGGAAATATATCAATTCTACTGAACTGCATACGGCAAAGTTCGATGTCGAAAACAAGGAAGTGGAAGATATTGCGTGGGTGAGAACAGAAGACTCGAGTTATCTGCTTCTAATTGCTAGAGATTCGCACAATGACCTCGAACGTGGACTTTCAAAGTTCAGCAAGCCTACCGACTCTCTAAGCTTTTCTTGGGAGTCCCTCGAGGGAGGGTTTTCGGATAATGCTCTGCTGTCATATAAGGTCCTTGATATATCTCAAGATTTTGGCTGGCTTCTATGCATGACTTCAGAATCAGATGTCACAATACTCAACGGAGTCTACCCTTCTGAGAAACGTTGTCCGGAGCGTCATGTAGGCAATGGTCTGGAGAACAACAGCTCAGCTCTTGGGTGTATAAGAAATGCTACCAGTGATACCGTAGCAGGAGTTCTCTCGTATTTCAAATACGAAGAATTTAGATTCTTCGAGCTGCAAAGAACAAGAGAGATCGAAAGAGACTCAGGCGAAGATGAGACTTCACGTCCATATAGTGAAGACTATGCATCTGACAGAAAGTCAGAAGAGAATGAAGAGAACGATGAAGAAATTTGGGACGAAGCTAGTTATCAACATGCATCGGAAGAGGCCGATCCATTGTTAGCAGCAACGCAAAATATAGCAATCGAAGAATGTTCCGGACGTATTCATGTATACTATTTTGACGACATACAAGAGACTCCAAACAAGAAAGAAATAATAGAGAAGAAGAATAAGACGTTTGATTGTTCTTGTGGGCGAAAATTTTCACTAATAGTAGCTGAATTTAACGACTAAATTCTAAAAAGTACGAAGATAAGTACGGGCTAAGTATTAAGTACTACGCAAGCGTTATAGCATTATGAGTATTATATGCGTGAAGTCTAGACAGAAGCATCCAGAAAGTATTGTTATAGTTAAAGTTCACGATTGATTTGTAAGTTCTATGAAGAATGTACGAGCTGGTAACATTAAGTCTAAGCACTATTGTTAAAAGGTTTGGATCCAAACTATTGCAAGCAAAGAATTGATGGGCGAAGTCGATTGCGTTACTCTCGTATTTATTCTCGAAGAGCGCAAACTCGCAAACAATGCGCTCGCGTCAATTTTTGAAATTTCTGCATATATCTTGAATCTACGTGAATGTTGAAAACCTTTGTCTTAGTAATCAAACCCTATGAAAATAATTATTGTAGGCGGGCGCTGTATGCTATACGATAAGATTATGCGATGCGGGCGACAATTAATCAAACATGCACTAAGAACTAGCGTCCGCCTACAATAATTATTCTATAGAATCTAAGAGCAAAACTCCAATTTTTGATCAAAACGTGTCCAGGCGCATTTAACAACTTAACAATTTAACAACGCAACGCAACGCAACACTAAAGATTAGTTTAAGTCTTCTATCTATTAGTGCTTTTTAATGCGCATCTTTTGATCTTTTTAAGCAATATATAATGTATAATGCGAACAACGTGTATCGCAAACACTTGACGAATCAATTGTGCATGTCGTTGTAAGACTGTGTACGAACGTGTAACAAGACGTCGCTATCTCGACGCGCACAAGGCGATACTACGTAATATATAGAACTATAATTCAGAGAAACATTAATCCGTGAGGATTCTAGGAGGAAATCCTCAGAGAGAAAACTTTGCACGACGCCAATTCGCTACTACAATGGCTTGGCGTCGTCCTGTCTATTGAATTATTGGTCGCTAACATTATAGTCGCAAAGCACTTGGAAAAGCACGTTTGAAGCAACAACAATACAACATTACAATTATATTGCGCACAATTAATACAAAGTCTTCTTTTATAGTATAGCTAGCTTCGAGCAAAGCGAACAAGTTATAAGATGCGTAGTTGTTGTGTTATATGTCAAAGTTGTAATAAAATTTAAACTTTTTGTCACGGTTCCAGGCTAGGCAGGCTTCGCCCTCCGGTTACCCTCCGGGCCTGCGCCCCCTAGCCTCGGGTATACTACGGGTAGTAGCTAGCGCCTTGGCATCCATAGTACTTATACCTATTTCCTGTACATAGTTAGTTCTGCATAGCTAGTATTCTCGTCAATCAACTACATACTAGCCATCACAGCTCTAACCCTGACAAATGTTTATAATCTAATGCAAGCGGAAATACAACTTTTATAAAATATGTCTAAGTAGAGAGCACTAGATTCAATATATTCAATCTGATTTGCTCTTAGATCTATCTTAAAGTACTTATATTGTAAAAAGAAAAATTATAAATATAATAATTTGAAATCAAAAGTACTTAAAAGGTTTCTAACTTCGACTATTATGTAAACTATATTATATAAAACATACAATAACATAAAAAATATGTTTTAAATTAACATAAGAGTGCGTTCAACTGTAAATTGGTCAACAGATTAGAGATTTAAGTACGTTGTGATTTCCGCATCATTGCGCGTTGGACACGGGATCACGAGTTCGATTATAATCTTAGACTTTACTGTAACTCTGGGACATTACTTTGCGTAGCGATCTACAAAGAATTCGCAGCGCTGCCTGTGATATTCAAACATAGAACTTCCACAGCTTAGCATGTCCTACCCGCTGACTGGCGGAGTATTGAGATAAGTAATCCTTGAGATGCGTGCTCAATGCTTACATGATTCATCGATAATGCAGATTCTAATAAAAATGAAACATATAATCGCGGAGATTAAGGAGGACGAGGGGAAAATATCTGTTTACCATCTGAAGTAAAACATCCTTTCATAGGCATCACCAGGTGGGTACGAAACTCGTGTGGCTTACTGCACGCTTGATTTGGGTGACTAAGCACAACAGTAAGCCACAGGACTTTCATACCCCCCTGGTGGCATAGAGGTCTGGGAACATGGGGATTTTGGCATGCATTTGAGCTAGAAGTCGATGCTTTTTCCATTGGGGTAACCAAAACGGCGTAGAATCATGGCAGAATTTGCAATTGACCGGAAGTTGACATGAGAGTTAAGATTCAAGGGTGTAGAAGAGGTAGATGACTATTTAATACCGAAATTAGAAAATGCCTGCATTATAGTAATTACTTAAATTTCATGCGTCATGTTGAAAACCGGCGGTTTCCTAGGTTCAGCCTGTACTCGTTCTCACCTAGTAATGCATTCTACCTGGTAATGCATCTCGCTTAATTTATTCGAACTTCGCAGTTGAATAACTTTTGCAATTTTTGTTCAAATTTCAAGATAAGTAGCTCAAAATGTAGAGAAAAGCTAGCTCTAGTTTTCTACGAAGTTTTTATTTTAATTGAACTCAAAGACATTATGTTGTGTACCAATAAGTAATAGTTTATTGAACAATCTTTGAAGAAAAAAGCACAAAATACAACATTAATTAGCTTATTGATTCCGACGAAGAACTAAACAACTAAAAGGAAGTCCATCGGCAGGATTTGTAAAACACCCAGTTCGAACGCATAGTGGAAAAAGGTGGATTCTTGGCGTCTAGACTCTGGCAGCCAGGCGAAGGCAATAACTCCATGCGTCGGCGAGGTAGACTCTTGAAGGACCGACCCGATCATCAGACCTATCTCAAGACACGCATTCTTCAATGAAGAAAGTCATACGCTGCTTCATCAATGGATCTTGATTGGGCTCTTCACCCATCGCCGTTGTGTGAAACCCTTGATCTGGACTTGCCAGGAAGAGGTGCATTAGTTCTTGCCGACGCATAGAATAGTTGGAGGTTACCAAGGGCTTTCGCTGATCATTCGATTGGTTTTATTTCAACGGTGCTACTAAACTCGCAACTCGCATGCATCGATGCTGAATGTAGTACGATCTTGAGTCTTTCTTGAAGGCGCGATGAAAACTAGAAGTGACAAAGAGGAGTGCTAACCTCTTCTTTGTCCTTGCGACACCGCCGACATTTTGAACGACATAAACGTCGCCTAGATTCAGACATGGCGCAATTAATAAGGCATGCGCTATAAGTACGAGAAAACCAGAAGATAATTTTGTAAAATCTAAAATCTTCAATTTTTGGAAGAGGAGTTTCTGGAGCGTTTGTAAAGATTATCTGCTTTTTGAAACTCTTTTTGCAAAATATTACTTTAAAAAATTTTTGCAAAAATAAAGGAACGCGAGGTGATATCACAGCCTGTGCCACGTTATTCATCGGGCTATGTATCTTGGCCAAGAACTGTTGATGCCTCCTTCGCAATTCTTCGCATTGACCTAAATTTAAGCCGCCACCACAACGGCTGATCGTGCCCATGCGAGGCTGCTGTCGGCCCAAGGGTGCAGCCTAGAGCTAGCGGCATATAATCGTGCATGGTGGCGAGGGTGGGTTGCATCGAAGTGCGAAGGGGAAGATGCAACGACCAAAGAAAGGACGCAGACGTGCATAAAGTAACTGAGTGGCTGGCTGTTGCCCCTGCGATCTCACCTTCGCAAATTCGCACTTTGCAGAAACCGAACACACCTTCGCAGTTCGCATTTGAAGATTGCTCGCAGATAGGTCCGATACGGTCTTGCACAGATTACCTCTATGCACGCACGATTTGCGAAGTGCAAAGAACAAGCCGCATGGAGTATGTCAAGATCGCCCTCGCAGGCATGCGAATTACAAAACATGTTCTTCTAGAACACGGTGCATCGCCCACCCGGGGAACCGGCTGTGTTATCATTGTAAATAACCTTATCTGCCTGGGTCTTTTCCGCCTCCACAACAAGCTTTGAACGTGCCATTATTTCCCTTGATGTCGTGCTGTATCCGGAGAAACTTTATCCCACCCTTGACACCGAGTCTTGCGGCATCACCTCAGGCGTTCATGGCAAGAACACCGGGCGGGGGCTAATACTGGAGACAAATAGCTTTGTGGCGACCCTTGAAATCCAAGTTTCCAAAGGACAACCCCGTTTCGAGCATGAGTGCATCTGAACGAAGGTTGTTCCTGCGCGACAGCGTCCATTTGCTGGGCAGAGAAGTTGGGGCTGAATATCGTGACGTTGTCCGAGTATGTCTGACAGGTAACTTCAGAGACGGCGAATGATTCCCTGCTGCCGCGTGCTTTCCTCCTAAAGGTCGTCAGTGTGCTAGAGCGGTGTCGAGCCTGAACCTTCCGATTATTGGCAAACGTTCTAAGAAGGTTCATGGAAGCAAATAGACCCTGTGTTCCAGCTTTTTAGAGCTTTGCAAATACCAAGATTGGTTCCACCCTACATTCTCAAACCAGTCCAACCTGGCTCTTAGCATGACTCGCAAGATGAAAACCAGGCAATCTTTGTGAGATACAGATGCTTGCGATGGAGCTGAGTACCTTATTTGATAAGAAGTCAATTGGTGAAGACAAGAAACGGTTCTTTACCCTGGGAGCACCCAACTGATTTTTGAATTGGCGATAATATTGCTTAGTTCCATTCCTCTTACAATGACGTTGCTTTATGAATGTCAACTACTCAGGTTGTAAGCTGCTCTCTGGAGATTGCCCATCGAATTCGTGAAGTTTATATCCTGTGGCAACAATTTGTGAAGTGTATGTCCCGTGGCAACCGTGTCCAGCAAGACATATCTCTAACAAAGATAAGATCATGCGTCTACGCTAATGGTTACTCTTAGATCAGACAGACGCGTCGTTTCGTCGATAGAAATCTTGAAAGAAAGAAATGAAAACAGGCTACCTGCGACGTTTGTGAGACATTCCCGTCATTGTACTGCATATCTGGTATGGTGGCTGCGGAAGTTAAACTACACAGCATACTTTATCTCCGAGGAAGGCAAAGATAAATTCCGAGGTCTACAAAACTTCAGCCCGCTGCTTCGGAGTTCCCAATGCCATCCGAGCTTCTTGCTCTCGGGCATGCTCAGCCCAAGCCGTGTTCGGCCCTTGATCACGTATCTCCTATGCTTGTCCTTGGACAGGCATTCCTTGGACTTGTGCTTGACGGCGCAATGGCCACATGTTTGCTCGCCACAGCACGGAGTCCCTATGTGGACGCATTGGGAATACCGGAAGTATTGCTTCAGATGGCACGCCGCATGGTATAACTCCGGGTCGTGCGGGGAATTGTTGAGGTCCGGGCCGTTGGCGAAGATAGGCAGGTCTGAAGTCGCAAAGCTGCCTCCGCTATAGCTTCCTCCAGCGCTTCACGTACCGATAGCAAATGGCACCCTATATCCAGCGAGGCACCTCCCACATTCTTGAAGTCCCCAGATATCACACAGGCTGCTTTCTTCTGTATCTTTCTTAGCAGCTGGTTGATCTTGTTACCTCTTACCGTATACTCCTTCGCCTGGGCCGTATACCACACTGAGCACGCATAGAGGAGGTTAGGCAGTATCATTGCGCGATACAGGTTTCTAAGACCCTCGTATGGTACTCCCCATGCAGACCCTGCACACCCCGACAGTCCCGTTAGCTTGGAGGTGGCCTTTGCTTCAATATATTGAAGATGGGCCTTCCAATCCAGCCTAGAATCTAGGATCACTCCTAGTAATTTGGCCGAGAGACGTGGGGCGACTATGTGTCCGTTGAGATCGAGTGAGGTCGAAAAATCGTTGCCCGGAGGCTTCTTTCTGACAGCCCTGCTCTGTGGCCAAAAGTGAATGAGATTGTACTTCTCAAGCCCAAACTGTGAAGCGTGCGTACCGGCCCAGCGTTGGATATCCGCGTGCAAGTCCTTCAGCGTTTCGCGATCAGCTTGCGCTGTAGGCCCTCGTACTAGAACGCTGACATCGTCGATAAATGTAGGAGCCAGGTGCCCCTTGTTGCTGCACAAATCGGCTATGTCTGCGTTGTAGAAGAGGTACGGTGAGATAGGCGATCCTTGTGGGATTCCCGTGGCTATGTCGCAGGTGGGTGATTCTCCTTCCGGCATCTTAATGGTAGTGGAGCGGTCACTAAGAAAGCTCTCAATCCATTTGGTGGTCTGTTGGGGTATGCGTCTCTTTCTGAGATTGTGAATCAGTCGCGGGTGGGATACGTTATCAAAGGCGCCTTCGACGTCCAGCATTAGCAATGATGCCACCGGATTCTCCTCCGACTTCCCGGCATTATGGATAGCCTCGACTACCATATGCAGGGCGTTCTCGGGAGACGTGAGCTTCCTGCCCCCGGTGTGCTCCATTGGGAGCAGGTTGTGTATCTCCACCGCGTAGCTGATTCTCGTGGCGATGATCTTTTCCAGGCCTTCCCAAGGGTGCCCAGCAAGGCAATGGGTCTATACGATTTCGGCTGGGTGTAATCGTCCTTATCTGGCTTCTTGAGAACGACTGTGTTGGCGTGCCTGAATTGGCCAGGGCAGTGACCCAGGTCCAAGCAAGCATTGTAGATATCCGTTAACCATACATCGATGTGGGTCAAGGCCCTCTGCAAAATCCTAAAGATTAACGTGTTCGCTCCGGGGGCTTTGATCGTTATGCGTGGCATCTGTACCGGCTCTGGATATTCGAAGCCCACAATGATGGTCGAACGACAATTGGCAAGTTCATATTCTCCTCAAGAAGCCTAGGCCATACAGCAAGTCAGGAAGTCAGAGGAGGTAGAGTCAATGTTGATATTCTTCCAAAAGATTGCTACACAGGCCAGAGATCCAATGGTGAAAAGAGACAGAGCACTCATGAACCATAATATCAAGTGGCAGCAGGGAGAAGCTAGCTACGTCGGCGAGAGAAGTCAGTCTTTATCGTTGTCTATATTTTAGGGGCTAGGCTGATCCCTTTTCCTAGGGAGAAACAGAGAAAGGCCAAGTGTGGTTCGTTGTAAACTATAGGGATCTCTAACAGATAACCAAGACCTATAGACCTGCACCATAAAAGGGCATAGATGACAGTGGCTGGCTAAGTATCGAAAGAGACGGCCCGCCGCAGCCTACCTTGGTTCATTCACGGCCCAATCGCACGAAAGAGGTGAGGCAGATGGCGCCGCCGAAGAAAACTCCCCAACGGCTCGCAGACTGGCTTGCCTTTCCGTAAGCAGGGCTGTTGGTTTTTGCTGCTCGAGAAACATCATAGCACTATCATAGTTCCTTCGTCCGTCCCGCATAGTTTGATTGTGGTCCGCCAGGGTGCGTTCACATGGAGTGCCTCGGACCACGCATGATTCGCATCGCACAGGGTGTTCTCCGGGGGGTATGTACAAGTATGCGTCCAAGGGCTTGCAAGCAGTGTTGGCTAGGCGGCAGGGATCGCATGCGGTGTTTCGGCAGTCGAGAGCTTCTCCCAAATCCCTTCATAGAGCTTGTACAGCTTTGGTTCCGACTACAGCTTTGTCGACGTCGACTCTTCCCTGGTCGTCTAGATTGAGTTCTTCATCAGCCTTGCGACAACGAAGGCAGTACTGAAGTACCGATGTCGGGTTATGATTCATGCAGAGATTGGGTATTGCAGGCGGTGAAGATGAACCTGTTGCACTTGCAAGACGCTCCGCTGAGCTTGGACATCGGACTTGGCCAGAGCTTGGAGAGCAGGCTGACATTGGAATATATGATATGCTGATTGGAGTGCTCCGTGGCCAATCTCTGGAATTTTCGGAGGCGATATATTAGATTTACGTCTTCTATAGATGCGGATCTTAGCACTCTTTCGATCTTTCTATTTTCGCCGAAGAAGCGCGTGAAGAGATCTCTCCGGTCCAAAGATACAGTATATCCTCTTAAGTTGACTGTCGAGTCTGCTAGCGTTATGTCGTGCAGTGCTCCACGAAATTGCGCGAGGTGTGGCGTGTTGATAGTGTTGCAAGTTAGGATGTCGGGTCAACGCTGTCTAATCGCTCATCACTCCATCGCTCATCACTCCGAGAAGCTCTTAAGACTTCGGTGGCATATAAGCCTGTCTTGGGCAAGCGCTCCGTCATAAAGATCTCAATCTTGAATCGATGGCAGACATGTCGCACTACCGTCCAAAGATATGAAAGCTTATCTTGGCTTTTCCAGTCGGAAAGTTGTGCAGAGTAAGGCTCCAGATCTCCGATGAAATGACTGGACTGTTCGACATTTGAACTGAGTATAGCCCGTCTCAACCAAATTAGAAAATCGAGCAAGACAAAGTAAGTCAGAGAAGAATAGCTGATAGTAATAAATAATTACTACTCGAGATAAAAAATAAAGAAGAATTTAATATTTTTGAGAAAATATTAACAATAAAACACTGATTTATTAGATAAGATCCTTTATTTTTATTTTTCCGATTTAGGATCTCGATCGGTTACTTGATTTTGTTAAAACTATTATTTGCTATGATATATAACATGGTAGACTGACCGCGTCGGGTGTCACCGAGTCCAAGTTGGGAATATAACAGGGATTGATGCTTTCGGGCCGAGCGCAACTTATCCGCCCACACTGAATGCATAGTGACAGCAGATAACGGTTGGACCTGATCCATAGATCTCATCCTGTCTCCAGAACTCAAGGGATCATGAATTGACTGCGAGAAATTGTCGATTGCGCAGCAGCTAATCCGTGACATTCATGGTCCCAGTGTAGCGGCAGCAGCAAACGGCTGCTGCCACTTCTGGATATCCTAATCATCGATCCCGGCCCTTGGTGTGGAGTTCTCTCCGCCAGCCTTCGCTACCAGCGACTTCGGAAGACAACCTCAAAACAATCACCTCGACCGCCCGGGGGAATTTAGTCGAGTCGCCACCGTGGAGAGACCGAATCCATCTCAATACTTTCGTTGACGGCGTCATTTTCTCTGCTGCAAACTGAGACTCCTTGATGAGGGTCTCGGCTATAAAGGTTTTGAGACAAGCAGGCTTCTGACCCAGCACCATAGGTTCCAGGGCATGCATGTGCTCGCGAGTGACTTGGCTCAATGGAATTAGCTCGTATTTGATTGGCCTTCGAAGGGAACTGTCCGTCTCCAACGCTCTGAGCTCGCTCCGCCTACGATTGGCTTCCTGGCCGGATTTGATTGCGAACTTCACGATCCCACTAAGGAAGGATGCCAAGAGTGACTTGTGCGTGCTCAATACCATGGCCGTCGACCGAAGTGTTGCTTCGAGATACTCGTTTCTCCCAGCTGACTCTTGTATGCTCTCAACTAGACGATCGCAATCTATCATAAGCGAAAAAACAGCTGTCGCATTACCACCAGCGAAAAACAGTAGCAAGTCTTCAAAAGGAATTTCAAAGAAACGGGCACGCCCCATATCAAGTAGTACATTGACAATCTGCTCGACACTCATATTTCTGAACGCATCAACCTGTTCAGTATAGAGTTTCTTGAGACACGAACACTTTCTCTTTGCTGGGATGAGGGCGTCTTTGATCTCCTTGATCAGTTCAGCATCGCCCAATGTCGACGAGCATTCCGTATTTTTGACTCGAGCAAACAGGAGTTCCAATCTCGATCTTTGACATTTCTGCAGGACGAGGCCGAGTGTGTCGATTGATCCGTACAAGCGATATCGAATGATATGCTGGTGAAGGAGTTTGTTGTTGCTTCGAACAAGAGCTTCCTCCGCCTGCTCTCCGTATCGTTCAATGCCAAAGTCAGCATCTGAGCTAGCCGGAAGGGTGCTATCATACCAGCCAGAGACTTAGTGCGTGGGAAGTTCATCCTCAATGATTGCAATGATAACAACGATGAAAGAACGAGACTTCAGTGAACAATATATGACCTGATGCAGTACCTCAATTGTCTTATCGGGTGTCGGCCTCAAGGATTACAAGGCTCCTAGCGTGGCAGTCGTGTGCGCCAGTTCTATGCACGTTGAGCTAGTCAATCATGGTTCCGAGCATGGGAAACATGTCTCATCGGCCGAATGCATCCAACTGCGTAATAACCCAGGGGCAGCGACTCACATCGATCGTACCCTCGACCGCCCCAACATGTCGCACACCAGTGGATGGCAGACCTACATGAGCACGACTGAGAGATGCGAGTCTAGGCTACTGCGCCATTTGCTGGCGTAGCTGCTTACCACGTAAATCATGGTGGCAGTTATGGAAGGTTTTTTGTCTCGCCTAACCTTCACATAGGGAAGCAGATTTTGATGTATCAGTTTCATACGACACCGCTGCTTACCCCATGCTCGTGCAGGACGGGTCTGTTTCTCGTATCTCTGGACTGTCATCTTCGAAAGCGTTACGCAATAGTAGACGAAGAAATGATATACTTTTATGAACACCCATTACACCGGGAACTGTTTGCTATTTTGAATACACTACTGCATAAACCACGCCTGCATCATAGGTCAGAAGATTTGATCCTATCCGAACCAAGATACCCTGCAGGCTTGTTGTCGCTCTTCTCTTCTACTTCGCTGATCGAGCGCCCGGCCCCGCCCGAGTGAAGAGAATGGTTGAGGTCTGGGCGGAGCTGCACTGGGAGAGCGACATCCTGTGAAGGTATCATCAGGGCAGCGCTCATGAGGTGTCCGATGCTTTATAAACCCCATTGGGCATATTGTGCCTCATGATAGGCGACAGGACACACACCATTCCTTATACACGATATATACCTGATTTTTCTAAGAAAGTCATCGCCAGTGGTAGCAGCACATACGAGCACAATCAACCCATTCATCCCATCGACCCAAGCCCCTTTACCAGTATCGTGTATATGTAAACACTTTTGCCGCGTGCAGTTCTTTTGCGTCCCTTTACACGGGAAGATGTGGTAGGTGATACAGTCTCCCAGACAGGCAAGCTTCAATCCTCAAGAGAGCGTCTCGTTCTGCGTCGACATGCCCCATGCATATGGGTTGAAGGGATGAGGCGATGTGTGCTATAGGAAGGAGAAGCTCGTAATACAACAGATGCCTCTGCTAGTCTGCTGAAGAGGTTTTCGGTAATACTTCCTGTAAGCATGTCAGAAAAGGGCCGTCGCCAGATCGAGGGGAAGCTACGTACGACTCGAGACCAATCATTCGGTGTCATCAGGTTGCAGGGCTTGACGAGACACCTGTCCTAGCTGCACAGCTGTACTCCACACTAGAATGAGTATGACGAATATCATCGTGCTTTGACTGTGCAAAGGTAAGAGGTTGACGGAGCAAAATCGCAAAGTAGTGGCTTGGCAGTGAGCATTTCCTTGGCGCCCCACTGTGTGAAACTTCGTGGTCCAGCCCAGCTCATAAGCGCCTGCCCTTCAAGAACGGTATCGAAGCTTGTGCGGTAGCTTCTCACTTTCATCACTTTCCCGCTTCATCCCCAACAATGCCCGCACATCTGGAGCAGCAGAGCCTCAGCGATCACGATAAGGGCATACTGGCACAGCTCCCGGAGTGGCTGCTAAAGGCAAAATTCGCGAAGCGCGAGGGAGTTGCGTTCGAGTTATGCGTGGATGAATCCTTGCCCGAGAAATGGAGACTGCTGGGAGATTTGCAACTGGTTCAACAAGTTCGACGTCTGTCAACGTTGAAATCTTTCTGCTGATATAAGCACAGATCGCTCATCCAGGCTATTCAATTATCAAAGTACCTGGTCCAACATCTTCGCCTTTCTCGGCCAAAAGCCCCTTCTACCTAACGCCAATACGGATCGCAGAAGGCTCGACACCTGCCGTCGATGGCTTTCAACTGTCTAGCGGCCTTACGACGTACGTGCATAGAGAACGGAAGATAACGATCGAGCCAAGCTTGGACATCTTGTTCATTGTGACACGCGACGACGACTCAAGCATCGAAGAGGGCAATACCTAAGGATATGGTGCTGGATTCATGTATTGTGGATGATCGGGATTCCTTGCGCTCGATCAGGGTATTTAGATGTCAACTGGCGAGGGGGCCGGCTTTGGTAATTATTGGGTGCCATGCAAAATGACGGTACAACGCAATCTGGCAGAAGATAGTTTCCGATTTCCGTGACCTCATATCCCATTTGGGGCTCTTGCGTGCTATGTTGTTGTTGTTGTTGTTGCAGGAAATGGCGTCGTGCAATATATGCTTCTTGGGTTGTTGCCATGCCACTAGAGAAGAGCGTTGAAATATCACCAAGATACGGTTGAGGGATCGCCATGAAATTGAATTGTCGCTCGAGAACATCATCGTAGGTGGATGCTTTGTTCAAGTTAGCTATAATGAGCCGTAGTGAATCCGAGGTGCGAGCTTACGTGTTCCCGCGGAGTGAACATGTGGAACGAACGATGGGTACGGTGGTAAGTTCTCTGGAGATGGTATGCGATGTAGGATCTCAGCTTCTCCTCCTCCTCTGTTCCCTACTCCGTGTCAATCGTCGGACGCAAGTAGGAGGAAATTCTTACCTTGATAAACTGGATTGGATTCATGGCTGGGCAAGGTCCTCGACGCATCTAAACCTGATCCTTGTCTGTTAGCTTAAGAAAGCGTTTTGTTGGTGGAAACGCAGACCTTGGGTTTGCTGATCCATGGTCGGCTGTAGCCCTGGCGACCGACGCTCGAGATCATTGGATTGGTTCTGCCGTCCAAATCCCCTATCAACCCGCACTGGCTCCAAATTCGAGGCAGATAAGCTAGCAGGGAACGAGATACTCCTCTGGTCAGCCGGCTGATCCTCTAGAGGTGGCTCATTCGCACTAGACAGGCTCTCTTCGTCCGTGGAGTCGCCGCTCCCAAGTCCTTCTTCTCGCTGCGGTCTTATAAGATCATCTTGACTTTTGAATCTTGCCATGATGAGATTGTGGATACGGCCCGCAACCGCATGAGCATCTACTCGCCTCGCTGCCTCGTCGACGTTAATCTTCTGAAAATGTTGTATGGCTTGTTTAAAATTTTTGGCGTTGAGTTGTCTGGTCCATCTGGAGTCGCTTAGCAAGCATACCTCGCCAGCGTCACCAAACACTTACTGCTGCGGCGAAATGCCAAGTCCGGGTATCACCATTAACGCTCCAAGACCTCCATTATGCGTCGCTACGGCTTTCATTTTCTGGCCGAACTTCAAATAAAGCTCGACCGATTTCCGGATCATTTCATTTGAGTCATTGAGGCTGCCTGATCGGACGAGCGTTTCTGTGATGGATGCTATGGTTCTTGGTGTAAAATAGTGTTCCTGTCCAATATCGGAAGACTTCTTGGCTTGGGTGTGTAAATCAAACAAGGATACAGCGTAGAGTCTTTGTCGAATGGGGTCCTCGACGGCACGCACATCAATCTGACGCAACTCCTCGTAGACTTGAACAATGATGCATTTTTGAGAGGAACGTTTGGAAGCCTTGAAGAAACTCTCTGGGTCGGCCCATGACTTATAGTCAAGGCTTTTTGGAAGTTCTAAATTGGTAGCTTGTATCTTCATTACCTTTTTAAGGTGACGAGCAGCTCTCTGGGTATACATTGTTGGCTTGGACTTTGCTCCTGGTTGAACGATGTGTTCGGTAACACCTTCTCCTGCAAAGGGTTGATTTTGTTGCTGGAATACATCTTGGACCACGGTTCGAGCTGTGACTGGTAGAGTAGAATAGAAAGCTTGACACTGGGACACAAACTATTCTACCATCAGCAATTTTCAGGTCTATGGGGCGTGTAGGAACGACAGTCGGATCCGCAAAACTTTCTTCCAAAGTAATCTTGCTTTCAACACAGGCGGCAATCTTGAGGTTAAGCTCTTTGCTAGCAGAGCACCCCATCTGAGATGAGTTGGCTAAGCAGGGAAAGATGAGTTCAATAAAGGTGTGTACATTTACGAGTAGGAAAGAATCTGACCCGTGGGAAGCCAAAAGTTAAACCCGGCCCTACGCCAAGGGTCTTGCTACCCGATTTTGGCGCCTCGATACCACACATTGGATACAGCGAAGTACTAGTGCCACATGCCCTTGTCTAGCTTGTAACCTCCGTCGGGACGGATTGTCTTCCGGCTCGCTTCCACGACCCTGGTCAAGAAATGTTGAGTCCTGGACTCAACATTACAGGATACGTTAGTGAGAACGCGCCTCTATGTAATATTGGACCCTGACTACGAGGGTACCTACAATCTGAGTTGAATCACGGGGAGATCACGATCAGCAGCCACCTCTTCATTGACTGCGCAATCAAGTATTCCATGTGTAGAGTGAACGTGATGGTAGGGTTCACGATTCTGATTTGTGACGGGTTATTTCCTGCGTGAAGATTGCACGTATGTTGATATATAACAAGGTGACGAGGCTGCGATGCAATCCCAAAATACTTGCCTTCTTGTCTTGGTTGCCTGGTTTTCGAAGGCGATATCAGACTTCAGCTATCTGTCACCGCTATGTCCAATCTTCATTCGATGCACTTAAGTCTCTTCTCGATAAGTCTGGTATTTACAATCAGCCAAGCCACAGACGCTTCACTGCACAAACGATGGCTTGAATTGCTCATTCACAGCTTCTGTGTCCTCCTTGAAGCTGCTACGATCGCTTTGCAAACGCAGGTGACGTCGATGGAAGGTGGGACAACCCAGTGGACTCCACCAGTAGACTAAAGGCGCCCAGGTGAACAGAAACTCGCGGTAGTAATGAGAACCCTGATAGGTTTCTCACTTACTGGTCCTCTCATGAGCGAGGTAAGGACTGCATAGCACTTGTGTATGTGGGACAACGACTATGCTAACCTCCATCACAGGCATTGGCGCTACGCCGCATACAGCGAACGACTCCACAGGACACTCCTCAAGGCTTCCACCTACCCACTCTGGCAGTCATTGTCCCTCTCATTCTAAGCCTACCGGCCCTTAGGTAAGTGGGTCACCGATTATCTTGCTTTTTAGATGCTGAACATCCTACCAGTCTGGCTAAAGCCGATATTGATACGGAAGCTGTCTTCACAATCATGCTGGCTGGGACTAGCCTCGAATACTGTTTTTTGGGTGCTTGCACTATCGAGACTTGTCGCCGCTGCCAGAAGCCGAAAGCTTTCTGGACGGTTGTGCTTATCATCATGCTGCCCCTGTTCTTGGTTTCATTTCTAGCCATTGTTCTATCGATATTGCGATGGTTACAAGTGTTCAAGGAAAGTCTTCAGACCGCGGTCGTTGTCAGTGGGCATGTTCCACTTTGAGTCCAGCGCTGACTGCTACCCTTTCGGCAGATTTTGCTAGCATCCGCAAGCGCATGTGCCGCCCGCTTTGCGATGCCAAATCTTTACAGTGCGTCTGCCAAACATCTCTTTCACAGAGCGACGAAGCCGGACGATGACGAATTCTAACTCGCAGAGCGAGAGACGGGAGCACGCTCTGGGAACGGGCGCTTCGCAAGTTCGGGCACTCGGTCAGGCTCAAGGCCCGGGACAGAGCCCGTCACGCGACCTGGTACATGTTCCATTCAGGAGCAATGTGCGAGTCCAGCAGCAGCATGCCATGAAAGTTTATCGGAATGGAATCAAGACCTCGGGCCTGCGGAAAGCAAATGGATCTCCGCAGTAGCGACTAAGGCTGTGTCTGGTGACTCAAGCTGGGATAAATTCTTTCAGGATAGCGGCGACGGATCAATCCTGTAAACACAATATAAAGACTGGACGTACGATGCTGGTTTTTTCTACCCATCATAATCATTAGAGTACACCTCAAATTATTGATCCTAAGTAAGAAGGTGGTTGTCTGAGCACCCACAAGTGAAGTTCTTCGCTAACGGAGTACCGGAAGTAGCTCGTAACACGCAAAGATGTCTCAGCTTCAAATTCCGTCGAAAGGATTGCGAAAGCGAGTGAGCAGTGAGGTAATGCAAGAGGATCAGCAAAGTCGGAAAAGGACTGCAGAGGCGTCCGATAAGAGCTGCATGGGAGGGCAGGATATCATGGTCGACTCAGCAAAATTTAAGGAAGCAAGGCAGAAGTACGAGCAAGAGGCTAGGGATACCGGTCGATGGGTGGAAAAGAAGCCTCGAATGGTGAAGCGTTTATGGTGCTGCGCTTGCGCGGAGGGGCGTCCAAGCAAATCTGATGGTTCATGCTCGGGCTGCGGGCATATGCCATGCGCAGTATGTATCATGATGAGGTCGAGATCGCAAGCGTCCAGTGCTTCACTCCGTGAGGAGTATTGTTTCGCTCAGTAAGACGGCTTGATGAAAACAAGGGGGCTTTACGGGAGCTTTCAGTCGCTATGCAGCTAATGTACAGAAGTGGAAGGAGGGCTTGATTCCAAGTCTACAGCGAGGATCCTACTTTATCGATTCTGGGAACACTCTGTCAACTACCTTACCGAGCTGAGGGCACTGTCACCCCCTATATATCAGGCGTAATCTAAATCTTTCATGATCCACAGTTGTAACACTATCGAGGTCGCACATTCTTCTGGCCCAGACTTCACTACCTCCATCAAGCGAGATCTCTGCCTGGAGCAACTATGAATACGACTGCCTCATCCAGTGCATTTACCAACCAAGCTCATAAGGACCTTCCACCAAAAACCGAGACATCAAGTTATCACCGTCATTGTCCCGCACCGGGCTATGAGTATCTCCGCCTTGTTCACAAGAAGGGGGACCTCCCTTTTTTTCCTGCCGAAACAACGGGCGCTATCCGACTTCCCAATAGCTCCTGCCGTTACAGCGTGAGGGCTACGAGTCATGCGAGGCCGAATCCTGTCACTTTCTACAATCTGGCTTTCTCCGCCGGTAGTCCCTCAAAGCTTTCCGTTACGCCGTTCTCAAGCAACGCCACCTTTCAGAGTATTGCCGACGCCATGAGGCTTTTCTCCACGCTATCGATTCTTACTTGTATGGTCGTCTTATTCCCGGTAAGTCCGACACCGCCCGCTGATAGTCCTAGGATTTCGAACCGGCGCACAAGCTGTAATCAAGCTGGCAACTCAATGGCTCGCGCCGACGGTCCAGTTACTATCATGGAAGGTGTTATATTAGGATTGCTTTTGCAGGACGCAAGCGATTCTGAAACTGCCCCAAGGCAGTATATTCTTATCAAAGGAATTTGCGTTAATTGTAATTAAATCCAAACGGCGACTGAATAAGGCTGTTTGTCATCATGCTTTGATACTTGGTCTGTCTCAACCAAGCCAAGCTGATCTTTGGGCAACAAGAGCCAGCGGTTTGTACAGAACTCGGCAGAGCAGGCTGCATTATTCACGCAAGGCTAGTCAAAGTGCTTACAGCTCTCACGCTCATTGGTCTTCCATAAACCCAGTTTCTGTTTCTTGCGTGACTTTAGATCTTACACCATCCTCTGCCTGGGGATGAAATGCATATATAATGCCGATACTTCCATTCCAAAGCAACGACGGTCCGAGTGGAACCCCGTGTTATCGTTCAAGACCCCTTCCTTTCCTTCATGTTCAGTCCCACAAAATCGGGAGGTATGGACAACATCGGCAACGAGCCCACAGGGACCACCCAGACACTGGAGAATTGTGGCTGGGAAACCATGAAGTTCAGCAGCAGCGAGGGCAACTTCATTGCTGATCTGGATGCCTCTGGCGTGGGTAACATGGCCTCTAGCAACGGCGGCCCCAACAACACCACGCAGGGATTGGACACCGATACTCCATGGTCCCATTTCCCTGACATTGCTGACGTCGGCGATGGAAATTGGAATCCTGCAGCGCTCGCCATAGTCTTGCTCTTGAAGACTGATCCGCAGCCCACATGGAACTGGGTGCCTCGGCACAACAACATGAGAAGCTTTTTGACGCTAGAACGTCTGAATGTTTGGTTCTCCATTAGATGTGGCATCAAAGAGCCTCGAACGTCGGAAGATATCGAAGAAGCGTGGCAATGGATTAAAACAGATCACGAACCCTGGGCAAATTACTTTTTGCAGCGCCCTAACGGCGCCGACCGAGGACGAGCACTCCGAAGGGGTGGGATCCAAAATAGAGAACTCTGCGGATGAGGATTCAGCTTGAAGGACGATCTCTGCGCGATCTTGGTCAAGGGAATAGTGATCGATGCTGTCGAGACTTGATAAGCTTGATTTGAGTGCCACACGCTGCTAAGGTGCGTTGCATTGTTGAGACGATACGGTGCCGATCTAGTTAGAACATTCTCTTCCCCTGGATACAGCCACAAGCAAATCGTTATTAATTTTCAGGCGAACCAGCGTTTATGTATGTAAATTAATTTGCTGCATCAAATACCTGTCAACTATATGCCTACCTCCCAGTCGAGCAGCCCAACTCGCGATGGTCATTCAGTCAAGGCCGAGATTGAGGCCGCGGTTGGCTAGGCTGGAAGCAGAAACCACAGCAAGTGCAGGGACCCATCGAGTTATCCATGCGTTTTTGAGCAATTGGATCCTGCAGCACTCTCCTTCAGACTCGTAGTACCACTTCCTGAGGTGTTTCATGCGACTCGGGTCCCACGTCCACCTGCGTGCGCCGCTTGATTGTACTTGCGGTAGGAGGTCTTGTACTGATGCCAGCACTGGGCTTTGTGGCTTCAGAATTCGTGTGTATCACCAAGACCGGGCAAAGGAAGGCTTGTGCTGTAATGAAGAGCAGAAACACCTGTGCCAAAAACCGATAATGCTCTTGTAACGAGGACGCTATCAACGTGACCAGGGCCAGTGTGGCGGACAAGGCATGGAAGACAGAGTTCATCTTCGAAAAGGTGCGCATCGGTGGATCGGCGCTCCGATTTCGAAGTATGAACAGCGACGTGCCTAGGACGAGGATCCATTCGCCCAGGTTAGCAAGTAAATGTGCCAAAAGCAATAATGATGGTCTGCTCCATACTGTAGACATGGACCATAATATTGAAATGCGCATTGGACTTCGCTCTGGTCAGTCTACTGGTGCTGGACATCTCAAAGATGATTGATAGGGTCTGACAACTTAATATTACGAGCGAATGATACCGCACAAGCCGATGGAGAGCATCCTGCAATCTTGCAATGCGTGTTCTTCGAGCCGTGTTCTTTCGCTGGCTTCCGCTTGATGAAGCACTTCTTGCAACCTTGTTCAGCTGATGATGGCTGCTACAAGATATATAATGCGCTCTAGAACACCCAGAACAACGGGGTTTGAAATTGTTGCCATATGGTGTTACAAGTGATTGGTGATAGTGACATATTGTCCAAGTCTACCATTTGTATTTCTCTACCCAGATTGACTCTATCACTGACTCAACTTACCTTCCCCTCGTTAGCTCCCCTTCGACATCGACAGCATCATACTTGTCGACCTCTACGGCGCCGCTTAGTACTATGACAGCCCTGGCTTCACAACAGCTACTCCAGCAGCCGCGATCAACTGAATCCACCCTTTCTATTCCAGCGCTCACGACATGGTCTAACCCCAAACGATCGCCGCCGGCAGCCCCTCATCCATCAGCGTCACCAGGGAAGAAGCAAAGTCCGAAATGGGGGCGCGATGAGGATGCGTTGCTGATCTCGCTTCGAGGGTCGGGCATGAAGTGGGAAGATATCTCACATCGGCTGCCTGGCCGAACGGTGATTGCATGCAGGCTGCACTACCAGAATTATCTCGAGCGCCGCCAACTGTGGGATGAGAAGAAGAAGACCAAGCTAGCGAGGTTGTACGACAGGTGAGCAATTACTTTCTTCCCGTATTCGCTATACAATACATTATTTCTGTACTCCTGACCTATTCAGCACAACGTGTTCTTGCCTTTGCACCAGGCTACGATTTTCAATAGATTTCGAAAGCTCTGAATGACCACAGTGCCTCCCAATACCTTATTCTGAAAAATTATTTTTCGAATCTCTTTCCAACCTACCTTTTATGATTTCTATTACAATTGCCTGTCTTCTATCCGGCATCTTCTTCTTCCTGTCTGTCAAAACGAACTTACAGGGATCTTTCAGGCTGAATTTCTTTCCAGAATCAAACCCGACTTCTGGGGCCCCCTGGCACAGGAGCTTGGCGTCCCCTGGCGCTCCGCTGAAGCCATGCACTGGCAACTTGGCGAATCAGAGATGGCTCACCGTGCTGGAGCCGTTCTCTTTACCATGGCTCCATCTGGCTCCATCAACCCAACTAATGTCCCCAGCTCTTCGTCGGCTCCCGGTATGGAGCGTTTTCACTCAGAGTACAAACCGCTGGAGCCAACATCAGGTACCTATGGCGCTGGTGACGACCCAAGAAGAGCGAGCGAGGAAGCAGAAGTAAGGGAAAGGGGGAGCCGCCGGAGGCGCCAAAGTCCAGCGAGCGCGCAACCGATGCAGACACAGCAGTTAGCGCCTATAGGTCTAGGATTGAAGCGTGGGCATTGGATGGTCCTGCCGAGTTTAACGGAATTGACGGAGGGTGTGCCGGCATTCGGAGGGGCCAGGAACCATAGGAGAGAGGTCAAGGAAGAGTAACAAGAGGTGACTTGATGTGACGGCTTCACGTCCATTCCACCCGCACCGCGCAACGGCTACTCGACGTGTCTATTTCAACGTCAAGCAGTGATCAAGGAGGGAGAACAGCGGATGGTCTTCTCCTCCACCGATGACCAACGTTTTCCTACCAATTATATAGGTTAGCCATGGACTAGTAGGAGTGTGAGAGGGGAAGGGAACGTGGTATGCAGATTACTAGAAGATGATCACCTTCTGTCTACCTCTCTCTCCTCCCCCTCTCCCTGCTAGTTGCTTCCCTTAGTCGAGAGCATCAGCTAAAATTGTCAACCCCCATCGAGCCAAAGCCCCACGTTCGCGACTGTGCCCCTCTGGCGAAAGCCTCCTTTCACCCCTTCTTTGCCACCCATTCCCATTGCCACTTCTCGTTCATCTCTTTCGCCTCACATCTCGATTGAGAGCATTCGCTAAGATCATCGGATTATCAGTATCTGACCTTCACTCTTCCACTCTTTCCAAACTCAGACTTCCCTCTTCATTCTGTCACTTCCCTCCTTAAATATTCAGACTGCTTCAATCACTTCTCCTCTCCAGAAGTACAGACATCATCCTTTCGAGCTACCCAAGCATTCTTATTCTCAGACATTTCAGGCTTCCGCCTAGTACAGCATTCGCAATATCATGCAGGACCTTATCTCTCCGGGAGATCGCCAAGCGCACACTGCTCCAGATCGACCTTCTCTTCCGAACAACTACGCCGTTCTCGATCCTTTAAACAATCTTTGCGGGATTCCGAAGACTCAGAAAGCCCGGAAGGAATGGCAATCCATTCTCAAAACGATTCGGGCGGATCTCGAGGGGCTGGCGAAGTATGGCCCTCTCACTATCGTCTTTGCAGGGAGATGCTCTGATGGTCCGTCCGGGTCCTCACGATTCTGGACGGGAGGTTGGAGTTCTGCAAGTAGGCTTATAGGGACCTCCGCATGCTTTCGGAGACGGTGATGAAGGAGGGCCATTACGACCCGTACGCATGTTGCATAGCCGTCTTGCGAGCCTGCCAAAAGGCCATCGACCATGAGTGGCGTGAGTCTGCACCATTCCGGATCTAATCTCTCGATCCGCTACTAACAGGGTTGATCGCTTGCGAAAGGCACTCCGGCGGACTCGACAGATCTCGTGCCAGAAGACCTGGTTTAGTCGCCACTGCCACGAAGGCTTGGGTCGTGAGCCACACGGCGAGGCGAAGCATAACGCCTGGCGTGATGCCTACTACGGTACACTTGCTTCCCCTGGGGAGCGGATGATGGTAGTTCCCGGAGTGCTTGTCGTCCTAGAGGACCTGAAAAGGACATCGACATGCCCCCGAAAGATCTTGTCGCAATCACTCCCGCGGATCTCGAGGCCGCAATCATCAAGCTGCCCCCACACTGGATAATTTGGGAGGGCTTCGTCCTCACCTATTATAAGATTCACGACCACGTCCTGGACGGCAGAATGAGGCTCTTCGCGCCCAAGTGGGACTCCCCATATGGATGGATCCTTTAATCCGGGAACGTTGCGGGCGGAAACCTGACTTTCGGAGCATACCCTACCACAACTACATTCTATCACGGCGAGGGACCATGGACGATTAGTTCGCGATGCAGCGAGGCAGGCAGAAAGGTTACAGAAGCATAATTTAGCCACCACGCAGGAGGGGTCTTGAGGTGCATTCGGCATCTTTCTGCTATGACTCGTAGCACAACCAACCGTAGAACGCAGAGCCCGGGTTGATGGCTTCGACCTTTGTACAGGCCTCCATCTGGCTTTCTGACCACATCTTCTCTGCCCGAGACGATCAAGACTGTGCATTTTCCACCCTGCCTTCGAGGGGCCTGGTCCGACCCGATCCATGCCGATGCAGCAACCTGTGCCTGAGGTAGGAGAAGTTCGTGCGGCACTACTATCTAACAGGCGAGCCCTTGACGCATCATTACAGTTCCCATTCTGGCTACTTTAGATCTCATTCAGATTTATGCTGGGAACGCTACACGTGCAGCAGTGAAGTTGACCAGTTGCGATGAGCCCTCCTTTGTGTCAGTACCAGCCCAGAGTGGCGACAGCTGTACACAACTGCAAGCTCACCTCCTCAAGGAGTCAATGAAGATTCAGCGGTGGGAGTCACTCGGTAAGATGGGACAGACTAGCAGCACATCCGAACGACTTGTATATTGTGGAGAGAAGTAGGGTTCTTTCAACACATGTTTGGCGCTAAGCGTTTGTTTTGAAGCCTAGATTGCACTGGGTTTGAGTGTTCCCACGGCCCAGGATCTAACAACTGGGGTTTAGCCTGGCTACTGATGGTTTCCCTGGAGAAACATCGGACGAGCCGGCAATAGGAATTTTGCGTTTGGACACAAGAATCACCAGATGTTTTCCTGACTCACCAAACACACGCTTGTACTGCCCTAGAGCATCAGACCTCTAGACCTTCACAAATCGAGTAAAAAGGCAAAGCACGCCAGTAGCTGTCGAAACATGAGATCTGATTGATCGAACTGGCGCACGCGGCTAACGCGTCTAGTCGATTTTGGCGTATCATCGCTATTAGTACCAGGTGCCGGCATAAGTGGGTGACCCCTTCCTGTTGGCTTAGTCACCCATTTAAGCCTGGAGGAGTCACGACTTTAAGGTAAACATCATATTCTCACTCAGATGCCGCGCACGGGTATCCGCCTCCCAAAACCCTTGAGGCCCATGGTCTGTAGATTTCTTTCCTAGACTCACTGCCGGTAGCCGCAACGTCATTGAAGAGCTTAACGTTCAATGGATCGAAGAATCGAAGGCACAGCAGTCCGACTATTCTGCCTTCGTGACACTGGGCTTAGATGCTATCGTCTTTGTGTTTGGCAGTTGCTAGTAGCTTGATAGTGTGGCCATTTAGCAAGTTCTGAGTCCGGATTTTAATGATGACCCCACACTCTGTGCCCGTACACAATTGTTAGCTATTCATGAGCAAGGAGTGAGTGAGCAGCCAGAAATTGCCCCTTTGATCGTACTCTATCCTACAATATAGGGTCAAATTGTGTGGTCAGGGCACGTGATTGATACAGGAAGGTGGTGTCGCTAATGTACTCGGTTTAGTGTAGATATGCTGACCACCGTATCCGAGGTACCTGTAGCTTGTACGTGGGCAGGTACGAACAGAGACAGCTCGTGAAAAGTGTAATCGCGGATTATTACATTCGAAAAAGGTTGAGTCACTGGGGCACAAAGACCTGCATGAGTCGCTCTCGTCAACTAGTCGTGAGTTCACAAAGGCTTCTGCTATCGCTCAACGTGGCTTGAGCCTGAACAGGCTACGGGACCAGGTGGGTCAATCGCCATGTGGCTTATTGCTGTGCTTAGTCACTCAAATCAAACGTGCAGTAAGACATACGAGTTCCATAAAGTACCCACCTGGTGAGTCCGTGAATCCTTGGTTAATGAAGATCGTCGACAGCAGGATTGGAAATGCCTTCCCAATGGCTGATCATTGCCGAGTCGACAACGAATAGGATCAGCGCCGCAATCTCGGACTTCGTATCCACCGGGTTAATTGTCAGTACGACGCGGTTTTACTTTAGTTAGATTTGGGCACAAACTACCCTTGTCACGCTAACAATTGATCCTGGATAGGAAGTACGAATCGGAGTGCTCCAGAGTCTCCTGGCAGTCCGGGTTGTTTCGCGTTCGCAAGTGTTATGACAGCCACTGGTTCCTTCAGCCAAGGAGTGGTGTGGGTTCTAAAACAATTCCCAGCGACCGTATACGGTATACCACCGAGCGGGTCGCAGGCGAGCTGGCCAACTACCATCTCCCCTTATCACAAGCCCAATAAGAGGCGTCGATGGGGTCATTCGACGGATCGCACGCGAGAAGACAAAAGCAAGCTGGGATCTACTTCTACTTCGCCTGTTGTTAGTGGACTTTCTTGGATCTCAAAGCCGATTAGTGCGGTTGCCTTGTTTCGCCCTCTCTGTCCAATTTGCGATCCGTTCTTCTAGGCCTACAGAGTAAGTCGCTGCGGAGCGCGACAATACTGTCGAAAGCTGTCTACCAGCAGTAAGAAGCGACCATACCTTTCCCAAGGTTTTAAATCAATCGTTGCGTTGTTTCCACGCTCAGTGACCCTCACCGCGACCCTTAGCGCCCACCGGCGGATGCTTTTCCCTGGCCTTTGTTTCGGATGACCCATTTAGTTTGCTCCATACACCGAAGACATACCTACCTGTATCGTATTACACGATCCGCTCCAGCTCAGGTACTCCCTGTCGATAAGAAGAACTTCAGCCAAACACCCTGATCCCCAGAGTATAGTCATCTGCCGAGACCCTAGACCATGAATAAATGGCCTGCTTTCTCAGCAAGGACTCTCCAAGATGCTCAGAAGCTTGCCGTCAAGGGCTACGCCTGTCTACTTTGTTCCAAAACTTTTCCCAACGGTCAGAATCTTTGGCAGCATGCGACAGCATCGCATTGGCAACAATTGAGCCTTACAGATGTGGCAAGCGAGGGAAAGCCGAGGGAGCAGTTCCAGCGTGAGGCGATAGCAAAGGCGTACGTTGGCGCATCAATCATACGAGATCGAGCGCCGTTGCAATCTATACCTTCATTCAATGACAATGAATCGATGAAGCGAAATTTCGGAGAAGGAGTAAGATCACGATCTCCTAGTGGGCGGCCACCTATCTCAGATTCAACCCGATCAACAGAAACAAGGATCGATGACATCAGCAAGCTTACGTTGGGCCATGGACGCACTGCACAATCTGGTCGCCTTCTGCCTGGAGGGCATCTCAAGTTCGATGGCGAGAGACGTGCTGCAGGCGATCCGGATCTTGCGCTCAATCTCACTAGCTTGAGTGAGACATTCGATCCAGAGAGAGACAGTCCACTTTCAATCTGTGGAGGCTTCAACAATTGTCATGTGCGGCCAAGTCTTGACCCAGGATATAGCAAGCAGCAAGCAGCCTACGTACCAGATATGGACTCAGAATACTCGGGTATTGGACAAGATAACAGCAGAAAAGTCCCAAGTGATCAACCCGCTCTTTCACCTTCTAGTCAAGACTTTGATCTCGAGCGTGACCCACACATGGACATGGAATCAATTTTGCTCTTGCAACCTGAGGCTCGGCCACTCTCTCATGACCAGCTAGTAGTGGAGGTCAAAGGCATCTATGCAGGCTTGGTGATGGTCGAGAGTAAATGCGTGGATGTGGATGAAGAGCAATTGAAAGCAGCTCTGGAAAAGGATCAAACCCGTCAGACAAAGCTGAGTAACGAGCAATGGCAAGCTCTCATTCACCTTCACAGAACTCTTCTCCACGAGCACTATAACTTCTTTCTAGCTTCTCAACACCCCTTGGCGTCTCCAGCTCTGAGCGATTTGGCTGGTCGATATTCGATGCCATACAGAACGTGGCGACATGCAATCTACGCATTTCTAGTGGTTTTCAGACATAGGCTTCCAGAGTCGCGGGATCATATGCTTGCGTTCATATACATTGCGTACTCTATGATGGCTCTGTTCTACGAGATCGTTCCCGTTTTCGAAGACACTTGGGTAGAATACCTTGGAGATTTAGGCCGCTATCGTCTTGCCCTTGAGGCAGATGACCTCTTGGATCGCGAAGTCTGGAGTGGCGTCGCTCAGTTTTGGTACACTAAGGCAACAGACAATAACCCTGGTACTGGACGGCTCTATTATCGTTTGGCAACATTGTCTCGTCAGTATAGCTTGCAACAACTCTCCTTGTATACTCGCTCATTGACATGTCTTCATCCGTTCAACGGTGCTCGCGAAAGCATTAAGACGTTGTTCAACACATTCCTACATAGCAAGGCCCGAATTAATCCTCGAATGTCATCCTTTGAAGCAATGTTTGTCGAAGCCCACGGTACCCTCTTCGATGGTGCATCAGCATCCCGACACGAAGCAGCCGTTCACCAGATTGAGGAAGGCTTACTGGACAAATACATCGGACTTGTCACTTTCAAGTTCAAAAGAATTGGGTGTCTGCGCTACGAATACGAACATAGGGGCCATTTTCGAATACGGAGCTCTTCCACTTCAGGAACTTTCCAAGTCGGTTGTCCGGCTCGCATATGAAGAAGTACACCGCTCCAATACTGTCAATGGCAACTTCATGGCTCACCCACCGTCTCAGACTTCCTTTAGCTTGAACGGTCGCCGAGTCGACCACAATCCGCTTCCACTTCCACCTTTAGAATCCTTGGTCGCAAGCCTCACAAGGAACGAATTTCAGTCTTCCGTTGCATTCATATCCCAAGCTTCAAAATTGACTTTCACCATGTTAGCAATTTCTTTACGGCGTCTTGGTGATGAAAATGTTTACCCTTCTGTGCATGTGGCCTTAGTGTTCTTGTTCAGCCTTGCTAGCGTTGACAAAGCAATGAAACACGTGGAGCAGGACGTCCCGTGGGTTGAGATCTGTGCTTTTCTCAATTCACTGGCGAAACCGGATGCCTTGACGTCAAAAGTCTGGGCCACAGAATTTCCACGGCCTGAGAATGCCGCTGGGAGACCACTGCCAGAGGACTTTGCCATGCGTGGTCAGCTTTACGCCCAAAATTTTTTCCCGGAGACGTGGTTCTCGGATGCCATGATTGACGTTGAAGAACGATCGCTGGAGTTACCTTCAATGGTAGCACCTCGTGTGGAAAGGATCTTATGGGTGGAGCTCGTATAGTATCTGTATGCACTATCTTTGAGCATCGCATAATCTTGCAAGGTCGTCACTGACAGGAGCTAGCTCGGTCGATGGATATCCTTCGACAAGGAGCAGCAGGCTTTCACCCTAGCAGATGCGCAATCAAGTTCGTAGAATATGCGGCTCATGCGTACTGTAGCCAAGTCCCGACACTTCTCTCCAAGGCCGAGAAACCATCACGTTAGGTGTTGAACAAAACGTCACTACGACTGGTGATGGCGTCCCGGGCAACTCACAGCCCTTACACACATCCTTCCATACTGGAAGGGGAAATTCTTTTGCTAGGGAGATTGAGTGCAAACCCAGATCCAACTCAGCATTTGACTGCCCTCGAAGCGGCACTGAATCGTAGCACATATGGATTAGAGATTTTTACTAGCTTCGCTTTAGAGTACTTTAGAAATACATGAGTTATCTTACGGATTTGTTAAACATTGCGGGTACCTTGGGTACTGTGTAAGTCGCGTGTAGTGATGCTACAGCATCTTACCACTAGCGCCGTGTTATCGAACGGGACCTCTTCTCGGCTTGCAGGTTGGCAGCTTAGCACGTAGCGTCATATGCTTTGGCACGGCCTTGTGGGGATCGTCTTCAAGTCTACGATATACGATATTCCTTCCGCGTGGAATTTGCCGCAATATATATATGAGATGAACAGGACCGAGAGTTTGGTGACAGGTTCTTCAATCTACTCAAGTGAACTTTCGGCCACTTGACGAGCGGCGCAGACCAGTAAGCATTTATATATTATTTCTTGTTAAAGATTCGAAAAATCTGATCATGAAGGAAGTGGGTGATCCAGGGAGAAGTCCAAATTCGTAGCCAAGAGTTCAATCTCCGTCACACTCAAAGAATGCTTTGGGGCTATCATCAGAGGCTTGATATTATGGACTGTACTGTTGTTCACTGCTGAGCCCTCTTTGACCACAACGCGCCGAAGACTGGCCGGACAGGCTTAATTGACAGAAGCTTGATTCGGGCTCGCCTTCGATGCTGGGAGAGAACAGTGAGATGGTATGGAGACCGAACATTCGACAGGGAGACAGAAGAAGACTGCAACTTGGTTGAAACGAAGCTACAAGAGGGGGATGATGGGATTGTTGTAGTCTTATACTTACTCCTGACATTTCCGCTGCTTCCTGCAAGCATAGTGAGGCAAGATCCATTATACCAAGCTATGCACAGGATCCCTCCGAACAGCAAGCTGGCACTTTGCCAGCCCTTTTTCATGCGCATGACAGTGGCACAGCTCCGCGTTAAGTAGCCCAATCTCCACCGATTGCTCTAGGACGTTTTGCCCTACACCACCAGAGAGCTTGGGCCAGCTCAAAGTCGAATGCCTTGTCTGTAGAAAGTCCATTCATCCTCAGACCCCAGTGCGTTTGGTATGCACTGATGTATATTGCAAGGCGTGCCCCAAGTCTTCCTACGTGTTGCCAATGATGAAAGCCTTTTCCCACCAGAATGTCACCGCCAAACAATTGATATCTTGACTATCGAAGCAGACTTCTCAGTCGAAGAGTTGACCGCCTATGGACACGCTGAGCTGGAATCTACTAGCGACAGAGGTCCGTGCTACCAATGTGGTCGACTTTGACCAGATATGATTCTTATCACTCATCTCTCTGGCGGACATTACACATCCGGACAAGGAGTGAGACGATGGCAATAGATACCGCTCCAATTCGCAAAAAGCGGTTCCACCAACGAAACGACAGGCAATCCCATCTCATATCTTCAAAACCTACACCAACGTGTCTAGCCAGTAACCGCAGTGGACGCGAGCATCAAAAAATCTGGCAAGCCGTTCTAGCTGACGACGGTGTGTGAAATTGGACGAATGCGGAGTCTACGGGTCTTTCAACTGTTGAACCATGCAAAATGCGCACGCACTGCTGCAATATCTTGATTGATTATATATGCTTCAACACTCCCCCGTAAGCGAGCAACAGTGAGCCGGGAACCCCTTTCGATACGGAGTGAACAAAAATGGGTCTGGGCTCAGAGGTGGGATGAGGTGTTGTGATCCTACGGCGTAGGGATAAGCCGTTTTTGAATATGGTGCACACAATAGCTGGAGCACCAATAGGAGAACGCCAACATCAGTCGTAGGACATACATCGCGCACAGATGCGCAGCATCTATATGCTATATGCAGCTTGCTTCATTACTCAGGCTCGCACCCGCTTGCGACGTGCCAAGCACGTAATGCCAAGGCCTTAACGTTTAAGCGTTGTTTGACCACTTCGCTGAAACAAAATTTGCGCGGGCGCAATCCTTTTTTTGTTTACATCTACACAGGATCAAGAGACAAGAACGAGATATGTAAGTTTTTCCTATTGTTGTCACTCTATATTGTTAGCAAGATAAGAGATATCTCCTAATTGTTATGTTCTCTCTTGCTTGTCTGCCTGTCTGCCTGTTTGTTTGCTTGCTTGCTTGCCTTCCTGCTTGCTTGCTTGTTTGTCTACTTGTTTGCTTGTCTGCTTGTCTGTTTATTTGCTTGCTTGTTTGTGCTTGATTTCTCAATGCGCGAGCGCATTGTTCTCTTGATTTTGTGCTCAACGCTAGCTTTATTATTCGACATTTATGTTTACGTCTTGTTAATATCTTCCCTGATTTGTAGGGCTTCGTCACTCCTTTTCCTCTTCGGAAGATCCGCGATCACTACAAACGTATCTGCGGGCAGCCTACTGCTATCGAGCCCTGCACGGGCATCTTTACGATGACTATGGGCCTGCTATGTGCGCATAGAATACAGGAGCGACTGTACGATAGAGCCGGCGGTGGGGTATTGAAGCTGGAGGATATACATCGTTACTGGCTCTATACAAAGCCGCCTCGGGCGATGACGGCGCGAGCGGAGGAGCAAGAGGATTATACAATGGGCGGCCATCAAGGCGACGAGGATATCGAGGTGCCTGGCACTCCATCGCCAGATATGCCTCCTCCACCGCGGCAGGTTCTACTGATCCGGGAACCTGCCATCGTCAAGGCGAAAGGTCGTCCGCGAGGGTCACACAACCGACTGCGGGCAGGAGCGGCACCGCCGCGACCGACAGCCTCACAGCGACGACATCGACAGGCGTTTGAAAGCTCTACTCAACGCGAGCCCTCCGGCTTTGAGCTGACCCCAAGCCTCCCCTCTAGTCAGGTGCTTGACAGTCAGCCGCAGCGTCAGCGAGGAGGTCGACAACAAGGCGGGCGAGGTGGACGAGGAGGTGCCCGGGGGGGCGCTGCCGGGGTCAAAATGCAGGTGTTCCGGCCTTTATATGGGCAGTTTCCAGATGTAAATTAGAGGTGCAGATAGAGGTTGATTCTGAGCATGCCAAAGATATGTTTCAGGTTTGAATTTGCACCAAATTGAACCGAATCGGTTTTCGGTTCGATTCCTATAGTTGGAATCGTTGGTTCGGGTCGGTTCCTAAGGTTGGAACCGAAAACCAAAACCGACGGTCAGTCTATTCACAGGGGAGGAAGAATCTGTCCGTCTGTCGTACCAGTGCGCAAAAAAAAAAGTAATTTCTCAGCAGTAAATAGTTTGTCAATAGGTGCTCCGACCCTTATATTATCAATTCTAGTTGACGCTTACTTGTTGTGCCTTAGATAGTATTTCAAAGTCTTACACTACGACAAAATGGAACTACGGTCTCTATACTCCATCCATCTCCCTGGGTAAGCGCCTCCAGAATTAAATTACATCGATCTGTATCGGGTGAAAGTTCAGCGAAAATTTCCTGCCAAGTACCATCTGAAAGATGGAAGTCGCAAATGGTCAGAGTTTGGAGAGTATCTCGATGTCGTTTATATAGTGCAAGAAGATTGCGCTGATCGATCACTCCAGTCTGAATGCCTAATACCTGTAGATACATTAGCCGATAAGAATTACAGAACACGCGATGAAAATCTATTCGTGATAGATAAGCACAGGAAGGGGCGATAGAAATTTGAAGTACTCTAACAAGGGGGATACTTTGAATAACCAGTGCAAGACCTTGAGTCACCAGGGATCTCGCTTGTTTTGTGTTGTCGCAGCCGGCATGAAGCTTCAAAACGCGCAAATTACCCCAAGCTTCGTAGATGTTCGCTAATTGCCAGATTTCACTCGCAATGAAGTCGACCTGTAAAGAAGTCAAACGATGCCCCAGACTGCCATAGTTCAACGAAAGGTAGGCGAAGACGCTAAGATTGTCTGCCATCACACTGGTCCAATTGTGCAGCGAGAAGCAATCTTCTACGTCAGAGAATACGTCCTTGGACACAGCTACCCAAGAAAAGGACTTGGTAATATCATCAAGCTTGTACATCGTCAGTTTGCGAAGGTTTACAAATTTGATGAGCAGATAATACAAAGTCATTGACTTGCTTTCAAGGTGGGTTTTCTGGAAATGGACATATTCACTATAACTCTTGAAACGAGATTTTAGCCAAGATCTCGTTTTCCACACCGGATAGGTATCCAGAAGCCCCTCGATGGAAATCTGATCTATAACGAGCGGTATATCTTCATCTAGGAACTTTAGACTTGCAGGCTCATGGTACCGAATTTGTCTCTCAAAACTCCTCAATGAGCACGGAGCTAGAAGATTTGTGGATATAATCAATTCCCTTACATGGCGTCCTATCTCAGGCTTGTTAGCAATATTTTTCACTCGACTCATACTCGAAGGAAGAATGTCAAGAAAAACAGTGCAATACAAGAAGGGTAGAACAAAAGCATTAAGGGCCGTGCAACAACGGCGAAGGGTTTTCTGCTCTGCTCGACCACAGTAATTGATGATCATAACCTTAATCTCATGGGGTAAGAAAAGAAGGGAGCTATAAGGCATAGTTGTTGAACTTCGTCGCTAGCCAGAAATTGGGGGCATCTAGCTATATACGTATACATAAGACAGGTCAGCATTACATCAACCGATGAAGAATGAGCCTCATCAGTGCTTATTGTCTGGCGCCTCAACCTGTGATATTCCCTGCGGCGTAGATAGAGGAAAGTTTTAGACGGCTTCGTAAATCCTAGCCACCTTCGGAGTGACTACCGGCCCATGCCTTGATTAGTTGAGACAAGCGAGCTGGCTATTGTCCAAGCATCTAATAATGTATTATATATGCTGTTGGGACACAAAAGCAATGAAGTACCCAAATCAGCATGGTATCATACCCTATCGCCACCACGCTCTGAGAAGAGCGTTGCGATATGGTTCGCCCCCCACCCTCCAACCATACTTGGATGACGCCTCCTGCCCCTCCATCGCCTCCAAAGCTCCACTCTCGTCTGATTAGAAATCACTACATATAAGCAAGCAACATTGACAGTATGATAAGTGTAGTATGCTCTACCGGCGTCGCCAACGCTATCACAAGACAAGCGAATAATCAATCTGGCCCTAGAGTCTCTTGGACACTCTTTTTCTTCCAATCTCTTATTAGCTGTGACAGAGTCATGTAAATCTAGAGTCGAATGGACCAGGATTTTACCTATATTGTAGAGAGCCATTGTTCGTGATCAGTGGATCGATAAGTGTAATATCTTCTATGTCTGCGAATATTAAGCGCTACTTCTGCGTTACATAATAGTGCCGGCTAATTTTCTTTCTTTACTAGGCCTGGTCTTTTCCTGAAGAAATTGGGTGATTTGAAAATAGAAGTTTTCTTAGAGTGCGCGGACTGGTTACCGTTGAACAGAATAAGCAGAACGTTGTCAAAATTGTATTAGGACTGGGTGTTCTTTTTACAGTCCTAACTATGCTTGAGGTGTACGGTGACAATCAAAATCTTAGCAGCTCCTAAGACCATCGGTTTCTGTCTTTACAGGTGGTTTATTCCAAGCGATTACAACGAAGAATCTGTACCAAAGATAAATCTCATCTCTCAACCCATATCCAATGCAAATGTCGATAAATCTCACGTGACTACTCTAGATACAATTCCTTCGCAATCAAAGAATCAGCGTGATAGTAATATCACTCTGATAACGCCAAGTTATCAGGGACAAACTAGAATAAAGAATAATGGCAAGGCTATCATCGTCAAAGAATTCGCGAATTAGCGAGCCTTAACTGATTGATATCCGGGAATTGGCATAAACAAACGACATCTATAACATAGAATACTTCAAAAGACAACTCAGTAACATGGGACCAAAAGGAAGTGATGAAAACATCAAGATTACGTGTCCAAACCCATAGACGACTATTGATCATATGACGATCCAGAAAGTGGAATATAAAAACCACAAAACAGCATGGCGTTTTAGAAGCTTTTCTCAAGAACAGAATAGTCACGAGGGTTGAAGTTCATCAATCGACTGTGCAGGATCTTTCCCCCAGTCAAAGAGCGAGACTATGCACATTAGAGGTGACGTAGAAAGCCAACGACCTACATAAAAGCAGCCAAAACTGTCTCTCACTGAGGGCTGACCGAGACAAATGAAGATTCCGCTGCTTGAATGGCTTCAGCAACAGTCTTAGCTTTTGGAGAAGTATCGAGACCGAAAGAGGGCAGTCGTGCTGGCCGTACAATATCCAGTCCTAGCGATGGTTCGTATTCTGCAAGCTTTTGTACCATGCCATCCTTAGGCGTTGTGGAGACTAAATCGTTTCCGCATGTCCTCGATGTCCTCGTTTCGGAAGAGGGCGTCAACGGCAGCCTTTATAGATTGTTGAAGTGATTGACGACTGATTTGGTAAGCTCTATGAAGTGTGTGCGGGATAGATACACTGCGCCAAGCAGTATAGGGCTGAGAGTGTTATATGCTTTGTAGTTTATTAATTATTCTATAAATCTATACTTCTATAGTCTGGGGTATCCCGAAAAAGACTATATACCGTACGGGAAATTCCGGCACCGTCGTGATTGCTTCGGGTTGGCGGAGGCAACCATTCTCTCTGGTTATAGAGCAGCTGGGTTCTCCAGCTCCCTTTTCTCTATCGTACTCCTCTATCACCAAGGAGGAGGTAGCAGTTTGCCAATCTGTCGATGGGTTATTTTCCGAGACTTCGGGCCTGCCTTTAGTCAGATGGATTTTCTCGTTGCGAAATTGGTCAGCGTCTAAATGATCCTGTTGGTCCTTGCCTCAGCTCTCAGACGTGCCGCGCCAGCCCCTTTGGGTTGGCGGCTGACAAGCAGCCTTTCAGCGACACGTCTGACCCAAAACCCTGTTTTTAGGGTCAAATCGCATTGTTTTGGTGCGTTTACATACAACTTCGAGTCACAAAGACATAATTTCTACAATATGCACAAACAAGCATTATACCAGCATCACAACAACATAGATTGATTGATTTTTTGTGCCTCGTCGCTAATTTATTGAAAAGCTAGCGTCGAGCAAAGCCTATATATATATAACTTGATGTTTTGTTGTTGAAAAGTAAGAAGTAGCAAAAATAGTCAAATTTGAACTTGTGTGCAATCAACGTCAGAATCGTCTCCGTCGAGATTTTCTCAAATATGATTTGAAACATATTGCACAAATTATATATGCAGAAACAATTAGGAAAACCAAGCGCGTTGCGTTAAAAACAAGAAAAGAGAGCTTTTTACGTACCGTGCAACGACAGGCACAAAAGCTATTAAGGTTATTTCGAAAACGCCAAGAGTACATGTTTATAACGCGCTAACTCTTGATTTTGTGCCGAAATATCCGTTGCATCTCCTGTGTACTTTATCAATTATTACGCGATTTGGACCCGTAATTAGGGGTTTTGGGCTCAGACGTGAAAGCGCTCCTGATGTTAGTCAGCGACTTAGCATGCCAACCCGCAAGGGGCTTGGCAACTTCACTCTGAGAAATGAGGCAAAACGTAGGTGCTGTGAGCTGGTAGGTTAGTCCTGATGGGCATTGGCGTTCCCGGAGTGATCGGCGAAGGTGGTGTCGAAGCTTGTCCTCGATACCCTTGTATGGTGCTTGGAGAGGTATTCAAGCCTCTCAATATGGTCGTCGAAGAGGGGTCAATGTCTTTGGCAATTCAAGAGTCAACCACGCAAATATGATCATAACCTGATCTTCTGTGGCATTGTTACCCGCAAAGCCCCATTATGCGCACGAAGGTCCGGAATGGGATAGGGAAACCGTCGGTGATGAAGAAGGCCTCGCCATCCAGACCTTGGAGATCATAGTCTTTTCCCACTTCAGACGCGAGCGCGGAGGCTGATTCAACGAGGGAAAGAGCCAGTCCACGTGATTTTCTGTTCTTTATCACTATCATTGGTTCTGAGAAACTTGAAAAAAAATTCTGGCGCGATTGTTGCCATGATCGAAGTGCAGATATGAGTACGAACACTCTCGCGCGGATGCGTCTAGTGATGGAGGAAGCGTGAATTGTCGTTGCCGGAACACGTCGCGGAGGAGCCGTGTGGCTCCTGGGGATTAGCGTCGGTGATTGGGAAGATGATAACGCTGAGAACTTGGCTTGGCTGGGCAACCTGTCAAGTACGTCAAGGTGCCAGACTCAGTGATTGATATCGATATCCAGACGGCCATGTCCACTCAAAGGGGTCTGGCGATCTACTTCATGGCTGCTGAAGTCCAGCTTTCAAAGGGTCCAACCATACGATTTTGCCGACACCGCATCGAAGAGCTTCGGAAGCAGATTTGAGCTGGGGATGCTACAACGAGTATCTCCGCGAGCAGTGGCTTGTAGATTGAGGGCTAAGCAAATGTGATGGCCCTTTCTAAATAAGTTTGCTAAGCTGTCTGGCCATCGCTGGGGATTATTCTCCACAGAGGTCGATGCTGGTGTTGCTGCGTATATGAATTGTGTTAATTTTTCGTCACTGTCTTCATCTCCAATCGCGGCGTATTGCGGACGGAAATTCAACTGACAGTATGGAGAATCGCAAGCCCGGTCTTGGCATGCTGGAGTCGACAGCATGTGATATATATTGAATTCCTTTAAGGATCAGCTGCAAGAGTCTAAACACGCTTTGGGGCCATCAGGGGGGCAGGGCTGTCCGTCCAATTAATTGGGTTGGGCTAGAAGGTCTGTCCGACTCGACTGTCCGACCCGACCCACCAGGCCAAGGCGCTCTAGGCCGCATAAGGCTAACATGGACCCTTGCACTTACCATATATGAATAGCGTTTACTATATTTAGCTAGCGCCACGCTAAGATAAGATAAGATTTGCGATAATAGTATCTTTTGTTCTTTGTAAAATGCAATAAAAAATATCTCAACAATAGTATTAAAGATTGTAATCTTCTTGATAGAGTTTTCTTCTCTAAGTTTAGTCTCTAACTAAGTTTCTCGCTGCCTTTAGCTTCTGCGGTTCGGTCCGAAACACAAATTGTGTTATTTTTAGATTTATACAATTGGAGCTGAATCGGAAGTCGAAGGTACTCGATGCGGAGACAAAGCTCCTAACTCGAAATCGGATTGTCGAAGGTACTCGATGCGAAGACGAAGCTCTCGACTCGGAATTGGATTTGTCGATAGTACTCTATACGGAGACGAAGCTGTCGGCTCGGAATCGTAGTACTCGATGCGGAGACGAAGCTGCCGACTCGGAATCGGATTGTCGAAGGTACTCTATGCGGAGACGAAGCTGCCGGCTCGGAATCGGATTGCCGAAGATATTCTATGCGAAGACGAAGCTGTCAACTCGGAATCGATAAGAAGACGAAGCTGCCGACATAGTTTGTGCGCTCAAAATTCCAAAATTTATATAAACAAGCGTCTAGTCTCGTAGAATTCTAGACTCGACTATCTTATTTACAATGACTCAAATCGACATAAGCCAGTTTTTATTCTATCAATCTTCAAGACCCAGAACTCTTGATAAGCTTTCAAATCCAATTGCTACCAACAGTGTCGAATCTATTCACACGCAAAGCAAGCAAGCAACTCCAACCACTTTCACCTCGCAATCAAAGGAGTCGACTCTCGACAAATCGATAGCAGATCTTACAACAATTATCACAGTCGATGATGCTATTGAGAACGTTGCAGACTCCAATAAAAATTGTTGCAATGTTTCGGATAACGGAACCGGCCCACAACGTGCCAAAGAAGAGGTTCTGCAGTCTAACGAAGAGTGTATTGGTACTCAGCCAAGTCGTGCTTTTCCAACCTAGTAAGTTCAGAAGCTCTTAAAAAAAACAGTATTGAAGCTAACAAACAAGAAGTTCTTCACAGTCTTATCTCGACCAGCACCAAGACGTTGAAGACAGTTCGTGGACAATCGAACAGAACAAAGAGCAATGTAACGGGATCAAACGCTCCTTGCGTGATACAAAGATCGGGGATTCCAAGAACAAAAGCAAGAAAGTTGATGCATCAGCGCTTTTGACCAAGACCAAGCGACCTTTGTTCACAACTACAGAGCAACCTCGAAAGAAACGTCAGATCAAACGACATCGGTTTTCCTCACCCTTCTCTTCCGACGAGACATCAGAGCTGGAGCTAGATAAGAATTGTCGTCCTACTCCTTTGTCGGGCTCACGATTGACTTCGCGTTCCACGCACTCGCATTCCAGAGACATACGCGAACAACAGAACGAGACATTATCTCATCACATGACGGTCATTTACGAGCAAAAGCACTGGGAAGGAGTGATCGTTGATGAAAGAGATGAGAAGCAAGGGCGTGGAAGGCCTCGCAAGCAATATCTGGTGCAATGGAAATCGTCTTGGGTGGACGGAGCTATTCTCGCGGCTCCAGCATTGTTGCAACAGTGGAGGGAGACCAAGACATCACGAAATGATCGTGGATCCAAGGATTTTGAGTAACATGGTAAGCTTTTCACTCAGCACGCGTGCTGTGAACTGTTTTTGACGCTTGAGAAAGAAGCAATTACATGCCTTTTTCGAGATAACAGCGTTGCTATTGCTTGACTGCGCATGTCGAGCTTGTCTCTAATTTACTTGATCTGTCTTACATCGACAACCCTATTCTCGAAGATCGCGTTCTAATGAAGAATGGTATTGAAGAAATGACTTTGCAACCTCTTCTCTACCTTGTCGCAGTCCACTTGGGTCGTACCTGATTGGTCGTCTGCGTTCTTGACATTTTTAGAGACCGCATCATGATGTAGGATGGTATCGAAGAACTGAGTTTGCGACCTCTTCTCCACTTTGCTGGAGTCCACTTGGGTCGTGGCTGACCGGTTTGTGAACTTTGTGCTCGGAAAGTCTTCTGGTGACATCTCGATAGGGAGCGGATAGGTTTTCTCCTGCACTTCTTTAGTAATTCTATCGCTGACTTGCATTCAATGACATACAATTTCTGCTCTTGTCGGAGGCCAATCTTTGTCGACAAGAGATCGATATAAGTAGTATCTATTGTTCTTTCGAATTATAAGAGCAATGTCTGCTTGACACAATTGTGCGAGCTGGTTTGTTCTACGAATCAAGCTTTTCTTTCGACGTGCAAACTGTTGTCCATAGGCTCTATTCGCAGAGTAACACATAGTGATCCTTAGATCTTGGATTGTTGATTGTCCCGTTGTGCCTTGCTCCATTTTCAAATTTATACTTAGACCATTGCTGCGAGATGCCTTGCGCCGAGATTGACGCGCCAGAATTGATGCGCCAGTATTGACGCGCCGGAATTGCGGGAGTTCAAGCGCCAAGATCTTTCGGGCCGTCTTCTCGCCAGTAGATCCTGAGTAATCGTGAATCAAGGCTGGAACAGCTGGACATTAGGTCTACATAAGGCCTGCTAATGGCTTATTCACTTATCATCGGGGTAAAGAATTGGCGATATTCATCCCATAATGCAACCCAGGGTGAAAAGCTGTGCGCTGCACCAATACTCTTCTATGAACAACGCGCACAAGATGAGCTCCGATCAGATTATACCGTACAGAAGTTTCAAAGGAAAGCCGCAAAGTAAAACTACAACTCCATCGAATACAGCTGGTGGGCGGAGTAGTCCCCAATCGCGTTCCGCAATGGTGCAACTGGAGAGAATTATCGACAAGCTCTGTGCCGCCACATCCAATGGATAGAACAAGAAGAAATGTATGCAGCTATCTATCCGAAAGTCCACGAACATTGATTCTTCAAAATCGGGCTTGAAGCCATTGCTTGATGCCAGACCAGCGATGAAGTTGAAATGATACGATGTCAACCGTCGAGCCTGTCCAGACGCGGTTCGTTGATGTTCACAACTTTAGGAGGGCGAGAGCTGAGCATCGCAAGCTCTTTGTGTTGCTTTCAGTTCGTTCAAGTACTGTCCGCTTCATCACAAGACATATGTTTTGCAAGGGACTATAGTTGCCCAAGAGTACGGGGTATGTACCTAAGTATTTTTCTGTAGAGATCCAGATAAGTCTGAAAAGCAAAGACCGTGTTCGATGTTGTAGTTCTGCTGGAGTCTTATCTTGAAATATCCAGATCTGTGAAAGCCTTCGCCAGTAACCAGGATCGTGGAGCATGCTGGGAAATAGACCATATCGGTTGTGATAGATTAGGACGTCGTGGAGGTGTGGATCCAGCCAGTAGGCCAGGAGATGTACAACGTTCATCAAATATACTTGAGGGTCTGTGCGAACTCTCTGAGAGTCTGTCAGTATCGCTTCTTGCATCAATCTCCTGGGCCTAACCTGCATTGCGCAACGGAGATGCTCCATGTACGTCACCGAGGTATTGTTATCTTGAACTAAGTCTCGCTCTTCGAGGTTTTTGAACGTAGGGAAAAACCAGCCGGGGGTTTGCAAAATGCCTACTACAGGTGACCAAGACAAGAAATGAGCAGTGACTCTGTAAACGATGGATTCGACCTCAATGTGAGCAATTTTCCTCCAGAGTGCAGGGACTCTTCGAGACAGGTAGATGCGAAAGGCGTAATCGAAATCCTGATATATCCACTTGTTGTCGTCTTCAATCCTATCATCTTCGAACTTCCGAGTGTGAACATGAATGGAGCCGTCGATGTAGCCTGAGCAACTTTGTTTCGTAGAAGAAAAAGGTAACTTCCCGGACAAGCAGGCATGGACAAGAACAAGAGCATCAGCTCTGGTTTGTAGATATCCAGCCCATGTTCGAGTAACAATGTCTTGTGAAGCCATTCGTCTATGTCAGGAAGAATCGATTGGGCAAATCGGACGCCTTTCCAATGGAGATTTGTTGAGACTAAAACTAAAAGATGTCCTCGGCATTTTTCTTGGGTTCCTATGCAGAATGTGAAGAACACGTCCTCGGTACGCCCTCCTACGGAGGTGAGCTAACCCTTCATTTGGTGGCTTGCGTCAAATGCGACTCGGGAGCTGTTCGGTCACAATGAGAGCGATAGCCGAAGCCGGGACAAACGCGTGGAGCGAAGAATAACACCGAAGACCCACACTGTTCCGACGAAGCCAGGTTTGCCCGGCACTATTCTTCGGCTGAGACGAGGCTTCAACGTTTGTGCCACTTTTCTTAAAGTACGGATGATGAGGGTTTACACTTAAAGTGGGTCCACTGATAAAGAGGATGAATCGGAAGCTGTAATGGCCTGCTTTCCTCGCAAAACTACTGGTTGCGATTATGAATTGTGCATGATGCATTGACTTCGAGCATTAATCAGCTATTCTATGCTATCTCGATTCAGCTTCCTACGCTTGGCAGCGTGCTCCTCTGGTTGTTCAGATCGAGCTCGCATAGTGGGCCACGGATCCGAAAGACATTCATCGGCTTCAGCTCTGGCTTCTGGGTCTAGATTTAGTAGCTTCTGTAGAAATTGAAGCAACAGTAACGGCACGAAGGGCAGTTTTAACCTCGCAGCCCATAATTCGGGGTTCCCCATAAGGTTTTTGGAACCGACGTCAAGCAACAGGCTAATGTAGTCTGCGGCCTGCTCATCACTTGATCTTTCGCCGTTCACGTAGTGAGGGACTGTACTCAAAGTAAGCTCTGAGCATACGACACCGGCGCTCCAGATGTCGACCGGCTGGCCACATATAGGTAAAGGCCTTTCCTTGACGCCTTGCTGAGAGAGTAAGTCATTCCAAATGAAAGGCGCAACCGAGCTTCTGTATGAGCGCTCCCAAAGCTCGGGTGCTTGGTGGCCTATTACTGGAAAACAACAATTATTTCCATCGTACGACGAGAATTCGAACCCCGTGAGCTTGATGTGCAGTGGCTGCTTTGAAACAACCATAAGGTTATCAAGTCGGATGCCTCTATGTACCACTCCAAGATTGTGTAAATATTTCAACGCATCGAGCAGCTGTGTCATGACACAGGGGCTAAGGTCGAGTACGACTAGCGTCTTCTGTTCGCAGACCATGTGGCGAAGATTGCCCTCAGGTATGAATTCCATGACTAGAATCGGGGTTGCATCATCGTACAAAATATCTTTGAGATCGACAATGTTGTTCTGCTGAAATTAGCCATGTTCAGTGATACTTCTAAGCATTCGACGTACGTGCTTGATATGGTGAGTTCCCTTCCAGAGGTGAATTTCACGCCGTCCGAGGGCAGGCTCTTTGTATCTCTTGGCCGTAAACCAGGAGCAGCCTTTGCGCACCAGTTCAACGCTGGCTATCTCTTTACGACCCGCCTGTATCTTTTCAATGGAGGTACCGACCATTTCGTACGGCCCAATGGTTGCGACCCAAGCCGTATGAACAGGTGCCGCTATCGACCCCGAGTCCAACAGCGGAGTCGCGGCTCTGTATTCCTTGACTCTCTTCGCCTTGTAAGCGTAGTCTGCTTGATCTGAACCTTGTCGCCACGGTATTCGAATTAGGAATACTGCCTTCTGAAGCCCAATCTTCATCTTGTCGTAGAGGGCGACGCTGGAACCTTTGCATACTTTGCCGTTGATGATGGTGCCATTCTTCGACTGCTCATGAAATACTGCAACGCCTTCATAGTCGACCGAGACTGTAGAGTGTCTGGCACTACACGTAGGATCTGATAGCACGACATCAGCGTCTTCGTGTCGACCGATAACAAAATCTGATCCCGTCTTCGGAATTCGATCCAGAGTAAGAGAGAGTGCGGCTCCTTCAGGATGACACCTTGAATCTTCTTCGGTCGAGCCTCCCAAGCATAATAGGTCGGAATTGTGTGGATCCTCAATAATAGTCTTAGCCTCTTGGCTGAGAGGGTGGAGAGAACAGATAATTAGGTCCATCATTGATGCTGATGGCGCTATTACCATCAAGTGAAGGATGTATGATTTTGGGCTCGATCCAGTACATAAGGGACTCACTCCGGGACCTGATGGAGCGCCGGCGCTACCCAAGCATGTATGATTGGATAGCAATCTTGGTACTGCAGCCCCCCCCGTAGCCCCATAACCGTATGGTATCAGGTCTCGGTTTCCCGGAGGAGCAAATGAACGAGTGATACTTAGACCTCCTCGCTTGTCGCCGCCGCGGCATCGCAAAAGCTGTCGGATCCCAAGATCGCAAAGAAGCGCTGAAGCAACGATGAGGTTGATTAAAAGTACGTTAACACCAACGAACGGCGTTGCAACATCGAGCCCTCTCTGTGTTAAATTGGTGGACCGAACATTGAACGACTTCATTGCAACAGGCATGCATTCTTCTGTCGATCAGTCCTATGTGACCTCCTTTGGTGGAGACAACGACTCGGAGAGCATCATTACCACGGCTACCCTATCTACCATAACGGCAACCAGGCCGTCACCGGTATCAATCTTATCTACCAAGCATCGAGCTATTGCGAAGAACAAACGACTTCACTCTCAAGCCCATGAAAGCATAGCGAGGCGCCTGCCTGCAAGATCACGAGCAACAATGCACCGTTTGTATCATACACCTATCGGGCAGCATCTTCGACCAAGGGCGGTCAATCCTGCTACACGACAGCGCGTTCATGCTTTCGACCACGACCTGCGACGGACTGGAGACTACAACCTTGGGTTCCCCCTCACAAACACTCCTACACGGGTCCCGATAGTTACCCAGTCGCCTGTTCGCCGCCGCCACTAACTACACACGAGTCCTGTACGCAAGACTCGTCATCAACAAAACATCACTTCGCAACATGCAAGAGCTTCCATCTAACGCGTCAATGGTCACTAGCAATGACAAGTGGGTTTCGAGGGAGATCTTGAGAGGGTTTCTCCGTAGAGGTTCTGATGCACACACCCTTTCGAGTTCGGGACACCTCGAAGCCCCTTATGTCCCCTTCCGCTTCCCACGGCTGGACTTTCTCCAATCTCATCATGTATCGGCAGAGTCTCCATGCCCAAATGGTGTACAAGCAACACAC
>JAABUL010000610.1_pt1 | contig 75864 bp, 151 predicted proteins | sample 5559151 | NCBI WGS metagenome assembly JAABUL01 (sample SAMN10711876, study PRJNA513368) | rock metagenome | isolation source: Antarctica rocks | place: Antarctica: Victoria Land, Pudding Butte sud | reverse complement strand
CAATTGTATACAATTGTATGCTGCCGCCGGCCCCACCTCATATTTCTCATTGACAAACGTGTGACCCATTGCAACCTGTTGCTCATGACATTCTCGTGACAACATGTCGTGACATTACCATCTGTCAACATGCAATGTCACAACCTGTCAGAGCAGTGTCAACCTCACATGTCAATCCATGTCAAGGGGCTGTCATGGTCTGCAAAACCTGAGGACGTGACGCTACCATGACACTACATTGACATGCACCATGACACTTCTTGGACCCCCGTGACATCATCTCATTCTCGGAGTGCAAGCAGAGCTACTGCTGCCCTGGGTGAACTCCACCCTACAGAATCACCGCACGGCTGATATCCTGAGCCTCCCAGGCATTCTAGATTTGCTGCCAATGAGCAATGCGACTCACCATGTGTCGCCGGAGAACGTAAGGGTCTCACCAAGTCAGCAAACATTTGCCGCCGGAGTTGCCGCTAGTCACGTGAAACTGTCCTCCGAAACGTGATGGCCGACCCTAGCGAACTGTCGCAAAGTGCACAATACTTCACTGCCCGGTCTCTTTGAGTATCCTGATTCGCTTGCAAACAGGCTTCCACGACAGCGAGCAATTCAAACGCAGTTTGAAATTCGAATCGGCAGCAATTGTATATTGCGTTTGCACTAAGACGTGTGACGAAGCATGGCTTTCGTAGATGATCATGGCACAGGAGATCGGTTACTATTATCTGACTGAGATGTGAGCATCAGGCCACGACCGTGTGAGGATGGCGGCGCAGACAGCGCCAGCGGCCAGCGCGTTCGACACCGCGATCATTGTGTTGCACTACCTCGAGACCAACTTCCGCAACACGGCAGAGATCTTCAGACGGTGCTCGTCCGCTAATCGCTGCAACAGTCGCGCAATGCCTCATACGCACACTTCTTACATGAAGCCCGCCTGCCGCAGGGACGCGCAGCCGCTGCTGCACAACCGAGCGGTGCCGGCGCGCACCAAGGCGCTGCCGGCCATACTTGGCGAGTACGTGGCGTTGACGGAGGCGGCGGGCCAGCGGCGGGCGCTCGCGGCTCGGGACCCCGCGCTACGTGATGTGGTTGCCGCGCTGGACCGCCACGCCGGCTCGGCGGCAGCGGCCACGGCGGCACCGACGCAGCCGGCCGGCTCCCAGCCACGGCAGCAGCCCACAAAGCGGCCACGCGGCATGGCGAATGGTGCGCCGGCCGCCAGCGTGTGGCAGCAGCAGCAGCAGCAGCAGCAGCAGCAGCAGCAGCAGCAGTATCAGCAGCAGCCGGGAGGGGCGCCGCTGGGCCAGCCATCACAGCAGTCCGCCGCAGCTGGCCAGCAGCTCGCGCAGCAGCAGCACCTCAACCCTGCTGCAGCCGCCGCCGCCATGAGCCGCGGCAGCCGCGGCGCGAGCAGCGCGCCCATGCGCATGATGCCGACGCCGGCGGCGGCGCCAGGGGTCATGCCGCCGCCCGGGGTGATGCCGCCGCCTGCGCTGCATCCCGCGCCGCCGGCAGCGCAGCGGGCGCGCGGCGCGCTACCGGCGTCGCCCTCGGGGCAGCACGGCGCGCGGAAGCGGGCACCGTCTCGGCGGCGGCGGCCGCCGCCGGAGCAGCAGCAGCAGCAGCAGCTGGAGCGGCAACAGGCGGCGCAGGACGCCGCTGCGGAGATGGACGTGCTGGGCATCCTGGAACGCACCATGAACCCGGATTCGCTGATGTCGCTGTTCACCGGCGGCGAGCTGCAAGTGCGGCTCAGGCGGGCGGCCTGATGACCAGGAAACAGTGTTCACAGGCCACGCAGCAATGTGTATGGCCAACCGACGGAGCCTCGCTCGGGCACGAGGACTGAAACGCTTGCTACCCTGCCATGCTGGCATGCTTTGCCAGGGACACCGCATGCTGCAGCACGCCAAGCTCGCTGTTGTCTACCATGTGCAGGAGCGCTTTGCGGCGGGGCTGGCGAGCCACCTGTCGCGCTCGCTGCCGAGCGGCCGGGCAGATGGCGGCCACGCCGCCCAGCCGGTGGCGCAGCCAGGTCCCTCTGAGCCGCCGCCGCCGCCCGCAGGCGACAACATGCATCCCAGCGGCAACGGCGACGCCTGCCTGGCCGACGAGTCCCTGCTGGACGTGAGTGCTGTGTGCTGCATGAGCGCTTGACTCCCAGCAGCTGCGTGCCGGACTGCTGTACAGCCCCTGCCCTTTCCGACGCCTGGAAGCTGGCCCTGCGCAGTGTCACTTGGGCGTTGTTGCAGACGTTGCTGTGGCTTCGATGCCAATGCATGCATTCCGTCTGTTTATGCATGCAGTGGAGCGCCTGCTCACGAATGATACTAACGTTTGTTCGATAAAGCAGCATGCAGTGACGAAGCACGCATTCCGCTCGTGCCTGCAGTGGAGCGACTTGCTCACGAACATCAACACGGACCCGGAAATGGTGAGCATCCTGCAGCCGCTCGTCATGCCGTCGGCAGCTGCCGGCCAGGCCGCCGCCGCAGAGCAGCAGGCGCCGGCGTCCATGGACTGGAATGCTGGTGTCGGGGCGGCGCCCGGTGCGGCAGGGCCGGCGTCCGCCGACGGCGTCGCGGCTGCAGCTGGCGAGGCGCATGCGGGGCAGCCGCCGAGCGGGCCCGCCGTGGCGCAGCCGGCGGCGGGTGCGGCAGCGCCGGCCAGCCAGCCGCTCGCCGGCAGTCTTGCAGCCGCTGCGGCCGAGGGCGGCTCGGTGGATCGCGGGGCGGCACCAGCAGCAGCGGCAGCGGCAGACGCGGCAGTGCAACCATCCCAGCCTGCGCCGGCTCTCGCCGCCGCTACGTCGCCGCCGAAAGTGCCTGCAGCAGTCAGTGCTTCCCCGCGCTACCCCGCGCCTGCAGCAGCCCAGGCTTCGCATGCGAGTGTCGCAACACAACGTGCTGCTGCTGCGGCGCCGCCGGGAGCTGCTGGACAGAGGCCGCCTGCCCCTGCGCCAAACCTGTCAGCAGCTCAGCCGATCAGCGACGCAGCCGCCGAGCGGCCAGGCAGCACAGCTGCTTCTGGGGCCGGCATGCGGCCTTCCGACGGGGCAGGACAGGATGGCAGCAGCACAGCGGTGGGCAGTGGCGCGCTGCGGGAGGATGGCCCAGATGGCACAGGCGCTGCCGCGGCGGATGACGAAATAGACCTGAACGAGCATGATCTAGAATCCTTCCTGCTAGACTTGCACTCCAGCAAGACCTGAGTGGTGGGTGTAGTGTGCTGTATTTTATGAACCCCAACCCAATATTCACGGATCAAGACATTTAATCAACTCCTTTGCCGTGCTTCAATCGAATAGGTGCCGGTACTGCAAATCAAGACGGATAAATACGAAGTGACGCCAGCAGCGCACCGCTGCACACTGCAGACCTGAAACCCTTTCCAATCCTGCATTCTGTGGGACACTCTGACTCTAACCCTCGTCCAGGACGACGCCCATCAGCTTGTTGACCTCCCGCCACAGCGGCACCGGCAGCTGCCAGCACTGCTTCAGCACAACTGACCGGGAGCAGGCTGCCTTCGTCCAGATGGACGCCTCTATTTCCCGCTCCAGTTGGCCTGGCTGCCACGACAGCGACCTGCAGTTTGCGTTTGCACAGCTTTTAGTGAGCCTCTGATGCCGAACACACAGCACCATTGTGCAACACAAGATTCCATGTGACTGAACAAGAGACAGGGCGCATCATGGATGGCGGCGCACCCTGAAAAGAATCGGTACTCGGCGCTCGTAACGCTGCCCTGCAGAATTCGGAGCGCCGCTGCCTGCTCGCCGCCGGCATAGATGCCCGGCGCGACCTCCTGGCAGCCTGGTAAGTCAGCCTGCGCAGACGAATGTCACAGTCGGTGTGGCGCAGGTGTGGCCCAGCTGCAATGTGAAAGTCCTAGGCTGCGCATCACGCTCTTGGCTGGGCTTGCATCAGCGCGGATCATTCGCGCACCTGTCCGTGAATCATAAGCGCCTTTTGCCGCGCGACCTTGTTGGGCGCGAACATGCCTGCGGAGCCATCAGAAGAGGCGTTGCCGCATGCTGGCAATGAACAAGGGAGGTCTGCAGTGCGCCGTCCTGCTGCATGCATAGGTGACCGCAGCAGACTCTGCACGCACCTCCCAGGTACACGTGCTGGTCAGAAAAGGCCTGAAAGACCGGTTCGCTCGCGGCGCCCGTGTTCCACCTGCAGCAAGCGGATGCAGGTTCAGCCTGTATGCCTGGCGTTCGTTCCGGTGTTCTCTAGTGATGTTGGCAGTCTGCATTGATCGCTCGGGGCTGCAAAGCAATCGTTGTGGGAGGGGAGGCGGTCACCCCCAGCCAAGAAGGTCGCCAACGCTGGCGAAGCAGGGGCGGTTCAGCATGAGGCCCACTGTGCCGCCGAGCGGATCGTGCCGCAACACAAGCACCACCAGCTGCGTCACCCGGCCGTCTCCGGACACGATCGGCGCTTCGGGCGTCGCCAGCAGCAGCGTACCTGCAGGGTTGCGGCAATATGCGGTGGCCTGAATGTGGCACGATCTCTCCCTCGAGGCATGCACCGCTTCGGCTCGATGCGCCCTCTGGCCAGTGGTGCTCACCTGGCTCGAGGCCTTCAGTCGGGCTCGCCCAGATGCCCTCGTCAGCAAGGTACCTGCACAGATCGAATGGTGTTGCCGGAGCCATCCTCTGAGCATGGCGCAAGGGTGACCTTGTCAGCCAGCATGAACATGCAAGAGTGAGGAATGGTAGATTCGTACTGATTGTGCTCGCGCAGCACTGCCATGTTCTCTGGCGTCTCGCGGCTCGTGTCTGTCGCCTGCCCCGCTGCCCCACAGACACGATCACAGCATTAAACCATGGTCATTCATTTCCTGACTGGCGCGGTTATGGCATGCCAGAGGCATCAGACATGCGCTGCATGTGATGTCAGGCTTCCAGTGCACGGCACGTGAAACGGGATCACCTGAAGAGGCCAGCAGGCGGCTCTTGAAGGCCCTCCAGTCTCCGATCTCAGGCACGATGTCATCTGCGTTGTCCGGGGCAGACTCGCCGGCGCCCTCCGCCGCCGCTCTTCCTGCGTGCCACATGTGGTCCGGGATGACCATTGATTACAACATATTCATGCCGTATCGTGCATACCTACGCTAGCCACGCATGTTCTGCAGCTGCTGGTCTCATGCTTACCGCCAGCGGCGCGCCGCTTGCAGGCCGGCACCCTTCTTCTGGCTGGAGCCATGCATGGCCGGGTCGCAAGGCCTCTGCGGGTCGAAGGAAGGCCCACGGAGCCATGCACAAGTTCTGATTTCGCAAAGGATTGCATGTCGTCAACAGTGCCTGGGATGCGCAGAAAAAATCTGGAGGTTGGTCTGTGGGCACCGGTGTACGAGTGAGATTACGCGCTTTTCACGTACAAGCCTGCAGTTGAAACCGTGCAAATTATCTGAGAGCAGCTGTTCTGCTTCAGAGAGCACAAGCTCTGCTGCGCCAGTTGTAGCACGGGACGGTCTGCAGGGTTTGCTGGAGAATCCTGTCCGCTCCTTCAATTTTGCTGAGCAAAGTGTGAAAACTGTTGACTTTCTCCAGGCTCTCCGTCAAGCTGTCGCTGCCACCACTGCACAGCCTTGAGAAATTACATTTGGTTAGCTAGGTGGCAGAAAGCACCACGCGGGCGGCCTTCTGAACTTTTATTAGTCCTTGAATAGGGAGGAAACTCTCGGAAACTTGAACAACGCATCTGGAGGCGGACCGCAAAACGTCGCAGCCATGCCCCTCATCTATTCCTTCGTGGCTAGGGGCACTACCGTCCTCGCAGACTACACGGCATACACCGGCAATTTCTCCACGGTGGCCATCCAGTGCCTGGAGAAGTGCCCGACCAACAACAGCAGATTCACCTTCACCTGCGACAGGCACACGTTCAACTACACCATCGATGGCGGCTACAGTGCGCTCCTGACGGCCCGGCTGGCGTGCCACATTTCGTGATGTGAAAGCAGTACTCGCATAGATCGGGCTGCAGTGGTGTTTGCTCAACGACTCATGGCACTTTCAGTCTCCAACGACTGAGCTTCATCGCTTACATCGGGCATCTCAGGTGTTGTACTGGTTGTCTGGCTCTGGGAATGATTTCAATGTGCCCTCTGTGCCTGCGCAGCCTTCCTGGCGGTGGCGGACGAGGAGTATGGCCGCCAGATCCCCTTCGCGTTCCTGGAGCGCGTGCAGGCTGAGTGGAAGGAGAAGTTGGCTGACAAAGCGCGCTCTGCCACTGCACACAGCCTGGACAAGACCTTCGGGTGGGCGTGCGCGCTTGTTGTTACGGGCGCATCCGACGCATTGCGCCCAGACGTACTGCACATGTGAGGGACTGCGCACAGTCTTCTTTATGCGGCATTTCACTGCCACTATTCCCGCAGGCCGCGGCTGAAGTTCCACATGGAGTACTGCCAGTCGCATCCAGAGGAGCTCACAAAGGTGGCAGCGGTGCAGAAGAAGGTGGGCGCTCTGCTGCAGCACGCCTGGTAGCCGTCTGTGTGTCCCGCTATGCTGCCATGCGGCGATACCTGCTTGTGGCGCGCGCTGCCGAGAATGCATGCGCTCACCTACCACCGCGATCATGCTGAGCGCAGGTCAGCGAGGTGAAGAACATCATGGTGGACAACATCGAGAAGGTGCTGGAGCGGGGCGAGAAGATCGAGCTGCTGGTTGACAAGACAGACAACCTGCGCTTCCAGGTCCGCCCCGATCATGCTGTCGCCTGACCCTGCCTTCACCTCTTGTCGACAATCGTTCATTCCTGCTCAGCCGAGGCGGTATCTGTGCAGCAGCCTACGTCCTGTGGCCGCAGGCAGACAAGTTCCACAAGACCGGCAAGCAGCTGCGCAGCAAGATGTGGTGGCAGAACATGCGCATGAAGATCATCATCGTCATCGCCATCCTCGTGCTGATCCTCGTCATCTTCTTGCTGGTGCGCGGTATTGCATGCTTATGCTCCACTGTCGTCAGCCTGCTCGTGCGCGGAGTGTCAATCTGAGATGCAGCCTGCATTCCTGGAAGCTCGGAAGTTCGATGCGCGTGAGTATCAGGAATGCTTTAGACCCTTGCTGACACACCGCTGTTGTCTTGCCATGCAGGCGTGCTTTGCACCAGCGAACCACTGCATTCACTAGGCAAGTGGGCATGAAGTTAGAGGTTTTGGGTGGTCTTGGTTGCCTCTGTACAGTAGACGATCGCCCTGCCAGCTGCAAGCAAGTGCATGCTGCATATCCGGCATCAGCGACGAGGTGGCGAGTGCAGGGCATGTGCGGCAACAGCGCAGCTATTGGGTCCACACGGAGGATTGGCGGTGCTCGTGCCTGCAGCTGATCATTGTAGCGAATCACACATGTTGCCGTAAGAAAACCCCTTTCTGGTTTGAGCGCTCCACTCGTAAGAAACCACAATGCAGGACTGCTAGGGAAATCCCTTTTGACCTGTGCTTTCTTGATGGGCTTTGCACGCACCCCCGCCAGAAAGCACACTGCAGAAGGGACCTCGCCACAGTTCGGACACAGGGCAACATAGACAATGTTGGACACCCCCTTTTGCCCTGTGCTTTCTCAGGGCGGCGGCGGCTGCCCCTTCTGCCCTGTGCTTTCTGAAGAGGGGTGTGCACACTCCTACGAAAGTACATGGCAGAGGGAATGCCTGGGTTCCATCCTTTTGACATGTGCTTTTTTCGTGAGGGGCGGCGGCGACACACACACGCATGTTGCCGTAAGAACCACCATCACCGGCAACCGGCAACACCTTGATTGGTCGCAGACAGAAGGCGGCAATAGTAACAACCCCCACAAGTGTCGCAGGGCCACCGGCGGCGGCATGGACGGGCTGCTGTTGGGCAGGGGCGGCGCAGCGCAGCGCCGCTTGGTGGCGCTGGTGCTGCTCATGCTGCAGCAGCTGGCGCGCCGGGTCAACGCCGAGGGCGCCGATGCCAAGCTCAAGCTCAAGCTCCGCGACACAAATTCCTACCACACCGTGAATGCCCTTCTGTCGCTTTGCAACTGTCTCTGGTGTCGGAGCTGCCGGACTGGGTGTAACATCCTCACCTTTGGTCCTCTGTGCACTCTGCCTCCGTTCGCCGATTCCACGTTCAGCTGCGCCAGGCCGCGTGCACCGCCGACGCTCCAGCGTGTCCTGGCAGCTTTCTCGCTGCAAACGGAGCACAGACTTCGCTCCGGCGCATGCCGCCCAAATACCGATCTTCTGCAGCGGGTCTCAGCCCGTGGGACGGCTGCCAGGCCTCCCTCAGAAACCCTGGGAACCTCACTCAGATACACTGCGGCGCTGCGAAGCAGCCGCCGCGGCCGCCGCCTTGTGTGGCTGCTGCGCAACTTCAGGACTCGGGACGCTTTTTTCTATCAGGTCCCAGTCAGGTCCCAGTGCATTGGTTGGGCACCCGGGGCAAGTGCGCATCGCTCTGCAACGCCACGGCCTGCCACTTTTGCACGCCTCCTTTGCTGCTGCCCTTTCATCCACTGCTCAGTCTTGTTGAGGCACGACGACTCTCTCCGGGCATACATGTCCTCCCCTGTGCTGCTGTGTGAGGACAGCATCTGCTGCTGCAAGGTTGTCTTCCGCCGCTTTTAGAAAGCACGCGATGCAAACGCGGTTCCGACCATCCTCTGCCTTGTGTTTTCCTGTGCGGCCAACGCCCTACGACAGCATCGCCAAAATGCCCTCTGCCAAGCGAATGCTAGACATGCGTCATGGCAGCGGTGGTCGAAAACAGGGTCGCGGTCGCACCCTCGCCAGCCCGCCATCGGCCCCCGCGAAAGCACCGGGCAGAAGGGTGCATACCTTGTGCCATGTGCTGTCGTGCGGTCGCCGCCGCCCACGCGAAAGCACAGGTCAAAAGGGTAGTACCCAGGCATCCCTTCTGCCATGTGCTTTCGTAGGAGCGTGCAGACCCCTTCAGAAAGCACAGGTCAGAAGGGTGCTTGTTTCCTACGGCGGCATGTTTGGTTTGCCGCCGCCGTCCCCTCGGGAACGCACCGGTCAAAAGGGGCACAGGCCTCTGCAGATAGGTGTGGGCTGGCACCGCGCTCGGGCTGCCACTTGGCGGTGTCCGTGGTCAATGCTGTACGGGCCGCATTGCAGAGATCTTCAGGGCGATGATCCGACCTCCATACAGATAAATCCGGCAATCAGATGTCGCCAGCACAAACGGCGTGCGTGCCGCAAGAGTAGCAGACCTCATTCTGCGGTCCAAGGGTGGGGCAGGGCTGACGTCGTCGGCTCAGACACGTTTTCGCATGTGGTATTGAGCCGCTTGACAAACAGGTGTTACAGGTTTTAAACGCTCTGCTGTCAGCAATACCACCAGCTTGGACAGAGGACGGACCATTGTCCGCACGGGCTGACAACTATCGCGGCGTAGAGACAGCCCGTGGGCGCCATGGGCGGTGCCCGACGCGTCGAATGAAGGCAGCCAAGGTGCTTTGCAAGTGCAAGTCTGTTGGAACGATCGCCTCCCGCTTCTGAATTGCTTCTTCATCCGCCGCAAGCTGCGAGGCTGTGCCTCCCGCAGGAGGCATTGGGCGTGCCGTTCCGGCTCCGTCTGCCAGGTCGACGACAGTGGTGTTATCACAGCCACGACGTAGACTGCTGCTGCCTGTCCAGTATTCGCCGTAAGTGGGCACGTGCTTCACGTTTCACTGTGTTGATCCGTCGTCTTGGCAATTCAGGGCCGGACTAGAGGCGACCCTGGATGCGCTGACACCACACACGAGTCAGCAAATAGTAAGGCTACGGGCTGGCAAGATGTTGTCCTTGCTGGCCCCAGGCGGGCCAAGCCAGCATGGCCGAGGCACGCGGCGGCTCTGCTGCTGCAGACGGCGACCGTGGGGCCGGCAGTCGGGCCGCCGGGCGTAAGAAGGGTGCCGCCAAATCCAGCTCTGCATCAGCCGCTGCCAAGGGCACGCTGGCGACCGCCGTCATCATCTGCCAGGTGCGAGCCCCAGATGATGCCAAAACATCATGAATCAACTGTCAATGCGTGCTGCTGGACAGGGGCTCAGCCTGCGGTGCTGGGTGCAGGTGGAAGGATGCACACGGCGCCTGTCGCGCGAAAAGGAGTACTACCAGCGGTACAGGGTCTGCAAATTCCACAGCGCTCAGACCGTTGTGATGCTCGCCGGCGAGCCGCACCGTTCTGCCAGCAGTGCTGCCAGTTCCAGCACCTCAGCTGCTTTGACGGCGAGCGCCGGTACGCCTATTTGGCGCAAGCTGCTCATGCCACTGATGCCTGCACCTGCTGACATTTTGACGTCAGCGCGTCTTTGTGGCTTGCTGTGCGTGCGTGTGGTGCCTGCAGCTTCTGCCTGCAGCTGCACTGCACCCCAATGGATTATTGATCAAATGTGCGGAGACGGGGCCAGCATTCCCTCACACGCTTCGACCTGATAGCCCGTGCTCCTTCAAAAACAACAGGAGCTGCCGGGAGCGGCTGCTGCTGCACAACTCGCGGCGCAAGCAGCGCGTGGAGGCGCGGACTGATTCGCTGTCGGATCTCGAGGAGGAGGCGGGCCGCTCTGCCGCTGCATCCGCACCCAGCCCTGCCGGCGCGGTCCCGCCCTCTACCAATGCAGCTGTGCCGCGATCGCCGGCCAAGTGCGTTCAGGCGCGAGCCAGCCCTGCTGCCGGCAGGCCGGCGCAGATTTCTGGGCTGCGCGGCGGCGGCTCCGGCGCGGCGGCGCCCGGGGCGATGGCTCCGCCGCCGCGGCGGGCTCGCAGTTCCAAGGGCTGTGCGTCTGGAGCGACTAGCAATCACGCCTCTGAGGTACACATTTGTACAGATTCTTTACGCATGCTCCATGACCTCGCCTTTCTGTTTGTCTGTTTCTTCGCCTACGATGTTCTGCACTTTTTTGTCTAAGACATGCGCTGGCTCTTTCCTGAACTGTCCACACAAGACTCAACTGAATCAAGCAACCACAGAACAGTGTCGTACAGGACGAGGAGCAGGTGGTGCCGTTGGCGACGCGCGCGTCCGCAACGTCCAGCTGCCCGTCGTCGGAGCGGATGAGCAGCGCAGAGCTGGGGGAGCACTACCCGCAGCTGCGCAGCCAGTCCGCCCACTTCAGCGTGTCGCAGGTCGCCGAGATGTGGGCCCGCGACGATGAGGCGATTCTTTCGATTTAGGCCGCTAAAAGTGATCCCTCTTGCACGAGGTGCAGCTGCTCCACCCTGTGCCGAAATGCAATACAACAAGAGAAACCTACGGCTCCTTAGCCTTCATCAGGGTACCTGGGTGTCGGGCATGCCACCGACGTGCCGACGCCACAAATGCGGTAGACGATTTCCAATGCTTTGTGTCGTTGCACAGGTGTTCGGGCTGGGCGGCGCGCAGGCGGACGAGCTGGAGCTGGACCTGGAGGTCTTCGGCAGCTTGTCCATGACGCTGGATGACCTGCCCAAGGACGGCCAGTCCAGCTCCCTGGACGCCGCCTCAGACGCAGCCGCCGTGCCGGTGCGCCGCCCGCCTCCTGCTGCTGCTGCCGGGCGTGCCTGATGCCGCGGGGTTGCGACCACACCTCCCAACGGAACATGCGGCTCCGAATGCGGCGATGGGGGCATCTCATGCCATGTCCAGAGCCCGATGCCGGTCTCAAACCATCCGACAACAAGCAGCCGCATGCTATTCAGGCTTGCGAAGGAATGCGATCGTGACCCTGCTGTCCTTGGCTACTTGCAGCCTGTGCCAGACAGCGGCAGGCCGGCGGCACCCCTCGCGGCGCTGGGTGTGGATGCCGACGACCACCGGCCGCCCGCTGCTTCATACGTGAGTGCCTTGCTTTGCATGCTCGTGTTGTGCGCTGCCTTGCCCATGGATCTCGTCGCTCGCATGCATGCTCTGAGCAGCTGTGCCCTCGCGACGGCTGAAAGCCCCCTGGAATGTGCTAGTATGTGCAGATGTTCACAATTGTGCAGTGGTCAGCCCATCTGCTGCCTGCCTCGGCAAGTGTGCCTCTGCGGCTATTTGACCGCGCCGCTCCCGACATTGCAGGGCATGCATCCCGCCGCCGCGGCGCTGAAGAGCAGCTGGCTGGCGGCCGCGGCGGGCAGCCCGCCGTCCCGGCGCCCGCCGATGCAGCAGCCGCGGGCTGCGCTGCCGCCGCCTTCGGCCCGCTACGCGCCGTCGCCGACCGCGGCGCTGCTCAAGCGGCACTGGTCTGAGACGGAGGACCAGCCCAAGGAGATGTTCGCGCGGGTGTCCTGGGGCTCAGGCGGCACGGGCACGACGCCGGTAAAGCCGCGCATGGTCGGCGGCAGGCCGGCTTTCGGCGCCCGGCCCTCGCCGCTCGGCGGCGCCATGGCGCCGGCCGACTTCGCCGCCGTCGCATACAGCAACGGCGGCTTCCAGGAGCCCATGTTTTCGCAGCCGCTCGCGAGCCCGCAGCAGCCGGTGCCGCAGCAGCAGCCGCAGCAGGGGTTGACGATGACGCAGGGGATGGCGGGGCAGGCGCTGGCGCTGGGGGGTCCTGGTGCCACGGTAGCAGAGCAGCCCACCTCGGCCCTGGGCTCGCCCGTCAGCGGCGGCAGCGGCGGCACACGTAGCGGCTCAGGCGGCAGGTCTCTGCTGCAGGTGCGTGAGGGGCCTGGAAGCCGAAAGCCTGGCCAGGTTGCCAGCCTTACATCAGAGTGACTCCGTCGCTAGTACATACAACCATGGTGCAGGCTGTCCTCCAGTCTGGTGTTACACATTGTCCTTCATCTTTGCTGTACAGGCTGTCCTGGCTGCTGGTGTGTCACAACCTGTCCTGGACAGCTGGCTGAACATGTGATGCATACATGAGCCGAGTGACGATCCGGAAATCAATCGCTGTCGCAGATGCGCAGCGGCGGTGGGCCGGCGCTCCAGCCGCTGCTGCCGGACCCATTCGCGGATCTGACAAGCGCCACTGCGGCTCCGCCGCAGCAGCTGCCGCAGAGCCCGCAGCAGCTGCGGCTGCAGCAGGCGGCACCCCCGAGGCAGATGCAGCAGCAGGCGCCGGCGATTCCGTTGCAGCAGCAGCGCATGCGCGCCAGCAGCCAGCCGGCGTTCCCGGAGCGCGCGCAGCTGCTGGCGGCGATGGGCCCGCAGAACTCGGCCACGAACATCTGCACCGTCGGCTGGGACACACTCAGCAGCAGCAGCAGCAGGGAGTATTCACTGCTGGCTTTCAGCCGCAGTCGCCCGGGTTCAGCGGCCACTTGGTGCAGCAGTCCGGCATGCTGCCGCCCAGCATGCAGCCGGGACATGCCATGCAGTTTGGCGGCGCGCCGCTGGGCGGGGCGCAGCCCGGCCACCAGGGCCGCGCCCACTCGTTCACCGGCGGCGGCATGGGGATGGCACACGACGGCATGGCCGCCGCCGGCTTCGGCAGCCCCGCGGCCCAAAGCTGGATGCAGGGGGCTGCCCCCGCCGGCTGGGCGGCGCTGCACTGTGTTGCCACCTCCATGCCGGAGCCGGTCCAAAATTCCGTCATCATCGGCGGCGGCCAGCCGCGGCCAGTGCAGTCGCCGTTCTGCCTGCCGCCGGGTGTCAGCCGGCAGAGCTCGCTGGGCATTTCGTCGCACGCCGCCGACAGCAGCGGCGGTGGCGGCGCCAACAGCGGCGCCGGCGCCGACTTTTACGGCGGCAATTTCGCGGCGGCGCCGCCCGACGGCGCCTGGGCCACCGGCCTTGGCGTCAGCGCGGCCCGGGCCAGGTCCTCGTCGGGGGAGCTGAAGGGGCCGCCGACGCTGCCGACGTCCGCGGTGCACCCCTTCAACCCCTACTCCGCCAAGCTGCGGTCGCTGCGACCGGGCAGCTCCCCCAGCTGCGTGCGCGACGCCGCCGCTGTTGGCGCGGGCGCGTACCTGCCGGTGCCGGAGGTGAAGCTGGCGCCGCTGTGGGCGACGCGCGCCGAGCTGGAGCGGCGCGAGAGGGCCGACGCCGGCGGCGCCGGCGGTGCCGGCTGCTCTGTGCACTCGCCGGCGGCGCAGCCGCCGGCACAGCCGCCGGCGCAGCCGCCGGCGCAGTCGATGCGCGTCGGCAGCTTCGAGACGGCCGTCAGCAACGCCAACGACACGCACTCGCCGTTGGGGCCGGGCCACCCACGGCAGACGAGCCTGTGCACGGCGACGGCAGAGCAGCTGCGCCTGATGTCCTGACTACAGGAAGTGGGTCCGGCGGCCGCGGCCGCCATTCCCGAAGCATCTGCAACAGCAAGGCGGCTTTGATAAAGCCAGGAAACGTTGCGAATTTTCAGATCGTTGTGTTTTGGTGCTTTGGGAGCTGTTCGTGGGGCAGCCCGGGAGCTCAGCCTCCTGCGTGCGCATGCGGCGGCATTTTTATGTTCCGCCGCGGCCCCCTTTCTTCTCTTTCGTGGCCGCAGTGTATCCGTGGGGCACCAGGCCGCAGCGAACTAGCTCCACGCGCCTCCAGACTGTCGCACTCAGCATGTTGATGCAGCATAGGAAACCATTGGTGTGTACTTGCTCTTGCTTTGATGATGAGATGTTGCCGCTGTCATGTCGACTCTTTCTTCCCCTGCATTGCAATGTCTGTGAATACTCTCTAGTACTGTGTTGGTTCATGCATTGATGGTGACGACGTGACCACAGAGTTCGCTGTTCGCCGATAAGCACGAGCACGCTGCCGACAGAATTGTAGGCACCTTGGTACATGTGGATCAGAACATTAAATCACGTACGACATTACATCACGAACGACACCAGATTCCAGGCTCTGACAATTGCAGCGACGGCTGCGTATTGCAAGACACTTCTTTACAGCAAAAGCCATGAACATCTACTCAAGAGAATGATCATTCAAGCCATACTTTGGATTCGCTTGACGCAGACGCCCGCACTCGGCAGCAGCCAGGGCATGTGCGCCGGCTGCGGCTTCAAGCGCGGGGTTGTGCCGCGAGCAGCATACTTCCCCTGGCCTAATCGAGGTACCCGCACCGAATGCCGCCAGCGCTGACGAGCGAACAGAGCATCAATCTGGGTTTGCAAACCACTGCGGAGTAGCCGGGGTGCCTGCCCTTGAAACCATGGCAAATGCCGTGGATCACACTGCCTGCTGGTGGCGCACAAGTGCTGAGTATGAGCTGCCTGGCCGGGAGATGAGGTCCTGGTGCGTGCCCGACTCCAGGATCTTGCCGTCCTGCAGGCACGCCAACAGACACACTGTCAGCAACGGCAGCGGGCCAAGATGATGACAAGGCGCAAAGGACAGCGCAGCAGCAGCCGGGCCGGCAATGCTAAATCAGCAAAGAATGCCTGCAACGAGCTGGCGCACAAGCAGCGGTCCCCACCTGCACCACCGCGATGGTGTTGGCATTGCGGATCGTCGACAGGCGGTGGGCCACGATGACGGTCGTGCGCGACTGCGCCGCCGCGTCCAGCGCCACCTGCGCAGCAGGAAGATAAGAAGATGACACCAGGCTCACTTCGCTGTGATCGTCCAGGTGAGGTGATACGAATCCGCGATACACAATCGCCACGAAAACACACATGCACATCAGCCTCAAGGCATGCAACGTGTAAGCACATGTAAGCACCTGCACTGTCGCCTCACTCTCGGCGTCCAGCGCGCTCGTCGCCTCGTCCAGCAGCAGTATCTGCGGAAGGGTACCATATGATCAAGCATCAGCATCAGAATGAGCAGGGTAACACATGGGAAAGAGCAGCCGACGACAAGCATTCATGATCAGCTGCATGCACAGCAGAAGTGAAAGCTCAGGTCCAGTCAAGAGCAGAGCAGCCCAGAGCTTGTGTGTAACATGACAAGAAACACGCGCACCCGCGGATTCTTGATAAGGGCGCGGGCGATGGCGATGCGCTGCTTCTGCCCGCCCGACAGCTGGATGCCGTTCTGCCCCACTTGGGTGGCAAAGCCCTCCGGCAGCAAGTCCACGAAGCCGGCGTTGGCGGCCAGCGCCGCCGCCCGCACCTCCTCGATTGTTGCGTCCGCCCGCCCAAAGGTGATGTTCTCCGCGATGCTGGCCAAGAACAGGACCTGCGGGCGGGCTTACGTCAACGCTCGAGCAGATGGCGGCGCATGGAGCGGACGCAACAGCAGGACATGCATTGCCTCCAGGCCCACGTCTGCATGCACTCCCTGTTTCATGCAGCACGTGTTCCTACAGCAGGGGTTAACGCACTTATAGCTGGCACGCACCGGCTCCTGGGACACGACGCCGATGTGACGGCGCAGCCACCTGAGCTGCAGCAACCGGATGTCCACGCCGTCCAGCAGCACCTGCCCCGCCTGCGGGTCGTAAAAGCGCTGCACCAGGCCCACCTGCGACAGGAGGCGTCTTCCTTCGAGTATCGTACGTCAACTCTGACTTCGGCTTCTTGCCCGATGGCATTCTTCAAGGGGCCCAGCCTCTTCTGGGCCAGCTGACACTACCAAATGTTTCAGTGTGTGTCTCAGGCGCAGCCAGCTGGGGTCAGCAGGATGTGGAGGGAGGCCACACAGGACACCTCACCACAGTGGACTTGCCGCTGCCGGAGGGGCCGACCAGCGCGACGGTGGCGCCCGCGTCCACCGTCAGCGAGAAGTTGTTGAACACCTGCGGCATGGGAGGCGCATGTTGCACACTGCAGGGACGGATTCACCATCGCGCATTCTCCATTTCCAATTGCCGCTCACACAGCAATTTCAAAATAAACAGTGGCACAGAAATTCATGCCTGCCGCATCATGGTATCAGGCATGTATCCCAATTCCTAAGCGCACCTGGACCTGGCGCATGGGGTATGCAAAGCAGACCTCCCGCAGCTCGATCATGCCCATCACCTTCTCTGGCTCCTTGCCTGCAGCGCATGTGACACGTCAAACAAAAGTGTATCACGCCTGAATGATGTTGCTGAGCAAAAGGCGCTCCAGTCTGCTGAACTTGAGACACTCAGCTACGCACCACCGCTGCAGGGAGGCATCAGGAATCATATGTTCACCTCAGCCCGCGCGCACGGCAACAGAGTAACAACAAATCAACAACAGGCAGGCGTGGTTTGTGTGCTAAGCAGACATGAGCCCACCTGGGGCCTCCACATCGATGCTCTTGGGCTTCGAGTCGACCAGGTTGAACACGTTCTGGATGGCGCTTTTGGCCTTGCTGACATCTGGGAAGGCCTGCAGATTGTGGAACAATTTGTTACAGGGCCGCTTGCAGGAGGTCGTTCAGGATCGAGAGCGTGCAGGGTGCACGCAGCAGTGACAGGGTAGGGCAAGCAATCATGCAGCAGATCAAGTATGTCATGATTTCACAGGTGGCACAGGGGATGAGGATCGCACCATTTGCGACTGCGAGACGCCCAGCGCCATCAGCATAATGGCGAAAAAGACCTGCAGCCAGGTCAGGGAATGTCGCGAGAAAGTCAAGAGCCCGTTCCCCCGACCCTTTAATGTTGAATCTACAGCAGGGTGTGAGAAGGGTCTGGAGATGCCGTTGTATTTCGAGCCTACCCACCTTGAAAGCGTCGCCAAAGGTCATCTGACCCTTGTCCACCAGTTGGCCGCCGTACCTGGGGCAACACCAAAGCGCCGCGGCATCACACAAGGACGCCGCATGCAACAGGCGACAGCGGGACAGGCGGGTGCGGCACGCAAGCTTCTAACAGCCTTGCCGCAGGCAGGAACCGCAAGAGAGGAGGCTGAATTCGATCATGTAACATCGCAGGGTGTACTGCAGAATATATGCGAGGGAGGTGGGCGCACCAGAAGGCCAGCGCGTAAGTGACGAACATGATGCCTTGCGAGAACCCAAAGCCCACGCCAGACACCTGGGCACATCGCGTTTGCATCAGTCAAGTGGTTTTTGTGTTGGCAGTGGTACAGTGGTCCTTGAGGAAAGATCTTGCTCCAACAAAAGGAAAAGCCAACACCTGTGCACGCTTCTCCGACGCCTTGGTCGGCGGATCCAGCAGTTTGTTGTACAGCACCGAGATGGAGTTCTCCATCTGGAACGCAGCCACCTGAACAACGCGAAAGAACAGAATGTAAGCAATAAACCAGTAGCAGACGAACGAAAGGACATCCAGTGCAGATTGCTTGATCAAGGTGAAACGAGCCGCAGGCAAAAAGTCGCACAAGGTGGCTGGCGCTGCCATGCCTCGTGATGACGACATTTGCTGCCGTGCCAAGCAAGCCCAGGTGGTACGATGTGGCTTTGAGCATAGAAGGATCATGAAGCACACCGTGCGGATGTTGCTGAAGGCCTCTGACGCCGCCTGATTGGCGTTGGCGTACAACTTGTCCGCCTCGCCGCTGAAGCCGACCATGAACTCCGCCTGATATCGCATCGGCACACAAACCTCTGTCGCAGAGCAAAAGAGTCAATGCAATGCACAGCGAGGTCGCTTGGGCACCATGGATCTGAGATCTGACAGCCACCGCGCCAGTCCCAGCATCCGCCCCGGCGCAGCGCAGTCACAGGGTGTGCAGCTCATGGCGCATGACTGCAAAGACCACTGCGCAGTCATTGAAGAGACCAGGCTTAAAGAATTGTGGTAGTGAGCAGTTTGTCTGTTGGTGTAAAAGGTAAGCCGCTTCTAGAAGATGTGGTCACAACACCCACTTGGAACCAGCCGGCCGCCAGCATCAGCGGCACCACTGCCAGCACCACGAGCGTCATCCGCCAGCCATACGCAAAGGCGATCGCAAAGCCGGCGACGACAGTCACCAGGTTCTGGACCAGCAGCCCCAGCTGATCTCCCTGCAGGCGCACAGGACACATGTGCTGACCTGTCTGACAGGCATCTGTGCTTGATCCTCGAATAAGAAGCTGATACTTGCGCAGCACTACACCGGGTGCCAGCACATGGGAAAGCGAACGGTGTAGCTCGTGCAGATCGAGACACCCTGCGGACATCACAACGTGCGAGACATTCTGCAGACACGCATGGGCTATAGAAGAATGTAACGACGCACCACGGCGCCGCGCACTGCAGAGGCGTCAGTGGCGAGGCGGGAGGAGATGGCACCGCTGGAGTGCGCCTCGTCGTCGTACCAGGCCAGCTCCTATGTTTGAATTGAAATGTGTGTGTCAAAGCAGCGGCCCAGCACCTTTGCAGCACAAAACCACACAGTGAACGTCAGCGGGTTTACCCCAGCACGAACTGGTGGGTCGACATGCAGTAACCCCTGCCAGGCCACATGAGGAGGAACCGCGGATGCGAGATTGAGCAGGCTGTGGGCAGGGCGGTCAAAAAGCCCACCTGGCGCATGAGGGAGGTGAGCGTCAGCATGCGCACGCGCCGTGCAAGGCGGGCGCCCATGAGCGCAAAGGTGGAGGACTGCACGAAGCTGGCCAGGAAGGTGCTGACGCCGATGACCACAAAGATGCCCGCCCACATGGCCACGTCCTTCTTCATCTCGGTATACTGCGCGCAACAAGTGCATGAATGAAGCCTCAAGACAATGCTTGCAGTAGCCTCGAGACAACGCTTGCAATGCGGGTTGGGAATTGGCACTGTGCTCGGCAACCTGAAACTGCTCGCCGTGCACCGACTGTGCCCCATCTCACATTCGTTTCGTAGAAGACGGTGATGACGGAGCTGAGCGCGATGGCGAAGGCCGGCATCTGTGCCCCGAGCACGCCCGAGGCGCAGCAGCCAAGGATGGCCCAGGACAGCTCTGGTTTGTTCAGCCGCATCAGGCGTGAGAACGGCACGCTTGCCTGCGGTGCGCACAGGCACATAGATTAGAGTTCCCAGCGAGGTTTGACGTCAAGACCGGCTGCAACGCAGCGAGCTGCCAGACGGCTGGTCTTGGCAGACTCTGGGAGTCTCCTTGTCCTAGACGTCTCAGCTTCCCAGCCCCAATAGATTGATGCTTGGTGGCGCCCCATCACACGTCAACACGTTTGTATGTTGCCAGCTGGTGCACATACTGCGCTCACCGGCTTCTCGGCCTTCTCCCCCTCGGCCATCTTGGCCTTCTTCCAGGGGAGGCGCTGCCGCCAGGTCCTGGCGGCGGCCGGCTGCGCGCCCGCGTCCAGCTGCATCACCCGGTCCGAGCCCCTTTTGGGGCTGTCCAGGCTGTTGCGGCCGCCCATTCTGCGGCGGCTGCCCTGGATCTCCTCAATCTCGTCCCTCTCCTGTTGCGGATCATGAGCCACGGGTGAGACCCGGCTGCTCAACGAGATTCAGTATCTCGGCAGGAGGTCACTACGTAAGGTGCGACGTAGCTGTGCATATATGCAGGACGGTCACAATTTTGCACGCACCTCGTCTGCCGCCTCGCCCTCGTGCCGCTGCTGCTGCAGTTTGACTGCGCGGCAGGCAGCCAAAATCAGTGCTTTCCTCTGTTTTGATTACTCGAAAGAGAGGTTAGGCTTTGCAAAAGGCTGGCACTGCTGCAGCATGTACAGCAACCGACTCACCCAGCGTGGCGTAAGCGCCGCCCGGCTTTGAGATCAGCTCCGAGTGGCTGCCGACCTCCACCACCTGCCCCTTCTTCATGACTGCAATCATTGCACGCACGAGCTGGACTCACGGCCAAGCAACCTATGCCGCAATGCTGGCCACTGGCATCAGGCCCCATCCATCGTCCAGCTTGACGCGCTGTGCCACACATGCGTGTGCAGTGTGTGATGAGGCCAAACACAGTGTCAAGAGGCCCACAAATGGATGCAGGCTGACCTGCGATGTGGAAGCCCTTGACGGTGGAGAGCCGGTGGGCGACAACGATGGTGGTGCGCCCTGGCATGAGGGTCTCGAGCGCCTTCTGGACAACCCGCTCTGAGGTGGAGTCCAGCGCGCTCGTCGCCTCGTCCAGCAGCAGGATCTGCAGCAGTGAGGCAAGGTCATGAAATGGCGACGCAGCACACGCAGCCCGCGCATTTGCCATGAATGAGAGGCCCGGCATGACGTCACACACGCGGCTGTTGGACCAATCTCAGTAGTGCATGCCGGAACACGGGGGACGACAACACACAGTGGGTGCCAACGTGCGGAAGACCTTGGGGTCCTTGAGGATGGCGCGGGCGATGGCGATGCGCTGCTTCTGGCCGCCCGACACTTGTGCGCCGGTCTCGCCAGCATTCGTGTCGTACCTGCAGCAAGCGAATTGGTCAGCTCAGAGCAAGAGGAGGCCAGTGACGCCGGAGAGGGTTTGCACCTCCCCTGCACACGCCGCCATGCTGCTGCATTTCAAGCTTTGTGTCAGGCTGATTGTGTCTGCACCATCGCAGTGCAGACCATTGTTCTGCAACTTTGCAGGCTCGCACCCGCGGGGCAGGTTGGTGATGAAGGTGTGCGCATTGGCGGCTCGCGCGGCAGCATACACCTGCTCCTGTGTCGCCCCCGGACAGCCTGTAGAGCACAGAAGTAATTCAGACCTGCAGTTCCGAAAGTGTCTGGGAGCCCATTGCATGGGTCGATCTGGACATGTCACACCGTGTTGCCGCTGCAGCAAATTGGGGACACGATGCTACAGGAGAGCTGCGGCAGAGCCCAAGGATGCGCACCGTAGGCGATGTTGTTGTAGATGCTTGTCTGGAAGAGGCACGGCTCCTGCGACACCAGCCCGATCTGCTGGCGCAGCCAGGACAGCGGCAGGCCGCGGATGTCGCGGCCGTCCAGCAGCACCTGTTTGTGTAACAGCATGCACCTTGGCGAGGCAGTTCCACGTTGGCGTGCGCAAAATAAGGTCTTTGTGTTCCACTTATGCAACGGCATGTAGCTTGCAGCATGGCCGGGACGACCCCCTGTATGCTGATAAGGGCCTGGCAGAGGTGGGTTACCTTGCCCTGCGGCGGATCGTAGTAGCGCATGACGAGCGACACCACCGTGGACTTGCCTGCGAGACCAGATAGCTCTGCTCAGCAGCAGAGGTTGTAGGGTCCTCAGCATGCCGCAAGGGGAATGCACAGGAGCTGGTGCAATTGAATACTTCATGCGCGAATCGCTGCCAAACTTGCGAACTAGCGCGGCAGTCTGGCCCTAGCTACAGTGAAGCAGGAACAGGGCAGCCCCCTGCTGCAGAGGTCACTCACCGCTGCCGGACTCGCCGACCAGCGCCACGGTCTGCCCCGGGGCGACGGACAGGTCGAGGCCGCTGAAGATCGAGACGTCGGGCCGCGCGGGGTAGGCAAAGCGGATGCCGGACAGCTGGATGGCGCCAGACAGCGATGGCGGCGGCGCGGCGCCCTCAGCGTCCGCGACCTCGGGGGCACGGTCGATGACCTTCCAGCACCTGGCGCCCGCCGTCTTGCCCGTGATGAAGTGCTGCGGTGCGAGAGGAGGTACAGCAGGCGTCAGAGCAGGCCCAAGGCGTCAGAGCAGGTGTGTAATAAGAAACTGCATGAGCTGCAGCGGCGCTCCGGTGACAGTGCATAGCCAGGGTGCTGCTCTTGGAATTACGCTGTGCAAAGTGCCACGCTGACGCACCTGCAGGAGCGGAGCTGCTTGGCCGAGAGACAGGCCGCCCATGAGGACTGAGAACAGCACCGTCAGCACGCCGCCGCCTGCAGGGCAGGCGGATGACTGAAAGTCAGTGTGGACCCTAAGTTCGACATAAGGTGCTACATATAATGCCATATTGTACGCTGAAAGCAGTTCAAGACACCCACCGTTCATCTCCCCGGCACGGATCCTCGTCCCACCATACTGCAGGTCACGATAGAGGCAATCATCAGCAATTGGTTGTATATATCCTGAGGCACAGTTTGGATCAGGGCACGGGCCGTGGTGAAGCTCTGACACTACCACATAGATAGATCCTTACCCAGAGGCTCAGCGCGTAGGACCCATACATCACGCCTGCATTTGAGACATGAAGCAGTGAACCTCACTGTCACAGAGGGGTTTACGCGTGGACTTTTGCGCAGACACTCCTTTGTTGCGCAGACACTCCACCACATCTCTACTGCAGACGCCTCTCACCCATGAGGGTGCCAATCGTCAGGCCATTGATGACACCCTGCCGGATGGTCATGTTCTGCGGCGCGGCCAGTGCCAGGTGGTACTTGTCCTTGGTCGCCTGCTGCCCGTTGAACGCCATGACCGTCCTGATGTTGCTCAGCGCCTGCAGTCACAGCATCGCGTCAGCCTGATTCCAGCTGATGTCCAGCGGTCTGCCATTCAGCAGTCTGTTGTGCCAAAAATCGGTCTGCTATGCCGATTTTCAGCGATCAGCTATTCAGCGGTTGACTACTGCAGCGGTCAAAGGACAAGCGTCAGAAGGCCAAGGCTTTCTGAGCAGCGCCGCCAGCTTGCCTGCTGCACGATGCTGTTGGCTTTGCCGTAGGCCTCCGAGGACTTGGTGCTGAGGCGCCCCATAAGCGTGCCGAAAGCAAGCCCGCAAGCGGCGAGCAGCGGCAGTACCGATATCATCACGAGCGTCAGCTTCCAGCCCTTCCAGAAGGCTGCGCGGCAGGAGACAAAATGCTCGGGATAAGGACCATAGCAGATGGGCGTTTTGGAGATTAGCTGGTGCAAACAAAGAACGAAGGGGCACGGTGCCGCACCGATGGCGATTCCGCCGATGAATGTTGCCAAGTGGTGGATGAACTGCCCCACTTTCTCGCCGGTGGCAGTCTGGATGGCGTTGCTGTCCTCATTGAGGCCCTGCATTCCGGCAACAGAGGCTCACTCGGCACGACAGCAGGCCGGAAAGCTGGCCGAGCATCAACTTTCACTTTCGCTGGGATCCGCCATGCATGTGTGCAGAATACAATGACACGAACCTGCAGCAGAACGCCTGTGGTGGCCTCTGTGTCGAAGTAGGCAACGTCCTGTCTCAGCGCCGACCGCAGGTACTTCTGTCTGATGCGGTTGGAGATGCGCAGGCCTGCAATGCGGCAGAAAGTAGGATTCATGCAGGGCCACAGCCATGCTGAGAGCGCAATTGCAGCAGCATGCGCCCTGGGGCGTCCCTGACCCAGCAGGACAATCGAACTGCACAGATTGTCGAAGCCAGGAATGCATGCGCACCGATGGCCATCCAGGCGGCAACCTCCAGGTACGAGGCCACCATGGTGGCGATGCCGATGTACACAAACTTGAGGCAGACGTCGTTGACGGCCGGCCCGATGTGCGTGACGCTGCCGCTGGCGGGATTGAAGGAGTTGATGAGGCTGCCAAACAGGATGGTGAAGCCCGGAAGCGTTGCGCCTGCAGCAGAGAGGATGTTAGTCACTGGGGGGCCGCCAAAGCCTCTTACAGCCTGGCTGGCACCTATGGGTCAGGTTGCATAGGCCTCAGACCAATGCATCATCAGCTGTCTCGATTACAGCTGTCGCCATGCGCTGCACCACCAGACTGCACCTGCGGCGGCCGCGCCAATGCTGCCGAGCACGATCAGGGCCACGTCCAGGCTGTTGGCGCCCCTGCATGCGATGCGGAGTGAAATTGGTTGTTCGCCTTGTCCATCGAGCGACTCACTTGTGATAACACCGCAGGTGATGGCGGTGCCGCAGTCAGGGACACACCATCTGCAGCAGGCACGATGACCAGATTGGCGGCCGCATAAGCGTTCACTGAACGCACTCACCGGTACAGCTGCCAGTAGGCCACGGGCTTGACGTCGGCGACCTTTTCCTTCGGAATCTCTACGTCTGTCGCCTTGCCGGCGTCATTTTTTGCGAAAATGCGTTTGATGCGCTGAATGTTCCAGCCTTGCGATTCCGCGGCGGCTCCGGCGACCGTCTTCCTGTCGGCGTCAGCAATTGTTTCGACCGTGGCGGACGCCATTTTGGCTCTCTAGGTGTACAGGACAGGTCTGCGGGTTGCACGCGGTGGAAAGATAGCGTCGACGCGCTGCAGGAGGAACAACAAGTATGTAACGGGATCGAGGATTTATGACTTGCTGGTAGGTCGCCCGCTTTCCCTGCACGAGCAGGAGAACACGCGCAGGGCAATAATCCCTGGGCTGATTAATCCCTGGGTGACTAAGCCCTGGGTGACTAAGCCTTCTTCCTTCCCTTCTCCTATCGACTCTTTCTCCCTCTAAATGTTGCTCGATGGAAAACCAGACGACTCGATCAGCGCACATCAGGTTGGCACGCCTTTGATTCGCCGACGCATCAACAGCGCTGCCTCTAGGCTACCCATCAACCCATGTATGCTCCCGCAAAAGAAAACTGTGATCCCCAAAATCATGTTCCCAGAAAAGGATCCTGTCGGTTTCAAAATACTGGTTTCCAACGTCATGCTGCTACGCAGTCTGCAGTAGCTACTAACGCCTTGATTGGCTGTGGTTGTCAATGCTCTCATTCAGCGCTCCAGCCGCGTCAGTCCCGCCTCCGCTCCCGCCGCTTATACTCTCTTGTCAGTTCTGCATCCACACCTCCCAGGGTGGGCTTCATAGCCGCTAGGGTGCTGCCGCCAGCATCCGCCAGTGAATCGCCGCTCCCGATCAAAACCATTGCGCCCTGCCCAGTCAGCCATCCGGAAACGGATGCCAGCGCACGTCACGGCCTGAACCTCCGGCCCGGACCCATCGGCCGCCCCAGATAGTAGTTCACACGGTCCAGCAGCGGCTGCAGCGCCACGAAACCCTGCACCCAACCAGATTGAACCATCGAGCGTCGCTCCTTGTGCCAGTGTTGCGGGAATGCAGCTGCGCGCAACGCGGATGACTGCATGTGTCCTGGCTGCAGCCACACGGCCAGAAGCGATGCAAACATCTTCACGTGTGCACACGGCCAGAGTTGCACCGGTGCTTGCAGCCAGCGACGTCAGGCAGACAAAAACGCTCACCTCTACTTTGTCGATGGGCTTGCCGTCCTTGAACAGCACCAGGGTCGGCAGTGCCTGCACCTTGTACTTGGACGCCAGCGCAGGGTACTTGTCGCAGTCGATGCGCACGCAGGTGACAGCGCCATCCAGCCGCTTTGACACCGTCGACACCACATGCCCCATCATCTGGCACGGCCCGCACCTGTGACAGCAATGAATTGTCTAAGCAAGCATCGCCATGCCTCCCACCTTGCGGCAGGCGTAGGGAATGCAGGTGTGCTGCACAAGACGTGATGTTTTTGATTTTGGTGCTAAGCAAAAGGGCATTCTACAAGCAAGGAGCAGTCAACTGCGCTGACACGCACCAGTGTGCGTGAAAGTCGACGAGCACGGGCAGCTCGTTGTCGTCGAGCATCTTGTCGAATGACGCAAAGGTCTTGGTGGCCGGCTGCGGGGTTGCAGGCGCGTCCACGGAGGCAACGCCGGGGTGCCAGCTGACGGCGCGCTCGCTCCTGTTAGAGGAGACAGCCAAAAATCAGTCTTCAGGACGTGGCGGCCTTCCAGTAGCTCAGGACGATGATCATGCGGCGTCGCCAGGACAAGGCAGGGCGTGCCCCAGGAGAGATGCACACCTGCCCTTGGCTGGGGCTGCACTGCGAGCGACGACACGTTGCTGCAATATGCGCGTCCGCCGCCTGCAGGACTGCGCTGTGTGAGTCACAAGGCCGCGGCCGCTGGTCCCGGGCTGGCAGTCCAGCTGGCTGACCATCGCGCGGCCGAGGCCAACGACCATATTTATTGTACCTCCGACCCCAGAACTGCCCTTCGGAGGCAGGCGGGTGCGGCTGTCAGAAACCACGCCGCTGTCGTGGAAATTTGAGCCGGAGCAATTCCTCGGTGCATACGCGTGCGATGCCTTGCCCTCTGCCCAGCACTGAGATGACTGCTCGCGAACAGTTGCGCTGCGTCAAGGGACGCTGTTGAATCGCGCGCACAAGCCGGAAGAGCCCTGAAGTCGTGAAATCGCAAGGCAGCACACGACCAATGCTCAGAGGTAACGCAAACGGGTTTGGCGACTGTGAACGCGCTTTTGCGTAAAATCTATTGAGGAATAGACTTCCGCGAAAAGGCCAAAGGCAGGGGGAGTAGATCTGGAAAAGGCGCAGGGAAATCATGACACATTTTCTCCTTTTTTTGGCAGATTTGCTGCAGTTGCATTGCTATCAGACCAACACGCAGATTTTCAGGCGCCTACCTACCTGCTGTGCCGCTCACGTTGACGGGAAGGCGCCTGGCGTCCTGATTTCCTACATCAGTGTCTCACACTAAGCTCGTCCAGACAAGCCAGAGGTCGTGATCCCGACCCAGGAGCATGGCGTGGCTTCTGAAGGGGTAAGCGGTTCATTCAAGCAAACCCGCGCTGCACAAGCCGGTCTGGCCGGAAAACAGGCTGGCAGTGTGAAGGATGCCCTTCTAATAAATGCAGCATGTGCAAATCCAGCCGGGTTTCGCGCCACCAGCATCATATTCAGAACTATCAGCAGTACCATCGCATCAGCTTTCACGGTCTGCCAGGATCCCGATGTCAACAGCCCTAGTTGCAATGGCGCACGGCTGCGTACCGGCTGCAGGTCGCTGACAGCAGCGCCTGCGATCGTTCGTGAACAATCTTGGCAGCGGGCCAGGAATGCTCTTTGCGTCCAGCGCGACGTGTGATTATGGTCCCTCAAGCGCCATCCCTCAAGCGCCACCTGCTGTCCGCTCGCAGGCCCACACGGCAAAGCGCCTCTGGTCTGGCGGCGCTGCTGCAGCAGCAGGCGCGGTCCCTCAGCAGCCAGGCAGAGCCGGCGGTGTTCATCAACAAGTCCACAAGGGTCATTTGCCAAGGCATCACGGGGAAGAACGGCACGTTCCACACCGAGCAGGCAAGTGTTTCTTGGCAGAGCTTGCTGCCTGCGGCGTAAGCATCGATATTATCGACGAGCATGTATTGATTGTGAGGCTGATTTCGCTTGCAAACAGGCGATCCAGTATGGTACGAACATGGTGGGCGGCGTGAACCCGAAGAAGGGCGGCACAACACACCTGGGCCTGCCGATCTTCAAGTCGGTGGAGGAGGCGGTGAAGGAGACAGGCGTGTCTCAAGGCCTAATGCATAAAACAGCTATTAGCAGTCGAACAAGCTTTCTGCCGTCTGCTGTTGCACTGTGTGTCGACCGCGAGTGTGGAATCTGTCAACGGTACTTTTATATATATGCCACCCACCATATCCGCAGGCGCCACGGCGTCGGTGCTGTATGTGCCACCGCCATTTGCAGCAGATGCAATCCTGGAGGGTATTGACGCGAAGCTGGACCTGATCGTGTGCATTACGGAGGGCATCCCGCAACACGACATGGTCAAGATCAAGAAGATCCTGATGGAGCAGTCGCACACGCGGCTCATTGGCCCCAACTGCCCTGGCATCATCAAGCCGGGGGAGTGCAAGATCGGCATCATGCCGGTGCGCTGTGCCTGCACCTGGTGGCTGAGTTCGCCGGTCTTCTGATGTGGATGTGGATGTGTTACTCTCTGATGTGAATAGAATCGTGGTTGGCGTCAGAGCATGGTGGTGCTTGCAACAGGGGTACATTCACACGCCGGGCAAGATCGGCATTGTCTCGCGGTCAGGCACCCTCACATACGAGGTGAGAGTTGTCGATGTGATTGCGCCTGAAGTTACAGCTGTTCGAAGCGCGCTAGGTTTGTCTGTTTCGTCTGCTGGGGCTGTCTGTTCTCCGCCCACTGTGCAAGTGTGACCCAGCTACTTGCCTGTCTGATTCTGCAGGCAGTCTACCAGACGACGCAGGCAGGGCTGGGCCAGTCGACAGTGGTGGGCATTGGCGGAGACCCCTTCAACGGCACCAACTTTGTGGACTGCCTCGAGAAGTTCGTCGATGACCCCGAGGTGGGCTTCCGTCAGCGCTGCGGCGTTCAGTTGCACGGCATGTCTTCATCCTGCCATTTCGCTATTGTCTGGTCCAGGAGCACTGTCTGCTCACGACGACTTTTGAAAATTGAATTTTTTGCTCTCCTGCAGACTGAGGGCATCATCATGATCGGCGAAATCGGCGGCACAGCGGAGGAGGAGGCGGCAGACTTCATCAAGAAGAGCGGCACCAAGAAGCCAGTCGTCTCCTTCATCGCAGGCAAGGCTGCAATGATGTTTGCGTTGCTGTTCTCAGCAAATGTGCTGGGCAGCTAGATGGTCCGCTCAGCAAGTTGTCGCATCTGGCCAGGCGTGAACTCGCGGTAGTTGTCCCGCAGGTCTGACTGCGCCACCGGGCCGGCGCATGGGCCATGCTGGTGCAATCATTGCGGGCGGCAAGGGTACAGCGCAGGACAAGATCAAAGCGCTGGAAGCAGCCGGTGTAACAGTAGTGAAGTCACCTGCGCAGATGGGATCTGCTATGTCGTCACTGTTTGCGCAATGATATGGCGTTTCCAGCCCAAATAGCCCAAAGTAGGTCTTCAAACCGATCAGTGACACTTGTGGCGAGCTGCAGGGCTGCCAGCAGCCTCAAAGTCGTGGTGACTGCGAGAAATCGCCCTGACACCTTATGTGCAGCATACCAGCATGCCGGGCAGCACTGGCGGTGGTTGCGCCAACAGTTGCAATTGCAGCTGGCAGCTTGGTGCTGACACTTTTAGAACACTGTGCTTCTGGGTCGCCATCCGATCTGTCAACAGCGGCCAGAATCCTGAGTCAACCCTGTTGTGTCCGGCAACATGCAGCAAAATCCGGATCGTGCGGCATTGGTGCATCAGCGCTTGCCTTGAAAATCCATAATGATTGGGACACCTTTTCAGTTGTGTAAGCGTGCGCCACACCAACACAGAGCTGACGTGTCTCATTTCTCACGTACCAAAAGTTCCTGTCACAAGCGAGCGCGGCAGTGAGTACGCACAACTGGGTAACCTCACCGCTGCGGCATTGCGCTGCCGTCGGCAGCCACAGCCTCGTGCTGCTGCCCAGGTGAAGGTGACCCCAGCATTTTTCTGCTGGGAGCGTCGTGTCTGCCTCTTCCATGAAGGCAATGCTGCACCCAAAACTGTGGTTTAACGCCGGAATTTGCAGTGGCGGACATGCCAATCCTTCATGGCGATTGCCGCACAGCCTCGATGCAGGGTGCATTTCCTTGCAGTTATGCACGCTTTGACTGTCGGATTCAGGTGCTCGGCTCACCATCGGAAAGCACGCCAGCAATAGATAATGGGTTCCGACTCAAGCTCAATTAGCCAGGGTCGGTTTCTCGACATTGCAAGCGAATTTGTAGCCCACGAGGCAATCAGAGCATGACCGCGCCTCCGGTTCGTGGCTGCACGCCAAACTGACTGCCTAAATCCGTCAACCCGGTGTCGGAATGGACACTTCAGAGGCTTTCGCGAGCACCCCAGTCATCGGGCTGCTTCTTGAGCAGTTCAGGAATCGGGCCGACACAAGGGCGGAGGCCAACGACCTGCATGTGAGCAGAGACATCAGGAGCATGTCATGTTTCTGCTGCGCATGCGCCGCAGGGTGCAATCTGACTTTAGCATGCTCAGAGCGGGCTCGCTGGATCCACCCCAAGCTGGATTGGTGAGAAGGCTCCGATAGGTATGACCATGCTTCGTAGGTGCTGACCAGCAGCAGCCGCGATGCCGGCTGGAGCGAGGTGCTGGAGGGGCTCACGGCGTCGGCGCAGTACGCGTCGCAGGCGCTGGTGGAGGTGCTGCTCAGCTGGCGCAAGGCCGGCCTGGCGCAGGCGCAGCAGCTCGCCAGCGACTTTGGCCCGCCCAGCCTCATGGTGCTCCGCAAGCGGGTGGGCGCCTCCGTGCTATGCAGACGTCTCGGCGGATGCGATGCGGCATGCCTTCGGCCATGTCCTGCGCCGCTGCACTGCAACGTTGGTAGCATGCTGTTTTTCACGGCCGATGCAATACGCGCTGCACATCTGTAGATGATGTACGCTTGACGGCGTGTCCGATGGCGCTGTCCAACGGCAAGCTGGCATGACCTTGCATGCGGTGTTTCGATCGCAGCTGGCGGTGGAGGCCATATTCCTGGAGACGGCGCTGGCGGTGCTGCAGCAGGGCGCCGACAAGCTCAGCGAGCGGCAGGCGGCGGCGCTGGAGGGCCTCGCCTTCGACTGGATCGTCAACGCCGAGCGTTACATTGACGCACGCTACCCCGAGCTCATCAAGTGCCGCGACAAGATGGTCCGCACCTCTGCGCGCTGGGCCCCCCTTTACCGCAGGCCGACGGACCATTGCAAGGCACACTGTTTAACAGCAGTGAAATGGCTGACCACAGCTGCAGCAGATGGGGCCTGTGTTCCTCTTTGGGATTCCGCAAGCTTCTGCGGAGTTCCCCATGTTCAAGAACGATAGCCGCTGTCTCCAATATCAAACAGGTGGTAGAGTCGTGCGCGCTGATGCTGGGGGCGCTGTCGGATCAGCGGCTGCCGTCCATCGTGGCGCGGCTGCTGCGGGAGATGTGCGAGGCGCAGCCGCCGCGGCCGGCGCGCCTGCGCTCCGACTCGCCGGCGGCGCGGCAGGAGATCCTGCAGATGTGCAAGGGCATCCGCCACGTCCGGCTGCCGCTGGGCTCCAGCGCCCAGGTGGGTCGCCAGGCAGCGCCACTCATAAGATAGTAATGGCGAAGACGTTGAAGCACGCATCAGATCCTCGGCTGCTGCTGGATGCTAAGCCATCAGTGGACACGTAGGCGCAGCCCTCGTGTACATGGACTCCTGTGCCAGCAGCACAACCGCGCCTCCTCAAAAAACAAACGATTCACATTCTGGGTGTGTTTGGCATCGCTGAAGATCCGGCAGGCGGTGGAGGTGCTGGACAAGCTCAGCCCGGTGAAGCACGTCGCCACGGTGCGCAAGAGCCAGGTGCAGCACGCGATGGCGGAGATGCTGACCTCCATGCTGTCCCACAGCGTCGCCGTCGACGAGCCCAGGCATGTTTCCTTTTAGGGTTTTACGTAGGGTCGTACAGCTGTTCAATCATATCAAAGACGCCATTTGCCAGTCAGAAATGCGTCGAGCTCCGCCGCGCCGGTCAACTTTGTGCCTGTTGTGTCCATATCACCATGTTTCGACAAACATCACAAAAGCCCAGGTGCGAGTCGGCTGTGAGCTTAACAATAAAACCTCCTGAAACCGCCGCAGGGCGCTGGCGGGGCAGCTGGACGTGACGTCACTGGCGCTGTGGTACCAGTCGGTGGGGCTGCATCGCGGCGCGGTGGGCACCTGGCAGGCCAAGGGCAGCAAGCACATGGCGGTGGCGCTGCCGCTGCAGACGCAGCTGCTGTGCCTCGACTCCGACTCCGCCTTCCTGCACGGCATCAACTCCCTGGTCGACAACCTGCAGAAGCAGCTGCGGGTGCGCGCGCCTGCTTGCAGCGCGTTCAAGATGAGGGCCCGCAGTGCAACCTGTCATGTGTGGCCTTTCTTTGATGCGGATTCCCCTGAACATATCTGCATGCGTGTCCATGGCGGGTCGTTTGATGTCTGAAGGTCTGAAATCTCAAGACGCTGGCTCGCAGGGCGACTTCACGGGGCTGCTGCAGTCGCTGAACCCCCTGGGCGAGACGGAGAAGAAAGCCAGCAAGGTGACTCTGCTGCTGTGTCAGTTGTGGGTGTTCTGGCACAGACATCCTTGCAATGAGCCTGCTCATGCATTGGAAGGCAGCTGCTCTCCCCGCAGCCACTGTGAGTTGACTAGTTGAGCAGATGCAAATGGGTGCTACTTGCGTTGCGTTTTGTTGCGGTGCCAGTTTTGAATCTGAGCACCGGAAATCTGCAATACAGTAATCAAGCAGCACCGCACTGCCCACACTGCAGGAGCGGTCCGTGAAGACGGCGGCGGTCAGCTGCCTGGCGCAGTGCATCGCCACCTACCTGCGCCGCTTCGCGCCGTCCACGGCCAGCCTGGACCTGCTGAAGTGGCTGAAGCGCGCCATGGCCGGCATCCTGGCGCAGCTCAAGAAGGCGGCCTCTCCCTCCGCCGAGCAGCAGGTACTCCCACTGTCGTGAACACGTGACAAGTGCCTTGGGGATTGTGAACCGGGGCAAGGCGATACGGCATCCGCCCTTGCCAGGCTCCATCTGCTGCCGCCTACACCAGAGGCTGCTTCCCAACCTGCTGATGCTTGTGTATACGGACACACACTGCGCCACCGCAGCAAGGCCTGTCGCAATCTGTGCAATGTTGCTCTGCACAGGCGCTGGTGCAGCAGCTGCTGGTGGACATCAGCCGGCACGTGCCGGCATGCGCGCTGGACATGCTGGCAGGGCACATCCTGGCAGAACCCACCAACCTGGAGATGACCACCATCGGCCTGCGCTCGCTGCTGGCTGTCACCCTCAGCCCGCCCAACTACGACAGCCATTGGGTGCGGGAGCCCTTGGGCACCGACGCACTCGTAGCCATGTGTATGCGTTTGTAGAAAGCAATCCAGGCATTGCGGGCCAATGTGTGCAGGTTGGTGCTGCCGCGCAGGACTTCTGCGCAGTCGGAAAACGCTGTCGATTCGAGGGCCGGCCAGAAACACCTCACCGGCTTGCTTTGTCTGTGGTTCAACCTGACCTCACAGCTGCCTGATCATCGCTCACGAGTGAAGAATGCTTTGTGCGACGCCTGCAGGGTGCGGCGGAGCCGCGGGACGCGGCCCGGACGGCGGCGGCGTCCGCGCGGCTGCTGGAGTTCATGCGCAGCGGCGGGCGCCCGCTGGAGGCGCACAACGCGACGCAGTTCGAGCCGCGCCTGACCGCGCAGCTGGGCAAGTTCATGAAGTTCTGCCACGGCGCATGCGGCAGCCTCACCCTCGTCAGCGGCTCCCGGTGTGATATTTCTTTGCCACATTGCGGCCGGCAGACAGCTGGGACTTTGATGGAGCCTGCCTGCTGCCTTGCTAGTTTTCGCCTCGGCTCGGCTGATGTGAAATGGGCTCCCAGATGGCATTGTGCTCAAACGGGAGTGAGGGTGGGTGCGTCACTTCGTGTGTTGCGCTCCTGCAATCCCGGCACGTTGCATCCCCTCGTTCGTTGAGCTGCCTGACCGACACGTGACACATGACGCAGGTCGCTGGCGGACCTGGGCGGCAAGGAGAAGCTGGCGGGGCTGAACCGCTCAGGCAGCGTGTCACTTATCATGTCCTCAGCAGACAGCGGGAGCTGAAGCACTTCCTGCTTACTATCTTTGACAGCCAATGCAGGTCGCTGGCAACCCCGGGCGCAAGGGGAGCTGGCGGGGCTGACTCGTTCAGCAGGCGGGTTGCTTTTATGCCCCCAGCACGCAGCGGGAGCTGAAGAACTTGGAATTCCTTACCAACAGGTCGCTGACGGACCTGGGCGGCAGGGAGGTGCTGGCGGGTTGATATTTTCACGGTGGAACTCATGCACCCAGCATGCAGGACAAGCTGACCGACACTCATGTTGAATGAGAGACGCAGGTCGCTGGCGGACCTGGGCGGCAAGGAGAAGCTGGCGGGGCTGCCGGCAGCGTGCGCGGCGGCGCTGCGCTGCATGCCCTTCTTCATGCCGGCGCAGTGGGCCGACTCGCCGTCGCTCATGGCCGAGGAGCTGGCTGGGTACACCATCCACCTGGAGTCCTCCATCCGCAAGGCACGATCCATCTCAATGTGGCTCCCTGTGGCCATCTGTTTCCCCTGAGCACAGGCTCAGGTCGATGGTCCAGAATATACGTGCAAGTCACATGCGGCTGAGCCTGCAGAGGATGCCCTGCCTTTATTGATGTGCACCATGCAGCTGGCAACATGCATCAGCAGTGCCGCAGGAGGCGCTGGCTGCCATCAAGCGCACGCTGCACGCGGTGCCGTCCGTGCGCGACGCCCTGCTCGCCGGCCTGGCGGCCGCCTATGCCACGCTGCCTGACGAGTCACCAGAGGCAAGTGGCGTTCTTACCTGGGGTCGTCTTGTACACTCATGCTCTTGTCATCCGCCTGTTGCCTGGCAGCCTTGTGTGAGAGTCTGCGCTGCTTCTCCCCAAATACCGTGTGTTCCTCGATTTCAGCTTGGCGTCATCATAGCAACCGCTGCCCCCACTCGCAGCCATCTCCATATCCTCACTCTCACGCTGCATCGGATCTGCAGGTTCTGTACAGCATCTTGCAAAGAGTTGGTCTGCCATATTCCGGGCAGGTGCTGTATCGGACGGCGGTTTTCCTGGTGGAGGTCATGCGCGAGTGGCGGGGGCTGCTGGTGGGGGAGGGCGCCGCGTACACGCTGCACAGCGAGCGGGCTGCCCCGCCCGACGTGGACATTGCTTGCGTGGAGGGCTTCGCCCTCAGCATCCTGTGCCACCCCGACATCCATGTGCGCTACGCAAGCACGGCTCTCCCTGTTGATACGAATTCTTCATGAAAGTAGACAGCAATGCTGGCATACTTTCTGCGTTGCCTCTCTCTGTTGGGTAGCACCTCAAAGGTCAGTAGCGCAGGTTGGTGGCAGACAGAGTGGGATGCAGGCCCCCACCGCACCACGGGCTGCTTGATGGGTGCGCAGGTGCGGCAGGCGGGCATCAAGGTGCTGTTTGCGGCGCGCGGACTGCACCAGACGCTGAGGAGCGTGGCTGCGGGCGTTGGCGCCAGCACCGCCACCGAGTCTATGCCCTCCACTCCAGGTGCGCTGCGAGTCTGCAACTGCCGCAGTACCGGCTCCCCCCAGTGAACCTCGTGGCTTTCAGCAGATGGATTACCACAACGAAACCAAACATGTTGACGGCCGTCTGTGCATTGAGTCCTCGAACAACTCCTCCGCCCGCGCACACGAGTTCAGGCGCCCAACCTCTGCCTCTTGGCGCTTCACTCCACAGGCTCCGCCTCGCCGACGTCGCACCTGGGCCCAGGCTCCCCCTTTGACGGCGGCGGCGCCTTCTACCTGGCGGACGTGCTGGACCAGCTGGGTGACGACATCGCAGGCCGCTGCGCCTGGGACACCGAGCCGTGGGCCACGCTGCGGCAGCAGCTGGTTGCCGCCGGCGACCCGCCCGCGCCCCCCATCGCCGGCACGACCTTCAACGTGCGCCGCTGGCACTGCTGTTCTGCTTGCTCCCAGTCGGCCCAGTTGCCTGTTCGCGCGTTCCTTCCGCCAGTGGGTGTCTGCTTGCTCCCTCATGTGTGTCGCGATGGCTCAAGCAGCATTGTCATCAAAGGCGGCTTACCAAAGCCCACCAGCTGCCTCAGAGGTGGCATGCCTTCCTCCTCGTCCGAGCAGACCATCACAGCGATGCACTGACGGAGTCCACAATCCGCTGTGGCATGCAGTGGGTGCTGACGCATGCGACGCGCGGGTCGGACCACGTGCGCTGGGCGCGGGTGCTGGCGGAGCTGGCGGGCTGCGCCGCCGCGCTGTGCCCCGCCTCCTGCCGCTGCGCCTGCGAGTACATCTGCGCCCGGCTGCAGGTGCGCAAGCATGGAACGCATCCGGTCATCATGCTGGCGGTGGCCTGCCAGGCAGGCCACAGACCTGCGCTGAAGGACCTGCTGCTCGCCTCAAGATCACTTTGCCAGCATGCTGCCGCACAGCATGGCAATGCTCCTGCGCATAAGACATGTCAACGCAGAGCAGAAGCCAGCTTGATTGCCACCTGTTTCTGCAGAGCGGGCTGACGAAGGACCCGACTGGGCGGCCCATGCTGCCGGCTGGAGATTCCTACCTGGACGTGCATCGCCTCGACCTGGCGCGTGCATTTGCCGCCGTGGTGGCGGCCTGCCCCCGCTACAGCATCCGGAAGTCCAGCGGCGGCTTTGGCAGCAAGGAGGTCGTGCGCGCGCTCTTCGTTTCCATCAGGTGAAAATGAAAATCCTCCTTCATTAGAGCGACAATCGCCTGCGGCAAGCATGTGTGCACAGCCATGTCGCGGTTGCCGTCTCAGGACGCTGTTTTCAGCGTCTTCTCACAAACGCGTGCACATGCACACGTTCTATTGCAACGCTATCCGAATGTGCGCGCCCTGTGCGCTCTACCAGGTACGGAGCCGAGCTGCAGCAGGCGGCTGCGGTGCTGGCGCTGGGGCACTGCAGCCCGGAGAACTATGCCCTCATCCCCGAGGAGCTGACGGCCCTGAAGGAGGAGTGCACGGCGGACCGCAAGGTGCTGCTTCCCCTAAGCGCAACTGCTCTGGCACTTCTGCTCGATGATGAGTGTTCACAACTTGTAGGCACAGCCACACACACTCATATGTCGTATCCGAAAAGATGCGATTACTTGCTGACCCCGGCAGGCCGCCTCGTCGCCTAGCACAGCTACTTGCTGTAGTGCGGCGCTGGGTACCAGGTGTCATCATGCTCAGCAAAGTCATCAAGTGGGTTCTACCACGAAAAAGTGGCTCACATCCTGCCCAGGCTGGCTGACGGCCGGTCCTGGAATGGCACATTCGGCAAGAGCTAAGCTGCGACGCCTGCACGCCCACAGAGCAGCAAGACGCGGATGCGCCACTCGGAGATCAAGGTGGCGGTTGCGCACGTGCTGCGCCAGCTGGTGGGCTGCATGCGGGTGGGCGCGCTGCGGACAGAGGCGCCGCTGCGCGCTACCGTGCTGGACTTCCTGGTGGACACCCACCGCCAGCTGGTGTCCGTCGCCTCAGGTGCACATTCTGCGCTCGTGTTCGACGAATTTTCCAAGCAGTCTGAGAGTCGTGTATGGTTTGCGTTCTGCATCTTCTTTCTTGCCCAACGCTGTCCATTGTTGGTGTCCGAAGGCCTGGCGGCTTTCTGCATGCTGGCGCCGCTGCCCTTACCATTTCCGTGTCGTGGGCGCAGAGGTGTCGGCGGAGCTGCAGCAGATGCGGCTGTGCCTGGTGGCTGTGGCGCGGCCCGCCGCCCTCGAGCTGGCGGAGGCCCTGCCGGCGGCCTTCCCCGCGCTCCTGCGCCGCCAGCTGTTCGACCTCTTCTCCCAGTGGTCCATGGACAGCAGCCCCGGCGCCCGTACAGGTGCGGCCGTGCTGCCTGCTGCTCTCGGATGGTTGGTGTGGTGGGTCCATCTTCGTCGTGGGTGTGCGCGGCACATTGTGCGTGCAGAGAAGACTTTCCATGGCAGATCTGTCACTCGATCAGACCTCCCAACAACGCGTGCGGCATTGTCTCCATGCACACCCCACGCATCATGCTCCCTGGGACATGCACCTTACAGCGAAGCTGACATGTTTTTGCAATGTAAACCCTGGCTAAAACCCACCGCCTTGAGCAGGCAGCTACCGGTCGGAGGTGCGGCGGGGCATCCTGGCGGCGGTGGCGCGCGTCAAGGAGGGCGACGCGCAGCGCGCCCTAGAAGCCGAGCTCCTCACCTCCGTCGAGCTGCTGGAGCACGCCGCGCACTCCGCCATGGCCGCGCTCCTGCTGGCGTGCCCTCTTGTGCCCTGGTCCCTTGTGTCTTTGCCACTGCAACTGTTTTGGCACACCTACCTGCTGTATTCTGTTGTTCGACCACGTGCACAAGAACAGCACACCCTTCCAATTGGCGATTATGGGCGGAGCAATCAATAGTGCAGTATACTCGGGACAGACCCTGGCTGATGCCCTGCCTCCTGCTATCTGTAGGGTCCAGCCTTTGACGCCGAGGCGCGCACGCTGCAGGGCAAGCCCCTGGCCTGGGTGCACCGCATGCTGGCGGGCCGCTCCCCCGCCGCGCAGGTGACTTGCCCCACTCGGTTTGTGCCGCACCCTAAAAACCCTAAACCGCATCCTCCTGTGTCGTCATGAACACCAGCCACAGTGTCATCTGCCAAACGGACGTCAGAACTCTAGTTCACATGTGTCTCGTCAATTCTTTGCAGCACAGCTCGACAGTGGCCACGTTCTTACAGATACTTCAGCAAGCGCCTCCCCCGTGTGTGCCTGCAGGCGGATCTGTCGGGGGTGTCGCCGCAGAAGCTGGCGGTGGCGATCTCGGCACTGTGCAACTTGCTGCGCGGCAACGCGGAGGGCGTCAGCGAGCTGTTCGTCGACCAATGCTACTCCGCCAACGCCGCCGTCGCGCACGCCTACTTCCAGGCAAGACGGTTGAAATTTGCTCTGCACTTATCGCTCTGCACCAGTCTGACTTGCACACAATCTCTGCCTTCCAGTGCCTTTCCTGTTCCAATGCACAGCCATCTGCTCAAGCGCATCTGCAATATGCCATACCGCTTTCGTGAAATGCAGGCGGTCCTGGAGGTGTATGCGACGCACGACATCGCAATCAGGCCGCACGTCTTGCTGGCCCTGGTGCTGTACAAGGTCGTCGACCAGGTGACTGTTACGACCGCCAGCACTGCAAGGTGGCAGTCGATGCAGACGGAACAGTTCTGCAAACTTGTTCCTGAGGCCAACGCTGTTCCTGTCAATGCGCGGTCTCTCGTTCGATTGGAGTCGCCTTCCCTTTTCTCCTCAAAAAGCACAGCTGCACATTCGTCATCAAACCGCCGCTGCCGCTTGCCTGCAGGTGCAGTCGGTGCGGGAGGACGCGCTGCACCTGCTGGAGCTGCTGTCGGAGCGCTTCTGGCGCTCCGCCGTCACGCCGCGCACGCCCGACGCCGTCCTGGGCCCACCGCCCGGCGGCTCCGGCGTGTGGGCCGTCCCCGCCGAGACCACCGCCGGCGCTGGCGGCAGCCCCGCGCAGGTGGGCATCTGTAAAACAGTACCTAGCATAATGGCTAGTCGATCAACCCCCAGCGCAGGTGTCCTCCTTGCCAGGATTGCCATCTGCAGTGGCGCAGTCTGTGCCGAGCGTGCCCATTTGTAATGTGTTGTTGAGTCTTGTGTTGCTTGCAGCGGCTTGCAAAACCCATTGCAGCCAGACCCCTGTGCCCCGACTTGGGCCTGATTATGTTGGCATGTGCTGCAACACAAGGGCACAGCTCGCTCAATGTGGTTTGCAACCCCTTTGTGCGCAGGTGCTGGTGGGCAGCCTGCAGGAGTCATATCACCGCTTCCAGCTGGCGCTCTCCTGCCGGCTGGCCAGGTGCGCCGCCGAGCCTTGCATCACGGGCACGACAGGAGGCCCACAGCAGCTCTAGCTCATCCGCTAACTCACAACATGACTACTTGCTTGGTTGAAGATCCCGGCTCTGCAAGTGGGCGGGTGCAAAGCTCTACATCGTGGTGAATTTGCTATTTCCCACGAGCTCTGACAGCCACAATGGCTTGCGCATCTGGCCGACTGGACGCTGTATGATGTCGGCTGATAACATGCGTGGTGCTGCAGCGCATTGGCTTGCAGGGCTTGCCCACTGCCCGCTGAACAATTTCTCGGATCCTGCGGATGTCGCTGCAGGGAGCACCCGGAGATGACGGAGCTGCTGTGCGTGGAGATGATGACGCGACAGCTGGTCACCGTCTCCGCGGTCCACCAGCACGCGGTGCTGACCGCGCTCGCGCCCTGGATGGAGAACCTCTCCTTCGCCGCCCGCTGGGAGGGTACGCTTCCCGCGTCTACCCAAGAGTGCCCTGAACGACTTGTTGGGTGGAGACACTGTCCTTTGCTACCCGTCCGGGGGGTGCGCCCTGCGCTGGTCATGCCCCTGAAACACCTTCTGTGAAACACATTTCGTGATACATGCAAGGGCATCTCTCTCCGTGCCCTGTGGCCAGGGTTTGGTACCTGCTGGACTGCGGCGGTGATAAATGTCAGCCTGATGTGGCAGATACAAGGACAGATTGGTGTCGGGTTCGGCATCGGCATAGAAGGCAACGCTGCTTCGTATGTTGGTGACCTCTGAGCGATCATTCCTGCGACAGGCAACTGGAGCGAGCGGCTGCTGAAGAGCATGTACTATGTGACGCTGCGGCACGCCAACGCCTTCCCCGGCCAGGTGCGCATGTCAAACAAGTTAACCCTCAGCGACTCTGCGGGCTGCTGTGTGCCTTATAAACTCCAGCAGCCACACTCGCATGTACTGGTATGAATGCAAATAGTATGAATGTACTATGCGGTATGAAATAGCTTCATCGTTCGGCAGCATGTTTCCGGCTGCAGGTCGAGCTGCTGTGGACGAATGTGGCGCTGAACCGGCGCAACGTCGTGCCAGTGCTCGACTTCCTCATCGCGCACGGCCTCCAGGAGTGCAACGCGAACCGCCCCGCCCAGGTCAGTGTTCCGCCTCAGCTCGGCCTGACCTCTACAATGAAAGGAGCGCACGTCTACATGACAGTGGTGACGCCCCAGCTCCCGATGGCAGGTCGTCCTTGTATCGTGTGCCTCCAATTCCTCGAAGGCGAAGTCTTTTCGACCCTTGTTGCGACCATGCAGCAACAGGACGCCGAGGCGGTGGAGACTTACCTGACGGTGGCAAAGCGCGCCGTGCAATATTCCTGGTGATGACACGACAGTCAAAGACTCCCATTAAATACAGGACGCCAAGGCGGTGGAGACGTACCTGACGGTGGCCAAGCGCGTCGTGCTGTACATGGCGCGTGCGGCTCCGCAGCAGAGCATCGACCACCTGGTCACCGAGGCCGCCCGCCAGCTCCACGAAGACGTGGACCAGCCGCTTCCTGTCGGCGCCGGCGACGCCGCCCAGGTGACGAACAACATGTGTTGACGTTGCTGCTCGGCATGCGCCTGGCGCGACGGCACTAGCTGGCATGCTGGTGCATGGCGGACTGCTGCCTGCACAGCTCTGAAACCTAGTGTCTGGAGGCGACTTGCTCTATGCTGGACGAGGCTTCTCGACTGACAGCAAACTGGGCACCACCGGGCAGGCAGGGCCTCTGCTGTGACCTTTCGACAAGACGGCGCAATGCTTCCCACAGGAGCTGGAGTTCTCGCATGAGCCGTCGTGGCCGGCGGCGCCGGCGCCGGACGTGTCGCCGTACCCGGAGCCGCCGTCCTCGCGTCGCAACTCCGCCAGCATCTCGCGCGCCTCCTCCTCCCTGTCCACTCGCTTCGCGCACGGACTGCACGGGTATGATTCCAATAAAATCGATTGTTTGCAGCGGGACATGCTTTGATGAGTTGCCGAATCAAGCGCTGAGGCTCATTGAGTGAGCTCCAGGCAAATTGCAAGCAGCTCCGGGATCATGCTGTTGATGTTTCGGACTTGCTGACCAGCCATTCATGTGCAGGGCTTGCGTGCTTTTTCACTTTCTGGCTGATGTTTGGCCTGGTGCCCTGCAGCTCGACGTCTGGAGTGGCGGAGATGGTCGACTTCGTGGCAGGGGCAGTTGGGCTGCCTCCGACGCCGGGCTCGGCGCAGCTGTGGCGGCAGTCGCCGGGCGGCGGCAGCGCCTTTGCCCCCGACCCTGGCACGCCCGGCAGCGCGTCCAAGCCGGCTGCGGCTGCGGCGAGGTGCGATTGCACTTTGTTTTGCTTCCTGTGCAAACCTTGAAGGAAGCTGTTGCGTCAAGTCGCGTTTGCTCCTGTTGCTGTGCACATTGTCTGTACCCTTCCATTCGGAGATGCTGTCTTGCCTTGAGCCAGGCACGATGTCCTGCCTCCTCTGCTGTGCGCCGCCAACTTCATGCATGTGTCGGCGCAGCAGCAGCGGCCCGCCGCTGCAGCGGGGGGTGACGCGGGCGGAGGTGGCGCTGGTGCTGGCGGCGGAGGCGGTGCTGGAGCACGAGGGGGCGGTGCGGCCGCACGCGCCGCTGCTCGCGCACCTGGCGCTACTGGCGGGCGACGCCTGCCAGCGGCCCGCGGACGCGCTCACCGGCACGCTGCTGTCACACCTCCTCGCGGCGCTGTCGCTGCCGCACCTGCACCTGCAGCGCGCCTCCGGTGCGTGCGCTGGCCCTTCCCTCAACCCTCTGAGCCCTGCACATGTGAATTGTGATGAGACTGTTGACAACTTGTGTTGATATACGTGCCGCTATGCGCAGGCCAATTGCGACAGGCAGCACTACAATGATGTGTCAGGTCGAAGCCACAGGCACATTTCAGGTCTGACACCTGAAGCCAGTCAATTTGCATTATGGCAGGCGGCATGGTGGCAGAGTATGAGGCGGCCGCAGGGCTGCTGGCGCAGCTGCAGGCGCTGGGTGCTGGGCCGCTGTGGCCCTACGAGGCGGCCAGCCTGGCCAGCCCCCGCATCCCCTCGGAGCGCGCCCTTGCGGCATCGGTGCGCCTCCTGCCTCGTCGTCCATATTGCTGTATGGCCGCCACCCATCAAGATACTGCAGGTTGCCATGCCAGGAATGCAGAGGTCGTCCACCGGCATAGGGTTGGCGAGCTGGGCTTGCAACGCGCACTTGAGGCGAAGCGATCCATCCAAGTGCTGCTGTAACCTGGACAGGTGACCGCTGTGCTGGCTGCGCTGCCGTTCGAGGCGGGACTGCGGGCGCGGTGGGCGGCGCACGCGCTGCACTGGGCCCTGGCGGCAAAGTCTCGCCACCTGGCTGCCCGATCACACCAGGTGCTCTGCTGCCATGGCCTCCAACAGCTCTACTCATATCCATTCTGCCGCTAACATGCACTCTGCGCGTCTGTGGGATTCCGCTGGCATGACCACGTGGTGTCCATCTGCACGCCTGCCTCTGCACATGAGCTGTGACAGCTGCACTCAACCTGCAGCTTTGCGGCCATATGCTTTGCAGACGTTTGCTTACGGCCCTTTCTACCCACAATAAATTGGTGAGCGCAGGTCTACCGTGCGCTGCGGCCAGGGCTGGTGCAGGAGGCCTGCGCGCGGCTACTGGAGCGACTCGATGAATGCCTACAGCCGCCGCAGCCGCCAGTCGCCGACCTGGAGGTGGCCGTTGACGTCATCATCACCCTCAAAGTGCGATCCGCACCCCGCTTTCAGCAATCTTGCTTGTGGAACCTTGGCTGGCCCCAGCACATGCAACACGAAGCCATGCTGGTACCATCGATGACTGGTTGAGAACAGGCAGCCCAGGTTGAAGGGTTTTTTGTACTCGTCTGCTACCCTCATCAGTGCTGTGTACGGGCAGTGCGAACATGGCAAGGCCCACGCAATCTGTTGACGTCTGCCACTGTTGCCTTCGCGTGCAGGAGCTGGTGGAGGGCACGCCGGCGGGGAAGCTGGTGCTGTACCCGCAGGTGTTTCTGGCGGCGCTGGCGCTGCTGGACACGCCCTGGGTGCACCTGCACGCCGTCTCGCTGCACCTCTTCAGCACGGTGCGCGTGCAATCCTGTGCCCGTGCGATGATTCTGGCAGACTCCGGGCTGCAGCTGTTCTGCACCACATTCGACGGCTTGGTGCCGGCTTTCAAGTGTTGCCGGGGCACACCTTGCCCCAGCAATACTTGGCACTCTAGCCAGTTCTGCAGGCAGGCAGTAGGTTGACGCTGACCCCGCTTTGCCTGCATATGTGATTGAACTGTGAGTGAGCCCCCTGAGGGACTCGCGTGCAGATCATCTTGAGAGATACTGTTTTGCAAAACAGCATTGAAACCTACTACCTAAAACCCGACACCTAAACCCTGATGCACCACAGGTAATGGCGCGCATGGACCTGGCGGACCCCTGGACGCGCTCGGTGCTGCTGGCATCGGCTCCGGCGTGCAACGGCGGCGTCAATGGCGGCAGCGGCCCCGCGCTGCTGCAGTCGGGGCGGCAGGGGCGCCCCTGGCCGCTGGGCGCCGCGCTGCTGGGCGGCCGCGGCGGCACCGGTGGCGGCCTGGCGGCCGTGCAGCAGCTGCTGGTCAAGGGCCTCTTCTACCCGCCCACGCAGCTCGCCACCATACAGGAGCGTGGGCGCTGCCTAGCTGGGCGGGGTAAAGAGTAAAATGAACAGAAAGTACAAAAAAGTGGCAAGCGACTGTCTGGCGCTGTCCGTCTGCAACAAGCAGCAGACACCATCGTTCAAGCAAAAAAGCAGGGAACGAAACAGCATCCTAGCCTGTGGATTTCCCCCGATGTCACCCCTTGATTGCGATCCTGCAGGTGTTGACGCAGCTGGCGCAGCACGTGGCGTGGGAGCAGGAGGGCGCGACGGCCGCAGCGGCGGCGGCCGCAGGCCCCCTCGGTGTGCGCGCGCTAACGGCGGCGCCGGCGGCGCCGGGGCACCTCGGCGCACTGCTGGGCGAGCCGCTGGCGCAGCTGGCCATCTCCCTGGTGTCCGCGGCGCCGTGGCTCCTGGCGCACCGCGCCTCGCCCGCGGCGCAGGTGCAATCGCGTCGTTTTACGTCAATCAGACTCCCTGCGGGGTCAATCAAAGGTCTCCACCATTCCGAGAGTGAAACGTCGCCGACTTTGCAATGGCCTGCCCACACCGGACCCGTCTCATATGGGCAGTAGAGAGGCAGTTTGGACATGTTTTGGTGCGATTCGGTATCTGGTACGTATTGCGCAGGCGTGCCTGGCGGCGCACGCGCGCGCAGCGGAGGCCCTAGGCCTGCTGCAGCTGGCGGCGACGCTGCAGCGGCTGGTCGCGCAGCCCGGCCTGGAGCTGCAGCAGGCGGCTGCGCTGCTGGCGCCGCCGCTCGGCGCGGCGCTGTTCCCCAGGTGCACTTGCAACGAATCCAACCCCATCGGATCTGAAACTAAGCAGGGTGTCTTCGCACTGCGGCTTGTGACCTGGCGCTGATGTGTTTGAAGACGCCGCGGTCAGCTTTTTGGCTATGCAGGGACTCGCTGACTGGTGCTGCCGTTCATGCAGGTTTTGCAGCACATGTGTCGCGTCGCGAGCTTCACTTGTCGCAGGTTTGCCAAGGCGGCGGTGCAGCGGCTGCTGGAGGTGCTGGCGCCCCAAGTGACTTGAGCAATCGTTGAGCAGGGTCACCACTGCCACTAGCATTCCTTACAGGTTTGTAAAGGCGGCGGTGCAGCGGCTGATGGAGGTGCTGGCGCGCGGGGAGGACGGCTGCCGGCCGCCGGCGCTGGCGCTGCTGCGGGAGGTTTTTGCGGTGCCGGGGGCGCGCCTCGGGCCGCCGTCGTTGCTCGGCGGCGACCTGCTGCAGCCGCTGGCACGGCTGCTGGACGGTGCCCACGCGCCGCTGGCCCTGCAGGTGCGCGAGCCAGGGACTGGCATGCTGGGAATGAGGAGCGTGAACCATCGCTGGGCAACGTTGCGCGCACTACAGCTCGGCCAGTGACCCCAGTCGTGATGCAGGCTGCTCTCTGAACGTGAACATGCATAACGGCGGCCACTCTGTCCCAGCACCAGCTTGCGTGCCGCATGCTTGTGGCCTGGTCAGCTGCTGCCTCGTTGCCCACAAGCTTGCGATGGTTCGACATCCACCATTCTTGCCATCGCCAATCAAGCGCAGATACCCGGGCTGCGCCGCAGGTGATGGAGGCGATGATGCGCTACTGCAGCACCGAGCAGCGGCAGGCCAAGCCCAGCGCGGGCGACCCGGCGCACCTGTCGCCCGCGCGCGGCGACACGTTGCCGGCGCCTGCCAAGCCGCAGCCGCCGCTCGACTGGCCGGCGGCGTGCGAGGCGCCGCCGGCCGGCGCGGCGCCAGCCGCGATATCAGGCATCGTCGCCGCGTGGTCGGTGGCGGCGGTCCGGGACGCCGCTGATGGCGGCCTGCTGCAGCGGGAAGGCGGAAGCAGCGATAGGAACGGCGACGGCGACGGTTCAGGGGGCGTGCCGAGCGTGTACCGGCTGCTGGACGCGACGGAAGACCGCGCGGCATCAGACGCGTCGAGCACCTCGGACCCGTGATCGCCCGCCGGCCGTCGGCGGCAACGACGACTGCGGACTTGCTTGCTCGGTTTCATACCACCACCCCTCCGCGTGCGGAACGAGCACAGGCTCTTGTTTATTGTCAGCCTGCTGTCTTCCTCAGGTCAGCCTGGTGCACTGGTCGATTTCGAACGGATTGCGTAAGGTTTGAGGTTTGATTGAGAATTGGGGATTGGACCATTGGGCAACTGAAAGGCGACTGCGCGGCCCCTTTCTGCACCAGTTCGCCGCTGGCATCGCCTGCTTGACGTGTGCACAACGACTATAAGCAGCAATCACCACAGGCTCTAGTGCGATCTCGCTTCGCATAGTTCTGTGGCGGACGGAGTCTCCACAGGTTTTTGCATCTCATTGCAGAAACACTGTATACATACAAACCTGTCCTTCGCCTAGCTGATTGCCCCACGAGCGTTGCGGCGCCTCCATTTCCGCTCGGATGTGATCTCCGGGCTTGGGGTTTATCCTGCATGGGGCACGCGCCGACCACAACGGCGCATGCATGATGCGGGGAAGCTGGTGCTAGCTGCGGCAAGGCAGGAGAGACACGGCGCCATGGAGGGGACGAACGGGGATTCAGGTTGTCACACTGGTTTTCAGAGAGACAACCTGGTCTCGTGCACACCTCGTTGGTGATTCCCGCACAGAACTGCGCTGCATAACGGCGACGACGGCAACGATGTGAGAATGATGCAAATGGGTCGAGCATTATGTGATATGATGATGATGCGAATGCTGTGAATGATGAGGTCAACTGAGGATGGTTTCATGGCTACAGAAGGTGTGCTTCGCCTGGTCCTGGTCGGCGACGTGCACGGCCAGTGGGACTCGGACGATGAGCGCGCGGTGGAGTTCCTGCAGCCAGACGCCACGCTGTTCGTGGGTGACATCGGCGAAGAGGCTGTGCCGCTCGTCGAGCGCATCGCCGCCTTTGCGCACCGGCAGCCGACGCGGAATGTGGCAGTGCAGCTCGGCAACCACGACGCATGTGAGGACCTTAGAGTCCTGGACTGACAAGCCACTACTTGCCGAATTGCCGATTCTGGCATGCTGCGACATGCAAGTGGCACACAAAGGTTGACACCTGCTATGCACCTCGTCCACTGCCAGCAGCTCCTCACACGGATGCTGACCGCTGCCATGTGCTGACCGCTGCTTGTGCCATGCATTCGCAGGGAACAGCATGACGAACTGGGGCCGGACGAGGCTCAGAGAGGCACATCCGGCTGCGGCAGCGGAGATGGGCGACTCGTGTGTGTCGCCTGGCCTGCGGCGGCAGTTGGAGGCGCTCGGCGATGCCCACGTCGGCTACTCGTCCCTGCAGCCGCCGGGGCAGCGGCTCAGCATTGTCGGAGCGCGTCCCTTCTCCAAGGTACCCGCCCGCCTGATCAAACATGCACAGCTGAAGCAGTGAGAGCACGCAAAAGCTGGGCGTCGCCTCCAGCCGCCGCAGGGCCCTGCAGCGACACGACTGGCAGACACCTGATGCTGTGAACTCCACCGCAGGGTGGGACCAGCTGGAAGGAGATGCGGGCGTTTTACCAGGAGCTGTATGGTGTGGACACCCTGGACGCGTCGGCCCGGAGGGTCGCGGCAACCATTGCGGCGCAGCCGCCGGAAAATGCGGTGGTGGTGCTAGCGCACAACGGCCGCGCGGGCCTGGGGCCCGGCCGGCGCGACATCTGCGGCGTGGACTGGAAGAAGTCCGCAGGTGCGGAGGCCAATGGCATGGTGTGCATCATTCCATCGGTGCAGTGCAACACCAGCAGCTCCAGCTGCATGCCCACGAGCTGGCAAAAGGTCGTGGTTCATGATGCCACATGCCGTTGCCGTTGACACCGCAGCTGACAGGGTGCGCTTCGCCCGTGCTGCTGCCGGCAGCGTATTCGTCTCTGTGAGCGGACACGCCTTGTGGGCCTGTGCTGCGACAGCTCAACTCTGAAGGATGACGGCCAGTGGAACCCCCTTTCTGGGCGCGGCATGATGTCCATTACTGTCCCGCAGGAGACCACGGCGACCTGGACCTGGCCGCCGCGCTCGACAGCGCCCAGAATTGCGGGCGGCCCGTGGCGGCTTGCTGCTTCGGACACATGCACCACCGTTGCCGCGGCGATGGGGCGCTGCGCCAGCGGGTGGCGGTGACCAGGGATTCGGTGGTCCACCTCAACACCGCGGTCGTCCCCCGCCACAAGCACGTGAGCTACCTGGGTCAGCTGTCTTGCTGTAGCGCATTTGCAGTTGCGGCTCAGGTTGCGCTCGTGCTCGGACTGCATTTTCGGAGGCTGCCACTCTGCCTTTGTCCAAGATGCCGAGCTTGCCTGGCATGGCATCCGCCCGGTGGGACAGTTTGCTGGTGCGGACGTCGCCAGGACCTTCTATCACCTTTTGCACAGGTGCGCCGGGAGGCTGGCGAGACGGTGTTGGCGCACCACCTCGTGGTGCTGGAGCTGCAGCAGCGGGTGGCGGTGGCGGCAAAGGACGTCTGGGTGGCGGTCGATGCCACAGGTGGCTGCGCCGTCGTTGCTGAGACTGAGCTCCTCAGGACAAAGTCGATGGACCCACTGGTGCGGGAGACCTTCGATATGCAGCTGGAACAGTGGAAGGCAGCAGTCACAGCCACTGATTGATTTCATTGCCCAGACGAGCGGCGCCCAGGTAGACGAGTGAAACCAAAAATCAGCAGGACCAGCAAATTGCTTGATTGCTCCAGCATGCGGAGACGCCGGACCAAGCTCTAGTTGTACGTGCAAAGTAGATGGAAGATGGAAGTACAAAACACTATGTTGTCGTCGTAAGGTCAAGCGGTTGTGGTTTGTGGATATATAGGTTCGGGATGTCTACTAATGACATAATTCTTGCAGTTGTTTAACGGCGCCTGCCGGCAATCCAAGCAAGAATCTCAACAGGCCGCCAATCGCAATGCCAAAACCAGACTTCGTCAAGTGAAAACGTGACTCACTCCCTCTGCGCGGAGCACACGTGGATTCGGTCGTCAGCGCTGGTGCCGCACAGAGATGGCAGGTTTGCATGTTGAATGACCTCTGCCGCAACCGCCATTGGGGGGACAGCACTGTGTCGGGGCCTTAAAGAGAGGGCCTTCAGACTGGGCCGTCTGCGATGACACCCTGCACCTTGACTGCTTCGTAGTTCTTTGTGGAGTGGCCGCCCACGAGGCCCTCCAGGCGGCGCTGGCACACCGCGCACACGCCTAGGAACAGCGAGCACATGGCGAACATGTAGCTCAGCGGGAACTTGCTGACCTGCGGGGTGCAGGTGACAACAGTGCTTTGGGTGGTGGGCCAGCGTGACCAAGCAGGGTTTGCAGCAAACACGAGGCAGGGTTTGGGCCGTCTCGTAAGTGCAAGGCTAGCTGCTTTGTCAGGCAGGCAGGAGTGAGGCAGGAGGCGTTTGACAGGGAGCAGGGGGCGGGGGCTTACATTGTACAGCACCACGCACACGAAGAGGTTCAGCGGCACCCTGAACCATGCAAGGACTCGCGGATCAGCACATGCAGGCCGAGCATTCATACAATTAGAAGTCGCCACAACTCCCTGCCGTGGCGGGCAGCCGTAGCCGGATGTCATAGGGGTGAGCGTGCCATGCTGGCCGGCATGTGACCGGCTACAGCGCTGCAGCCGCGTGCCTTAGGTTTTACCAGGTTTTCCTAAATTGCGTACCGGAAGAGGTTGATGATGGTGGACCGCATCTCCTCGGGCACATACTGCGCCCGCATGGACATCATGGACGGCCAGAAGACGCCGACGCACACCTCAAACAGGCAGAACGCCAGCAGCTGCACAATGCCGTCGAAGGTGATGCCTGCGGCAGCATGCATGGAGGGGAATTAACACGCTGCGCCGGCAGTGAGAGTGCCACAACAGCCACACAACCAGTAGTTTGCGTAAATCAAGGCACAAAGCATCAGGAGCAGCTGTGCTGCATCTGTGAAAACCACATGAAAATACGCAAGCACAGGCGCTGGCACTGTGCTGGAGCCACTCCGACCCGCAGCCAGACTCCCCGCACCTGGGGAATCCTTGTTAAGGCTGTCTGTCTCCTCGTTGCGGGTTCGGTGGTACAGCACCGGTATAAAGAGCGCTGCCGCCGACACTGCAAACACCAGCTGCATGTACTTCTCCGGCTTGAACCTGCGAGCAGCGGCCAATGCAGAGTCGCCGAGAAGCTTCTGGGGCGCCGCTCCTACGCCTGCTTGTTCGTCTGGCAGAGAACACAGTTGTGGTTGGGTGATGTCATCTGCTGGTGCAGCCGAAACACTGAGGCTGCCCTGCATGCCATTGCTGCTGAAGTGACTGGGGTACAATGACACTGATGAGAAGTCCGTATGGCACCTGCTGGAGCCGAGGACGCGGCCGGCGATGGCGCTGCCGACCATGCTGGACGCCATGAAGCAGCTGAAGATCATACCATGCGGCAGGTGCTCCCCGTTAGGGCTCAGCGCCGGCGTCCACTGCGCGCAGTCAACACCAACAGGTCAAAACCAAGCAAACAGTCGGAAACACCTGCAGTGCTCAGCATCGGCCAGGTCACAGCTTGCACACTCTGGAGTACGCATCTCAAGCAAGCAGAACAGCAGCCCGAACTGGTTGTGCCGCCGCCTTGCACGCTTGCAGCACACTGTGCCAGGCAGAAAGTGACACTGTGTGTCACAGATGTTCATGAACTGTATCGCAAAGGCGCGCACCAGGAACACGAAGGTGTACATGGAGCCCTCGAAGAGGGACTGCATGATGCCCAGCAGCGTGATCTTGGGGTCCGCGTAGATCGCCTTGGCGGCCTTTTGCAGCGTCTCCCCCAGGCTGCCCTTGTCGGACGGGTCGCCAAAGTTCTCGGACCAGCTGCTGATGACGATGGCGCCGCCGACCAGCAGCACCAGCGCCGCAGCGTCAAAGGGCGCGACCGGCCCCATGTCAAAGGTCTCCACCTGAATCATCAACTACATGTGTTATCATCAAGTGAAGGTCACAAAAGACGTGCTCGAGTCTGGTTCAGGGGTGCTGGGAATGAACACACCGACCTTGAACTGCGCTGGGTACAGTTCAGCTGGGTACAGTTCAACTGTGTAATGGGAAGGGCGTACCAGGCCGTGGCCCAGTAGGCCCGCCAGGATGGCGATGAGGCCGTTGCCGAGGAACACCGCGATGGAGAAGGTGTTGCCCAGCAGGTCGCCCTCGAAGCCGCGCTGCGCGCCGGGACAAGACGCAGCGATCAAATGATGTACTTGGAAACTATGAGCAGAATACAGGCCCACGCATGTGGACAGATATGCAGCGTCAGTTTTCAGCGCAGGCGGCAGTCTGCTATGGTCGCAGGGTCCGACCCGTGCTTCTGCTCCTGCCATCGCTCGTTCATGTGAACGTTCGTGCTGCACTGGGATTGTCCCTAATCAGCTCGAGACTTGTGCCCACCTTGAAGTGCTCCGCGACCAGCCACGACTCAAAGGCAGAGAAGAGCAGCGAGGTGGCGACGCCGCAGAAGATGCGGCCCACCAAAAGGATGCTGAAGCTGTTGAAGTGCTTCGTGCAGCAGCCAAACACGTAGGTGGCGACGTATGTCAGTGCCGCCTTCTTGCGGCCCCTGCGCGGCAATTGTTACGCGGTTTCAGGACGGCGTGCCATCGTTCTGTGAGTTCAGCTGGAGAACCGTGAAGTCAAGAAATCATCGTCTTGTGTGCACACATGCACGACGGCAGCTCACGTCTTGTCGGCGAGGGAGCCCACGATGGTGCCGAACACCATGGATGAGCCGAAGCCGGCAATGAACAGCCGCCCAATGTCGCTGCGGTCAAAGCCGTAGTGCTGGTAGAGCGCATATACGTACGGCCCCTGCAGCCAGTCTCCGGCTGCGGCGGAGATAGGAGACTCAGACTTCCATGAAGGCACGCCGCCGCCGTGGCATGGACATCAGCGAAAGCTGCAAAATACAGCGATCGGGGCAGAGCTGCATTTGCGTGAGAAAAGCTCTCACCCATCATGAGCGAGTACACCAGCAGGTAATTGTTGCGGAACTTCCTAAAGTCGGCACTCTTCACCAGGCTGGTGTCGGCAGACTTTGTCAGTTCCAGCCCGGCAGCCAGGACCGCCAGGCCTCCAAATAGGAGCCAGTACACCGGCTCCATGGCGGACAGTGGCGTCTGCCAAGTAGGACTGCTTGGTGGCGGTCTGCTCCCGTCAGATCACAGTCGGTTGGGACACAGCCGTGACGATCCCAGCACCGGCGATCATGCGCGCATCGCCGACACGATTCGCCTGCAGGTTTGCTGCACGATGCAGAACGCTTGTGTATGAAATTCGCGAAGAAGCGCGCAAGGCAGACTGCCAGACTACGCTGCCCGGGAATCTTCTCGTGAGGCACTTGTACGAGAGTCTCCGCCACGTGGCCGCCAGCGTGGCATTGCATTCCATCCTGTGCTGAACTAGCAACGCCTGCCAAAAGCTGCCGTCAACCCATGCGCCGGTAGCAAAACCTCGCTTTGTGTGTCAGAAGAGGCACGATCCGGCCGCGCTTCCGCTGAAAACGCTGCATCCTGCCAGCTACAGCGGCGTGGGATCTGCATTCACCAGCTGCGGTGATCGCAGCGCCATCTGCGGTCTGCAGAGGCTTAAAATACATCTGTGACCGCTACGAAATGTCGTCCTGCTCATGCCACGGCCTGGCAGCCGCGCAGCAGGCGCTGCTGCGGCTGCGGTCGGGTCGCGCCATCGGCAGGCTCAGCCAGTGTGGCGTCGACAAGTGCGGCATGCGCGGCCTGGCTACAGGCTACATATCAGCACGTGGCCCGCACGCTGCTGCGGGCGCAGCGTGGCTCTGCCACGGGGCAGCTGGCGGCAGTGCATCACATGCAGCCGCAGCCGGCAGCCCGCCAGGATGGCGGTGCAGCGGGCCCCCCAGCAGCAGACCCCTCGGGCGCGGCAGCGCGCGCATGCAGACCACCTCAGCAGTCTTAGACGGCGGCAGCGAGGCAGAGACGCAGGCGCCTGCGGCAGCGAGGCGGTGCGCTGGATTGTGCTGAGCACCCGATGCGGAGCTTCCGTGGACTTGCTGTGCTTCGAGCCTGCAGACAGTACCCCCGATGAAGGCTCAGCGCGTGCTGAACGGGGCTGTCAATCTGAAATGCAGAAAGCGGGTACTGTCGGGCGTACAGCCGACCGGGACGCTGCACCTTGGCAATTACTTTGGCGCCATCCGCAACTGGGTGCAGCTGCAGGACCTATACGGTGAGTGACCACTGCAGCCGCCGGTGTCAGGTGGCACGAGGCTTGTGCAAGCAAAGAACCTGTTTGCCTGCGAGGACGCGCTGGCCTCCCATGGCAAACCCCAGCCATCGCCTGTGCGAGTTCTTGTCCAGTCCAGCGCGGACGTATTTGCGGACTTGCTCCAGGCCGTGCAAACACGCGCAATGCCATTTCCGCAGCACGCTCAGCCAGTCCGCTGCCGCTTGCCCCCCACAGGCCAGTAGGTCTACTTGGCCATGATGTACTTCCTTTCCTCGCAGACACCTTCTTCATGATGGCAGACATGCACGCGATCACGGTGCCGCACGAGCCGAAGGAGCTGCTGGAGTCGACACGGCGCACGGCGGCGCTGTACCTTGCCTGCGGCATCGACCCCGCCAAGGCCGCGGTGTTCGTGCAGAGCCAGGTCAGGGATCAAACGAAACAGCGCGTCAATGTGCATGCTTAAACGTGCAGAAGAAGAGCGACGCTGTACCTCGCTTGCGGCATCGACCCCGCCAAGGCCGCGGTCCTCGTGCAGAGCCAGGTCAGGGATTGTCTGGCCAAAGATCAAACTAAAACTTGGATGTGCATACGATGGCGAAGAATATGATGCGCTGGAACGGCAGCTTGTTTGAGCTTTAATGGATTAGAGCAAACGGGAAAAAAAATAACCAACTGCTGCAGGTGCCAGCGCACGCGGAGCTGGCGTGGCTGCTGCAGTGCTACACGCCCATCGGCTGGTTGCGCAAGATGATCCAGTTCAAGACCAAGTCCGACAAGCAGGCGAGTGGCCAACGGCCGATGTGGCATGACATGCTGATGCCATACCTGCGCAGAAGTGCTCAAACTCTCCAGCATCACGCTGCCTTCCTGTGCATTGTTGCAGTGAGGTGCAAATCAAGGGCTTTGTACAGGTAGTGTGACCGACCCTCACTCTGTACTTGCAACGCACGCTGCAGGGTGAGGAGGTGGGCGCGGGGCTGCTGACCTACCCGGCACTCATGGCTGCGGACATCCTTTTATACCAGGTGCAGCACCTCGCACTGGAGTCGGGCAGCACTACAAGCACTTTTCTCCTGCCATGCTCTTTAATATTCCTGGCCTCTCACACCCCTTCGTGAGGCACAGCATGGCGACATTGGTTGCATCAGACGGCACACAGCAGTCAAACCGAGATGATGAGGATGTAGTAAAATTCGGGGGGAACCAGGCGAGCACGATCTGACAAGGGTGGGGTCTGGTCAATCCCGGAACCAGGCGTACCTGGTAAGGCGACGACCGGAGGCAGCACCTGGAGAGCAGACGCAGGACCTGGCATGATGAAGGTCATATCCTTGTAACCCAATCCCTGGTCTGCATCGAAACGTCAGGCGGACCTGGTGCCGGTGGGGGAGGACCAGAAGCAGCACCTGGAGCTGACGCGGGACCTGGCGGCGCGCTTCAACGCCAAGTTCGGCGGCCGCAACTGGCAGAAGCTGGGCGGCCGCAAGGGCCGCCTCTTCAACGTGCCCGAGCCCTTCATCCCGCCCGCCGGCGCCCGCGTCATGTCCCTCTCGGCGCGCCGTGCTGCGGATTCCGATTGCCTCGCTTTGAGATTGCTATATGGCTGCAAGCCCCTGGATGTCGTCATCAATTCGCATGAGTCTGCATCAATTCCTCTCAGCACACAGCCTTGTGTGCGGACTCGTTGACGAAACATGTGCCGCTCGCCGCAGGACGGCACCAGCAAGATGTCAAAGTCAGCAGAGTCGGACTTGTCGCGCATAAACCTGCTGGACGAGCCCAAGCTCATAGTCAAGAAGATCAAGTCGGCCAAGACGGACACCTTTGAGGGCCTCGAGTATGACGACCCCGAGCGGCCCGAGGCGCGCAATCTGATGACCATGTATGCGCTCGCAACCGGCATGAGCATGGTGCGTCCGAACCCTCGTTTCGAGCTCCTAGCCGAGCTCCCGGTATTGCTCTTCGATGCCTAGAACAGAGCAGCCGCCTGCCCATGCTCGACACAAGTGCCGCAGGAGATAGGTTGCGCTTCAACGAGCCTGCAGATCAAGCTGCGATGAACCTCCTGCATCATTCCGCCCCAACAGGAGAGCGTCATGAACGAGGTGGGCACAATGCGGTGGGGCGACTTCAAGCCGCGGCTGGCGGACGCGCTGGTGGAGCACCTCGCGCCCATCCGCACCAACTACGCCGAGATCATGAAGGTGCCGTCCTGACGTTCACAGAAACCCCGTGACTCTGCGTGACTTGTGTCGATTCATGCTAGAGGCATGAAGGCGATGCGCCGCCCGAGATATACAGAATCGTCGGGGCTCAACAGCGACGCGGCAGCTGCTGTGATGCCGTGCCGCCGACTGACAGATGCGTGTTGACGTCTAGCGCCTCTGAGGCAAATACTGCTTTAATGGAACGCAGGACGAGGCGTGGCTGACCGAGGTGCTGGCCAATGGCGCCAACTCGGCAGAGGAGGTGGCCAACCGCACGGTCGCAAATTGCCGGCAGGCAATGGGTTTCCTGCCGCGATGATATGGGGTTCCTGCCGTGAGACATTAGCAGTGCAACACAAGTTTGTTGCGCAAGGTTCAAGAGCCTAGCTGGAGCACACAGCTCAGCATCAATCGGCTTTTGTGACGCAGATGGAATTCAGCGCTGATGGATTTGAACAACGACAGCCAAACAATGCTGTCCGTATACACTCAGGAGACCCTTGTAGCCGTTGTACATGCTTACAAACTGCACAGCAATGCAATGATCTCTTGTCTCATCCGTGATACTGCACAGCCCGTCACTTCGCGTCCGCCAGCCTTTCCAGAATGCGCACGGTTGCCTTGTAGAAGGCCGGCACGGTGGAGATTTGCACCTGAATTTAGAGGTGCTAGATTAGTAAGGCATGCTCGCAGACAGCGTCCATATGCAAGACACACTGTCAATGTAATTCATCGTCCATGACGGTGGGGCATGAGTACCTGCTCATCAGGGCTGTGTGCGCCTGTGATGGTGGGACCATAGCTGACCTGCGCGGATGCACAGACAATCGGGTCCCTCTCATTGCCTTGCGACCACCTTTGCTGCATGGCAGGCAGATGGTAAATCCGAGCTCAAGCACACATTACTCGAAGGCGCACCATGTCGATGCCGGGGCATCGCTCGCCGATGATTCCGCACTCCAGGCCTGCATGGACAGCGGAGACACGCAGGTGATTGCCGGTGTCAAGAGCACCTATGGGTTGATGCCGCTGTCAAGGGGCAAACGTCAAATACCAGCAGGACCAGGCACAGCGCACCAGCGTGGATGGCCTTGAGTTCCGGCGTCTTGCCGTTCACCTCCGTGAAGACCTCCTTCGTCAGCTGCGACAGGAAATGAACCAGTGTCATGGTGAAGATGGTTGTGGTCTGTCTTGCGGCAAAGGTGCTCAAAGCAGGAAAACCAACAAACGTCTGAATCAGGTGTGCCTTGTAGCACAAGCTCAAGGTGGTGCAGATCACACCTGCACGATCTTGCTTTTGGGGTTTGGCGCCCAGCCTGCACGCATGAAGCAGTGTGGGTGCAAAACCCACAGCATTTCAACCGCTAAGCGTGAAACACGCAGCACTCGACGGGTGTCTTGCCGCAGTTGCGCGGGACGCAGGCAGGCTACATGCCGAGCGGCATCAACTCTGCTCATGGCAGGCGTCGATCATCAGAAAGCATGCCCGCCCGGGCATCCATGCCTGGGTAGGCGGCGGCCTGGTTGACGGTGGCGCCAGCAAGGCGGCCCAGTCGCGCGATGGCGTCGCGCTGCGCCGCCAGTGCCGCGCCGAGGCTGCTGCGCGTCGTCAGCACGATGCTGTAGGAGGCGCCGTCCTCGGCCGGCGCCACCGACGCCAGGTTGTTGCTCGTCTCCACCAGGCCTGCGAGTGTGCACAGTTCTGTTCATGCATGGAGCCCACCGCTTTGACTGCCTTCCCTCCGGGCCCCTCCAGTGGCCCCTTAGCTGCTGGCTTCCCCGCGCGCCTGCAACTCCTCAGGTGCAACTTGCAACACACATCCGTCGGCGCAGCTGTTCGCATGTCGCAAACGACCAAACAGTTGATGTTGATCACCTGCGACGGCGTGGCTCATCTTGACGACGCCGTGCGGCAGCGCGAGCAGCGCGCCGACGAGGCGCTCCGTTGACTCGGGCGCCAGCGCGTCGCCCGCTGCATCGTCGCCCGCCATTGCCGCCAGGGACAGCTGGTCTTCCAGCAGCCCGTACTCAGCCCGGAAGTCCGCCAGCTTTTCCGCCGCCAGGCGCTGCGCGCCCGGCACCGCCTCGTCCGGCACCTGCACCCAGTATATTTCAGTCAGACTTGATGCCTGTTGTGGCGCGGACGATGCTAAGGAAGCTGGATCAGCCCGCCGTCTGACCGACAGGCGCAGCACGGGACTTACTTTGTGTGCCACTTGGGAGGCGCCGCAGCAGCAGCTAGGGTTTGACGCCCCTGCTGACGGTGCAGCAGCACGAGTGCTTTACACTCCGTCACCCCCTGTATGCTGATGCCATGCGGTGCGTTTCTGTTGCTCGAGCTCACCGCCAGGACGGCAGACGCCTCGCGGGCGAGCGCGTTGCGCTTGTCGCCGCCCTTGACGGTCACCAGGCGCGTCCCCGGCGCCGCGCCCAGCAGCGCCGCCACCGTGATGGCTAGCATTCGGTTTGCGTTGCCGCGGCCGTCGCCAATGTTCAGGCCTGTGACGCACACAGGGCGCCCTGCAGATGTGAGCTTTCCCACTGGCAGCGCCCTGGCGTTGCGGTGAGCACTGCAGAACCTGCGAATGGTGCTCGAACCAGGATCACGTGCCATGGTGATTGCAGCGAGAAGGCTCGTCGATGGCCGCACGGAAGGTGTCCAGGCTCAGGGAAAGGCTGCTTGCCTGAGTGGCCGCCCTTGAGGCCGCCGACCGTCACGCGAAGTTCCTTGCTGCCGGCCGCGACCGGCTCCCGCTGCACAGGCAGCACCAGCTCCGAGTCGCCGCCGCCTGCGCATTGATGAGAACTGCAACACCGTTTCGATCGAATCTCACAGTAGGAGCTGAAGGGTATTGGCACTATGGACGCATCACATGGCAGCGACAAAATGATGATGAACCATGGTTTTCTGATAAAGACAGACCTGCGCAGCCGATGTACACCTCGCCAGCCTCCTCGGTGTCCAAGTTGAGCAGGACGCGGCCGGTCAGAAGCGACGGGTCGAGGGCAAAAGCGCCGCGCAGGCCAATCTCCTCCTCCTGCACAGGTGCCCTGTGGGTTGACAAGATGCTGGGAAATTGCAGTTTTTAGGGCTTCTGAGGTTCGTACAGTTTGGCATGACGAATTCTCAAGGACTCACCACAGTGAAAAGTGCCTCGACTGGCGGCAGCTTTGCGTCCCGCGGAGCGTCCAGGATGGCCAGCGCCGCAGCAACGCCGAGGCCATTGTCTGCGCCCAGTGTTGTGCCGTCCGCCTGGGGAAGGTAGCACCGTTTTTTTTGCTAGAGTAGAAAAGCTATTTGGTCGAGCACAGGTTTCTGAAGCGCACATGCTTTGGTCAGTGCATATCTTATTGGTGTTTTCTTGCGAGGTCTTGAGTTGCCATACATTTTTGCAGAGAGGCGCGCCTTCAGCCAGTCACCAGCACGGATCAGGCGAATGGGGTCCGTCATGAAATTGTGCTGGGTATCGTTGTTCTTCTCAGTCACCCTGCAGCGGCGCACAATCGCGTGTGAGCAACCAGCAGACATGTTGCACGAGGGCATGCGAAGGGTGACAGACAACAATAGGCCGACCCAGCGACCGCCTGGCATTTGCACACTTGCATGTCAATGTGGCCCTGGATGATGACGGTCGGCGCTGCCTCGCCGCCGCCGCTGCCCGGGCGCCGAATGACCATGTTGCCTGCCACCAAAAGCATGTTCAGATCCCGCACATCGTCCTCCGCTAGGCTCCCACACGGTGCAAGCGGTATCATCAGCAGACGATGTCACATGACCACGTGACTTACCAGCTGCATCGCTCTGGACTTCCAGGCCGCGAGCCTGGGCAAAGTCCTTAAGGAAGGCCTGAACCTTCTGCTCATGCTTCGACGGGCGCGGCAGGTCCGCCAAATTTCCAAAGAACTTCCACACGGCAGCTGGCTCCAGCCCCGCGATCGCGGAGGGTGAAGGGGCAGCGACCATGCTTGCAAATGCGTGGACTCGCAAATTTGCGATGGTGCGCAAAGGTGCAGTCTGGCACCCCTCAACAAGCGAATGGCGGTGCCGATTTGCCGCGTGAAAGGCGGGTCTGCAAGCGCGTGTAACTGCGCGGACAGCTGTGCAGTTCATGTGCAGGTGTGCAAGTGTTTTTTGGTGCTGCACCGCAGATGATGCAGCGTCATGTTTGCGACTCCTGAGGTTTCGGTGATGACCTGAAACGGTGCACCCTTGATCATCAGACGTGCTTTCCAGCGTGCCCAAGTGCCCTCGACATTACATTGCGCTGGTTCTGTGCATCGCAAAGAGTGAGAGCCAGAACACCCGTTCCACTTTGCCAGGCATTGGCCAAAGCCATATCTGCTCATGCTGTTCTGAAGCGTTTGGACATACGGGAACCGATGCAGATCCACAGTATCAGCTGATGTGAAGTGCTCCGTGCGATCAGCAACTCTGCACTGCAAATTTCTGGCAGACATCGAGCGCTGCCGCACAGTTCAGCCGCCGACCATGAGGACGTCTGCATTGGCACGCAGCACGTCGCAGCTCTGAGCAGCTCGTAGCATGCTCAGCTGGACGCGGCACGGCACGCGCACCTGTACATTCCTGGTGCGCCGGCGGCCGGCGGCCCACATGCGCCCTGCAAAGCGGCAGTGCACCATGTCAGCAGCAGAAACAGCATCGGCTCAGCAGACAGCCCCCAGGCCGCAAATCATAATACTGACTGGCCCGACGGCCGTCGGCAAGACTGCCGCCTCGCTGGATCTGGCTCGCGCCGTCAACGGCGAAATCATCAGCGCGGACTCTGTGCAAGTCTACCGAGGCCTGGACATCGGGTCTGCCAAGGTGAGCCCTGATAATCATCACTCCAGCCAAGACAGTCAGAGAAAGCCGACTGCGAGACGTTGTTTTCATCTCTCTGGTACCTGGCAAAGCTGCATCTGCATCTGCAACAGCTCATGCTGTTCGTCGTAGCTGCCGGAGCACCAGCGGCAGGGAATCCCGCACCATCTTATCGACATCGCGGACCCGGCTGACGACTTCTCGGCTGGCCACTTCTACCATCGAGCCCGCACAGTGACCGCAGACATCCTGCAGGCAAGCACCGCAGTCCCTCCATCCCTGAAGCTGTATTGCAACAATACAGCTTGAGTTGTTGTGCGGCATCTGACTGGTGACACCGTCATCAATGCCGATGTGTCTTCAATGTTGCAGCGGGGGAAAACGCCGGTGGTCGTCGGCGGCACTGGCTTCTACCTGCGCTGGTACATCTACGGGAAGCCAAACACGCCTGTGTCCAATGAGCAGCTGGCTGCGGCAGCCCAGGCCAAGCTCGACCAGGTGAGATTTTTGCACGCACATCACGCTGTGCACTCAGCTGTGTACTTTGGTCTTGTCTCCGCCCTGAATTGGTCCTTGTAAGGCAATCGCACTGCTGTGGACTGGCGCAGGCCTGGGAGGATGCGGCGGCGGCGGCAGGCACAGAGCTGACGCCGCAGCAGAAGTGGCAGGTTGGCGTCGACATGGTCGCAGCCCTTGGCGACCCGGCATCCGCCGAAGAGTGAGCGTTCGATTTCGAACCTTTGCACGCATCGTATGGAGAAGATCTGCTCTACCTGCCAGGATGTGAGCTGCCGTGGTGAGCGGCGCATGGGCCGACAGCTGCAGAACATCTGCCAGAGGCCGGCGGCATGACGTGCAGGCTCAAGACGGTGCCAAATAACTACTACCGGCTGCTGCGGGTGCTGGAGATCGTGATGTCCACGGGGCGGCCGCGGGCGGAGCTGAACCTGGACACGACCAGGTACAAGCTGTCATTCAGCAGACCTGACCTCTGCCTGAAACTTGACTCGTGTCAACGATGTTCGATGGTGTTCATCGTCCTGTAAACTTTTGATACGATCTGATCAATTATTCATCTCCAATCCGATCATCTCCTGTTCAAACATGTGACATGTAATTTTCTGGGTTGCAGGCCGCTGGACTACGACTTCCGCTGCTTCTTCATGGATCGGCCGCGAGTGGAGCTGTACCGCCGCATCGACACGCGCTGCGAGGAGATGCTGCGCGACGGCATGCTGCGGGTGCGCTGTTCCCACGAGAGTGCCTGCACTGCCAGAGTGTATCTCCGAGAACATTTCAGCTTGGAGGCCGAAACAGAAGACGCACAAGCCGCTGAACTCTCACTTCAAAATCTGGAGGACTGCCAGCGTCAACAGCACCAGGCCCTCGAACATGCACGGCACAACACACAGACTCGTGGACCCAATGGCAGCGGGCGTGTGCTGAGTGGGGTGTCCCTGCGTGCGCAGGAGTGCATGCAGCTGCTGGAGGGCGGCCTCCAGCCCAACTCCAACAGCGCAACCCGCGCCATCGGCTACCGCCAGGGCCTGGAGTCCCTGCTCCAGTGGCAGGCGGACCCCGCGTCTTTGACACCCAGCAGCATGGTGGGCCTCAAAGTGAATAAAAGAAAACCGATTCCATGACTTCGTGTGTTGGCACACACGTGTCGATCCCTTTCGAGGCAGCTCGAATGGGTCCTTGGGTTGCTGCGTCATGCAAAGTTGCATGGCTGCACAACTGCATCTGCTGAGGTTGCCCTCTATTTTCTGGTGTGCAGCTGGAGCTGCTGACCAGGGTGCAGGCAGGGTCACGGCAGTACTGCCACCAGCAGATCAAGTGGGCGCGCGGCGTGGAGCTGTTCCGCTGGCTGGACGCCACCAATCCGGCCGTCGACATCGTGGCTGAAATGCAGCAGCATCTCCAGGGCGAGCCCTACACAGGTGCATTGGAAGCACCGGGCGCTTCTGCTGTGGCATGATCCAAGCCCGCTGCTGAGCTTGGCGATGGCCTGTAGGGACCCTTTCTTGTCTGCATTCCTGCTTTGACTTTACAAACCCTTGCCTCCCACTCTCCTCTGCAAGCGGCTTTGCTGATAAGCCGCGCACTGTACCGTGCAGGAGACAGCGCGCAGCACGGCCTGCTGGACAAGGAGCAGCAGAAGCAGATGCGGTGCTACCAGACAGAGTCAAAAGTCCTGTGTGACAGGGACGCAATGGAGCGGCTGTGCGCCGACACCCACGCCCTGCTCACCAAGCAGCCAGTCTAGTGCAGCAATCACAATGGCCGTCATGCCTTCGTCTACCAATCCGATCCTCGATATGGTCAATCAAATGGTGAGCCAGTTTCCACTGCCAAAATTGTGCCGTTTTGACCATCACTCACTGTTGCTGAGCTGTCGCAACCAGGACTGATGTCTGCGAATATATAGACGATGCATCCTCACGACCTGCCGGTTCGTGTGTGCCAGGCCCGAAGCCACAGCTCAGGGGCGTCACGGACACATTGCCGGCTTTGATGGCTGCCACGTCGCCACCGGGCTGTGGGTTCTCGATCTCGAAGACCCTCAGCGCCTTGGGGCTCCACTCGTAGCAGCCGCTCTCGTCGTTCAACGCTGCGTGTCCAGGAACAAGAGCTAGTCCCGTGTTGCGGCATCAATTTTTATTTGGATGCATCAGAGAGTCAAGCGCTTGAAACTATAACAGCCCAACACATTGCAGCAGCCCGCAGTGCAGGCCTGCTGGGGTCACGCGCAGTCACTGCAAAGTCGCACTAGCACCATGGTTCTCACCGTAGAGGCGCTCGTACTGCGCTGCCGTGTCCACCGTGGTGAAGAGCACCTCGTGCTCCGCTTCGCTGACGCTGATGGGGACGTTGATGTTGAACAGCGAGGGCCCCGGCTGGCCATCCCACTCCCGCCACAGCCGCGCGCTGACTGACCCTGCCACCCGCACGGCCGCCGCCACCTCCGCATCCGTCCACTTGCCCCAGCCGTGGAAGAAGGGGAAGGACATGGCGATGGCTTTGCGGCCCGCAATGGCGCCCTCCATTGCGGCGCCCACCGTGCCGGACGACAGCACAGAGCCCCTGCAGCAGAGCGCATGAGTTTCAGCGGAGTGCAGTAGTTTCGGTTGCCATGCAGCATGGCGCAAAAGGCATCACCATCACCAATCAGGCCCTGCAGCAGATTGCGTCGGTCTCAGTTGCCATGCGGCCTGGCGCAGCACCATCACCAGGTACATCCACGACCGCAGCACGGTCAATCATGGCAATCATGACACGACACCTTGACTTGCACAAAGGAGTTCGTTCCGGCGCACCTGCCGGCATTGTGGCCGATGTTGGGACCCGAGATGACTAAATCCACGTCTGGCACCAGTTCGTACACCGCAAGATTCACGCAGGATGCCGGCGATGCGTCAATGTGATAGTCGGCCTCAGCTCTCCGGTCGACCTGCGCAATGCGCGCATGAGTTTCAGCCAGACACAAGAAGTACAATAAGATGCCGGTCACCTGCTGACCGCCGTAGTGGCCGCCATGTCAACACTGCCATCCTAGTCTACATCAGGTTCGCAAGCTCGCCTTGAATGGCCCCCGGCTGATGGATTTGGAGACAAAGCTCTGCGGCCCCGCCGGCACACACACCACTGCGTCCCACCTGACCACACATCAGCCTTGCATCATGACTGTCGTAAGAAACACATCAGCGCTCGACGCCTTGCGGCAGCAATGTCATCTTGAAGGCCACATGGGGCGTGCTTTCGCCTCACCCAAGCTCATTTCGGACGTGAGACACCCAGGGCGCCCAGAACGGCGAGTCAGGCCCGTCGTCGTTTGTCAGCACCACCTTTCGGGGCGCCGCCGCCGCCCGCAAACCACTCAGTCCTGTCAGGTGAGGAGGATATCACATGTCAGCATTCCTTTGATGTGTCTGCCACCTGCGCGGCGCCATTGCGCGCTTGCCGCCACACATGCAGCGACCTTCTCTGATCCCACAGCTCAGCTCGTTCGTCACCTGCAATACCTGCTGACATACGGCGATGACGATTCTGACGGCCGGTGCTGTGAAGACAATATGGCAGCCGCGCACCCAGCAGCGCCGCGCGCTTCATGCCTTGGTGCGATCACAAAAATGTGCAGGACAATGCAGCGGCGCGCAGTATGGATTTGTCAAGAGCGCTATATAGGATATATGCCCGTTGATCCAAGATCCCATTTGGACTTCGATGTATGAGGAGCTGCAGTGCAAATAGTTTCGGAATCCTATGAAAAGTGGGAACGGCTTGCAATCGGATTAGGCGAAGCGATTATGTGATTATGACTGCTGCAATCCCGATCTGAGAGTCCGTGTTGCTGGCGCAGACTGCAGCAGGTGCAGCGATGTACTCCTATTAGGCACATCACAAATTGCAGGCAGAAGTTGTAGCTGCCAGAGACATTTACTTACATTCAAGTCCACAACCGCCAGTCGTTCTGCGAGCAGCTGAAGATACACCAGCTTGCATCCAAACGCACGTGTGCCAGTGCAGCAGACCACTTGCAGACCTTGCCAAAGACGCAGAAGACCCAGTTAAACTGAGTCGTCGTTGCACCGGGGCTTGCGGCCATGTCGCTGTCATAGTTGGGCCTGGCGCGCACAACTGATCTGCAGCAAGTGCGGCACCATGGGAGACAGTGGGCACCGGTATTCACAGCCGCCCTCGAGGGTGAGCGCACTGTCATTGTGTGGCGGCAACGCCTCTAGCTGCTGCCGTGGGCAAGGGTCACAGACAGACGCCGTGACTAGCAGCGGTTGTCAGCGCATAATGCGCGCACTCTGCAAGTGTTACCGCTTTTCAAGTTCTAGTGTCCACGATGTTGCCGGCACAGGTGCTGCACATACGCAACCTGCCATATGAGACAACCCACGAGGTGCGAGCCGAATCGCTGGCTGCGAACCAACTAACCGCATGGCTGCTAAGTAATGACAAGAAAGTTTCCTTGACATCGTGGATGACGGTGCAATCTGCAGCACAATGAAATCAATAAAATCGAGACCGTCGAACGCGCAGGAGCTAGTGGAGCTGGCGGCCCCCTTTGGCGAAATAGTGCAGTCGAAGCTGAATGTCGGGCCAAACCGCAACCAGGCGTTCATCGAGTTCACAGACCAGGCCCTGGCCATCCAGATGGTCAACTTCTTCGCCTCCTCGTCGGAGCCGGCCAAGGTACTATCGCCGTTGCACCAGCGCCCCTCATCAAGCACCAGGCATACGATGCCCTGCTGGACCAGCATCGGAGCGTCATCAACAAGATGATTGGCCTTGCTGTGGAGCCGCAAGCTGCAAGCCAGGTGTTGCTGACTGCAGGTGCGCGGGAAAACAGTATACCTGCAGTACTCGACACGCGACCAGATCATCAACTCCACCACCAAGACGGGGGAGGCGGCCGGCAACGTGATCCTGGTGTCCCTGGAGAACCTTGACGTGCGTCCCTTGTCAAGATCCAAGCTTGCAAAACGTTATTTGCAAAACGTTATTTGCGATTTTCAGGAGCTCCTCCATTGGGAAATCGGCGCCACACTGGAGCATGTACCCCACTTTATTGACCTATCCCATGGTTCTGACAGTCGTGACACCCATCCTTGGTATATGCAGCCGGGGGTGAATGTCACGCTGGACACGCTGCACCTGGTGTTCTCCGCCTTCGGCACAGTGCAGAAGATCGCCACCTTCGAGAAGCAGTCGGGCTTTCAGGCGCTGGTGCAGTATCCGGACGCCCATACAGCAGAGCAGGTGAGCCTGCTGGCGCACACTAATGGACTAGTGCTCAGGCAGCAAGGCGTGGACAGAAAGCCGCAGACATGCGCCCTGCTCAGTATGTTTTCCGCGATGGAGTTGGTCAGCTCTGGATGGGCTCTGCAGATGCTGGAGGCGTCTGAGTCGCCCTGAGTATTACTACACGTTGTTATTTAATTAACAGTCCACAAAACCACTGCCCATTTACTGTCCGAAGGTGCGGCAAGCGCTGGACGGGCGTCACATCCCGAAGCACTTGCTGGACGACACGCCCAACCCGCCCATGCTCAAAATCACATTCTCGCAACACACGGACCTGAACGTCAAGTTCCAGAGCCACCGCAGCAGGTCGGTGCCATGGCCGCTCGCCTTCACACCATGAGGACTGCTGTGCTGGCCCCTGGCTGCGCCGCTTGGCTGCGATCATGTCTCGCCGTATTCTGCAATGAATCGGAGGTTTTCGTTCATCACACCAACTCGGAAGATTCATGACGGTGCAGGGATTACACGAACCCGTACCTGCCGGTGGCGCCGTTTGCGACGGACCCGGGCATGCTGGGGCTGGGCATCCAGGCGCCCATCAACGCCAACCCGCAGGAGGGCAACGTCCTGCTCGCCCAGGTCGGTCATTCGCCCGTAGTTCCCTGCATGTATCTCGAACACTTGAGCCTGTGCAGCCCTGTGTTGCTGCAGTCGGCACGTGCTGCAGCTTTGTCCTGCGACAAGCACGTTGGTGCAGCAACAGATGCAGTCTCAGATGGTGTAGAGGACAGGTGCAGGTGTTTGAACACATACCCTATTAAAAATGCCAAAACCACCAGCGCCTGCGTGCAGGTGGAGAACATGGCGTACCCGGTGACGGTGGACCCGCTGCACACGGTCTTCTCGCCCTACGGCACCGTGCAGAAGATGGCCATCTTCGAGAAGAACAACCAGTGGCAGGTGCGCGCTTGTGCCACAGACACGGACCGCAGCTGCAACGCAGCACCTGCATTTGGAGAATTAGAGCAGTACGGTGCAATGCCAAACCCCAATTCGGCTCGGAGTCGCCCTAAACCACAGCACCGTGCAGCTGCTTGAATCCTCCCTCCAAGCCACGACGCTTGACGCACCGCAGTTTCTGTGCAGGCGCTGGTGCAGTACGCAGACGCAGCGAGCGCGGCCAACGCCAAGGCGGCGCTGGAGGGGCACGCCATCTATGACGGCGGCTACAACAGGGTGTGTGTTTCTAGCGCTGCAGCCACGAGTTCGCAGTGCTTCGTGCCGTGCACGAGCCGCTGCAGGCTGTCTTTGAACCATGTGTCAGTCGTTCTTCTCGAAAAAGCCACAACCCCTTCTTCCGATCCCTCCTCCTGCAAATGTGCCCCTGTGGCAACGGCGCTGACGGCAGGTAACCTGCTGCGCTCCTGCAGCTCAAGCTCTCGTACTCGGTGCACCGGGACCTCAACGTGAAGGCGAACAACGAGCGGGGGTGGGACTGGACAGGCGCCAACCTGCTGCAGACGCCGCCCACGCAGCAGTCGCAGAACGGGTACCACACGCCCCCGCAGACCAACCCGCTGGCAGTCGCCCCCGAAGATGCCCCGACAGGTCAGTTGCGTCAAGGGCTTGGTATGCGGCCTGCCACTGCTACACTTCACAGGCGGGTTGCAGGCTGTTGCTGGCTGCCGACCACAGCAAATGCGGCGACGACTAATCCGGCCTCCTTGGGCCGTCCAGAGCTGGGGCTCATCCAAGCGGGGCTCAACTTGCAAGGAGAAGACCTGAATCTTCACAACATGCATGCACAATGAGTGGTCCGTCCCTGGTCGAGAAAGGGATCTGTTCGCCTGCAGGTGCGGACTACGAGCGGGCGCACGAGGAGCTCGCACAGGCAGCCAACGGCATCCTGGGCAGCGGCGGGCGGGGCGGGCCGCCGGGCCTGCCGCCCGCCGGCGGACCTCCAGGGTACGGCCCGCCCCCCGGCGCGTTCGGTGGCCCGCCACCGCCGGGCTATGGCGGCCCGCCGCGTGGCCCGCCCGGCTCCTATGGCGGCCCGCCAGGAGGTGAGGACTGACGACTTTGTGAAAGGGCTCACCCTTGCCAGGCTGCATGCTGCATGCGCCGCCATGCCCTCTGTAGCATGGGGGCTTTGACATATGACATTGCCGTTCGACATGCGAAGCTATCTAGGAACGACAAGCTAGACCTGAGAGTGAGGAGTCCCGCCTGCGCCCACTTGCGTGGATCTACAGAACCGCACTTGGTCTATGATGCAGATGTCCACGACCGTTTCTATATCTGTGCAGGTCCCCCAAGGCCACACATGGGCTACGGCGGTCCGCCGCGAGGTCCTGCCGGCCCGCCGCCGCCGCCGAGGGGACCCGGAGGCCCGCCTCGCGGGCCGCCGCCACCGGGTTGGAGGCCGCAAGGGCGCTACTGACGCCTGCAACACCTCGCTGCGCGGGTGGATGTGCTGGCTGCTGGGCAGCTGTTTGGTCAGGACGAACGATGCTGCGATCAGTCGCTGCGCTCTCCATTTGTATACTTGTTCATGCTGTTGAGGGCGAGTAAGCGGCACGCGCTCGCGTGGTTTGAGTGAGCAGTCAGCTGATGTGCTGCAAGTGGGCTCGTGAGTCTGCTCTTGAATTTGCCAGCATCTGATCTCCAAACCGAGAGGGACAAACGCGCTCACTGCAGCAGGTGTCGCCTGAAACGTGCTGAACTCACCTGCCTAGAGTTGCTTTCCTATTTCTCTGAATGAACCCCAAACGCTCCATACAATCTCGCAGTCACCCATCTTCCTTCTGAAGCCTTGTGACGGCCTCGCTGAGTCACGGTCGCATCACATCATGTGACGTCTGCTAGGGCCAGCTCGCGCATGCGCCTGCATGGACATGGCAACACTTCACTTGCGACCATGCGAAATTGCAACATACGCCTCACAAACGGGGGGCTAAAGTCAACGTTTCTCAACTCAGCCATCACATTGAGTGCGCCCACCGCCCACCTGTGCCAATCGGCATACTTGCCCAGCTGCGCCTCCAGCGTCATGATGCTTTGCTGCGCCTGTCACATATCATGGACCCAAACTCATCCAGGGGCAGAAGCCTTGCGGACAGACTGTCAGCTCGAATATGAACATTGAGATATATGTTAGGCAAAATTGTCGTTACCTCGAACAGCAGCCGCTTCATCTCCGCAGGCGTGAGGCCGTCGATGAACGCTGAAAGGTTCTCTTCTGAGGACAGCGCCGCTTCCGGCACACCCGATTTGCTTTGAGCAGCGGACCCGCTGGCAGCCGCACTGCCCGCTAACTGCTGATCCTGGCCGGTCGCTGGCTTCTGGCGGTCTGCCCCGCCTGCTGGGGTTGCGAAAAACATGCTCTCAAAAACCGCCGGCGTGGCAGGCTGTAGCACATGTCGCCTTGATTTGCGTGCACCACTTTTTCGAGAGCTCGCATGCCATGGCGCCTTACCCGGAGGCTCGATCAAGGACAGCATCTGCCCACTCGGCCCAGCCTGCCCCTGCAGCCAGCCAGCATCATGCATCAGACATTGCCAAAGATGGCCTCGCGCATGAAAATCGCGCTGAGGCAGGCAGACAAAGCAGAAATTGCGCCGAAAGCAACTCACACCAGCACCTGCGGCACGAAGCGCGGCGTGGGCCACATTGGCTGCGGCGACGGCGGCACCAGGTCACTGCCGGCGTGCATCAGCGAGGTGATGTACTGCAGCGCGCTGGCGGCTGCAGCGTGCTCCGCCGCCTTCTTGGTGCGAGCCTCGGCCGTGAACACCGTCTGCGTGGCTTTGCCGTCCCGCAGGGGCGGCAGCGACGGTATTGTCAGCCGGCAGGTAAAGTTGGGCAGCGCCGGCGGCGGCGGGCCGCCTTGCACGGTGAAGCTGGGAATGCCGCCCCGGAGCTGCGGCCAAGAAGAGCTTGTCGGGGCACGCACGTTTGGGGCTCAATTTGCTACCATGCAGGGCGATGCAGCCTCGGCGTGCAGCTTACCTGGAAGAACTCGTGCAGAGCTGACTTTGGTGTCTTGCCGCCGTATGACAGCGTATCGCCGGGCTGCATTGCTGGCAAGGCTCGCAGGACTGCTGCAGTCGAGGATGCCGCTATCGAGCCGAAGAAAGCCTCGCGCGAGCATGCTCCGCACCGCGCATCTCAGTGCCCAGCACGGACCGTGCTCCCCGTGTTCACCGCTCGATGACTTCTTGGACAAGGAATCTACCTTCGTGGGCTGTTCGTACTCGGAGCTGGTCTGCCGTAGGAAGCTGGAAGTTGAAATGCCTTGAGGGACGACAGCGCGACAGCCTGTCGCAAGATGCAGCCCCAGGGACGGATCGAATCGAAAGCAATTGTTGAAATGATAATGGCCCTGACTAGGGGCAGCTAATGTGATGTAAAACATGCTAAATTGCGCGCGCAAGTCAGCCCAGCGCTGGAGCACAGCGTGCGGCATTCCTGTGCACGCCGCTGGCATCAGCTCGTGCTGTTCAGTAGCGGAAAGGCTTCGCTTGAAGTTTTTCCCACCCACCCGCCCTGCAGATAGCCCAGGCACGGCAATGTAACCGATCGATGTGGTGGGCGCCCCACCTGGGGGTCGGCGTCGGCGCTGCACCTCGCCGGTCGTGTGCCTGGGTGCGACCCGGTACCTGCGGGGTTAGAGTCCCCGGGTCTTATGTTAGGGTGAGGTCTTGGTTCCCACTGAGGAGCCAACGTGCCTTAAAGCCAGGGTGGCGAGATTAAGTACTTGGGCCATGTTCAAAACTATTAAGTTAATAACAGAAGTTATTAAGTATGTTATTATATACTATAGTCTCCCGCCTCCGGCGGGGAATATCAAAACTTGGCAAAAATGTGACGGGGGCGCTAATGAATGAGGCACGAGGGCAAGTCATCACTCTGTTAATCCATGTCATGCATGTGCCAGACATGCTCGCCGAGGCACCACACCAGTCGTGACCTTCCCGGCGGTCAAATCAACATGCAAGCCTCGCGCGCGCATGGTCCACAACTCTATTGATCCAGTCCTGCACCAATATGAAGCTATGTAGCAGGCTCTATTGCCACCATTATTGCAGCACAATGTGCAGAGTTGCGTTGTCGTTGCTTTTGATCACTGCACTGCCGCATGTCACGCATGGCGCCACCGAAGCAACGGCTCCGGCAGAGGGTTACAGTCAAGGGCGCTGTTCCGAGTTTCCTGAGAAAGAGCCTGCGACGGGCATCATCTTTGTGGTGGTGGCGCTGTTCGTGGGCCTGGTCAGCTATCATGTGCTGGCATTCATTCCAGTGCCGTACACGGCCATTCTCCTGGTGAGACCTTGTGCGGATGGAGACTTGTCGTTAAAGGGAAGTTTGTGCGCTTCTTCTGACACAAGACCATACATTAAATTGCCTCTGCCCCAGGCATTTGGGGCGGTGCTCGGCGTGGCAAATGAGGCGGGTGCCCACTGGGATGTACTGGCGGAGGGAATCTGCTTGTGGGAGGTGACTTTGTGCTTGCATGCACCGCTTTGCAACATGAACACGTGTATCTAATATGGCGCAAGTTCAACGTGTATCACCTTCTCATGCAGAACATCAACCCCACGCTACTGCTGGCGACCTTTCTGCCTGTGCTGCTGTTCAACAGTGCTTTCCAAGCGCACTGGCACACCGTCAGGCGACAGAAAATTCCCATCCTGCTGCTGGTGAGTTAGCTGTTCCTCGACACATTTGTCATCGTGTCATGAAACGTCATGCGCCATGTTGCACCACATATCATTCCCTTCAAACGTGCAGGCCTTCCCGGGCGTGCTAATCGGGACCGGGGCCATTGCGGTGCTGATGCGTTACAGTTTTCCATATGACTGGAGCTGGACGGAAGCACTGCTGTTTGGCGCAATGATGGCAGCGACCGATCCCGTGGCCACTGTGGCGGTGCTGGGCCAGGTATGGCGGCACCCAGTCACCTGCTGTTACATGGTTGAACCAGACATAAATCACCATGGCGGTTTGGTTCAAGTTTTTCGCCAGTACGCACCTGAATAGCAGACGGCGCTCATTTTCTGCTGATGCAGGGCGCTGCTCGCGAGGCGCTTTGTGGGCCGTCGAGCTCAGCAAGCAGGCTGACTGTTGACTGCTGTTACATCGCAGTGTGGAGCATCGGAGCAGCTGAAGACGCTCATTGAGGGTGAGTCGCTCGTCAACGACGGCTCTGCCAGCGTCCTCTTCTTCCTTCTGCAGGTAACGCCATTGGCACGCTGCCGTCATCAATCGACAGCTGTAGCAAGACGCTGGAAGCCTCTCAAAGCCAATGCCGCCTTGCCCGCCTGTTATGCAGCAGATGCAATGTCGTCAAGAACATAAGAACAGGCTCGGAGAAACCGTGCCGATCCTCCGCAGGCATGGGTGGAGGGGAAGACTCAGACGGCGGGCGAGGCAGCACGCATCTCAGTGCAGCTGAGTGTGGGCGGCGCCGCGTTCGGCATTGCCGTGGGCATCATCGCGACGCTCTGGCTGCGCTTCATGTTTGACAACACGCATGCGGAGATCACCCTCACGGTGCGCCTGCTGCAGCACGCGCTGGCCCGTGCAAGCATGACGCACGATAACAAGCAGGGCTTTTGACGGCTGCCGCCACAGCCGCACCTGGCGTGTGCCCAACACGGGCTTTGCTGGGCAGCCCGCCACCAGGCGCCCTCCCTGGCAAGACATGGTAGTCATCAACAATGTCGACTGCTGATTGTATCGCGCCATGCCGCCGCAGATTGTGGCGGCGTACGGAGCGTACTCGGTGTCGGACGAGCTGCTGAACGTGTCGGGGCTGTTGGCGGTGGTGGCGCTGGGCACCTGGCTGTCCGCCAAGGGGCAGCACCGCATCAGCTCCCGCGTCGACGCCCCGCTGCGCACCGTCTGGTGCGTGTTGAGCTACAATTGGTGGACCGCGCCGGCAAGCTGCGACTACAGCATGCAAACAGCCTACCTCGCAAGGTTGTATGGGCGTCAGCATATGGCTGGGATGGTGGGCGCTTCCCCGGCAGCTGCACTCCTATTGCATATCTGCCGCTGTGCAGGGCCGAACTGGAGTACATCGCCAACACCCTGATCTTCGTGCTGGCGGGCGTCATCATCGCCGGCCGCATCTGGTGCGTTCATAGTACCATAGTTGCTTTGCGCTGACTCTGCGCCGACTCTTTACCAGCACTGGGTTTTTGGGAGCCCTCGAAGCCTCTCATGTGCCAGTCATTCTCGATGCCAGCAGCTGTGTGACGTTCGACGTGCCGAGCTGCATGTGCTTTGTGCCGCAGGAACTCGGAGCACACGGCGGAGTCGCTCATACAGCCCGCCGACTACGGTTATGCCGCGCTACTGTGGGTCTACCTGCAGGTTCGCCGGCACTCACCCAGTGTGCAAGCCACTGCACGGAAAACGCCAGGCATATAGCCTCTGCTGTGCTGCCAGCATGGCTGCGATAGTCCCACTGGCGGCTGCTGAGTCCTGATCGTCATTCAACTGTTTCTGGAAGTCCCAATCGCAAGGAGCTTAATGCGGCACTCATGTGCGCTGCAGGTGGTGCGAGCGCTGACGGTGGTGGCCATGTGGCCGCTGCTGGCCAAGACGGGGTACGGCCTGGACTGGCGGGAGGGCATCGTCCTGGTGCGCTGGCTCCCGCAGCCGCGGCACTTGCCGCCGGATTGCGTCTCTTACTCGAACGACACTTAGCTGAGGACTAGCGACGCTGCCTTGAGCTTGTCTTAGGATGTGAGGTGACGGCTTGCATGAGCAGTCGCTTCAGCTCGAGCATTGGTTAGTTAAACAGCGAGATGCGTGCAGGTGTGGGCGGGGCTGCGGGGCGCCGTGGGGCTGTCGCTGGGCCTGTTCCTGCTGCTGGACAATTCCATTGAGGACCTGCGCTACCGAACGCTGAGTTTCTTCTTCATCGGCATGATGGTGCGGAAGGTTGATATAGTCTGGCGCCGCCTGAGCAGCCTATGCGCGCCTGGCGCAAGTATGTCACCTGCTTGCTTGTCAGCATAGCTCAATGGTGCTGTCAATCACAATGAGGCCTAACTCTTTCTGATGCGTAGGCAGCCATCACGCTCGTTGTACAGGGCTCCACCACTGGGTTGCTACTGCGGGTGATTTCCTTCATCTCTTTGAGCCCGCCAGAGGCGCTGTGTGCGGGACTCTCAGATTTCCTGCCCCCTCAATCCCTTAGCCGCAGCTTGTCCTCAGCCTGCACACGAGGCAATCCTCGCTGCCGCAGGTGCTGGGCCTCACAAAGCCTGAGGTGGAGCGGCGCCACTTTTTGAACCTGGTAAGCGCACAGATCATGAGACGTTTCAATCAATCAATGATTGAAATAGCTTCATGTTGGTAGGATATAGTCATGACTCACAGCCTTTTTATTTGTATGGAATCAGGTGTTCCGATCAATGGACGATGACCTGGCGGAGGAAATCGGCGCCGCCCGCAGCCAGCCCCATGTCCTGGGCGGCCCCGACTGGTTCAAGGTTCGCACGCGCCTTCCACTGCCGCAACACTTGCAGTGGCCGTGGAATGCAGTGTGTATGGCTGCCTTCGGCGAGTGGAAAGTGCACCAGCGCCTGCCGTGCCTTGCTGCTGTGCATGTGTGTCATTGTCCCATCCATAGCATTCGAGTGTGGGCCCAGGCGAGACATGCAATGGTGTTGGTCGCTGCAGGTGAAGCAGATGTCACAGCTGGATGCGGAGGGGATGCTGCAGCGCTATGGTAGCATGTTCTCAGCGTCCCATTCGGACATGGCCACCCTTCCCCGGCAGTCCTCCCTGGCAGGTGAGTGGACAATCGTCAATCGGAGTAACGCATGAATTTACGAGGGCGGATCCACAGCTGTCAGCCCTCTGCTGTTCACGCCATCATAACACAGTAAGCCATTGAGACCCAGTGACTCATGGTATAGTTCCCTCACACTGGTGCATGCTGACCGGTGCGTATTGCCGCCATGGCAGGCCCCTCCAAGCGCAGGCTGCTGGACAACATCGCACTGACGGCGGACAAGCGCCGGCGGCTGCTGCAGGCGGCGCGCGCCAGCGTGCTGGGTGTCGAGTTCTACGAGAAAGCGGGCGATGTGTACCACCTGATCGCGGCGATGGACGAGGTGCAGCCTCTGTCGCAGTTTCCGCTTGCCGCTCATGGAGGACCCTGTTTGTTAATAGCCGGGTGGCGGGCACAACTGTGGCGAGGTCGCGGCAGCCTCCTGCACGGACGACACGATGTACAATGTATAGCAAAAGTCAGTGCATGGACTGCAGGCGATGGACCGTGTGGACGCGCCACTGTGCGACTGGGAGCTGCTGCAACGTCAGCTTGCCGTGCCCAAGCGGATACAGTTCATCTACAGGTGCGCCCCTATGACCCTCAACTGTATCTGCACTGCTTTACTGAATTCTGTGAGGATGGAAAGTGCCCTGCCAAGTCGCGTGTGCTGTTCGGCTTCCATTGGCCAGCACTTCAGCTTGAGGAGGCCACCTCACACACGAAACTGATCAGGCCTATTCGCAAGCGTAGGAGCGGGGG
>JAABUL010000609.1_pt1 | contig 75866 bp, 77 predicted proteins | sample 5559151 | NCBI WGS metagenome assembly JAABUL01 (sample SAMN10711876, study PRJNA513368) | rock metagenome | isolation source: Antarctica rocks | place: Antarctica: Victoria Land, Pudding Butte sud | reverse complement strand
GCCTCCGACGTGCGCGACACCTCGCTCCGGGTGCCGCCGGGCGTGCAGGGCACGATCGTCGAGGTGCGCGTATTCAACCGCCATGGCGTCGACAAGGACGAGCGCGCCCAGGCGATCGAGCGTGAGGAGATCGAGCGGCTCGCCAAGGACCGCGACGACGAACTCGCGATCCTCGACCGCAACGTCTACGCGCGCCTGGTCCAGGTGCTCGAGGGCCGTTCCGGCATCGCGGGGCCGAAGGGCTTCAGGAAGGAGACCGACCTCAGCCGCGAGGTGATCGAGGGCTATCCGCGGTCGCAGTGGTGGACCTTCGCGGTTCCCGACGACGCCGTCATGGGCGAGATCGAGGCCATGCGGAAGCAGTACGACGAGGCCAAGAAGGGGCTTGAGAGCCGATTCCTCGACAAGGTCGAGAAGCTGCAGCGTGGCGACGAACTGCCGCCCGGCGTCATGAAGATGGTCAAGGTCTTCGTCGCGGTGAAGCGCAAGATCCAGCCCGGCGACAAGATGGCGGGCCGCCACGGCAACAAGGGCGTGGTGTCCAAGATCGTGCCCCAGGAGGATATGCCGTTTCTGGCCGACGGAACACCGGTCGATATCGTGCTGAACCCGCTCGGCGTGCCGAGCCGCATGAATGTCGGCCAGATCCTGGAGACACATCTCGGCTGGGCCTGCGCTGGCCTCGGCAAGCAGGTGAGCGACGCCGTGAACGCCTACATGAAGCTCGGCGACATCGCGCCACTCCGCGCGAAGCTCGGCTCCATCTACGGCGCGAATGAGGAAGTGCGGGACCTCGACGACGAGGGGACGGTGGAACTGGCACAGAACCTGCGTCGGGGAGTGCCGATCGCCACACCGGTCTTCGACGGTGCGCATGAGGCCGACATCGTCGAACTGCTGGAGCAGGCCGGTCTCGACGGGTCGGGTCAGTCGACGCTCTACGACGGGCGTACGGGCGAATCCTTCGATCGCAAGGTCACGGTGGGCTACATCTACATGCTGAAGCTCCACCATCTCGTGGACGACAAGATCCACGCGCGCTCGATCGGCCCTTACAGCCTCGTCACCCAGCAGCCGCTGGGCGGCAAAGCGCAGTTCGGCGGGCAGCGCTTTGGCGAGATGGAAGTCTGGGCGCTCGAAGCCTATGGTGCCGCCTATACGCTCCAGGAGATGCTCACCGTGAAATCGGACGATGTCGCGGGCCGCACCAAGGTCTACGAAGCCATCGTGCGCGGTGACGACACCTTCGAGTCGGGCATCCCGGAAAGCTTCAACGTGCTCGTGAAGGAGATGCGCTCGCTGGGCCTCAACGTCGAACTGACGTCGAGCATCAAGCCCGACAATGCCATGCCGACCGCGGAAGCCGCCGAATAAGGCCTGCCGCAACGGACGGACCGCGCCGCGCGACTCGGCACGGTCCGTCGCAGACCCATTTTCCCGAGGGCGTGGCCGCCTTGTGCGTGTCTGCCTCGGTGAGCGGAAGTCGGCCTTGGCCGATTGCCGCAGAGTCTCAGACAGTGAGCCTGCCCGCAGGTTCTAGGAGAAGACCATGAATCAAGAGGTCATGAACCTTTTCAGCCCGGTGGTGACCCCCCAGGCTTTCGACCAAATCCAGATCGGCATCGCCAGCCCCGAAAAGATACTGTCCTGGTCGTTCGGCGAGATCAAGAAGCCGGAAACCATCAACTACCGCACGTTCAAGCCGGAGCGGGACGGCCTGTTCTGCGCCCGCATCTTCGGGCCGATCAAGGATTACGAGTGCTTGTGCGGCAAGTACAAGCGCATGAAGTACAAGGGCGTGATCTGCGAGAAGTGCGGCGTCGAGGTGACGCTGTCGCGTGTCCGGCGCGAGCGCATGGGCCACATCTCGCTCGCGGCACCGGTCGCGCATATCTGGTTCCTGAAGTCGCTGCCGTCGCGCATCGGGCTCTTGCTCGACATGACGCTGCGCGACCTCGAACGTATCCTCTATTTCGAATCCTACATCGTCATCGAGCCGGGCCTCACCCCGATGAAGGAGCGTCAGCTCCTCAGCGAGGACGACTACCTGCGCGCCCAGGACGAGTACGGCCAGGATTCGTTCACCGCCATGATCGGCGCGGAAGCCATCCGCGAGATCCTGCGCAACATGGACCTGCAGACGATCGCCGAGAACCTGAAGGTCGAGATTGCGGAATCGACCTCCGAGCTGAAGCCGAAGAAGCTCGCCAAGCGTCTCAAGATCATCGAGGCCTTCATGCATTCGGGCAACAAGCCCGAGTGGATGATCCTGACCGAGGTTCCGGTCATCCCGCCGGACCTGCGTCCGCTGGTGCCGCTCGACGGCGGCCGTTTCGCGACCTCCGACCTCAACGACCTCTACCGTCGTGTCATCAACCGCAACAACCGTCTGCGGCGGCTCATCGAACTGCGCGCGCCCGACATCATCGTCCGTAACGAGAAGCGCATGCTTCAGGAGGCCGTGGACGCCCTGTTCGACAACGGCCGTCGCGGCCGCGTCATCACGGGCGCCAACAAGCGTCCGCTGAAGTCGCTCGCCGACATGCTGAAAGGCAAGCAGGGCCGGTTCCGCCAGAACCTGCTCGGCAAGCGCGTCGACTATTCGGGCCGCTCGGTCATCGTGGTGGGTCCGGAGTTGAAGCTCCATCAGTGCGGGCTGCCGAAGAAGATGGCGCTCGAGCTGTTCAAGCCGTTCATCTACTCGCGTCTCGACGCCAAGGGCCTGTCCACGACGGTGAAGCAGGCCAAGAAGCTCGTCGAAAAGGAAAAGCCGGAGGTCTGGGACATCCTCGACGAGGTGATCCGCGAACATCCGGTGATGTTGAACCGCGCGCCGACGCTGCATCGCCTGGGCATCCAGGCGTTCGAGCCGATCCTGATCGAGGGCAAGGCGATCCAGCTCCACCCGCTGGTCTGCGCCGCCTTCAACGCGGATTTCGACGGCGACCAGATGGCCGTGCACGTGCCCCTGTCGCTCGAAGCGCAGTTGGAAGCCCGCGTCCTCATGATGTCGACCAACAACATCCTGCACCCCGCCAACGGGCTGCCCATCATCGTGCCGTCGCAGGATATCGTGCTGGGGCTCTACTACGTCACCCTCGTGGTGGATGGCGACGTCGGCCAGGGCATGGCGTTCTCGAACATGGGCGAGATCGAGCATGCGCTCGCGGCCAAGGCCGTGACCCTGCATACCAAGATCAAGGGCCGTGCCTGGACGTATGAGAACGGCGTCCGTAAATCCAAGATTTTCGACACCACGCCAGGCCGTATGATCCTCGGTCAGCTACTGCCGAGCCACGCCAAGATCCCCTACGACGTCGCCAACAAGCTGATGACGAAGAAGGAGATCTCCAACATGATCGACACGGTCTACCGCAACTGCGGGCAGAAGGAGACGGTGATCTTCTGCGACCGGATCATGGCGCTCGGATTTCGCGAGGCCTTCCGGGCCGGCATCTCGTTCGGCAAGGACGACATGGTGGTCCCGGAGACCAAGCCGAAGATCATCGAGAGCACCTCGGCGCTCACGAAGGAATACGAGCAGCAGTACAACGACGGCCTCATCACCCAGGGCGAGAAGTACAACAAGGTGGTCGACGCCTGGGCCAAGTGCTCGGATAAGCTGGCCGAGGAGATGATGATCCGCATCTCCTCCGTCCAGAAGGACGAGCACGGCAAGGACAAGCCGATCAACTCGATCTACATGATGAGCCACTCCGGTGCCCGTGGGTCGCCCACGCAGATGAAGCAGCTCGCCGCGATGCGCGGGCTGATGGCCAAGCCCAGTGGCGAGATCATCGAGTCGCCGATCATCTCGAACTTCAAGGAAGGCCTGACCGTCCTGGAGTATTTCTCCTCGACGCACGGCGCCCGCAAGGGCTTGGCCGATACGGCATTGAAGACCGCCAACTCCGGCTACCTGACGCGCCGTCTCGTCGACGTGGCGCAGGACGCCATCATCTCGACGGTGGACTGCGGCTCGCAGGGCGGCATCAAGATGCGGGCCATCCTCGATGCCGGCCAGGTGGTGGCGTCGCTGGCGATTCGCATCCTCGGCCGGACATCGGCCGAAGACCTGAAGGAGGTGGACGGCAAAGTGATCGTCGCGACCGGCGAGATGATCCAGGAATGGCATATCGACCGCATCAATGCGGCCGGCATCCAGGAGGTGAAGATCCGCTCGGTCCTGACCTGCGAGTCGAAGAACGGCGTCTGTGCGACCTGCTACGGCCGCGACCTCGCTCGCGGCACGCCCGTCAACATGGGTGAGGCGGTCGGCGTCATCGCGGCGCAATCGATCGGCGAGCCCGGCACACAGCTGACGATGCGCACCTTCCACATAGGCGGGGCGGCGCAGATCGCCGACTCGTCGTTCATCGAATCGAACTTCGACGGTACGGTCACGTTCCGCAACAAGGCGATCGCCAGGAACGCGGAAGGTGACCTCATGGTGATGGCCCGCAACGTGGCGGTCGTCATCTCGGGGCCGGACGGGGCGGAGCGTGCGGTCCACCGCGTGCAGTACGGCGCCCGCATGAAGGTCGACGAGGGCGACAAGATCAAGCGCGGACAGCGGATCGCCGAATGGGATCCCTATACCCGTCCGATCATGACCGAGATCGACGGCACCGTCGGGTTCGAGGATCTGGTCGAGGGGTCGTCGATGTCGGAAAGCATCGACGAGGCCACCGGCATCGCCAAACGGATGGTCATGGACTGGCGCCTGAACCAGCGTTCGGCGAGCTTGCGGCCGGCCATCGTCATCAAGGGATCCGACGGCAAGATCGCCAAGGTGCCCCGGGGGGGTGACGCCCGCTACATGCTGCCTGTGGATTCGATCATCGCGTTCGACCCCGGTGCGGGGGTCAAGGCGGGCGATGTCGTGGCCCGGATCTCGATGGAGGGCGCGAAGACCCGCGACATCACGGGCGGCCTACCGCGTGTCGCCGAGCTCTTCGAGGCGCGGCGGCCGAAGGATCACGCCATCATCGCCGAGATATCCGGCATCATCCAGTTCGGCAAGGATTACAAGAACAAGCAGCGGCTCTCTATCGTGCCGCACGAGGATGGTGCCGATCCGGTCGAGTATCTGATCCCGAAGGGCAAGCACATCCACCTCCAGGACGGCGACGTCATCGAGAAAGGTGAATACATCGTCGACGGCAACCCCGCGCCGCACGACATCCTGGCCATCAAGGGGGTCGAGGAGCTTGCGGCCTACCTCGTCAACGAGATCCAGGAGGTCTACCGATTGCAGGGCGTGTCGATCAACGACAAGCACATCGAGGTGATCGTCCGGCAGATGCTGCAGAAGGTCGACATCACGGATCCGGGCGAGACGGAGTTCCTGCCCGGCGAGCAGGTCGACCATACCGAGCTCGAAGCCGCGAATGCGTTGGCCATCACCGACGGCAGGAAGCCGGCATCGGGCACGCCGGTGCTGCTCGGCATCACCAAGGCGAGCCTGCAGACCCGGTCGTTCATTTCGGCCGCCTCCTTCCAGGAGACGACCCGCGTGCTCACCGAGGCGGCCGTCAACGGCAAGAAGGATACGCTGGAAGGGTTGAAGGAGAACGTCATCGTCGGCCGGCTGATCCCAGCCGGAACCGGTGCGGCCATGTCCAAGCTGCAGCGGGTCGCGAGTTCGCGCGACGACCTGATCCTGGCCCAGAAAGCGTCCACGTCGCAGGAGAACCTGCCGCAGCTTCCGTCACCGGCCGCGGCTGAGTAAGTGGCACCATCGTCGGACTGAGGAACAGGGCGCTCCGGCGCCCTTTTTCTTGGCCGGCAGGCCGTGACGGGAGAAAGCGTCGGATTTTTTTTCGCGGCTGTGTGGTCCGACCTGGAACTCCGCGTACTTGGCCGGAGTATGAAGACTTACCAGGAACTCCGTATGCCGGGGCCACATGCCGCTTTCTCTTTCTCCAGACGCTTGGCGGTGCGCCGATTCGCAGAATTTCGGCGTAGAGGACGCCGAAGATTTCACCAGCGTGCTCAAGCCGATCATTGCGGGAGCACGCGCGCGCGGCGTTGCGGATGGACTCGAAATGCTCGGCGTCGGCGCGGTGCTGATCGATGCGACCGGACAGGTTCTGCATATCGGTCGGCGAGGCCGTCGCATGCTGGGCGGCTGGGCCAGGTTGGTGAATGACCACCTCGTTGCGGAACGTGACTGCGACAATGGGTGCGTTCAGGATCTCATCGGGAGCGTTGTGGGTTCGGCGCGCCACGATCCGGAAGCGCGCATTCGCGTGGCGGGCACGACAGGGACGCCGGGACTGACGATCCGGGCGCTCCGGTTCGAAACCGACGAGGGCACGGCCCAGTGTCTCCACGCCGTTTTGGTGATCGAGGACTCCGACCAAGCCCGATGATGGCCTCGTCGGCGCGGGTTGGAAGTTTCTCCGGGCGCCATCCCGCAAAACGATTGACGCTTCGCCCGCTGGCGGTTAAAGAAAGCCAACTTTCGGCAGGCCGTAGGCAACTTTGCTTCGAGACGACTCGTCCCGAACCCACAAGAGCCTAAACGCTGCCGGCCTCTCCTGAGACCTAACCTCGGACATCGCTTCGTCCCTGGTCATTGAAAGAGGCATGATCGTGGTGCGCAAGCGCTGCGGTCCTCTGCGTTTGGTGCGCTTGAGGCCCGCGAGGGTCGAAAGCGCGCTTTGCTTTGCACGCGCTCCAGCGCCGGCATCATCGGATGGCGGACCGGGGCGGTCGATGGACCTTAGAGTAGCGAAACATGCCGACGATCAGTCAATTGATCCGCAACCCGCGCGTGGTCGCCAAGGCACGCAACAAGGTGCCGGCGCTGCAGCAAAGTCCGCAGAAGCGGGGCGTCTGCACCCGCGTCTACACGACGACTCCGAAGAAGCCGAACTCCGCCTTGCGCAAGGTGGCCAAGGTCCGGCTGACCAATGGCTTCGAGGTCATCGGCTACATCCCGGGCGAAGGTCACAATCTGCAGGAACATTCGGTCGTGATGATCCGCGGCGGTCGCGTCAAGGATCTTCCCGGCGTTCGCTACCACATCCTCCGAGGCGTGCTCGACACGCAGGGTGTCAAGGACCGGAAGCAGCGCCGCTCCAAGTATGGCGCCAAGCGTCCGAAGTGATCCGAGCCGAGCGAGGGTGATCCCCGGACGTACCAAGCGTGGTCCGGGGTTGCGGTGAGAGTAAGACGTGGATGGCCGGGACAGGGCCGGCCATGACGATCTGGAACGAAGACGAACCGAGAGCAGCACGATGTCGCGTCGCCATAGCGCAGAGAAGCGTGAAGTCATTCCGGACGCCAAATACGGCGACGTCACGCTGACCAAGTTCATGAACTCGATCATGTACGACGGGAAGAAGTCGGTCGCCGAGGCGATCGTCTATGGCGCGTTCGAGAACATCGAGCAGCGCCTGCGTACCGAACCGCTCCCCGTCTTCATGCAGGCGCTCGACAATGTCGCGCCGGCCATCGAGGTGCGCTCGCGCCGTGTCGGTGGCGCCACCTATCAGGTGCCGGTCGAAGTCCGTCCGGAGCGTCGTCAGGCGCTCGCCATCCGGTGGCTGATCACGGCGGCCCGAGGCCGTAACGACAAGACCATGGTCGATCGCCTGTCGGCCGAACTGATGGATGCCGCCAACAACCGCGGCAACGCGGTGAAGAAGCGGGAAGACACGCACCGGATGGCGGAAGCCAACCGCGCCTTCTCGCACTATCGCTGGTAAGCCGGCGGTTCAGCGCCATCCGAGGATCGTTCCATGCCCCGCAGCCACCCCATCGAAGACTATCGCAACTTCGGCATCATGGCCCACATCGATGCGGGCAAAACGACCACGACCGAACGCATCCTCTACTATTCCGGCAAGTCGCATAAGATCGGCGAAGTCCATGACGGGGCCGCCACCATGGACTGGATGGAGCAGGAGCAGGAACGCGGCATCACGATCACGTCGGCCGCCACCACGACCGCGTGGAACGGCAAGCGCCTGAACATCATCGATACCCCAGGTCACGTGGATTTCACCATTGAGGTGGAGCGCTCGCTGCGCGTGCTCGACGGCGCCGTTTGCGTGCTGGACGGCAACCAGGGCGTGGAGCCGCAGACCGAGACGGTCTGGCGCCAGGCCGACAAGTACAACGTGCCCCGCATCGTCTTTGTCAACAAGATGGATAAGATCGGCGCTGACTTCTACAAATGTGTCGACGACATCAAGACCCGGGTGGGCGGCCGTCCGATCTGCATCCAACTGCCGATCGGCTCCGAAGCGGATTTCAAGGGCATCATCGACCTAGTGCGCATGAAGGCTGTCGTGTGGGACAACGAGGCGCTCGGCGCCAACTACCATGACGAAGAGATTCCGGCCGATCTCATGGATCGCGCTCTGGAGTATCGCCTGACCATGATCGAGGCCGCCGTCGAACTCGATGACGATGCCATGGCGGCCTATCTCGACGGGACCGAGCCCGACGAAGCGACATTGAAGCGCCTCATCCGCAAGGCCGTACGCCAGATCACCTTTCATCCCGTGCTGTGTGGGACGGCGTTCAAGAACAAGGGCGTGCAGCCGCTGCTCGACGCGGTCGTCGACTACCTGCCGTCGCCGGTGGATCGCGAGGCCATCAAGGGCATCGACGTCAACACCGAGGAGGAAGTCACCCGGATCGCCAACGACTCGGAGCCTTTCTCGCTGCTCGCATTCAAGATCATGGACGATCCGTTCGTCGGCACGATCACGTTCTGCCGGATCTACTCGGGTCACATCGAGAGCGGCACCACCGTGCTGAACTCGACCAAGGACAAGAAGGAGCGTGTCGGGCGCATGCTGCTCATGCATGCCAACAACCGCGAAGACATCAAGGAAGCCTATGCGGGCGACATCGTGGCCCTTGCGGGCCTGAAGGACACCCGCACCGGGGATACGCTTTGCGATTTGCAAAAGGCCGTGATCCTGGAGAGGATGGATTTTCCCGAGCCGGTCATCGAGATCGCGATCGAGCCGAAGTCCAAGGCCGACCAGGAGAAGCTCGGCGTGGCGTTGCAGAAGCTGGCCGCCGAGGATCCGTCATTCCGCGTATCGACCGATCAGGAGTCGGGCCAGACCATTCTCAAGGGGATGGGCGAGCTTCACCTCGACATCAAGGTCGACATCCTGCGCCGCACCTACAAGGTCGACGCCAATATCGGCGCTCCCCAGGTGGCCTATCGCGAGAAGCTGACCCGCCGCGTCGAACAGGACTACACGCACAAGAAGCAGACCGGCGGCACGGGCCAGTTCGCCCGAGTCAAAATCGTGTTCGAGCCGAACGAGGCCGGCGCCGGCAACGTGTTCGAATCCAAGATCATCGGCGGCGCGGTGCCGAAGGAATACGTGCCCGGCGTCGAGAAGGGCATCAACAGCGTCATGGGGGCCGGCATCCTGGCGGGCTTCCCGGTGGTGGACGTCAAGGCGACCCTGATCGACGGGGCGTACCACGACGTCGACTCGTCGGTGTTGGCCTTCGAGATTGCGTCGCGGGCCGCCTTCCGCGAGGCGCTGCAGAAGGGTGGGTCGGTGCTGCTCGAGCCGATCATGAAGGTCGAGGTGGTGACGCCGGAGGAATATACCGGCTCGGCGATCGGCGATCTCAACTCCCGTCGCGGTCAGATCCAGGGCCAGGACGTGCGCGGCAACGCCAACGTCATCAATGCAATGGTGCCGCTGGCCAACATGTTCGGCTACGTGAACCAGCTTCGATCCTTCAGCCAGGGCCGGGCGACCTTCACGATGCAGTTCGACCATTACGAGCAGGTCCCGGCCGGCGAAGCTGCCAAGGTCCAGGCCAAATACGCCTGACCCGATCCAACACGAACGAATTTTGAGAGGAGCTTAGCATGGCTAAGGAAAAGTTCTCGCGGAACAAGCCGCACTGCAATATCGGCACCATCGGCCACGTGGACCATGGCAAGACCTCGCTGACGGCCGCCATCACGAAGGTACTGGCCGAGTCCGGCGGAGCGGTCTACACGGCCTACGATCAAATCGACAAGGCGCCGGAAGAGAAGGCGCGTGGCATCACCATCTCGACGGCTCACGTCGAATACGAGACCAAGAACCGCCACTATGCCCACGTCGACTGTCCGGGTCATGCCGATTACGTGAAGAACATGATCACCGGTGCCGCCCAGATGGACGGCGCGATCCTGGTCGTCTCGGCTGCCGACGGCCCGATGCCGCAGACCCGCGAGCACATCCTGCTGGCCCGCCAGGTCGGCGTACCGGCGCTGGTCGTGTTCATGAACAAGGTCGACATGGTCGACGACGCCGAACTGCTCGAACTCGTCGAACTCGAAGTTCGCGAGTTGCTTTCGAAATACGATTTCCCGGGCGACGATATTCCGATCACCAAGGGCTCGGCGCTCTGTGCGCTCGAGAACAAGCAGCCGGAGATCGGCCACGATGCCGTCCTGGCGCTGATGGCGTCCGTCGATGCCTACATTCCCCAGCCGGAGCGCCCGAAGGATCAGCCCTTCCTGATGCCGGTCGAGGACGTGTTCTCGATCTCGGGACGCGGCACCGTGGTGACGGGCCGCATCGAGCGCGGCATCATCAAGGTCGGCGAGGAAATCGAGATTGTCGGCCTGAAGGCCACGGTGAAGACCACCGTCACGGGCGTCGAGATGTTCCGCAAGTTGCTCGATCAGGGGGAAGCCGGCGACAATGTCGGCTGCCTGCTGCGCGGCACCAAGCGCGAGGACGTCGAGCGCGGCCAGATCCTGTGCAAGCCCGGCTCCGTGAAGCCCCACACCAAGTTCAAGGCCGAAGCCTACATTCTGACCAAGGACGAAGGCGGCCGTCACACGCCCTTCTTCACCAACTACCGTCCGCAGTTCTACTTCCGCACCACGGACGTGACCGGCATCGTGACGCTGCCCGAGGGCACCGAGATGGTGATGCCCGGCGACAACGTGACCATGGAAGTGGCCCTGATCGTTCCGATCGCGATGGAGGAGAAGCTCCGCTTCGCCATCCGCGAAGGTGGCCGCACCGTCGGCGCGGGCGTCGTCGCGTCCATCATCGAATAGCAAGCCGACGGGCCGGGGAGCGGGAGTCCTGCTCCCGCCCCTACCGGCTGGCGCATGTCATGCTGTTTTCGACATGTGCCAGCTCAAAAGAGCGAGCTTGTTCACGGACTGAGGCTGGAGTTTCCGCTTCTAGGTAGGTCTGGCAGGCTCAAAGGGACATGAAGATGAACGGTCAAAACATCCGCATCCGCCTCAAGGCGTTCGACCACCGCGTGCTCGACGCCTCGACGAAGGAGATCGTCTCGACGGCTCGCCGCACAGGCGCGCAGATTCGAGGCCCGATCCCTTTGCCCACGAGGATCGAGAAGTTCACCGTGAATCGTTCGCCCCATGTGGACAAGAAGTCCCGCGAGCAGTTCGAGATCCGCACGCATAAGCGTGTGCTCGACATCGTGGATCCCACGCCGCAAACCGTGGACGCGCTGATGAAGCTCGATCTGGCCGCGGGCGTCGACGTCGAGATCAAGATCTGACGTCGGTCACTGCGATACGCTGTAGCGAAGTATTCTGAAGGAAATCTGACATGCGGTCAGGTGTCATCGCCCAGAAGGTCGGTATGACCCGTGTTTTCACGGAGGCGGGCGAACATGTGCCGGTGACGGTACTGAAACTGGACGGTTGCCAGGTCGTGGCGCATCGCACGGCCGAGGTGAACGGCTACAGTGCTCTGCAGATCGGCATCGGTAAGGCCAAGGTGAGGAATGTCCCGAAGGCCGAGCGCGAGCGGTTCGCCATCGCCAAGGTCGAGCCCAAGATGAAGCTCGCGGAATTTCGCGTCGGCGCCGATCACATGATTCCGGTCGGGGCCGAGTTCCAGGCCGATCACTTCGTCACCGGGCAGTTCGTCGACGTGACGGGTACGAGCACCGGCAAAGGCTTCGCCGGTCCGATGAAGCGCTGGAACTTCAGCGGCCTGCGGGCCACCCACGGCGTGTCGCTGTCGCACCGTTCACACGGATCGACGGGCGGTCGGCAGGATCCCGGAAAAACTTTCAAGAACAAGAAGATGGCCGGCCACATGGGCGTCGACCGCGTCACTACCCTGAACCTCAAGGTCGTCCGGACCGACGTCGAGCGCGGTTTGATCCTGGTCGAGGGTGCCGTGCCGGGCGTCGTCGGCGGCTACATCTACGTTCGGGACGCCATCAAGAAGGCGCTGCCAAAGGATGCGCCGCTGCCCGGCAAGTACCGGGTTGCGTCCGCGGACGTCGCCTCGGCGGCCGAGGCCGCCCCTGCTGCCGCTGTTGAGGGTTGATTGCCATGAAGATCGACATCACATCGCTCGACGGCCAAACCGATGGCTCGATCGAGCTATCCGACAGCATCTTCGGCCTGAAACCGCGTGAAGACCTCATCGCCCGGATGGTTCGCTACCAGCTGGCCAAGCGGCGCGCCGGAACGCACCAGACCAAAGGGCGGGCCGAGATCGCCCGGACCGGCAAGAAGCTCTACAAGCAGAAGGGCACAGGATCGGCACGCCACGGTTCGGCCCGCGTTCCGCAGTTCCGCGGCGGTGGCCGGGCTTTCGGCCCCGTCACCCGGTCCCATGCTCATGACCTTCCCAAGAAGGTGCGGGCTCTGGCGCTGCGCCACGCCCTGTCGGCCAAGGCGGCGGATGGCGACATCATCGTGTGGAACAGCGCGAGCGTGCCGGAAGCCAAGACCAAGATGTTGAAGGCGCGTTTCCAGGCGCTCGGCATCGAGAACGCGCTGATCATCGACGGCGCGGCCGTGGAGCAGAACTTCTCGCTCGCGGCCCGCAACATCCCGATGATCGACGTGCTGCCCATCCAGGGCCTCAACGTCTACGACATACTGCGTCGCAACAAGCTGGTGCTGACCAAGGCTGCAGTCGACGCGCTGGAGCTGCGATTCAAATGAGCCAGGACGCCCGCCATTACGACGTGATCCTTTCTCCGGTCATCACCGAGAAGGCCACGGCCGCTTCCGACTTCAATCAGGTCGTTTTCAAGGTCGCCAAGACCGCGACGAAACCGCAGATCAAGGCCGCGGTCGAGCAATTGTTCGACGTCAAGGTCGAGTCCGTCAACACGCTGATCCGCAAGGGCAAGGCGAAGACGTTTCGCGGCTTCAAGGGTCGGCAGTCCGACCTCAAGAAGGCCGTCGTGACGCTCGCGGCCGGTCACAAGATCGATGTCACCACGGGTCTGTAGAGCAGGGCATAGGGAACGAGTGCCATGGCACTGAAGACATTCAAGCCGATCACGCCCAGCCTCAGGCAGCTGGTGATCGTCGACCGCAGCGAACTCTACAAGGGCAAGCCGCTGAAGGCGCTCACGGAAGGGCGGTCGAAGTCGGGCGGGCGGAACAACACCGGCCGCACAACCGTGCGGTTCCGCGGCGGCGGGCACAAGCAGACCTATCGGATCGTCGACTTCAAGCGCCGCAAGATCGATGTGCCGGCCAAGGTGGAGCGGATCGAATATGATCCCAACCGGACGTCGTTCATCGCCCTCGTGCGATACGCCGACGGCGAGGCCGCCTATATCATCGCACCGCAGAAGCTTGGCGTCGGCGACAGCGTGGTGGCGGGCCAGCAGGTCGATGTGAAGCCCGGCAACGCTATGCCGCTGGCTTCGATCCCGGTCGGCACGATCGTGCACAATATCGAGATGAAGATCGGCAAGGGTGGCGCCATCGCGCGCTCGGCTGGATCCTACGCCCAGATCGTCGGCCGCGATGCCGGCTATGTGGCGCTCAGGCTGAGTTCGGGCGAGCAGCGGCTGATCCACGGCCAGTGCTTCGCCACGGTCGGCTCGGTGTCCAATCCCGATCACATGAACATCAGCTACGGCAAGGCGGGTCGCCGCCGCTGGCTGGGCCGGCGCCCGCATAACCGCGGCGTCACCATGAACCCGGTCGACCACCCGCATGGCGGTGGCGAGGGCAAGACATCCGGCGGCCGTCACCCGGTCACGCCCTGGGGCAAGCCCACCAAGGGCAAGAAGACCCGCACCAACAAGTCGACGGGCAAGTTCATCGTCGCATCCCGCCACGCTCGCAAGAAGAAGGGTTGATCCATGTCACGTTCGATCTGGAAAGGTCCTTTCGTCGACGGTTACCTGCTCAAGAAGGCGGATAACGTCAGAAGCGGCGGACGGTCCGAGGTCATCAAGATGTGGAGCCGTCGCTCCACGGTGCTGCCGCAGTTCGTGGGCCTGACCTTCGGCGTCCACAATGGCCACAAGCACATCCCGGTGACGGTCACCGAGGACATGATCGGGCACAAGTTCGGCGAATTCTCACCGACCCGCACCTTTCACGGCCATGCCGCCGACAAGAAGTCGAAGAGGGGCTGATCGTGAGCAAGCCATCGAAGCCCCGCGCTCTGCCGGAGAACGAGGCCAAGGCCGTCGCCCGCATGCTGCGGGTCAGCCCCCAGAAGTTGAACCTTTTGGCCCAACTGATCCGCGGCAAGAAGGTCGAAACGGCCCTGGCCGACCTCGAGTTCTCGCGCAAGCGCATCTCGGTCGAGGTCAAGAAGGCGTTGGAAAGCGCCATCGCCAACGCCGAGAACAACCATGAACTCGATGTCGACGACCTGATCGTCTCCGAGGCCTATGTCGGCAAAGCCATGGTGATGAAGCGGTTCAGCCCCCGCGCCCGCGGCCGGGCCGGACGCATCGAGAAGCCCTTTTCCAACCTCACGATCATCGTGCGGGAAGTCGAAGCCACGGCCTGAGGACAGAACGATGGGTCAGAAAGTCAATCCGATCGGGTTGCGGCTCGGCATCAACCGCACCTGGGATTCGCGCTGGTTCGCCAGCAAGGCGGAATATGCAAAGCTGCTGCACGAGGACATGGAGATCCGCGCGGTCCTCATGGCGTCGCTCAAGCAGGCCGCGATCTCCAAGATCGTGATCGAGCGTCCGCACCGGAAGTGCCGCGTCACCATCCATTCGGCCCGCCCGGGTGTGGTGATCGGCAAGAAGGGCGCCGACATCGACAAGCTGCGCAAGATGGTGGGCCAGATCACCACGTCCGAGGTCGTGATCAACATCGTGGAGGTCCGCAAGCCCGAGATCGACGCGACCCTGGTGGCCGATTCGATCGCCCAGCAGTTGGAGCGCCGCGTCGCGTTCCGCCGGGCCATGAAGCGGGCCGTGCAATCGGCCATGCGGCTCGGCGCGCAAGGCATCCGGATCAATTGCTCGGGCCGCCTCGGAGGCGCCGAGATCGCACGCCAGGAATGGTACCGCGAGGGCCGGGTCCCATTGCATACGCTGCGCGCCGATGTCGATTACGGGGTGGCCACGGCCAATACGGCCTACGGCACCTGCGGCATCAAGGTGTGGATCTTCAAGGGCGAGATCCTGGAGCACGATCCGATGGCGCAGGACAAGCGCGCCGCCGAGCAGGAACATGCGCCGGGTGGCGGCGACCGTCGTCGTCGCGACAACGACGATCGCGGTGGTCGTGATCGCGACCGCCGGCGTGAGCGGGCCTGATCGGGCCGAACTGAGAGCAACCGGGACGATCTGTCATGCTGCAACCAAAGCGAACCCGCTTTCGCAAGGCCTTCAAGGGCCGTATCAGCGGCGAGGCCAAAGGCGGCTTCGAGTTGAACTTCGGCCAGTTCGGGCTGAAGGCGCTCGAGCCCGAACGCGTCACGGCACGGCAGATCGAGGCTGCACGCCGGGCGCTGACGCGCCACATGAAGCGCGCCGGCCGTGTCTGGATCCGCATCTTTCCGGATGTGCCGGTGTCGAAGAAGCCGACCGAGGTGCGGATGGGCAAGGGCAAGGGCGCCCCGGAATTCTGGGCCGCACGGGTCCATCCGGGCCGCATCATGTTCGAGCTCGACGGCGTGTCGGCCGATCTTGCCCGCGAAGCGCTGAGGTTGGCCGCCGCCAAGCTGCCGATCAAGACGCGCTTCGTCCAGCGCATCGCCGAATAGGGACGGGGATCGACATGAAAACGAAACAGCGCCTGTCCGACCTCTGGGTGATGTCGGACGATCAGCTCGCGGACGAGGTCCTGCGGCTGAAGCGTGAACAGTTCAACCTGCGCTTTCGGCGTGCCACCGGGCAGCTCGAAAACACGTCCACGGTTCGTGTGGTCCGGCGGGATATCGCTCGGGTCAAGACCCTGGCCGCGATGAAGCGCGCTGCAGGACAAGGGTGAGGGCGAGATGCCGAAGCGTATACTCCAGGGCGTGGTCGTCAGCGACAAGCAGGAGAAGACCGTCGTGGTCAAAGTGGAGCGCCGCTTCACCCATCCGTTGCTGAAAAAGACGGTACGCCGGTCGAAGAATTACCACGCGCACGACGAGGGCAAGGCCTACAAGGTCGGGGACCTTGTCTCCATCCAGGAGAGCCGTCCAATTTCGAAGCTGAAGCGGTGGACCGTGCTGGGTACCGACGTGAAAAGCGAGGCGTGAGCCCGCCCTTCCGGAGGACGCGGCCTCGACGTTGAAGGCCGTCGGCCTCCTCCAGGCGCAGTCCGGTTAGGGCAACCGAGCCGGAAACCGTTCTGACAGAAAGCATGATCCATGATTCAGATGCAGACCAATCTCGATGTCGCTGACAATTCCGGTGCCCGCCGCGTCATGTGCATCAAGGTCCTCGGCGGTTCCAAGCGGAAATACGCCGGTGTGGGCGATATCATCGTCGTATCCATCAAGGAGGCAATCCCACGCGGCCGCGTGAAGAAGGGTGACGTCATGAAGGCCGTGGTGGTGCGGACCGCGAAGGACATCAAGCGCCCCGACGGTTCGGTCATTCGGTTCGACACCAACGCCGCCGTCCTGGTGAACGCCCAGTCCGAGCCGGTCGGCACCCGCATCTTCGGACCGGTGCCGCGTGAATTGCGCGCCAAGAACCACATGAAGATCATCTCGCTTGCGCCGGAGGTGCTGTGATGGCGGCCAAGATCAGGAAGGGCGACAAGGTCGTCGTGCTGGCCGGTCGCGACAAGGGAACAAACGGCGAAGTCCTCAAGGTCATGCCGAAGGAGGAGCGCGCCATCGTCCAGGGCGTGAACCTCGTGAAGCGCCACCAAGCACAGAGTGCCCGCCAGGAAGGCGGGATCATTTCGAAGGAAGCGACGATCCACCTGTCGAACCTCGCCCTGGCCGACCCGAAGACGGGCAAGCCGGTGCGTGTCGGGTTCAAGGTGCTCGAGGATGGCCGCAAGGTCCGCTTCGCCAAGGGTTCGGGGGATCAGATCGATGGCTGAGGCACAGGCCGCGTCGAGCGCCAAGGGCGACAAGGCCGCCAAAGGCGCCAAGGAGAGCCGCAAGGTCTCGTCCGAGATCAACATGGACACGTCGCCCGCGGCGCCAGCAGGCTATGTTCCTCGCCTGAAGCAGGTCTATGCCGACACGGTGCGGCAGAAGATGATCGAGGAGTTCGGCTACAAGAACGCTCTGGCGGTTCCGCGGATCGACAAGATCGTCTTGAACATGGGTGTCGGCGAAGCCGTCAACGACACGAAGAAGGTGACGAGCGCCGCGGCCGACCTGTCTTTGATCGCGGGGCAAAAGCCCGTCATCACCCATGCACGACGCGCTATTTCCACCTTCAAGGTGCGCGAGAACATGCCGCTCGGCGCCAAGGTGACGCTGCGCCAAACGAGGATGTACGAGTTCCTCGACCGTCTGATCACGATCGCGCTTCCGCGCGTCCGCGATTTCCGGGGCCTCAGCCCCAAGTCGTTCGACGGCCACGGGAATTTCGCACTCGGCATCAAGGAACATATCATTTTCCCCGAGATCGACTATGACAAGGCCGAGTCGAACTTGGGCATGGACATCATCGTCTGCACCACGGCCGAGACCGACGACGAGGCGCGTGCGCTGCTTCGCGCTTTCAATTTCCCGTTCCGGCAGTGAGGCCCTCCGGGCTTCAGACGCGGAAAGGCGAGGGCTTCAAAGATGGCTAAGAAGAGTTCGATCGAGAAGAATGAGCATCGGCGTGCGCTGGTGAAGCGATTTGCAGCGAAGCGTGCCCTTCTCAAAGGTGTTGCGGACGATAGCAATTTGCCCATGGAGGAACGGTTCGAGGCGCGCTTGAAGCTCGCCGAATTGCCGCGCAATTCGGCGGCGGGTCGCATCCGCAACCGTTGCGAGGTCAGTGGTCGCGCGCGTTCGGTGTATCGCAAGATGAAGATGTCCCGGATCGCGCTACGCGAACTGGGCAACAAGGGCCTGATCCCGGGCCTCGTGAAGTCGAGCTGGTAAGGAGGCGGGCATGTCTGTGAACGATCCTCTGGGCGATATGCTCACCCGCATCCGCAACGCGCAGATGCGCAAGAAGGGCAAGGTGTCGACCCCCGGCTCGCGGCTCCGCGCCAACGTCCTCGACGTGCTCGAGCAGGAAGGCTTCATCCGCGGCTACACCTCGACGGATCACGGCAATGGCCGGACCGAGTTCGACATCGAATTGAAGTATTTCGACGGCGCTCCCGTCATCAAGATGATCGAGCGCGTGTCGAAGCCCGGGCGCCGCGTCTACGCGGCCGTCGACGCCATGCCCCGCGTGGCGAATGGCCTCGGCATCACCATCGTTTCGACGCCCAAGGGCGTCATGGCTGACCATGCGGCCCGCGAGAACAACGTCGGCGGCGAGGTCTTGTGCAAGGTCTTCTGACCTCAGCCGTCAAGGTTTGAACTATGTCCAGGATCGGAAAGAAGCCGGTCGTCATGCCGGCAGGCGTGACGGCGCGGGTGGAAGGCCAGAGAGTGGCGGTCAAGGGTGCCAAGGGCGAATTGAGCTTCGTGGTCCCTGAAGACGTTGAGGTCGGGTTTGGCGACAACCAGGTGTCGGTGAAGCCGCGGTCGGAGACGAAGCGCGCCCAGGCGATGTGGGGCATGTCGCGCTCCATGATTTCCAATCTCGTGACCGGCGTATCGAAGGGGTTCGAGCGCAGGCTCGAGATCACTGGCGTCGGCTACAAGGCGGCCGTGCAGGGCAAGAAGCTCGTCCTGTCGCTCGGCTACAGCCACGACATCGATTTCCCGATCCCCGAGGGGATCGCCATCGTGGCGCCACGGCCGACCGAGCTCGTGATCAGCGGCATCGACAAGCGCGAAGTCGGGCAGGTCGCCTCCGAGATTCGGTCGTTCCGCCCGCCGGAGCCCTATAAGGGCAAGGGCGTCAAATATGCCGGCGAATTCATCTTCCGCAAGGAAGGCAAGAAGAAGTAAGGACGGCAGCCATGAGCAAAAGCGACCTCACCGACCGCCGCAGGAGCCGCGTCCGACTCTCGATCCGCAAGAACGGCGGCGGGCGTCCGCGCTTGTCGGTGTTCCGATCCTCCAAGCAGATCTACGCGCAAGTCATTGACGATGCGCGTGGCGTCACTCTCGCGTCGGCGTCCTCGCTGGAAAAGGACAACAGGGCCAGCTTGAAGACCGGCGCCGATGTCGCGGCCGCCAAGGCGATCGGGGAACTGATCGCCAAGCGGGCTGTCGCGGCCGGAGTGAGCGACGTCGTGTTCGACCGAGGTGCCTATATGTACCACGGGCGCGTCAAGGCCTTGGCGGAAGGCGCGCGAGAAGGCGGCCTGAAGTTCTGATCCCACGAAGCCCGGGATGGTCCCGGGTTTCCGTGGATCGAAGAGCAGGCTTGTCGGCGGCGTCCTCGCCGTCTAGAGCCTGTTTGTTTCCTGCATGAATCGATGGCGAGGGGCGATCAGTTCGCGGCTCCGCGCGGTCGCTCATTCATGAATCTCCCAGCGAGCGGTGAGGCCCGGAAGGGTCGCCGCGTCAGTGACGGATAGCAAGATGGCACGTGAGAGAGAACGTGATCGCGATGATCGCGACAACGAATTCCTGGACAAGCTCGTCCACATCAACCGGGTGGCCAAGGTGGTCAAGGGCGGGCGCCGCTTCGGTTTCGCGGCACTCGTGGTCGTGGGCGACCAGAAGGGGCGCGTAGGCTTCGGCCACGGCAAGGCGCGCGAAGTCCCGGAAGCGATCCGCAAGGCCACCGAAGCCGCGAAGCGCGGGCTCATTCGGGTTCCGCTGCGCGAAGGCCGCACGCTGCATCACGACGTCCATGGGCGCCACGGCGCCGGCCGCGTGATCCTGCGTGCCGCCCCGGCCGGTACCGGGATCATCGCGGGTGGCCCGATGCGCGCCGTCTTCGAAACGCTGGGCGTGCACGACGTGGTCGCGAAGAGCCAGGGATCGTCGAACCCCTACAACATGGTGCGAGCCACGTTCGACGCCCTGGCGCACGAGGATTCGCCCCGTCAGGTCGCGGCCCGCCGCAACATGAAAGTCTCCACGCTGCAGGCGCGCCGTCAGGGCGTGGATGCAGACGCGGTCGACGCTTGATCGGAGGACGTTCGATGGACACTCCCAGCAGCGCCAAGATCGTGGTCGAGCAGACCAGAAGCCCGATCGGCCGTCCCGCTTATCAGCGGCAGACGCTCGTAGCGCTCGGCCTCAACAAGATCGGCCGCAGGTCGACCTTGACCGATAACTCATCGACCCGGGGCATGGTGGCCACAGTGGCTCATCTGGTCCGCATCGTCGAAGGCGGGTGAGGAGCCGAGCGATGAAACTCAACGAGATCAGGGACAACGAAGGCGCCACCAAGGCCCGTATGCGGGTGGGTCGTGGCATCGGATCCGGTAAGGGCAAGACAGGCGGCCGTGGCGTCAAGGGTCAAAAGGCCCGCACTGGCGTGCGCGTGAAGGGCTTCGAAGGTGGACAGATGCCGCTGCATCGGCGCCTGCCCAAACGTGGCTTCACCAATATCTTCGCGGTCGACTTCAACGAGATCAACGTCGGCCGCATCCAGAAGGCCGTCGACGAGGGCAAGCTCGGGACCGGAGCGGTCACGATCGACGTTCTGGTCGAGGTTGGCCTTTGCGCGAAGCCGCGTGATGGCGTGAAGATCCTGGGCGCCGGTGAGATCACGGCGCCGCTGGCCTTCGAGGTCGCGGCGGCATCCAAGACCGCGATCGCGGCCATCGAGGGCGCCGGCGGTTCCGTGAAGGTCCTGCGCGAGCCCAAGGTCAAGGCGAAAGCCGAGACCTGACGGGGCTCGAGGGCGAGGCACTTCGGGCCCGCTCGGAGAAACCGGCAGGGTGGCGGGGTCGAGCCGCCAACCTGTCGCCCTGTGGGTTGCCTTCGCGGCAGTCGCCCGCCTTGGGGTGGCCTTGATCGCATCCCAGTTGTTTGGTGACGGGCCGCGGTCTGTCCTTCCGTGGCGTGCAAACCTTCGTGTCGGCACTTCCGTACCGCGTCGAAAGCACGATATGGGTCGGCACGAAGCACGTGCCCTTGGAGCATCTGTATGGCGTCGGCAGCGGAACAGCTCGCAGCGAACATCAATTTCGCGTCGATCGGCAAGGCCGAAGAACTCAAGAAGCGGATCTGGTTCACGCTGGCGGCCCTCGTGGTGTACCGCCTCGGGACCTACATCCCGCTGCCCGGCATCGACCCCGGGGCGTTCGAGCAGAACTTCTCCGGGCAGAAGCAGGGCGTGCTCGAACTGTTCAACATGTTCTCGGGCGGGGCCGTGCAGCGCATGGCGATCTTCGCTCTGAACATCATGCCCTACATCTCGGCTTCCATCATCATCCAATTGCTCACGTCGGTGATCCCGTCGCTCGAGACCCTCAAGAAGGAGGGGGAGGCCGGCCGCAAGGTCATCAACCAATATACGCGCTATCTGACCGTGATCCTCGCGGCTTTCCAGGCCTATGGCATCTCGGTGGGCCTCGAAGGGCAGGCCGGCATCGTCACCGACCCGGGGCTTTTCTTCCGGATCTCGACCGTGCTGACGCTGATGGGCGGCACCATGTTCCTGATGTGGCTCGGCGAGCAGATCACCTCCCGCGGCATCGGTAATGGGTCATCGCTGATCATCTTCGCCGGCATCATTGCGGCCTTTCCTGCCGCCATCGGCCACACGCTGGAACTGGGCCGCCAGGGCGCGATTTCCACGGTCTTCATCCTGGCCGTGGTGGTCGTGGCGATCGTCACGATTGCGTTCATCGTGTTCATGGAGCGAGCGCAGCGGCGCGTGCTGATCACCTACCCGAAGCGTCAGGTCGGGAACAGGATGTTCGAGGGACAGACCTCGTTCCTGCCGCTCAAGCTCAACACCTCCGGCGTCATTCCTCCGATCTTCGCGTCCTCGCTGCTGCTTCTGCCAACGACGGTAGCCAATTTCACCCAGATGAACGGCAATGGCGGCGGCTGGTTGGGCACCGTCACGGCTTTCCTCGGCCATGGGCGGCCCGCCTACATTCTCCTCTATCTCTTCCTCATCGTCTTCTTCGCCTTCTTCTACACGGCCGTCGTGTTCAACCCCGTCGAGACGGCCGATAACCTGCGCAAGCACGGCGGCTTCGTGCCCGGCGTCAGGCCCGGCGAACGGACCGCCCAACATATCGACGCCATCCTGACCCGCATCACGGTGCTGGGTGCCGGCTACCTCGCCATCATTTGCCTTCTCCCCGAGCTTCTGATCTCCTATGCGGCGCTGCCATTCTATTTCGGAGGCACGTCGCTCCTGATCGTCGTGAGCGTCACCATGGACACGGTCGCCCAGGTCCATGGCCATCTCCAGGCGCATCAATATGAGAGCCTGATCAAGAAATCGCGGCTCAAAGGGAAGAAGCGATGAGGATGGTGTTTCTGGGCCCCCCAGGCGCAGGAAAAGGAACGCAGGCGGCGCGGCTGATGCAGCGCCACGGGATACCGCAATTGTCGACCGGCGACATGTTGCGCGCCGCCGTCATGGTAGGTAGCGCCGTCGGCCTCGAGGCCAAGGCCATCATGGAGGCGGGGGGCCTGGTGCCCGACGCCGTCGTGGTCGCTATCGTGGCAGAGCGGATCGTCGAGCCAGACGCTGCGAAAGGCTTCATCCTCGACGGATTCCCGCGAACCGTGGCTCAGGCCGAGGCGCTCGACCTCATGCTCGCGACCAAAGGTATGGCGCTCGATGCCGTTCTCGAACTCGTGGTCGACCCGGAGGCCCTCGTGGCGCGGATCGCGAAGCGCGCCGCCGAGACGGTCGCGGCCGGCGGAACGGTTCGTCCGGACGACAAGCCCGATGTTGTGGCGAAGCGGCTCGAGACCTATCGGGAGCAGACCGAACCTGTTTCGAAATATTACGCCGGGTCGGGCCGACTCAGGATCATCGACGGCATGTCGTCCATCCACCAGGTCTCGGAGTCGATCGACCGTGCCCTCGGGGTCGAGGCGGAACTCGCCCGACAGGCGTAACGCGATCTTGACGCTTCGGCGGGAAGCCGCTATGGCCACCCTGCAAGGCTGAACATTGCGGCGCCGGGTCGTTCCTTAAGGGGACCCGGACTTTTCCGTTGGCTGGCAGCATTCTGAATGGCGTCTCCGGCACGACGGTGCCCGGCGCATGGAGAACACACGTGGCCCGTATTGCTGGCGTCAATATCCCGACCAACAAGCGCGTGGTGATCGCGCTCCAGTACATCCACGGCATCGGTGGACAGAAAGCGCAGGAGATCTGCGAGAAGGTCAACATCCCGGCGGAACGTCGCGTCGCCCAACTGTCGGACGCCGACGTTCTGCAGATCCGTGAGACGATCGACCGTGACTACATGGTGGAAGGCGATCTCCGCCGCGAGACGTCGATCAACATCAAGCGCCTGATGGATCTCGGCTGCTATCGCGGCCTGCGCCACCGCCGCAGCCTGCCTGTCCGCGGCCAGCGCACCCACACCAACGCCCGCACCCGCAAGGGTAAGGCGAAGCCGATCGCCGGCAAGAAGAAGTGATCGTTTCATCCCGAGCGCCTGGTGTCACGGGCGCGCTTGAAGGACCAAGGCTCTAGACCATGGCTAAAGAGGCAACACGCGTCCGCCGTCGCGAACGCAAGAACATCGCGTCCGGCATCGCCCACGTGAACTCGACCTTCAACAACACCATGATCACCATCACGGACGCGCAGGGCAACACGATCTCGTGGTCGTCGGCCGGCACCATGGGGTTCAAGGGTTCGCGGAAATCGACCCCCTACGCGGCCCAGATGGCCGCCGAGGATGCGTCTCGGAAGGCCGCCGAGCACGGCATGCGCCTGCTCGAAGTCGAGGTGTCGGGCCCCGGCTCGGGACGTGAGTCGGCCCTGCGCGCCATCCAGGCGTCCGGCTTCACCGTGACCTCGATCCGCGACGTCACTCCGATCCCGCATAACGGCTGCCGCCCGCGCAAGCGTCGGCGGGTCTGACGACATCGGGCGTGGGGTGGTGCCGCTCCGGCATCCTCCCACGCCATCCCGCATTTCTGCCGCGGTACTGCGGCGCATCGGGACCGGTCCGTTTCATAAGGGAGCGGCTCACGGTCCTGCATTTGAGGCTGGATGACGGACCGCGATCGTCGGTGTCACCAAGCTCGGAAGCTCTCTCATGAACACTGTGATCTCGAAGAACTGGCAGGACCTGATCAAGCCCAACAAGCTTGAAGTTCAGTTGGGAGACGATCCGAAGCGCGTCGCCGTCGTGGTGGCCGAGCCGTTGGAGCGGGGTTTCGGACTGACCATGGGGAATGCGCTGCGCCGCATTCTCCTGTCATCGCTGCAGGGCGCGGCCGTGACGGCCGTCCATATCGACGGCGTGTTGCACGAGTTTTCGTCGATCCCGGGCGTGCGCGAGGATGTGACCGACATCGTCCTGAACATCAAGGACATCTCGCTCAAGATGCAGGGCGAGGGTCCGAAGCGCATGATCCTGAAGAAGCAGGGTCCCGGGGCCGTCAAGGCGGGCGACATCCAGGTCGTCAATGACGTTTCGGTGCTGAACCCCGAACTCGTGATCTGCACGCTCGACGAGGGCGCGGAGATCCGCATGGAGTTCACCGTGGCCACGGGCAAGGGCTACATTCCGGCCGACCGCAACCGCTCGGAAGACGCGCCGATCGGACTGATTCCGGTCGACAGCCTGTATTCGCCGGTCCGCAAGGTCAGCTACCGGGTGGAGAACACCCGGGCCGGGCAGATCCTGGACTACGACAAGCTCACCATGACGGTGGAGACCAACGGGGCCATCAGCCCCGACGATGCCGTCGCCTATGCGGCCCGTATCCTGCAGGACCAGTTGAACGTCTTCGTCAATTTCGAGGAGCCCCGGCGTGAGGAAGTCTCGGCCTCGATCCCGGAACTCGCCTTCAATCCGGCACTCCTCAAGAAGGTCGACGAGCTGGAACTGTCGGTCCGCTCGGCCAATTGCCTGAAGAACGACAACATCGTCTACATCGGCGACCTCATCCAGAAGTCGGAAGCCGAGATGCTTCGCACCCCGAACTTCGGCCGCAAATCCCTCAACGAGATCAAGGAAGTGCTGGCCCAGATGGGCCTGCATCTCGGCATGGAGATCAACGGCTGGCCGCCGGAGAACATCGACGAACTCGCCAAGCGCTTCGAAGAGCATTACTGACACCGAGACGCGGGCCGGCAAGGTCCGTTGCAAAAAGAGCGGCCGTACCGTGGCACGGCGACCGCATAACCGACCAGGAGACCGCCATGTATCACGGACGCGCCAAGCGCCGGTTCAACCGCACGGCCGAGCATCGCAAGGCCATGTTCGCCAACATGTGCGCCAACCTCATCCACCACGAGCAGATCGTCACGACCTTGCCGAAAGCCAAGGATCTCCGCCCCGTGGTCGAGAAGCTGGTGACGCTGGGGAAGCGCGGCGACCTGCACGCCCGGCGCATGGCCATGGCCGAGGTGCGCCAGCCCGCGATCGTCAAGAAGCTCTTCGACGTCATCGGACCGCGCTACAAGGATCGGCAGGGCGGCTATTGCCGCGTGCTCAAGGCTGGCTTCCGCTACGGCGACAATGCGCCGCTCGCGGTGATCGAATTCGTGGACCGTGACGTGGACGCCAAAGGCTCGTCGCTCGGCGCCTACACGGCTTCGCCCGACGCCGACGCCGACGCGGCCTGAACGGAAAGCCGCCCGGGCCTCGTCACGGGCTGGTGGGCAAGAACGATTCGAAAGGGCCGGGGCTTATGCCGTCCGGCCCTTTCGCGTTTCGTCGACACGGAGTCCTCCCATGCCGATCCCTTCCTTTCTCAGGCCCGTTCTGCCGCTGCTGATGCTGGCCAGCGTGGTGCCGGCCTCGGCGGCATTCGCCGAGGATCGTCTGGTGCCGCAGGCGAGGGCCGATGTGGTGCTGTCCTTCGCGCCCGTGGCCAAGAAGGCCCAGCCCGCCGTCGTCAACGTCTATGCGTCGCGGGTCGAGAAACGCCCGCGCAACTCCCTGCTCGACGATCCCGTGTTCCAGCAGTTCTTCGGCGGCGGCCAGCGGCCGGGAAATCCGAGTGCCCAGTCGCTCGGATCCGGCGTCATCGTCGACGCCTCCGGGCTGGTGGTCACCAATTACCACGTCATCGAGGACATGACGGACGTGAAGGTGGCCCTGTCGGACAAGCGCGAGTTTCCGGCCGACATCGTATTGCGCGACCAGCGCACCGATCTCGCGGTGCTGCGGCTCAAAGGCGCCGCCAATCTCCCCGTGATGGATTTCGGCGACTCCGACACGCTCGAGGTCGGCGACATCGTGCTGGCGATCGGCGACCCCTATGGCGTGGGTCAGACCGTGACCCAGGGCATCGTGTCGGGACTGGCCCGCAGCCAGGTCGGGAAGAGCGACTACCAGTATTTCGTCCAGACCGACGCCGCCATCAATCCCGGCAACTCGGGCGGCGCGCTGGTCGACATGAAGGCGCGGCTGATCGGCGTCAATTCGGCCATCTATTCGCAGTCCGGTGGCAGCGTCGGCATCGGCTTCGCGATCCCGGTCAACATGGTGAAGGGTGTCGTAGCGGCGGCCCGCGCCGGCGCAGCCCGGGTGCAACGCCCCTGGCTCGGCGCGAGCCTGCAAGGAGTCACGCGCGACATGGGCGAGGCCCTCGGCCTCGACCGACCAGCCGGCGTGCTGGTCTCGGATCTCACCGACGGCAGTCCCTCGGTCGAGGCCGGCCTGAAGCGCGGCGACGTCATTGTGGCGGTCGACGGAGCACCGGTCGACGATCCTGACGCCTTCGGCTATCGCATCGCCACGAAGCCGCTCGGCGGCACGGCGGCCCTGACGGTCCGGCGCGGCCCCCAGGACGTCAAGCTGGCACTCCGTCTGGTCCCTCCGCCCGAGACACCGGCGCGCGATGCCGTGACGCTGAAGAACGACTCGCCCTTCTCGGGCGCCACCGTCGTCAACTACTCTCCAGCCGTCGCCGACGACCTCCAGCTCAACGGCATGCGCCAGGGCGTCGTCGTGAGCGATGTGGCGGACAATTCGGCGGCCGCCATGACGGGCCTGCAGAAGGGCGACGTGATCCTCGGCATCGGCCGGACCAAGATCGGCACCACGCGCCAGTTGGAGCGGGCCACGGCGGCCCGCCAGGATTTCTGGCACGTGACACTGGACCGTGGCGGGCAGATCATCGAGTCCGAACTGGGCGGCTGACAAGCCGCGAGAGCGGCGGAGCGGGCCATGACCGATCTTTTCAGCCGTGCGGGCGTCGGCGTGCCGGATGCCGGATCGGAGCCTGCACAGTCGCCCGACGAGTCGGCATCGGTCGAAAGGCCATTGGCAGACCGGCTGCGGCCGCAGTCATTGGACGAGGTGGCCGGGCAGGCCCATTTGGTGGGGCCGGACGGCGCGCTGACACGCCTGCTGGCCGGCGGCTCTCCGGGCTCGCTGATCCTCTGGGGCCCGCCCGGAACCGGCAAGACCACGGTGGCGCGGTTGATGGCTAGCCGCACGGATCTCGCCTTCGTGGCCGTGTCGGCCATCTTCTCGGGCGTCGCCGACCTGAAGAGACTGTTCGAGGACGCGCGGGGACGGCGCCGGGCCGGGCGGGGCACCCTCCTTTTCGTCGACGAGATCCACCGCTTCAATCGCGCCCAGCAGGACGGCTTTCTGCCCGTGATGGAGGACGGCACCGTGACACTGATCGGGGCCACGACCGAGAACCCGTCTTTCGAGCTCAACGGCGCACTCCTGTCGCGCTCCCGCGTCCTGGTGTTCCGGGCGCTCGATGCGGAAGCGCTGGGGGGTCTCCTGATCCGGGCCGAGCGTGTGGAGGCGAAGCCCTTGCCGCTCGACGCCGAGGCCCGCGACGCAATGATCCGCATGGCGGACGGGGACGGACGCGCGCTCCTCAACCTCGCCGAAGATGTCTGGCGCGCCACGGGGGTGGGCGAGATGCTCGACACCGCCGGCCTGGTCGAGGTCGTGCAACGCCGTGCACCGCTCTACGACAAGAAGCAGGACGGCCACTACAACCTGATCTCGGCTCTGCACAAGGCGGTGCGCGGCTCCGACCCGGACGCGGCCCTCTACTATCTCGCCCGCATGCTGGACGCCGGGGAGGACCGGCTGTTCCTCGCGCGACGCGTGGTCCGCATGGCGTCCGAGGACATCGGCATGGCCGACCCGCAAGCCCTGGTGGTGGCCAACGCCGCCAAGGACGCCTTCGATTTCCTGGGCAGCCCGGAGGGTGAACTCGCCATCGCGCAGGCGGTCGTCTACCTCGCGACCGCGCCGAAATCGAACGCCGTCTACACGGCCTTCAAGGCCGCCATGGCGATGGCCAGGCAGCACGGCTCTCTGCTGCCGCCCAAGACTATCCTCAACGCGCCCACCAAGGTGATGAAGCGCGAGGGATATGGTGAAGGCTACCGCTACGATCACGACGAGCCCGACGCCTTCTCGGGCCAGAACTACTGGCCCGATGCCATCGGTCCGCAGACGCTGTACCGGCCATCCGAACGCGGCTTCGAGCGTGACATCGAACGGCGGCTCGCCTGGTGGAACGAGCGGCGCAAGGAGCGGGCCGGCGGGTGAGCCGGGCCGACGACGGAACAGGAAGAACGCGCATGCGCATCGTGGACATCCGGGACGTGACGGTCCCCATCGCGTCGTCGATCGCCAACGCCTACATCGACTTTTCGAAGATGACCCTGTCGCTGCTCGCGGTCGTGACCGACGTCGTTCGCGACGGACGCGCCGTGGTGGGCTACGGCTTCAATTCGAACGGCCGCTACGGCCAGGGCGGCCTCATCCGCGAACGGTTCGCGCCGCGCCTGCGTGAGGCTGCACCGGAAACCCTGCTCGACGATGCCGGTGAGAACTTCGACCCGGACCGGATCTGGGCCACCCTCATGAGGAACGAGAAGCCGGGCGGGCACGGCGAGCGTTCGGTCGCGGTCGGCACCATCGACATGGCGGTCTGGGACGCCGTGGCCAAGATCGCCGGCAAGCCGCTGTTCCGGCTGCTCGCCGAGCGCCATGGGCGCCGGGCCGACCCGCGGGTCTTCGTCTATGCGGCGGGCGGCTATTACTACCCCGGCAAGGGGATCGACCAGCTCCGGGCCGAGATGCGCCGCTACCTCGACCGCGGCTACACGGTCGTGAAGATGAAGATCGGCAACGGCCTCGCCGAGGACCGCCCGCGCATCGAGGCCGTGTTGAAGGAACTCGAGGGCCAGGCGCGGCTGGCCGTCGATGCCAACGGGAGGCTGACGCTGGAGGACGCGATCGCCTACGCCGAGATGCTGCGCGACTACCCGCTGTTCTGGTACGAGGAGGCTGGCGACCCGCTGGATTACGCGCTGCAGGCCGCGCTGGCGGAGGTCTATCCGGGCCCGATGGCGACGGGCGAGAACCTGTTCAGCCACCAGGACGCCCGCAACCTGCTCCGCTACGGCGGCCTGCGGCCCGACCGCGACTGGCTGCAGTTCGACTGCGCGCTGTCCTACGGGCTCTGCGAATTCCAGCGCACGCTGGCGGCAATGACCGTCGCCGGCTGGTCACCCGCACGATGCATCCCGCACGGCGGCCATCAGATGTCGCTCAATATCGCGGCGGGCCTCGGGCTCGGCGGCAACGAGAGCTACCCCGACCTGTTCCAGCCGTTCGGCGGTTTCCCGGACGGCGTGCTGGTAGAGGGCGGCCACGTCACCATGCCGGACCTTCCGGGCATCGGATTCGAGGGCAAGTCGGACCTGATCAAGGTGATGCGCGACCTCGCCGAGTGAGGACACCCCCCGCGAATCGCACGAGCGCGTCGGAACCCGTGTGATGGAACCACGAAACGAAGCGGCGTGAAGCGGTGAGTCCCGCCGGACCGTGACCGGGACGTCGCTCATTCCTCGTTGTCGTCATCTCCGAGCAACTCGTCGAGTTCGCGCGCCACGTCGCGCGCATCCTCCTCGGAATGGCCGACCTGAGGAATGTCGTTGATGACGGCCGGCATGTCGGTGGCGCGGTCGTAGACCGTCCAGGTGCCGTCGTCTTCGCGGCGGATGGCGTAACCCGATGCCACGGTCGACTCCCCGCCGATTCCCGTTGCCCCGACGGCAAGATTGCTCCGATGGCTCGCATGCAGCAAGGCCGGGGCACCTCCCGCTCAGGGCGCCGGGTTCTGGTGGACCTGATGGATCGCGTCGATGCGGTCTTCGAGGTCAGGCGACATCGTCACATCGGCCGATGCCAGGATGGTCTCGAGCTGCGCCGTGCTGGTCGCCCCGACGATGTTGGAGGTCACGAACTTGCGTGATGTCACGAAGGCCAGCGCCAGGTGGACGGGGTCGAGGCCCACTTCGCGGGCGAGCGCCAGATAGGCGTCGATCGCCACTCCGACGCCGGGCTTCTCGTAACGCTGGCCACGGTTGAACAGGGTCGAACGGGCGCCGGGAGGACGCGCGCCGTTCTGGTACTTGCCCGTGAGGTAGCCCTGGCCGAGCGGCGAATAGGCCAGGAGTCCCAGGTCCTCGCGCAGGGCGAACTCCGCCCGCCCGAGCTCGAAGTTGCGGTTGACGAGATTGTAGCTGTTCTGGATCGAGGCCACGCGCGGGCCACGGCCCGTTTCGGCCGATTGCAGGAACCGCGACACGCCCCATGCGGTCTCGTTCGAGAGCCCGACGTGGCGGATCTTGCCCTCCGCCACGAGGAGACCGAGCACGCCGAGCGTATCGGCGATCGGGACCGCGTCGTCGGTCTCGGGCAGGTCGCGGAACACGTTGCCCCCAGCACCGAACAGGCTCACCTGCCGGTCCGGCCAGTGCAGCTGGTAAAGGTCGATGTAGTCGGTCTGCAGCCGTCTCAGGCTCTGCTCGACCGCGTAACGGATGTTGGCCTCGTCGAGCCGCGCGCCCTTGCCGTCCGGCCGGATCCAGGAACTGCTCGACCGGCCGCTGACCTTCGTCGCGATCACCAGCCGGTCGCGACCGCGGCGCGACTTGAGCCAAGTGCCGATGATGCGCTCTGTCGAGCCCTGGGTCTCGGCCCGGGGTGGGATCGAATACATCTCGGCCGTGTCGATGAAGTTGATGCCGCGGCCGGTCGCGAGGTCGAGCTGGGCGTGGCCTTCCGCCTCGGTATTCTGCTGGCCCCAGGTCATGGTGCCGAGGCACATCGACGTGACTTCGACCCCGGTGCGGCCGAGCTTGCGCATTTCGAGCATGGTGGGTTGTCCTGGCCTGGTCGTCGTGCCCGGCTCACGGGGCGTCTTAAGCTGGGCAACCAAGGCTGTCGAGGCGGGCAGGGCCGGCGATCTTACGATCCTCCCCGCCAATGGGAGGTGGGTTGAAGGCAGGTGCGTTCATCCCGTACTTCGCCGTAAGAGAGAGTCGGTCCGGTCGACTTCGAGTGGGCCGATGCGAAGGCGGAAGCAAACCTCCGCAAGCATAGGTTCTCGTTTACGGATGCATTGGCGATCTTCGCAGATCCCACCCGCATCACGATCGACACGATCCGAGCCGAGGACGGCGAGGAGCGCCGGAAGACGATCGGGTCGATCGAGGGTTCCCTGTTCACCGCAGTGTTTGTGATGCGCGGCACCACGTGTCGGCTGATCTCAGCCTGGCGTGCGAAGGTCCAGGGGGAGCGAGCTTATGGGCGAGCCAAGCTGGACCACGCCAATCCTCCGATGCTCTCCGATGAGGCACGTGCGGCGATCGGCGCTCTCACGCCCGAGGATATCGAACGACCGCCGAGACGGACCCGAACAATCCACCCTTCACCGACGACGAACTCGACCGCGTGCGGATGGCCCGGTTCGTTCAGGGCGTGCGCCGGGCGCGCGGGATGACGCAGACCGTCTTCGCCGAGACCCACGGCATCGCGGTCGCCCGCCTCCGGGATTGGGAACAGGGCCGGTTCCGGCCGGACGCGATGGCCATGGCCTATCTCGCGACGATCGCCGACGAGCCCGAAGCCGTGCACCGTGCGCTCGAGAAGACGCGGGCCGCATAGCCGAAGCTCGGCCGTCCGGCTCAAGTCACTCGCTGCGAAACGGGTGTTCGAAATCCCTGTGTTTCGACGTATTTCCCGCCCATGATGGTGCTCATGACCAATCTGCTCGAACATGCCGTCGAAACCGTGCGCGGTCTACCCCCCGACGTACAGGACGACCTTGCCCGCACGCTCCTGCGGCTTGCCGAGAGATACCGGCCCGTCGTCCGGTTGACGTCCGAGGAACGTGCCGATCTCGCCGAGGCCGATGAGGAGATCGAGCGCGGCGAACTCGCCAGGGATGAGGAAATCGAAGCCCTTTGGACAAAGCCCATTCCGTGAGGGTGGCCTTCACCAAGGGGGCGATACGCCAAATCGACGCGATCATTGGCCGTATTGCAGAACAGTCGCCGCAAGGAGCAGGGCGTGTCAGGGAGAGGATGCAAGCCACGACGGCGATATTGGGGCGGCACCCCTACCTCGGACAGGCGACTGATCTCGACGATGTCCGGCGCATGATCGTCAGCCCCTTTCCCTACCTGATCTTCTACCGCGTCACCGCCGATGCGGTTATCATCCAGCGCGTTCGTCACACGTCGCGAGATCCTTTGGCGGTGCCGGGCAGAGCATAGCCCACTTGGCATCGCCGGATCAGGGTAGCAGAGGGGGCGATGGTCATGAGGGCTTCGGCCGTTGCCATGAGCGTCGGGCCGTAGCGTCTCGCGCCCTCGGAGAAGGGCGGAAGGCAACTCTTCTCGCTCATCGTTCGACCAGCATCGCGAGAGCGACCGCCATGAGCAGGATGGCCGGGCCGGTCTTCACGAGAGCGCCGAGCGGCTCGGTCCAGAGGTCCGGCGCGATCAAGGTGGCGCTCGCCATGTAGAACAAGGATACCGCAATGCCGCCGAGCAGGCCTAACCGGCAGGTTCGGCGCCACGCGATCGCGAGGCCGACCGTGATGTCGGCGAGGCTGCTGACAATCGTGATGGCCCGGGCCAAGCCATCCGACAGACCGCGCGCCGTCAGGATGGCGGTGGCGGCCTCGAACGCGGCGAGCAACGCGATGAACCCCGAAGCGATCCAGAAGATGGCCAGACAGGCCAGTATCAAGGGCTTCAGCAGGATCAGGCGACCGAACCATCGCTCCTGGATGGTCAAGGGCAGGCGCTCGAGCGTCTGGGACAGCTGCATCGGCTGGAACGCGCTTTCGGCGATCCAGAGCCGCGGATCCCCCTCGACCCCGCGCATCATCTCACGCAGAGCCGTCGTCCTGACCGGGGGCGACCAGCCGAGCAGAGCGGCGGCGTCACCCGCCCGAGCACCGGCGCGCAGGAGCCAGACCGGGACACGCAGGGTTGGCTTTGCTCCCCCGAAGCGGCGGCGGAACGCCTCCAGCACGGTGCCGACCGTTGCCGGCCGGTCCTCCACGATGTCCCAGACGGCGCTCCACCGTCGCTCGCCTGCGTTCCACCGCCGGGCGATGGACGACACGGTCCGGACGATGTCGTCGACGGCCGTCGTGCCGAAAGGGCGGTCCGCCAGCGCCTGCGGCAAAGCCAGGGGCAGGGCGGCAAGGCCGCGGATCAATGCGCTGCCGCCATAGGCTCCGGGCGCGATCACGAAGCCGGGTCTGAGGATGACGAAAGGGCAAGAGGATCGCGCGATCAGGGTCTCGGCCTCCCGCTTGGTCCGACTGAATGGGGTTGCGTCGTCTTCGGCCCGCCCCGGGATCGAAACATGCATCAGGAGCACCGGCCGGCTCTGTGCTCCGATCGCCCGAAGCAGTCGGGCCACGAAGGCGGCGTGCACATCCTGCGTCGTCCCGCGCGGACCGTCCTGAAGGACGCCGAGGCAGTTGAGGACGACGTCGGGTCGGTGCTCGGAGAGCAGGCGGGCCAGCGCATCGGGATCGAGGTCGGCCATCGGGCATGTCACGGCCTGCCGGCCGAATGCCGCCGTCTGCGCGGCCGTGAAGCGGCGCGCCACCGCGGTGACCGCGAAACCCTCCTGCGCCAGCGCCTCGCCGACGGTCTGGCCGATCAGCCCCGAGGCACCCAGGACCACGATCCGTGCGACCGGTTCCGTCTTGCTCATCCCGGCAGTGCTGGCTTGGCGATCATCAGCCAGACGATCGCCAGGACGGCACCGAAACCCGGGAACCCGCAGGCGAACCAGATTCGGAACAGGCGGTCATAGGTCGCGGGCAAGGGTCGACCCTCCCGGGCCGCAGCTCTCGCGAGGTCCCGCATGCGCGCCTGGATCCAGACCACGGGCAGCCAGAACAGGCCGGCCAGGACATAGAGAGCGAGCGACACCGCCACCCACCCCTCCGTCAGGGCAACGCCCGTCTCGCGCGCCAGGAGGTAGCCCGTCACCGGCTGCGCGATCACCGCGGTGGCGGTGAAGAGCGCGTCCGCCACTACCACTATGCTGGCGGTCCCGGCCACGAAGGCGGGATCGCGGCTCAGATGCGCCATCAGCATGAAGAACGCGATCCCGGTCCCGGTGCCGAGGATGACGGTCGCGCCGAGAACGTGGAGGTATTTGAGGACGAGGTAGGGAGCCACGGGAGCCGGCAGGTGGAATTGTGATACAGAACCGATATCCCCTTTACGGAAGTTCCGCCATTGACGCTGGTACTGCCAACGGGCGGAGAAAACCCCCATCTGAGCCCTTCGGCGCCGGACGGAGGGGACCCAACCTCGCCCTACCGGCCAGTCGACGCCGCCCTCACGCTCGCGACGGCGCTCGCGTTCGTGGGCGCAGGCGTCTCGAACGCTCTCAACATCGGCGATGCTGGGGCCAGCTTTCGCCGATGGGGCTTTCCGAACGACTTTCGGTTCTTGGTCGCCGCCTTGGAGGTCGGCGGGGGCTTGGCGTCATTGAGTCTGAGCACCCGGGCGGCCGCGCTGGCGCTCTTGGGAGCGGTGATCACCACAGCGATCGCAACGCTCGTCCGCCATCGTTCCGGCTGGGGCCACCTCGCTCCGGCCCTCGGCTTCGCGACGTTGCTCGTCCTCGACGGCTTCCTGTCATAACAATCTCGTGAGACAGGTCTGCCCACCAGGGCACAGGTTGCCGGTACACGCAGCTCCGCATGGCGACGATGGCAGGTCGGCCATGAGCCGTTCTGCCATCTTCCACTTCGCCAGGTCCCTTCCTGAAAGCGGACCGTCGCAAAACCACCCCAGCGGATGTTCCCGTTGCCGCAGAAGGAGCACGGTCTTTGCCGACCCTATCTCGCCGGCTCACCCCCACATCGCCCGCGCGGCCGCCCTCGACCGCAAGAGCTTGAGCCGCACGAGCCGCGACATCACGGCATCGGGCGCCTTGCCGGTGGCGGCGCAGATTTCGTCGAGGCCGCTCGCCACCGCGAAGCTCGCCTGGAGCTTGGCGTCGTCGCGGGCTGTCCATTGCGCGGCCGCGGCGTCCGGATCGGGCGCGTAGGGCGCCATGTCGGCCGGCTCCACGGCCCACTTCCGCTTCGAACGCGAGTCGGTGTCGGCCCCGAGTGCCTTGGCGTTGCCAGCGGCCGGGCCGATCGGCGCTGCGGCGGCCGGCGCCCGGGACGGCGGCGCAGGCTGCGGCTCCTCCTGGTAGGGCGGCCCCAGCGGCAGCAGGCTGGCGGCTTCTGGGTGGTCGGCATCGGTGCCGGCGAGGGCGTCGCCAGCGAACTCGGCCACGAAGCGCGAGCGCTTGGACGTGGTTCCACCACGCTGCGCCGCGTAGGTGAGGCCGAGGATGCGCCTGGCCCGTGTCACCGCCACATAGGCGACGCGTCGCTCCTCCTCGATCTCGGCCCCAGCCGAGGGCATGACGCCTTCCTCCAGGCCGACCACGAAGACCGCGTCCCATTCGAGCCCTTTGGCCGAATGCACGGTGGACAGCACCACGGCATCCTCGGATGGCGTGCGCAGCGCCCGCGATTGTGCGGCGATGCGGTCCATCAGCTCGTCGAGGTCCTTGCAGTCGCCGGCCAGGCCGGCGAGCGCGTCGCAGAGGTTCGTCCAATCGCGCAGCTCGCGCTCGGCCGATTTCTTGGGCAGGGCCTCCGACACGACATTGCGGGCGTAGCGGCACGCCTGGGCGAAGCTGCTGCGGCCCGCGGCCGGCACCTTGTCGAGCCGTCGGCGAACGGCTTCGCCCCGCTTGCCCGTGCCCATCTTCTCGATGGCGCGGCGGTCGTCGTCGTCGAGGAGGTAGAACAAGGCGCCGAGGAAGAGCCGCGCGGCGGGGCTCTGCCACAGGTCCCCGGCGCCGCGCACGTCGAACGGGATGTGCATGGCCTCGAGTGCGCCCTGGAAGGCGAGGCCCGTCGAGCCGGCGCGGTACAGCACGGCGATCTCGCGCGGCGGCACGCCGTCGCGGATCAGTGCCGCGATGGCCCGCGTCACCTGCCGCACTTCGATGTCGGGCGTCGCATAGCCGCGGATCGTCACCGTGCCCGGCCCGTCCGGGACCGCGCCGTAATCCTTCTTGAAGCGGTCCCGGTTCCGGGCGATGAGCCGCTTCGCCGCCGCCACGATGTCGGGAGTCGAGCGGTAGTTGCGGTCGAGCAGGTGCAGGACGGCGTCACGATGCCGTCGCTTGAAATCGAGCGTGAAGCGGATGTCGGCGGCCCGGAAGGTGAACAGCGTCTGGTCGTCGTCGCCGACCGCCCAGAGATGCACGCCGGCGCCGCGGAAGTGCTCGATCAACCGGTGCTGGCCCAGGTTGATGTCCTGGTATTCGTCGACCAGCAGGTGGTCGATGGCCCCCGCCACCGAGCGGCCATAGGCTGGGTTGGCCGCCATGGCCTTCAGGAGAAGCGGCACCATGTCGGCGAAGTCGATGGCGCCGGCCGCCTGCAGGGCCTCTTCGTAGACCGTGAAGAACTCGGCGGCCCGGTGGCCCACCTCGTCGTCACGCGCGCGCCCTTTCGCGTAACGCCGGGCGTCGAGCAACTGCTCCTTGGCGCCCGCGATGATGTCGAGGATGTCGCCTTCGTCGTTCCAGAACATGCGACGGCCGGAGAAGACGGCGCGCTGCTGTGGGGTGCTCCAGACGTCGATGCGCTCCGGCAAGCCGGCGAGATGGGGGTTGCGCTGCAGGCAGCGCAGAGCGAGGCTGTGAAACGTGTAGACCCTCAGATCGCCGCCGGACTCGAGCGCGAGGTCGCGCGCGATACGGCCGCGCATCTCCTCGGCGGCTTTCTTGGTGAAGGTCAGCGCCATGATGCGGCGTGGATCGATGCCGCTGTCCCGCAGATGGCGGAAGCGGCCCACCAGGGTCGAGGTCTTGCCGGCACCGGGACCGGCCAGCACGAGCTGGACGGGGTGATTGGCGCGGGCGGCGCGGCGCTGCGAGGGATCGAGGTCGACCATGCGCCTCCCATGCCATAATCGCGCCGACGGGGGAACGGCCGGCGGCCCTGCGGCGCTACGCAGCACGTGCGCCCCGCCGCTCGAGGCGTTCAGCCATCGACCGACCGCGGGACCCCATGACGACCTTCTTCACCGCCGACACGCATTTCGGCCATGCCGGCCTCCTGCGCTCCCGACCTTTCGGCACCATTGCCGAGCACGATGAGGCTTTGGTCGCACGTTGGAATGCCCGGGTCGATCGAGATGACGAAGTATGGCACCTCGGGGATTTCACCTGCGGGCTCGGGCGGGAGCAATGCGCCGCACTCTTTGCGCGGCTCGCCGGCACGAAGCGGCTCGTCTCAGGCAACCACGACAGCAACCGGGTCCTCGGGCTGCCCTGGGTCGAGCCGCCCATGGACCACGCCCGGATCGTGGTGACGAAAGCCTCGGGCGCGACCGAACGGCTCTACCTGTCGCATTACCCGATGCGGTCCTGGCCGGGTCTGTTCCGCGGCGTGCGCCACCTCTTCGGCCACACCCACGCGACGCTGGCCGGCACGACGCTGTCCTGCGACGTCGGTGTCGACGCCTGGGATTTCACGCCCGTGTCGATCGACGAGGTCGTGGCCCGGCAGGACGCCACCGCGCAGCAGCCCGAAGAACTCGCGCTCTGGTCCGCGCGCGGCGGCGATCAGACTCCGCGCTCGGCCATCCGCAGATAGGTTGCCACGTAATCGGCGAAAGAGCGGTTGGTCTCGAGCCTGAAACGGTCCGGTGCCTGCCGCCAGAGCGCGACGTCGCTCTTGGCCAGTACGGTGCGGGTGCACATGCCGAGCGGAAAGGCCGCGAGGTCGAGGTCGAGCGGGCAACCGGCGTTGAGCACCGTGCAGGCCGCAACGCCGGCGATGGCGAAACCGACCTGCCGATGCGAGATGTCGACCAGCGCATGTGGAACCGCATCGAGCGCGCTCTCGATCCGCTCGAACAGCGCCGCGGTCTCGGCCTCGGGGGCCAGCAGCAGCCACTCGTCCGGCCCGAGCCACAGCGCGGCACGGTCGCGGCGCTGCTCGGCCCGGCAGACCTGCTGGGGCAGGGGGCAACCGAAAGCCTCGCCGCAGGCCGCCGCCGCGTCCGGCGATCCGCGGAACGACAGGCGCGTGGCGGCCGGCACGAGCCCGATCGACACGAGCGCGCCGGCCGCCGACGGGGTCGCGCGGGCAACCTTGATGGGCGGCTCAACCATTGAGGCGGTCCCCCTTGGGATCATAGAAGACCGGCGACGCGACCCGGGCCGGCAGCGAGCCGCCCGGCATCGGCACGTGGACGACCTCGCCCATCATGCCGCGGCCGTTCTCGACCAGCGCCATGGCGATGGGCTTCTTCAGGGTCGGGCTCCAATAGGCCGAGGTGACATGGCCGATCGCATGGGTGCCGGTGGCGGGATCCGGGTTGGCGGTGATCTGGGCGCCTTCCTCCAGCAGGGTCGTGCCCTCGGTCAGCAGACCCACGAGCTGCTTGCGGCCGGAAGCGGCGAGATCGGGGCGGCCGAGCGAGCGCTTGCCGACGAAGTCGGGCTTCGACGCGGCGACCGCCCAGCCCATGGCGAGGTCGTCCGGCGTCGTGGTTCCATCGGTCTCCTGGCCCACGATCACGTAGCCCTTCTCGGCCCGCATCACGTGCATGGCCTCGGTGCCGTAGGGGATTCCCCCGAGCGCTTCGGTGCGTTCCCAGACGGCATCCCACACGGCGCGGCCGTAATCCGACGGCACATTGATCTCGAAGCCGAGTTCGCCCGTGAAGCTGACGCGGAACAGCCGCATCGGCACGCCGCAGATCGTACCGAGCTTGATCGTCATGTGCGGCATGGCGGCAGCCGAGAGGTCGAGACCGTCGCAAAGCGGCGCCACGATGTCGCGGGCCCGCGGACCCTGCACCGCAATGACGGCCCATTGCTCGGTGACGGAGGTCAGCCAGACCTCGAGGTCGGGGAACTCGGTCTGGAGATAGTCCTCCATATGGTTCAGCACGCGGGGTGCGCCGCCCGTGGTGGTGGTGACGTGGAAGCGATCCTGCGCGACGCGCCCCACCACGCCGTCGTCCATCACGAAGCCGGGCTCGTTGAGCATCAGCCCGTAGCGGCAACGCCCGACTCCGAGCTTCGTCCAGCTGTTCGTATAGAGGCGGTTCAGGAACTCGGCCGCGTCGGGGCCGACGACCTCGATCTTGCCGAGCGTCGAGGCGTCGAAGAGCCCGGCGAACCCGCGCGTGACCCGCACCTCGCGGGCGACCGCGGCGTGCAGATCCTCCCCGCCCTCGGGAAAGTACCAGGCGCGCTTCCACTGGCCCACGTCCTCGAAGCGTGCGCCCCGCGCTGCCGCCCAGCCATGGATCGGGGTCTCGCGCACCGGATCGAAGAGTTCGTCGCGCGCCAGACCCGCCAGTGCTCCGAAGGTGACCGGCGTATAGGGCTGGCGAAAGGTCGTGAGCCCGATTTCCGGCAGGGTCTTGCCGAGCGCGCCCGCCGCGATGGCGAGCGAATTCATGTTCGACGTCTTACCCTGGTCGGTCGCCATGCCGGTTGTGGTGTAACGTTTCACGTGCTCGATCGAGCGAAAACCCTCGCGCACCGCGAGCTTGATGTCCTTGGCCGTGACGTCGTTCTGGAAGTCGACGAAGGCTTTGACGCGCGCGGGGTCGCGCCCGTGCGGCAGGGCACCGAGAATACCGCCCGCGTCCTCGGCATGGTCGCCGGCCACGCCCATGGCCTGGGCCGTGCCGGCGCCGCGACTCACGGTGCCCTGTCCGGCCGCGGCCAGACCGGCCGCTAGACCCTCGGCCAAGGCCGGAGCGATCCCCCATGCGCCGGAGCAGGCCCCGGCCGACCCCTGGACCTGGGCCGGATCGCCCGGAAGGTAGCGCTGGGTCTCCGGGTCGAAGCAAAGCTTGCCGCGTGACTGGGAGAAGAGGTGCACGGCGGGCGTGAAACCTCCCGACATCAGCAGAAGGTCGCAGGGCACGGTCTCGTGATCGGTCGAGCCCGAGCCCGATGCGAGGGCCACGACGGCGCCCGAGACTCGCAAGGTGCCCTTGGTACCAACGAGGGTCGCGCCCGTCATGGTCGCGATTCCGGCGCTCCGGGCGGCATCGATCGCCGGCCCGGCCGGCCGCGTCCGTGTGTCGACGATGCGGGCGATCGTGACGCCGGCCCGGTGCAGCTCGAGCGCGGTCCGGTAGGCGGCGTCATGCGCCGTCACGATCACGGCCCGTCGACCCGGCTTGACGCCGTAGCGGTGGAGGAAGGTGCGGGCCGCGTCGGCCAGCATGATGCCGGGCCGGTCGTTGTCCGGGAACACCAGCGGCCGCTCGGCCGCGCCGGTGGCCAGCACGACGTAGCCCGCCCGCACCTGCCACAAGCGTTCCCGCGCTGCCCCGGCCGGGACATGGTCGAGGTGGTCGGTCAAGCGCTGGGCCAGGGCCACGAAGTTGTGATTGTAGTAACCGAAGGCTTGCGTGCGCGGCAGCAGCGTGACGCCGAGGCGGGCCAGTTCGGCCACGACTCTTCCGGCCCAGGCCGTAGCGGGCTGTCCGTCCACCACAACGTCGGGCTCGGACAGGAGCGCGCCGCCCATCTCGCGGTTCTCGTCGCACAGGATGACGCGGCGGCCGGCGCGCCCGGCCACGAGCGCAGCCGCGAGGCCGGCCGGGCCGGCGCCCACCACCAGCACGTCGCAATGGGCGAAGCGGTTGGCGTAATGGTCCGGATCCGGCAGCTTCGGGGCCACGCCGAGGCCGGCCGCGCCGCGGATCACCGGCTCGAACAGCTTCGACCACAGCGTCGCGCCCTTGATGAACCGCGGGCCCATGAAGGTCTTGTAGTAGAAGCCCGCCGCGAACAGCGGTGAGAGCAGCGAGTTCACCGCACCGATGTCGAAGCCGCGGGCCGGCCAGCTGTTCTGGCTGCTGGCGACCAGCCCATCGTAGAGCTCGACCTGGGTGGCGCGCAGGTTCGGCGTTCGACGGGCGTCGCCGCGCACCACCGTCACGAGCGCGTTGGGCTCGTCGGCGCCGGCCGCCAGGAGGCCGCGGGGGCGGTGGTACTTGAACGATCGGCCGAGCAGATGGACATCGTTGGCCAGGAGCGCCGAGGCCAGCGTGTCACCCTCGATCCCCTCGTAATCGTGGCCGTCGAAGGTGAAACGGAGCGGGGCCGCGCGGTCGACTCGCCCCCCGCGCGGGGTCCGGAGATCATCCATCACGGCGTCGCCTCGTCGCCGGCGCCGATGCGGGGCGCCTCACCTTCGGGCACGGGTGGGACGGTCTCGGGGCGAGGCTCGCCGGACCTGTATGTCGCGAGAATCGCGTCGCTCACCGTGTCGCGCAGGGCGTTGAAGAAGCGGCCGCAGCCGGAGAAGTGGCGCCAGCGCTCGGCCATGATGCCTTTCGGATTATCGCGGAAGAACAGGGTTTCGGCCCAGCGCTGATCATCGCTCCCGGCTGGATCGCGGACGATATGGGCGTGGCCGGCGTTGCGGAACTCGAGTTCGGGCCGCGGGCCGCAATGGGGGCAGGGGATCAGCAGCATATCGGAGCACCAAACGAAACACGTGCTTCGGACGGACCGGCACGGGGCGGACTGACGAGGACGAGGGTCGAAGCACCTGTTGGTCGGAACCTTGCGTAGCGTCGCTCCGGGTTCCCAGGGTCATAACTGCTGCGATGAAATCGACCTTCACCTCTGACACCGGCCCATGAAGTGAAGCTGTTATCTCGGCGGGAGCCCTTAGTGGGCCACCGCCGCGGCCGCGGCCTCGTCGATGAGCCGGCCGGTGCGGAACCTGTCGAGCGTGAACGGGGCGTTGATGGGGTGGGGTTCACCGGTCGCGACCTGGTGGGCGAAGACGTTGCCCGAGCCCGGTGTGGCCTTGAAGCCGCCGGTGCCCCAGCCGCAATTGACAAACAGCCCCGGCACCGGCGTCTTGCCGATGATGGGCGAGCGGTCGGGCGTGACATCGACGATGCCGCCCCAGCTTCGCAGCATGCGCAGGCGCCGCACCATCGGGAACAGCTCGCAGATGGCGTCGAGTGTGTGGGTAGCGATGTGGAGCCCGCCCGTCTGGCTGTAGCTGACATAGGCGTCGGTACCGGCCCCGATAACGAGTTCCCCTTTGTCGGATTGCGACATGTAGGCGTGAATCGTGTTCGACATGACCACGCAGGGCATCATGGGTTTCACCGGCTCGGAGACGAGGGCCTGCAACGGATAGCTTTCGAGCGGCAGCCGCACGCCCGCCATGCCCATCACGACGCTGGTGTTGCCGGCCGCCACCACGCCGACGCGCTTCGTCTTGATCTCCCCCCGGGTCGTCTCGAGGCCCGAGACCGCGCCCGAGGCGTCGCGGCCGATGCCTTTCACCTCGCAGTTCTGGATGATGTCGACGCCGAGCGCCGAGGCCGCGCGGGCATAGCCCCAGGCGACCGCATCGTGTCGCGCCACCCCGCCGCGGCGCTGCAGCGTGGCGCCGAGAATCGGATAACGGATGCGTGACGAAGTGTTCAGGATAGGGCAGAAAGCCTTGGCCTCCTCGGGCGACAGCCATTCGTTGTCGATCCCGGCGAGGCGATTGGCGTGGACGTGGCGCTTGAACACCTGCACATCATGGATGTTGTGGGCCAGCATCATGCATCCGCGCGGTGAATACATGACGTTGTAGTTCAGCACCTGCGACATGTCCTGCCACAAGTTCATAGCGTGGTTGTAAAGCGCTTCGCTCTCCTCCCAAAGATAGTTGGAGCGGATAATGGTGGTGTTGCGGCCCGTGTTGCCGCCGCCGAGCCAGCCTTTCTCGACCACGGCGATGTTCCGCATGCCGTGCTCGGCCGCCATGTAGTAAGCGGTCGCGAGCCCGTGTCCGCCGGCCCCGACAATTACGGCATCGTAGGCGGCTTTTGGCTCGGCATGGCGCCATTGTTCCGGCCAGCCCGTATGGCCGACGAAGCTCTGGCGGATGAGGTTCATCAGGGAAAAGCGCAAAGGGAAGGCAACTCCGGGACTGTCGCTTGCGGCCGCACTCTCTTCCGCGCCGCCATCACGGTCTAGCACCGGAGCGACGCGGATTTCAGCGACATGCGACACTGTCGCCCGATGGGTTCGCGACAGGGTGAAGCGGTGTTTGCCCGCAGGGCAGCGATCGCTCGGGTTCGGGGCGCACCCCACCCTGCGGGACGCGCGCGGGTTCTCGCGCCCTGCCTCGACAGATCGGCCCGGACCGCGGCAATGTGGTCTTTTCCACAATCACCGGAGCCAGCACACCCACATGCGAAGCCGCGACGCGGACCTCCTCATCATCCCGGGCCTCGGCGGTTCCGGGCCCGATCATTGGCAGAGCCGCTGGCAGGCCAAGCTGCCGACCGCCGTCAGGGTCGAACAGCGGGACTGGGACAGGCCGGTGGCCGTGGATTGGGCAGCCCGGATCGTCGAGGCGATCTCGCGCTGCGAGCGGCCCGTCGTGGCGATCGCCCACAGCCTCGGCGTCATCGCACTCGCCAGGGCCTCGCTGCTGCTGCACGACGGCGAGGCATTGGCGGGAGCCTTCCTGGTGTCGCCGCCGAGCGAGGCGGCGCTGACCGCGATCCCCGAGATCGATCCGGCGTTCCGGCCGTTTTCGGATGGGCCGCTCGGCTTCAGGAGCCTGCTGGTCGCCAGCCGCAACGATCCCTACGCGACATACGACGACACGGCAGCGCTCGCGGCCGCCTGGGGCTCCACCCTGCTCGACGCGGGGGAGGCCGGCCACATCAACCGCGACTCCGGCCATGGCCCCTGGCCCGAAGGCCTGATGGCCTTCGGAGGTTTTCTCGGCCGGCTATGATGGCGCGACCGCGTGTCCACCGGCGTGCTTGCGGCCTCAACGGCGGTAGCAGGTCCGGTGCGTGACGATCTTGCGCCAGCCGACCGGGGTCGTGGACTGGCTCTGCTCGATCGTGCATCCGACATCCGGATAGCCACCAAGCCTCTCGTACATGGGCACCACCGGTGCCGCGACGGATCGGTACGGCCCGACCTCGCCGTAGGCGCCACCGTAAGGACCAGTGCCGTAGCCCGGATGGTAAGGATGCACGAACGGCGCGCCGTAGCCGGTACGATCGTCGCCGAACCGGCGATACTCGACGCCATCGCCGCGGTAGCCGTAGCGGTCGGCCCGACGCTCATCGTCATAGGCGGGCCGGCGGTAGCCGCGGCCTGTGTCACGCCCGTCGTGGTCGCGCCAGTCCCGATGATGTCGGTCGATGTCCCGCTCGTCGAAAACCACGGGGCCGTCGGATCTTCGGCCGTCATCGTTGTAGCCGCGACCGCCCGGGCGCAGGTCCTGGCTGTGTTCCACGCGGGCACGGCCGCCGTCGATGCGGATGTCGTCCTGCGTGTGCAGGACGAACGGCCGCCGGCCGGCGTCCTCGTCGAATTGCGCCGACGCCGTCTGGGGTAATGCCGCGATGCCGAGAACCGTCGCGCCGATGGCGAGCGCCGAGATGCGATGCAACATTTTATTAACCCTCTTCCCTGCAAGAGTAGTGACCTTCCAAGGATTAAGGTTTGGCAGTTGAACCCGGCGTGAGGATCGCGTTCACGCTGGCTTCAGGTCGAGGCTGGTCATGCCCCGGCGCTGCCGACCGTCATGCCGCCGCAGACGTAGAGCACCTGGCCCGTGACGAAGCCGCTGCGGCGATCGAGCAGGAACGACACGGCTTGGGCCACGTCCTCCGGCTCGCCCATGCGGCGCACCGGGATCGCCTCGACGATGGCGCGGGTGCGCGGGCTATCGGGCGGGTTGGCCGTGTCGAAAAGCGCGGTGCGGATCGGGCCGGGGCCGATCGCGTTGGCCGTGATACCGTGTGGTCCGAGTTCGAGCGCCCAGACCTTGGCCATGCCCTGCAGCCCGGCCTTGGTGGCCGCGTAGGCGGTGCGGTGCTGCTTGCCGAGCGCGGCCCGTGACGACAGGTTCACGATGCGGCCGAACCCCGCTCGCTTCATCCCCGGCAACAGCGCCTGCACGCATTGCAGGGCCGAACGCAGGTTCAGCGACACGGCGGCGCCGAGGTCGTCCAGGGTTTGGGCCTCGATCGGCCCGGGGCGCACCACACCGACATTGTTGACGAGGCGGGTGATAGGTCCGCTGTCGAGCGCCCGCGCCAGGGCGTCGACGGTCGCGGCCGGGTCGGACAGGTCGGCCCGGATACCGTCGCCGTCCCGATCGATCACGATGGGCTCATATCCGTCGGCCCGGCAGCGCTCGGCGACCGCCAAGCCGATACCGGCCGCACCGCCGGTTACGAGGACACGCTCGCGCATCGGCTCCGTCCCGTGGCCGCTCGCGTCGGCGGCACTAAAAGCGACAACGCCGGAATGGCGGAACCGATCCCCCGTTCAGCGCCCGTGGACGTCCTCGATATCCGCAGGGCAAATGCCGCCTCGGTGCCAGACCGCTGGACGGACCGCAAGGCCCGTGCCTAAGCAGGTTCTTGCGAACCTGCTTATACCTGGAATGTTCAGCAGCGTTGATTTCGTGGCGTAAGCCACGCAGGGCTGCTTAGGCTCGCCTGGACGTCCGCCGCGGCGTCGCGATCTGAACCGGGGTCTTCGATGGTGCGCTTTACCGAACAGGATGTCCGGCGTGAATGCGGGCCCGGCGCCTTCGAGGCGGGGCGCCGCTATTACAGCCAGGCTCGGGTCGTGAGTTTCACGCGGTCCGACGACATGATCCGGTCGAGCGTCAAGGGAAGTGAGAAGCAGCCCTACAAGCAGACCATCGTCCTCAGCCAGGACGGTGCGATGACGGACATTTTCGGCAGCTGCAGTTGCCCGGTGGGGCAGAACTGCAAGCACGTCGTGGCGTCGCTCCTCCACGGACTCATGGTGGCCTCGGCCGGCGGGCCCGCGGCGGTGCTGGACGCCGAGGCGCAGCTCGCTCGCCTGATGGGCGCGAGCCTCGCCCCGCCGGTCCGGCACCAGCCGCAATCGCCGCAGCGCTCCATGCCACCCCGGCCGGCCGAATCCGAACTGCCGGCCGGCATCCTGGCTTGGCTCGATGACCTCGGCCGCGCCGCCACCTCGTCCGGCGAGGACTACCCCGAAGGCATACAGCAACGCCTGATCTACGTGGTGCGCCCCATCGCACAAGGGCACAAACTGCCGATGCTCGGCATCCAGCCGATCTCGGCGAAGCTCAAGAAGAACGGCGGTTGGGCGGCGGGCAGCCGCCCCTACCAGGTCACCAATCCGCATCAGCCGGCGCCGAAACACCTCCGCCCGTCGGATTGTCGCATCCTTCGCGAACTCACTGTCCTGCCGGTCGAATATTCCACGAAGACATACCAACTCGGCGACGATTCCGGCCCCGACCTGCTGGCCCGAATCCTGGAGACCGGTCGCGCGCGCTGGCTCGACCTCGAAGGGCCGGTGCTGCGGATGGGTTCCTCCCGCCCGGGCCGGATCTCGTGGCAGCCCATCGAGGATAGCCTGCTGGTGCCGCGGCTCGAGATCGAAGGCGGCGGCGAGGCACTGGCGGCGACGCCGCCCGTCTACGTCGACCCCGTGGCGGGCCTCGTCGGCCCGATCGAGACCGGACGGCCGCCGCGCATCGTGGCGGCGCTGTTCCGCGCCCCGGCCGTGGCCGCCGCGGTGATCCCGGCCCTCAACACGAGGCTGTCGCAGCGCGAACCCGACCTCGCGGCCCTGGCGCCGCCGGTGCCCGAACGGGAGCGTCGGTCCGGGATCGTACCAGTGCCCGTGCTGCGCCTGTTCACGGCCCCGTTTCCCGTCGAAAGGCCGTTGACCTACGACCGATACGCCTACGGCTACGAACAGTTCAGGGAGCCAATCGCCATCGCGCGCCTCGCGTTCCGCTACGGCACGATCGCGACGGCGCTCGGCGAACAGAAACCCACGGTCACGCGCTTTCAGGACGGCCGCCTCATCGAACTGGAGCGCCGCCCCGCGTCGGAAGCGGCTGCCGTAAGATTGCTGCTCGACAACGGCTTCGAACCGGCGTCCGAAATCCGCCGCGATACGCCGGCCGCCAACGTCCGCGACTTCCTGCCCGAAGGCGACGACCTCGCGTGGCTCGAGGTGATGTATCGCGTGGTCCCGAAGTTGAAAGCCGAGGGCTGGGACGTCGACGTGGCGCCGGACTTCCCGATCCGCCTGCTGCGCGCCGACGGAGACTTCAGCGCGGAGGTCAGCGAAGGCTCGGGGATCGATTGGCTCGAACTCCACCTCGGCGTCACGGTGGACGGCGAGCGGGTCGACCTCGTCGAGCCGATCGTGGCCATGATCTCGTCCCCGGGCTTCACCATGGAAGCGCTGGAGCGCCTGGCCGAGGACGACGGCGACCCCGTCTTCGTGCCGCTGCCGAACGGCCGCGTGCTGGCCGTGCCGCTCGGCCGGCTGCGGCCCATCGTTTCGGCGATCCGCGACCTCGCCTTCGGCTCCCAGAGCGGCAACGGCCGGCTGCGCCTGTCCCGTCACGACGCGGCCCGCCTGGCCGAGTTCGAGGCCGCGACCGCGGGTGCGGCACTCGCGTGGCACGGCGGCGAAGCCATCCGCGACCTCGGCCGCAAGCTCACGGCTCAAGGCGGGATTCCACCCGTGGCGCCGCCGTCGAACTTCCGGGCCGTGCTCAGGCCCTACCAGGCCGAAGGTGTGTCCTGGCTGTCGCTGCTGCGCGACGTGGGGCTCGGCGGCATCCTGGCCGACGACATGGGGCTCGGCAAGACCGTGCAGGCGCTGGCTTTCCTGGCGATCGAGAAGGCGGCGGGGCGGCTCGACCGGCCAGCGCTCGTGGTGGCGCCGACCAGCCTCATGGGCAACTGGCGCCGCGAGGCCGAGCGCTTCGCACCGGACCTGCGGGTGCTGACGCTGCACGGCCTGGCCCGCAAGGCGCTGTTCGACCGGATCCCCGACCATGACCTCGTGCTGACCACCTACCCGCTCGTAGCCCGCGACCGCGCCACGCTGGCGGCCCGGAACTGGCACGTCCTGCTGCTCGACGAGGCCCAGACCATCAAGAACCCGGACGCCACCACCACTAGGTTGATCCTGTCTCTCGACGCGCGCCACCGTTTCTGCCTCACGGGCACGCCGCTCGAGAACAACTTGGGCGAACTCTGGTCGTTGTTCTCTTTTGCTTGCCCCGGCCTGCTCGGCGACCGCAAGCACTTCACGACCGCATGGCGCTCGCCCATCGAGAAGGCGGGCGACGCCGAGCGCGGCCGCATGCTGGCGCGCCGCATCCGGCCGTTCATGATCCGGCGCACCAAGGAGGAGGTGGCGCGCGACCTGCCGCCCAAGACCGAGATGGTCGAGCGGATCGAGTTGGCGACCGGTCAGCGCGACGTCTACGAGTCGATCCGCCTGTCGATGCATGAGCGCATCCGCACGGCCGTGGCCGAGAAGGGTTGGGCCCGCAGCCGCATCATCGTGCTCGACGCACTGCTGAAGCTGCGGCAGGCCTGCTGCGATCCGCGTCTGCTGAAGCTGAAATCGAAGAGCGCCGCGGCCGGCTCGGCCAAGCTCGAACGCCTGGAGGAGATGCTGGAGGAACTGCTGGCGGAGGGCCGGCGCGTGATCGTGTTCTCGCAATTCACGTCGATGCTCGACCTGATCCGGCCCCGGCTCGACGCGGCCGGCGTGTCCTATGCGCTGCTGACCGGATCGACCCGCGACCGGCCGGCCGCCATCGCGGCCTTCGACCGCGGGGCCGCCAAGGTGTTCCTGGTCAGCCTCAAGGCCGGCGGCGTCGGACTGAATCTCGTCTCGGCCGACACGGTGGTGCTCTACGACCCCTGGTGGAACCCTGCCGTCGAGGAACAGGCGATCGACCGCGCCCACCGCATCGGGCAGACGAAGCCCGTCTTCGTCCACAAGCTCGTCGCGGCCGACACCATCGAGGAGAAGATGGAGATGCTGAAGGAGAAGAAGGCGGCGCTCGCGGCCTCGCTCTTCGATCACGACGGCGAGCCGACGCTGGCCATGACGGAAGCCGATATCGACATGCTGCTGGCCTCGTAGAGCGGGCCTCCGGCCCGCTCTCAACCGCTTGGGCCGTGATCCCGCAGTCGCGTCGCCCGTCGCGGCCGAGCGACGCGAGAAGGTATCCATCAGCAGCCGCGGGCTGCACTGGGAAACGCTGGACGAGGATATCTCCATTGACGGTCTGTCGGCCGGGCGAGGCGATCAGACTCGTTCTCGAACGGCGGTAGCAGCCGCTTAGCTGGCGCGAAGAGGCTACCCTGAGCGGCCCCAAGGGGACCATCACCCCACCTCGTCGTCCCCTGGCTGGGGCGGCGCCAGGGGCGTGAAGGTGCAGCGGTCGGGCTTGAGGTCGAGGAGCGGCGTGCCGTCGAGGCAGTCGAGCCCGCGCACCAGGACGGTCGCGCCCTCGATGCCGACCAACGCGGCCAGCGAGGTGCCGATCGGGTTCGGCCGCACCGGCGAGCGCAGCGAAAACGTGCCCCGCGTGGTGCCGTCGCTCTTCGGGCTCTGGCGCACGAGGTCGCGGCGCGACCGGTCGAGCCAGTAGAGCACTTCGACCGACTCGTATTGCGCGAGGCCGTCGAGACCTTCGGCCCAGGGGTTGAAGAGTTCGATGCGGCACAGAGGGCCATCGCGGCGGCCCTGGCGCGGGCAGGCGAGGCGGTCCGTCCAGGGCGTGCAGATGCGTCCGATGAACACCAGCCCGGCGTCGGTCGCGGCCGGCATGTCGACCGCGACTTCGCCCGGCCTGATCTCGTTCAACCTTACCGTCGTGCCGCCTCCCGAGGCTGGTCCCCGTCAGCCTACAGCGCCGCGTCGGGGTGTCTGCCGCCGTACTCGCATCGCGCCGGTAGACGCAACCCGCCGGGCGCTATATCGCATCGGCTATCACGCTCGGGAAAGGGCAACTACAAATGTTCACGAGACGGTTCGGCTTCGTCGCGGCTCTGGGCGCGATTCTGGCACTGGCGCAGGTCCCGGGCCCGCGCCCGGCGCTGGCGCAATCCGGCGGCCCCACCGTGTTCGCGGCCGCGAGCCTGAAGACCGCGCTCGACTCTGTCGTGGCCGATTGGGTCAGGGCCGGCCATCCGGCGCCCAGGATCTCCTATGCGGGCTCGAATGCCCTGGCCAAGCAATTGGAGCAGGGTGCGCCGGCCGACATCTTCTTCTCGGCCGACCTCGACTGGATGGATTACGCGCAAAAGAAGGACCTCATCAAGAGGGAGACCCGCATCCACCTTCTCGGCAACCGCATCGTCCTGATCGCCTCGACCCAGGGCACGGTGTCGGTTGACATCCGCCAAGGCTTCGACCTCGCCAAGGCGCTCGACGGCGGCAGGCTCGCCATGGGCAACGTCGACGCGGTACCGGCCGGCAAGTACGGCAAGGCGGCGCTGGTGAAGCTGGGCGCCTGGGACGACGTCAAGGACAAGGTCGCCCAGGCCGACACCGTGCGGGCGGCGCTCCTCCTCGTGGAGCGCGGCGAGGCACCGCTCGGGATCGTCTACGCGACCGACGCCGTTTCGGACCCCGGCGTCAAGGTCCTCGGCACCTTCCCCGATGACAGCCATCCCGCCATCATCTACCCGGTCGCCCTCACGCGCGACGGCACCAACCCGGAGGCTTCGGGGTTTCTCGCGTTTCTGCGCGGATCCGACGCCAGAGCGGCCTTCGAGCAGCAGGGCTTCACCGTGCTCAACCGCCCGGCAGGGACGCCCTGACATGACCGATTGGCTCGGCCCGGAAGCCTGGACGGCGCTGCGGCTTAGCCTGCTGGTCGCCCTGACGGCGACGGCCGGGAGTCTCCTCCCAGGGCTGGCCGTGGCCTATCTGCTGGCCCGACGCCGGTTCTGGGGGCACGCGCTGCTCGATGTCCTCGTGCACCTGCCGCTGATCCTGCCGCCGGTCGTGACCGGCTATGCGCTGCTGATCCTGTTCGGCCGGCGCGGCGTTGTCGGCGCCTTCCTGGCCGAGCATCTCGGCATCGTGCTGGCGTTCCGCTGGACCGGGGCCGCGCTGGCCTGCGCCGTGATGGGTTTCCCGCTTCTGGTGCGGGCCATCCGGCTGTCGATCGAGGCCGTGGATCCGAAGCTCGAGGTGGCGGCCGGCACGCTCGGGGCCGGACCCGCCCTCGTCTTCGCGGTCGTCACCTTGCCGCTGATCGGGCCCGGCATCATCGCCGGGGCGATCCTGTCTTTCGCCAAGAGCATGGGCGAGTTCGGCGCCACCATCACGTTCGTGTCCAACATCCCGGGCGAGACCGAGACCCTGCCCACTGCCATCTATACGCTGCTCCAGGTGCCGGGCGGGGAAGAGGGCGCGCTGAAGCTGGCGCTCGTCTCGGTCGTGGTGTCGGCTGCCGCCCTGGTCGGGTCCGAATGGACGGCGCGCGCCCTCGCCGGCCGGCTCAGGGCCTGAGAGAGCGTGAGCGGTATCCTGTCGGTTGCGGTCGGACACCGGCAGGGCGCCTTCGCGCTGTCGGCGCGCTTCGAGACGCCGGGCGGCGTCACGGCGCTGTTCGGTCGCTCGGGCTCGGGAAAGACCACGCTGGTCAATGCTATCGGCGGGCTGTTGCGGCCCGATCGGGGCCGTGTCGCGCTCGGCGACACCGTCCTGCTCGACACCGAGCGCGGCCTCTTCGTGCCCCGGCACCGGCGCCGTATCGGCATCGTGTTCCAGGAGGGACGACTGTTTCCGCATCTCAGCGTGCGGCAGAACCTGCTGTTCGGCCGCTGGTTCGCGCCGCGCGACGAGGAGGGCGTCGACGTGGGTATGGTCGTCGACCTGTTGGGCATCGGCCCGCTGCTCGGGCGCCGCCCGGCCGGCCTGTCGGGTGGCGAGAAGCAGCGCGTCGCGATCGGCCGGGCGCTGCTGTCGAAACCCCGTCTTCTCCTGATGGACGAGCCGCTGGCGGCCCTCGACGATCAGCGCAAGGCCGAGATCCTGCCCTATATCGAGCGGCTGCGCGACGAGGCCGGGGTGCCGATCGTCTATGTGTCGCATTCCGTCGCCGAAGTCGCACGGCTCGCCGACACGCTGGTGGTGCTGGAGGAGGGCCGCGTCACGGCGGCCGGGCCGGCGGCCGACATGCTGGCCCGGCTCAACGTCGCGCCGCTGGCGGAGGCGCGCGACGCCGGTGCCGTGCTCGACGCCCGCGTGGCCGCGCAGGACGAGCACTTCGGCCTCACCACGCTGACCACGGCGGCCGGCACCTTGCGGGTGCCCCGCATCGCCCTTCCGGTCGGCGCGGTGCTGCGCGTCCAGGTGCCGGCCCGGGACGTTATGCTGAGCCTCGGCGCGCCGTCACGGTCGAGTGCGCTGAACGTGTTGCCGGCCGTGGTGGTCGAGATCCTGCCGGCCGGCGATGCCGCGGGTCCCGCGGCAGCCTTGCGGCTCGACTGCAACGGCGTGGCTTTGCTGGCCCGCGTCACGCGTCTGTCGGTGGTCGAGATGGGGCTCGCGCCGGGCGTGCCGGTCTTCGCCGCCATCAAGAGCGTGGCCCTCGACACCTCGCCCGGTGCCGACGGCCGGCTCGCGCGATATGACGGCACGATCTAGGCGCGGGGAGACCGGCCATGGCACGCATGAGCATCCGAATCGATCTCGACCAGGACGGCCGGCTCGGGCCCGGCAAGGTCGACCTGCTCGAGCACATCGCCGCATGCGGATCCATCTCGGCCGCAGGACGCGCCATGAGCATGTCGTACCGCCGCGCCTGGCAGCTCGTCGCCGACCTCAATGCGAACTTCACCGAACCGCTGGTGATCGCCCAGATGGGCGGACGCCAGGGCGGCGGCGCCCGGCTCACGACCTTCGGGGCGCAGCTCGTGTCCAATTATCGCGCCATCGAGCGCGAAGCACAGGCCGCCGTGGCGCCCCGATTGAAGGCGCTGGAGGAAGCTGCGGTGAAGGCGGAAGACTGAAAGCGGGACAGGGAGCCCGAACGAAGCAGGTGATTCGGACCTTGGGACGCTATCGGGGCAGCATCGAACGGCGTCGATGTCCTTGTTCATCGTGAACCCATGGCAGGCTCCAAGTTGCTTCGCGTCCGGCTCGCAAGGACGATCTCTTGGTGCCTAGCGTCCTGACAAACGCTAGCCTGGCGGATGACCGGCGGGCGCCGCGCGGGTCCTGTGGACAGAGGGACCACCACCCACGGTGCGTGGGGCCCGGTCGAGAGGGTCCGCGGTCAGCACCACGGCCGGGCGCCTCTTACGAAGCGTCGGATGCGGCACCGTTCTCACCCCGGTCCGACCAATTGAGCGGCCCCGATCTGGCGAAGATCCAGGGATATTGGCGGGTCATCTGCTCGGTCCGGCACGAGCGGAACCCGTAGGCGCCGCCGGCCGCCACGAATATGAGCGACACGATGAAATATTGCGGCGACAAAAGCTCCTCGCCCGCCAGTGCGTAGTGCAGGAATCGCACCACGGCGGCCATCACCACGAGGGCCAGCGGCATGACCGCGACCGAGCGCCAGGTCCCGGCGAAGGCGCGGCCGGTGGCGATGCCGCCGAGGCCGCCGAGCACGATCGTGAAGAAGATGAAAGCCGCCAAGGCCCCCGGCGCATCCGAGTAGAGCAGATTGTCCATCAATGGCCCCCCTCGAGATAGGCGGCCCGCACTTCCGGCCGGCTGAGGAGATCCTTGCCGGTGCCCGACAGGGTGATGACGCCGTTCACCATGACGTAGCCCCGGTCGGCCAGCTTCAGCGCGTGAAAGGCGTTCTGCTCGACCAGGAACACCGTCAACCCCTCGGTGCGGTTGAGGTCGCGGATCACGTCGAAGATCTGCTTGACGATCAAGGGGGCGAGGCCGAGCGAGGGCTCGTCGAGCAGGAGCAGACGTGGTCGGCTCATGAGCGCGCGGGCGATCGCCAGCATCTGCTGCTCGCCGCCCGACAGCGTACCGCCGCGCTGCGCCGCACGCTCCTTGAGACGCGGGAAGATCGCGAAGGCGCGCTCCAGGTCCTGGTCGAAATGCGCGAACTTGTTGATGGCCGCGCCCATTTGCAGGTTCTCGTAGACCGTCATGCGCGGGAAGATGCGGCGGCCCTCCGGCGACTGCGCGATCTCAAGCCGGGCAATCTCATGAGTGGCCATGCGGGTGATGTCGCGGCCTTCGTAGGAGACCGAGCCCTCGCGTGCCCGCGGATTGCCGAAGATCGTCATCATCAGGGTCGACTTGCCGGCCCCGTTGGCGCCGATCAGCGTGACGATCTCGCCCTGGTTCACGTCGAGGTCGACCCCTTTCAGCGCGATGATCTTGCCGTAATAGGTCTTCAGGCCGCGGATCGACAGCATCGGCGTACCGGCGGCGGACCGGCGCGACAGCGTGGGCTCGGTCACGACATTCACGCGCCGATCTCCGCTTCCACGTCCTCGACCTCTTCGTCCGCGACGCCGAGATAGGCCGCGATCACCTTGGTGTCGTTGCGCACGTCGTCGGGTGTCCCGTCGGCAATCTTGGTCCCGTAGTCGAGCACCACGACATGGTCGGAGATGCTCATCACCACCGACATGTCGTGTTCGATGAGCAGGACGGAAGTGCCGTGACGGTCGCGGATCAGCCGCAGCAGCGCGTTCAGTTCCAGCGACTCGCGTGGGTTGAGCCCGGCCGCGGGTTCGTCGAGGCAGAGCAGGACCGGGTCCGTGCACATGGCCCGGACGATCTCGAGCCGTCGCTGGTCGCCATAAGGCAGGTCGCCCGCGGGATCGTCGGCGCGGTCGACGAGCCCGATGGTTTCCAACCAGGACTTGGCCTTCTCGACCGCTGCCTGCTCGCTCGCCTTGTAGCGGCCGGTCCCGAGCACGCCGAGGAACGTCATCCCCGAAGCGATCATCAGCGGGTTGTGCTGCGCCACGAGCAGGTTCTCGAGCACCGTCATCCCGGTGAACAGCCGAATGTTCTGGAACGTCCGCGCCACCTTGGCGGTCCGGGCGATCTCCTGGTCGGGCATCCGTTCCAGGAGATAGAGGTCCCCCGCTTCGCCGCGCATGTGCTTCTTGCCCGAGCGCGTCAAGGCCAGCACGTCGGCCGGCGCCGCCACACCCTGGCGGGCCAGCGCCATGCGCCCTTCGGTGGGCTTGTAGAAACCGGTGATGCAGTTGAACACGGTGGTCTTGCCGGCCCCGTTGGGGCCGATCAGCGCCGTGATGTCGCCGCGGCCGACCGAGAAGGACAGATCGTTGACGGCGACGAGCCCGCCGAACCGCATGAAGACACGTTCGACGACGAGCAGCGGATCGCTCTGCCACCGCATCAGCCGTGCCCTTCCTTGACCATGTCGCCCGATATGGCCTTGCGCTCCTTCAGGAAAATGGAGGGCTGGCGCGTCGCGATGATGCCGCGCGGCCGCCAGATCATCATCATCACCATGCCGCCGCCGAATATCAGCATGCGGTATTGCACCGGATCGAAGCCCTCGCCGAAGATCCGCTTCAGGAAGTCGAGTTCGCGCAGCAGTTCCGTGCCGCCGATCAGCACGGTAGCGGCGATCGCCACCCCGATCTGCGAGCCCATGCCGCCCAGCACCACGATGGCCAGGATAGTGGCGGATTCGATGAAGGTGAAGGATTCGGGACTGACGAAACCCTGACGCACCGCGAAGAACGAGCCCGCGAAGCCGCCGAACATGGCGCCGAGCGAGAAGGCCGTGAGCTTGGTGTTGACCGTGTTGATGCCGAGCGAGCGGCAGGCGATCTCGTCCTCGCGCAGTGCCTCCCAAGCCCGGCCGACCGGCAGACGGCGCAGGCGAAGCGTCACGAAATTGGTGAGAAGGGCCAGGAACAGAATGACATAGAACAGGAAGATGGTGCGTTGGATTGGATTGTATTCGATCCCGAGCAGATGCGCGAAGCCGGTGTCGCTGTCATTGAACTTGACGCCGAAGAAGGTGGCGCGGGGGATCGACGAGATGCCGGCGTAGCCGTTGGTCAGGTCGGTCCAGTTGATGAGGACGATGCGGATGATCTCGCCGAACGCCAGCGTCACGATGGCGAGGTAGTCGCCCCTGAGGCGCAGAACCGGAAAGCCGAGGATCATGCCCCAGAAGGCCGCCAGGATGCCGGCCAGAGGCAGGCAGATCCAGAAGCTGAGGCCGAACGTGGTCGACAGCAGCGCGTAGGAATAGGCTCCGACCGCGTAGAACGCCACGTAGCCGAGATCCAGCAGTCCCGCCAGGCCCACCACGATGTTGAGGCCCCAACCCAGCATCACGTAGATCAGGATCTGGATCCCGTAGTTGTTGATCCATTTCAAGGATCCGTCCGCTCCCTTGGCCCAGAGCATCACGATGGGGAAAGCCAGCAGAGCCGCGAGGGCGAACCAGGCGAGGTTGGTCTTGGCGTAGCCCTCGGCACGGCTCGGGACGCGCAACTGCTGGGGCCGCCTCGCCGCGCGGGGCCGAGCCTTGAACAGCAGGCCGAGGAACCGGATGGCGAAAACGAAGGCGGCCGCCCAGATCGCCCAGGACCAGCGGGGGAGCACCACCAGCGTGTTGGAGATGTCCGGATGGGTGTCGAAGGCGAGCAGCGGGAACCCGAGGCCGAGCGTCACCACGGCCGAAAAGGCAGCGCTCTTCAGGGCCGCCGCCACGTCGAAGGCCGGTGCGGCCGGCGCGGGTGCGGCGTCGGCCGCCACGACGGGTTTCGCGGTCTCCATCAGCATGGGATCAGACCTTCTCGATCTCGGGGCGGCCGAGCAGACCCGTCGGCATGAAGATCAAGGTGATGGCCAGGATCGAGAAGGCCGCCACGTCCTTGTAGTCGGTCGATACATAGGTCGACCAGAGCACCTCGATCAGACCGATCAGCAAGCCGCCCAGGACGGCACCGGGCAGCGAGCCGATGCCGCCCAGCACCGCCGCCGTGAAGGCCTTGACGCCCGGCACGAAACCGTCCGCGAAGGACACGACCCCGTAGTAACTGAGGTAGAGCACGCCGGCGACGGCCGCCAAGGCGGCACCGATCACGAAGGTCAACGATATGGTGCGGTCGACGTCGATGCCGAGAAGCGACGCCATGCGCCTGTCCTGCTCGCAAGCCCGCTGGGCGCGACCGAGCGAGGTCTTCTGCACCAGGTACCAGAACCCCACCATCAGCACCGCGGTCGAGACCATGATGAGAACCTGCTTGTAGGACAGGGTCACGTCGTAGCTGCCGCCCGACGTGACCCGGATGACCTTGTCGAACATGGGCGGGATGGTCTTGTTGCGCGGGCCCTGGATCACCTGCACCATGTTGGACAGGAAGATCGACATGCCGATGGCCGAGATCAGCGGTGCCAAGCGGAAGGAGCCGCGCAGAGGCCGGTAGGCGACCCGCTCGATGGCCCAGTTCCACAGCGCCGTGATGGCCATAGCGGCGACCAGCACGATCGCGAAGGCCAGGGCCACCGAGGTGATGCCGAGCAACTGCGTCAGGACGAGGAACAGGATCAGCGCCACGAAGGCGGACAGCATGAACACGTCGCCGTGGGCGAAATTCACCATGCCGATGATGCCGAACACCATCGTGTAGCCGATGGCGATGAGCCCGTAGATGGATCCCAGCGTCACGCCGTTGATCATCGACTGAAGAAAAACATCCATCTGGGGCGGCAAACCTTTCGACGCATCGCGCCTGCGTGACCGTTCCTGCACCGATCGGACGCAGGCTAGCAAGCCGCGTGCCGACGAGGATCGCACGTCCGACACAGTTTCGACCCGAAAAACTCGGTTCCGTTAACGGCTTTGCCCAAGGTTTCGATGTGCCGTCGCCACGCCCCCGAGCCTGAGTGGCAGAGGCTAATGGCTAACCTTTAGGCATGTCAATCATCGCCGATTTGCGGTGCCGGATCCCGAGCACCGGTCTCGGCTGGCGGGACGCGCCGCCCGTGCCGCGCGGCGGGTGGCGGGCGCCGTCACGGGCCGGTCGTGATGCGCTCCGCGCCGTGAAATACGGTCATGCCGTCTCGCCGCGCGATGCACGCCAGCGTCACGTCGAGGTCCCGTGCCCGCGCGATCGCCAATGCGGTCGGCGCCGAGATCGCCACCAGAGTGCGGGCCCCGAAGGTCGCGGTCTTCTCGACCATCTCGAAGGAGGCCCGGCTCGTCACGATGACGAACCCGTCACCGGGGTGCATCCCCGTCCGCAGGCAGGCGCCGATGAGCTTGTCGAGTGCGTTATGTCGGCCGACGTCCTCCCGCACCATGCGGATCTCGCCATCGAACCCAGCCCACGCGGCGCCGTGAACCGCCCTCGTGGCTGCATTGAGCAGCTGCAAGTCGTCGAGCGACGCGAGAGCTCGTGCAATGGCGCCGAGCGCGACGCGCGGCGCCGAACCGCTGGGGGAAGATGCCCGGGGCAGGGCCGAGAGGTCGTCGATGCCGCAGAGGCCGCAACTCGTCCGGCCCGTCATGGCGCGTTTGCGGGCCAGATGGGCCTGGAGCCGCGCCCCGACGATGTCGATCCTGAGCCGCACGGCACCATCTTCCGGCTCGACCGAGACGCCGCGGATCTCGGACGGCGCCCCGATCACGCCCTCGGTGAGGCTGAACCCGTAGGCGAAGTCCTCGAGGTCCGCCGGAGTCGCCATCATGATGCCGAACGGGATGTCGGCGAACAGCATCTGCACCGGCATTTCGGTTGCGACGGCGCGCTCCATGGCGGTCCCGACGCCGTCGCCGAAGCGGAACGCCGTTCCACCGACGAGAAGGGTCGGTCGCAGTGGACCGGCGGGCTCTGCCGGCATGAGGGGGGCGCCGGATGTCGAGGCGGGGTCGGGCCGCATGGCCTGGTTCTCCGATCGGTCGAGTCCTACCTAGCGGCACCGGCTTCGGTCGGAAAGCCTCGCGGCTTCAGCCAGAGCAGGATGGCGCCGAGGACCGCGAACGGCGCCAGCCCCCAGGCGGTCCCCATCACCGACAAAGCCGTCGTGAGGCCGAACAGGAGCGAGAACGACATTTCGATCAAGGCCATCAGCTTGGATTCGCGGTGTCGGGCCGCGAAAGCCGAGCGCCGCGCCGGAGCCCCGTGCCAGAGCTGCAGCACGACAGCCGTGCAGAGCCCGACCCCGCCGAGGCCGACCGCCAGGGCGGCCGCGGCCAGCGACACCGTCGCGAGATAGAACAACGGGAGCGCCACGATGCCGAGTGTCAGGCATCCCACGGCCTCGATCTTGCCGCGCCGGACCACCCCGGCCGTGATCGGCGCGGTGTGCAGCAGATCGGGCGCGTCCTCTCCCGATAGGCTGAGCCAGGTCAGGGAAGACGCGACCTGAAACGTCACCACCACGACCGTGGGCGCGATGGCCAGTGCCGGATTGCCGCTGCCCGACCACAGGATCGCGATCATCGGGGTCATGTAGAGGATCTGCAGCAGGATCTGCGACGCGACCCAGGGGTCCCGGCCGATCAGCCGCCATTCCTTGCTGCGCAGGCTGGCGCCCGCGCTCCGGCCGAAGGACCAGCCGGCGTGCCGGGCCATACGGCGCGGGCGCCACCGCGGAGTGTCCCGCGAGCCCGTGCGGGGTGCCGAGCCCAAACCGGCGGCCCCGGCACCGACCGCCGCCTTGACGCTCGCCGCGAAAGCCGGTCCGAGCAGCAGGGCCGCGGCCGTGAAGGTCGCGAGCCCGACGGCGAACCACATCAGCAACGACATCGGCTCGGCCAAGGCGGCCCGTACCGGGAGGAGCGCCGCCTCGTGCATCCAGCCGTGGCGCGGAACGATGCCGGACGCCATGACGCCGGGAAAGGCGCGGCGAACCTGCAGACCGATCATGAACACGGCCCCGATCAGCGTGGCGAGCAGTTGCGCCGCCAAGCGCGTGCGACGAGGCCCGATCGACCTGAAGAGCGCGAGCCCTATCGTCAACCCGACCGCCGCGGACAGGAGGGCGCCGCCCACCAGCGTGGGGTAGAGCGCCAGCAGACGCGGATGGCCGGCCGCTACGCCGGCGTCTGCGAGTGGAAGCACGAAAATCGCGGCCGACGTGAAGGCGCCGGTCGCGACCGACAGTGCCCGCGAGATCAGGATCCGGCTGGCCGGCACCGGCGACGACAGCAGAAGGTCGAGGTCGCCTCGCGCGTAGAGCAGCTTGGTCGTGCCGTTGAGTGTCTGGGCCGTCATCAGCAGCAGCGCGAAGCCGGCCATCGGCAGCGCCACGCCGTAAGCCTCGTCCAGTCCGCCCCGGGTGTCTGCGAGCGCGCCGAAGTCGGCCGCGATCGGGTAGACGAGAACGTGCATCAGCCCGACCAGCAGCAGGAGGAGGCCTGTGAGAGCGCGATTGCCGAGCGACCCGAAGGTCGAGCGGAAGTCGCGCCAGGCAAGGCGCAGGTCGTGGCACAAGAACCAGGCCGTGGATCCGGCCTGCAGGGCAGGGGCTCTCACGTCATGCCGCCTCGGCGCCGTCTCGGGTGAGGTGGAGAAACACCTGCTCGAGCGAGCCGTCCGCGAGTTCGGCCCCGGCGCCCGCCCGAACCCGCAACTCCGCCATCGAGCCCTCGGCCACGAGGCGGCCCTGCCGGATGATGCCGATGCGGCTCGCCAGACGCTCGGCCACCTCGAGAATGTGGGTCGTCAGGATCACCGTGGCGCCCGCCGCGACGCGGTCGCCCAGAATGGTCTTGACGGTGCGGGCAGCGCCGGCGTCGAGGCCGGTCAGCGGCTCGTCGAGGATCAGCAGGCGCGGTTCATGGATCAGGGCTCCGGCCAGCGCGACCTTCTGCTTCATCCCGCGGGAGAAGGCTTCGCACCGGTCGAAGCGATGCGGCCAGAGGTCGAGTTGCTCCAGCAACCTCTCCCCGCTCTGCCGTGCCCGCTCCGGCTCGACGGACCAGAGCCCCGCCACGAAGCTCAAATATTCGAGCGGCGTCAGCTTTTCGTAGAGAAGCGGATCGTCGGGCAGCCAAGCGACGATCCGCTTGGCCGCGGTCGGATCCGAGAGCGCGTCGACGCCATGGATCCGGATCGAACCGGCATCCGGCCGCATCAGTCCCGCCACCATGCGGAGCGTCGTGGTCTTGCCCGCGCCGTTGGGGCCCAGCAATGCGTAGAAGGCGCCGGCCGCGACCGTCAGGTCGAGGTCGTCCACCGCGGCCCGGCCGCGACCGAAGCTCTTGCGCAATCCGCGGATGGCGAGGGCCGGCGGGATCTGATTCACGAGGTCTGCTCCGCCGGACAGGGGACCACCCATTGAACGCCACCGAGGTTGACGCTTCGTGACGGCCGCCACCGCCGCCTCTTCACGTGGCAGGATCGCATGGTTCGAGCGCGTCCGTCGCGCCGGTCGACTCGATCGAGATGGACTGCATCGCGATGTCGATCTCGGACGCGACGAAGCTCCGCATCTCCGCCGGCGCATGGATCTCGAAGGCCGCGACCCTGCGAGCGACCGGGGGTTCCTGGCCCTGAGCGAGCCGCAGGAAGCCGGCGTCGTCGTCGACCATCGGCGACACGACGAAGCCCGCCGCGCCGATGCCGGGAATGAACCGGTAGGATTGCTGCTGCCCGTCCGCGAACGTCACCGTGATGCGGAGCGACACCGGCCTGAACAGCAGGGCTGCGATGCGGCCGAGCAGTGTGTAGCGTACCGCGATCCTGGCGAAGGTCACGGACGCGAATGGCGCCGTCGACACGGGCACGGCCTCGTCGAACCCGGCGATCGCCTGTCGGAGATCACCGAGCCTCAACGCTGCGGGAACGGCGCGGCGCCGCAGGACCAGGAACGATTCGAAGCTGCATTCGGGGCTGTAGAGCCGCATGAGGTCCGGCCAAAGCGCACCTTCCGCGAAATTCGGGTAGCGGTGATCGATCGTCAGGGATCCGTACCCGGGTTCCTGTCCGAAGATGATCCGATCGGGTGCCCGCGGTCCCTGGATGAAGGCGCGGTTGGCGGCCAGCAGTTCGGGCGAATAGGTCGCATATTCCTGAAAGCTCGGTCGGGGTCTGTAATCGAGACCGCTGGCGAGCACGCGGCTCTGGATCGATGGAATGACGTCTACGCTGCCATCCAAGTGAGGCAGCGGGAAGAGTTCGCGAAGTTCCTGCCAGCGTTGCGCCTTGGCGTCGTCGACTGCGGCCGCGAAAGCCCAGGGATGCCGCAGCAAGCGCCACCCCGCAGCGAGCTGGCCGGTCGGTTTCGATACGAGTCGATCCCACTCGACCGCGAGTGCCGTCGTCACCCTGGCTGTGCGGGACGCGCCGGGGTCCGCCGATGACGCCGAGAGCACGATGGCCCCTGCCACAGCGCAGGCCAGCACCGCCCATGCGGCATCGCGACGCCAGGTGCGGAGCACGGTCCAGGCCAGCAACATCGCGACGAGGGCCAAGCCGCTCCAGGCGATCGTGGTGTGAAGGTCCTGGCGCACGAACCCCGCCTTCAGCAGCATGATGACCGTGAGGGCGGTGGCCAGCGGCAGCGCCAATCGCGACCGGCCCGGCGCGGCGCATCCGGCCGCCACCGCGAGCGCCAGCAGAAGGCCGGCCGAAGACGCGAAAGCCAGGATTTCCCCATTGCTGCCCCGGAACGCCATGGCGTCGCTGTAGCCCGCCACGACCTGCTCCTGCAGGCGCAGGAAGGCCGGCAGGTCGGCGAGGCTTTGACCGTAGGCCAGGTCGCCCGCGAGGAAGCCCGCGAGGAACGGCAGGGTGAGGACCGGCGGACGCCGTTTGATCAGCAGCGCGGCGTCGGCCACGAGGAACGGCGGCAGCGCCGCGACCGGGAAGCCCATCTTGGCCATGCCGACGGCGCCGATCACCGCCGCCATGGCGATGGCGAGCCAGGTGGCATCGCGTCGCGCCCGTGCAGGCCCTAGAACCAGAAGGACGGGCAGCAGCGGCAGAACCATGACGACGGCGTCGATGAAGTCGGCCGCGCTCGAGGCGACGAGGCCGATGGCCGCGACCATGGCCAACGTCGTGCCGGGGCCGGAGCTCAGGCCGTCATCGTCGGCCGGTACCAGCATGACCGCACAGCCACCGAAGAGCAGGCATGTCACAAGGACGAGGGGGAGCGTCAAAGACAGGTAGGCGGCGTTGCCGTAATGCGTGACCAGCGTGGAGGCCGGGCCGTAGGGGAAAGCGACATCGACGCCCCATCGCAGATGCCGATCCGCCGCCTCGCCCAGGGCCGCGGTCCAGGACGCATCGAGCTCCACCTGAGGCACGGCCGTGATGAAGGGTCGAAACACCGCAATCGCCATCCACACGGCAAGACCGACCGCGGCGGCGGCGTCACGCAGAGCCGTAGCGCGCCCGACGTGCTTCGGGCGCCACGACTGGCGCGGCGCCGGGTTTCGGACGGGGCCATCGGCCACCGCGGCGCCGATGGCCCCGACCGGGTCATCGCCCGGCCGCAGACGAGCGGAAGGTGTAGGATCAGTCATTCAGACCATGGTGCGGCGGAGAAGCGCGGAGCAGCCCTGGTGCGGTGCCGCTCCGCAGGTCTCGTCTGCGGTCACCGTAGCGCGGCGCGCAAGCTGGCGCGCCTGCCTCCAACAGGCCGAGCCGTTCAGACCCGCCCGTTGAAGCCACGACTGGCCGTGCCGAGGTGCTCCTCGATGATAGCGATGTTGCGCAGATTGGCCTTGAAGCCCATGTCGAACAGGTCGCCCAGAAGGGGCACGAGACCGGCCGCGGCTTCCACGCCGACATTGGCCAGCATGCGCGCGATCTTGTCGCGAGGCACGCCGAGCTTGCGGGCTTCGTTGACGATGTAGAGCGAAATGCCGGCCAGGACCGCATCGCCGGCCGCCGGCGTGAGACCGATGAGGCTGTTGAGGCCGAATCGGAACCGCGTGCCGGGGATCCGGAAGGCTCCGTCGACCGCCCAGGCGATCGTCTTCAGGCGCGACAGGCGTGCCGCGGCCGAAGCCGCGCTCGAGGCGGCACGCGACTCGAAGGTGGAGTAGGTCATGGGGCTGCTCCGTAGGCCTCGTCGAGAGGCGAGTTGGAAGTGGGGATGGACCCCGCCGGGATCAATCGGGCACGCTGCGGAACCCGCAAACCCGTCGCCCTTCCCCCGGACCGGCAGGCTGCCCATCTCCCGGGCCGACCGCCCCTGTCACCTTATCGAGACCGATGACCCGCACGTCCCTGCTCCTGTTCGGCTTCCTGGCGGTCTTCCTTGCTCCCGTGGCGCTGAGGGCGGCCCTCTACTGGCGGGGCCCGGCTTTCGACTGGTGGAGCGCCGACCGTTCGAGCACCGGCCTGCTGCCGGCCGCGCATCAGCATCCCGAGGCCGCCGTGCGCATCTTCGCGGCCCGCACGGTGAGCTGGCGCGGCATCGTCGCGGTCCATAGCTGGATCGTGATGAAGGACGCGAGCGCGCCGCGCTACCAGCGCTACGACCTCACCGCCTGGGGCGACCCGATTCGCATCGACGGCTTCGACCCGGACGGACGCTGGTTCGGGCAGGTACCCGATACCGTCTATGCGGCCGACGGCCCACCGGCCGAAGCGCTGCTGCCGCGCATGCGCGAGGCGATCGCCTCGTACCGTTACCGGAACCGCGGCGACTATCGGGCCTGGCCGGGGCCGAACTCCAACACCTTCGTGCAGGCGGTGCTGGCGGCCGTACCGGAGAGCGGTGCCGTGCTGCCGCCGACCGCGGTCGGCAAGGATTATCCGCTGGACGGGCGCATCGTGGGCGTGGCGCCATCGCGCACCGGCTTCCGCGTCTCGTTCGGCGGCTATTTGGGCCTGATGGTCGGCTGGATGGAAGGGATCGAGGTCAACATCCTGGGCGGCGTCGTCGGGTTAGACCTCAGACGCCCCGCCATCAAGCTGCCCGGTGTGGGGCGTGTCGGCCTCTGACCGGACGCGGCCGCCGCGGTTGCGCCGCGTAGGACGGTCCCGCATAAGACGGCCTCGAAGGCCCGCCCGGAAGGATGGATCATGAACGCACCGGAGGCCGCATTCGCGCCCGCCCGTCTCAGTCACCTCCAGATCCGGTCCATCGTCATCGGCCTGATGACCGCCATGCTCCTGGCGGCCCTCGACCAGACCATCGTGGCGACCGCCATGCCGACCATCGGACTCGACCTCGGCGACGCCCAGAACCTGCCCTGGATCGTCACGGCCTACCTGCTGGCCTCGACCGCCGTGACGCCGCTCTACGGCAAGCTGAGCGACATCCACGGCCGTCGGGTTATGCTGCTGATCGCCATCTCGACGTTCAGCCTCGGCTCGCTGGTCTGCGCGCTGGCCCCCAGCATGGTGGTCCTGGCCCTGGCGCGCGGCCTTCAAGGCGTCGGCGGCGGCGGCTTGATCGCCCTGGCTCAGACCATCATCGGCGACATCATGTCGCCGAAGGAGCGGGCGCGATACCAGGTCTACATCGCGAGCGTCTTCGTGACGGCGTCGATCGCCGGGCCGCTGCTCGGCGGCTTCTTCGCCCAGCACCTCCACTGGTCGCTGATCTTCTGGATCAACCTGCCGATCGGGTTCCTGGCGTTCTGGCTGACCAACGACAAGCTCAAGCTGCTGCCGCGCCACGAACGTCGCCACCGGCTCGATTATCTCGGCGCCGCCCTGCTGATCCTGGCCTCGACAAGCCTGTTGCTGGCCCTGAGCTGGGGCGGGGTGCGCTACGCTTGGGGATCCGGCATCGTGCTGGCTCTTCTCGCGATCGCGGCGCTCGGGTCCTGCTGCTTCGTGGCGCGCCTGCTCAAGGCGCCCGAGCCGCTCATCCCCATGGCGGTGCTCTCCGACCAGGTGGTCTACAGCGCCACGCTGGCGGCCTGCTTCGCCATGGGCACCTTCATCGGCCTCGCCATCTACGTGCCGATCTACTTCGAAGGCGTGCTCGGCCTCACGGCCAGCCGGTCCGGCCTGGCGCTGGTGCCGCTCATGGTCGGTACCGTGATGGGCGCGACCCTGTCGGGCCGGTCCATGCTGTATTTCAGCCGCTACAAGGTGATCCCGCTCGTCATGATGGGCATCAGCGTCGCCTGCTGCGCCACGGTCGCGGTCTACGGCCGGGCGCTGCCGTTCCCGCTGCTCGAGACGCTGTTCCTGCTGCTCAGCATGGGGCTCGGCACCATCCTGCCGCTCAGCACCATCACGATCCAGAACACCGTGCCGCCGCACCAACTCGGCATCGCCACGGCCAGCATGAACTTCTTCCGGTCGCTCGGCGGCGCCCTCATCGTGGCGGCCTTCGGCACGATCGTGCTGGGCGGCACTGCCGGCGGCGGCATCGTGGGCCATGACATGGAGAGCCTGATCCGCGGCGCCGACGCCGACCATCTGGCCACGACGTTCCGTTCCGTGTTCTGGGCCGCCTGCCTGGGCCTGTGCCTCGCCTGGTTCTTCCTCGCCATCATGGAGGAGCGACCCTTGCTGGACCGCCGCAAGGAGAAGCTCGACGACGCGCTCGAGGCCGAGGTGCCTAGCCCCATGATGCTGGATTAGCGCTCTCCCCGAGCCAGCGCGCCGGTTCACCCGCGCTGCCGGACGTGCCATGGTCGCCCGATCGAGAGTCGGCGGACGACCGGAGGGAGGGCAGGACTTTGGCCGAGGATTTCAAGAAGGCGGCGCTCGACTACCACCGCTTTCCGACGCCGGGCAAGCTTTCGGTCGAGCCCACCAAGCGGATGGCCACGCAGCGCGACCTGGCGCTCGCTTACTCGCCCGGCGTCGCGCACGCCTGCGAGGCCATCGTGGCGGACCCCGAGGCCGCGCGCGACCTCACGGCGCGCGGCAACCTCGTCGGCGTCATCTCCAACGGCACGGCCGTGCTGGGCCTCGGCAACATCGGGGCGCTGGCCGGCAAGCCCGTGATGGAGGGCAAGGCGGTCCTGTTCAAGAAATTCGCCGGCATCGACGTCTTCGACATCGAGGTCGATGCCACCGACCCGGACCGCTTCGTCGACGTCGTGGCGGCCTTGGAGCCGACCTTCGGGGCCATCAACCTCGAGGACATCAAGGCCCCCGAGTGCTTCGAGATCGAGCGGCGCCTGCGCGACCGCATGAAGATCCCGGTGTTCCACGACGACCAGCACGGGACCGCCATCGTGTGCGCGGCCGCCGTCACCAACGGCCTGCTGCTGCAGAAAAAGACCCTCGCCGATGTGCGGCTCGTCACCTCGGGGGCGGGCGCCGCGGCGCTGGCCTGCGTCGACCTCCTGGTGTCGATGGGCCTCAAGATCGAGAACGTCACCCTCACGGACATCAAGGGCGTGGTGCGGGCCGGGCGCGGCGACGACATGGCGCCCAACATGGCGCGCTACGCCCGGGTCAGCGAGGCTCGCACGCTCGGCGATGCGCTGCCCGGCGCCGACGTGTTCCTCGGCCTGTCGGCGCCCCGCGTGCTGAAGCCCGAATGGCTGAGCCTCATGGCGGACCGGCCCATCATCCTGGCGCTCGCCAATCCCGAGCCCGAGATCACGCCCGAACTCGCCCGCGCGGCGCGGCCCGACGCGCTGATCGCCACGGGCCGCTCGGACTATCCGAATCAGGTCAACAACGTGCTCTGCTTCCCCTTCATCTTCCGCGGGGCGCTCGACGTCGGTGCGACGAGCATCGACGAGGCCATGAAGATCGCGGCCGTGGAGGCCATCGCCGAACTGGCGCGGATCGAGGTCAGCGAGGTCGTGGCCAGCGCCTACGGCGGTCAGGCGCCGGTATTCGGACCCGACTATTTCATTCCGAAGCCCTTCGACCCGCGGCTGATCCTCCAGGTGGCGCCGGCCGTCGCCAGGGCCGCGATGGAGAGCGGCCTGGCGCGACGCCCCATCGCGGATTTCGACGCCTATGCGCGCGACCTCGAGCGCTTCGTGTTCCGCTCCGGGCAATTGATGCGTCCGGTCTTCGAGGCGGCGCGGCGGCGGCCCCAGCGCGTGGTCTATGCCGAGGGCGAGGACGAGCGCGTGCTGCGGGCCGTGCAGACCGTGATAGACGAGAAGCTGGCCGAGCCGATCCTGATCGGCCGACGCGAGGTCATCGACCGCAAGGCGGCCGAACTCGGGCTCAGGCTGCGGGCCGGCGCCGGCGTGACCGTCTTGGACCCCGAGGAGGACGATGCCGTCTTCGGGCCGCTGACGGCCGCCTACCAGAAGCTCGTCGACCGCCGCGGCGTGCCGCCCGAAGCCGCGGAGCGCCGCATGCGGACCCGGCTCTCCGTCCCGGCCGCCATGCTGCTGCAGTCGGGCCAGGCCGATGCGGCGCTGGTCGGCGGAACCGGCGATTGGTCGCGTCATCTGGCCTACGTGCTGCCCCTCGTCCGGAGCAGCGCCGAGGGCGGCCGCGCCTTCGCCATGTCGGGGCTGATCCTGCAGAGCGGCGCGCTGTTCATCTGCGACACCCACGTCAACCACGAGCCCACGGCCGAGCAGGTGGCCGAGATGACGCTGCTGGCCGCCGAGGAGGTGCGCCGCTTCGGCGTCGTGCCCAAGGCGGCGCTGCTGTCGCATTCGAGCTTCGGCGCCTCGGCCTCTCCGAGCGCCCGCAAGATGCGCCGCGCGCTCGCCATCATCCGGGCGCAGGCGCCCGACCTCGAGGTCGACGGCGAGATGCACGCCGACGCGGCGTTGAGCGAGCCGCTGCGCGAGCGCCTCGTGTCGAACAGCCCGCTCGAAGGCGCCGCCAACCTGCTGATCATGCCGAACCTCGACGCCGCCAACATCGGCCTGACGCTGCTCGGCGCTTCCGCGGGAGGCCTGCAGGTCGGGCCGATGCTGCTCGGGCTCGCCAAACCGCTGCATGTCCTGGTGCAGAAGGTGACGGCGCGCGGGATCGTCAACATGACGGCGCTCGCGGCCTCGCAGGCCGGCAGCGCGGGTTGATCCTCCCCTTCGCTGGCCACCCCATCCCGCTTCGCGGGCGGGGTCCCCTGGCCAGCTTCGCCCGCTACGCGATGGAGGATCCTCCGCCCGCACGGAGGACGCGCGAACGCCGTGAGCCGGCACCTCATCGACCCACATGGCCTTCGACGCTTACCTCGGGTCTTGCCAGCCTCCCTGCGGTTTGTTACTTGACCGACCTCGCCGAGATCCGGGGCCTGCCCGGAGCGAGGCGGGTTGCGGCCATGGCGGAATTGGTAGACGCGCTAGCTTGAGGTGCTAGTTGGGAAACTAGTGGAGGTTCGAGTCCTCTTGGCCGCACCAGTGTCTCGCGTTGCAGAGCTTGCTGCCATCGTCGAGGCCGCATGAAAACCATCGTCACCATCGGGGAGATCGTCGTCGAGATCATGGCGACGGAGCGCGGCGACGGGTTCCTCGAACCGCTCACCCTGGTCGGACCCTTTCCGTCGGGCGCCCCTGCCATCTTCATCGACCAGGTGGGCCGGCTCGGCCAGCCCTGCGGCATGATCGGGCGGGTCGGAGACGACGATTTCGGGCGGCTCAACGTTCATCGACTCGCGGCCGACGGCGTCGATGTTTCCGCCATCGCGGTCGATTCCGAGGCCGCCACGGGCAGCGCCTTCGTGCGCTACCGCCACGACGGCAACCGCGACTTCGTGTTCAACATCAAGCACAGCGCCAACGGCGGCATCGCGATCGACGCCTCGGCCCGGGCGCTGATCGGCCGCGCCGACCACATCCACGTCATGGGCTCGTCGCTGTTCTCCCCCGCCATCGTGGCCGCGACCCAGGACGCCGTCGCGGCCGTGAAGGGCAGGGGCGGCAGCGTGTCGTTCGACCCCAACATCCGCCACGAACTTCTCGACCTGCCCGGGATGCGCCAGGCCCTCGCCGCGCTGCTGAAACGGTGCGACCTGTTCATGCCGAGCGGCCCCGAACTGCACCTCTTCGCCGAAGGGGGCGATGACCAGGCCGCGGCCGCGGCGATCCTCGAACAGGGCGTTCAGGCGGTCGTGGTCAAGCGCGGGGCCGATGGCGCCGACTACCACGACGCGGCCGGCACCGTCCGGCAGCCGGCTCTCGCGGTCGACGAGATCGACCCGACCGGGGCCGGCGATTGCTTCGGGGCCATTTTCGTGACCTGCTGGCTGCGCGGCATGGCGCCCGCCCAGGCGTTGCGCTACGCCGCCGCCGGCGGCGCCCGCGCGGTGTCGCGCCAGGGGCCGATGGAAGGCGCGTCGAGCTTCGCGGAACTCGACGCCTTCCTGGCCGATCACGCGAGCCGCCGCCGATGACCCGTTTCGCGATTGCCGACATCGCCCGCCTGCACCATGCCGGCACTCGGGTGGGCATCACCTCGGTCTGCACGGCCCACCCGCTGGCCATCGAGGCCGCCATGCTGCAAGCCATGGCCAACGACGCGCCGGTGCTGATCGAGGCGACCTGCAACCAGGTCAACCAGGACGGCGGCTACACCGGCATGACGCCGCAGGCGTTCCGCACCTTCGTGCTCGGCATCGCGGGCCGCGTGGGCTTCGATCCGGCCCGGCTGATCCTCGGAGGCGACCACCTCGGCCCCAATCCCTGGAAGGCGCTGCCGGCCGAGCAGGCCATGCGCCATGCCGAAACCATGATGGTGGGCTTCGCGCGGGCCGGCTTCACCAAGCTCCATCTCGACACCAGCATGGGCTGCCGGGGCGAGCCCGCGGCACTGCCCGACGACCTTACGGCCGCGCGCGCGGCCCGGCTCGCGGGCGTGGCCGAGAAGGCTGCCGCGGCCGCCGGTCTACCGCTCCCGTGCTATGTCATCGGAACCGAGGTGCCGGTGCCGGGTGGCGCGCTAGAAGCGCTGGACAACCTCGAGGTCACCCGTCCCGAAGCGGCGCTTCACACCGTCGCGGTGCATCGGTCGGCCTTTGGGGCGGCAGGGCTGGAGCGGGCCTTCGCCCGGGCAGTCGGCATCGTGGTGCAGCCCGGTGTCGAGTTCGGCCACGCCGACGTGATCCCGTACCGGCCGGAACGGGCTCGCGGGCTCGCGGCCGTGCTGCGCGACATGCCGCAATTCGTCTTCGAGGCGCATTCGACCGACTATCAAAGTGCGGCAGGCCTCCGGGCCCTCGTCGACGACGGCTTCGCCATTCTCAAGGTCGGCCCTGGCCTCACCTTCGCGCTGCGCGAAGCGCTCTATGGCCTCGATCATATCGCCGACGTGCTCGACCCGTCGCGCAAGAATGCCGACGTGCTCGACCCGTCGCGCAAGAATGCCGACGTGCTCGACCCGTCGCGCAAGGATGCGGACGTGCTCGACCCGTCGCGGCCCGGAGGCACGGCGCTGCGCGTTTCGATGGAAAGGCTGATGCTGGCCGAGCCCGGCCACTGGCAACGCTACTACGAGGGCGAGGGCGCTCAACTCTTCGCCCAGCGGCATTTCAGCTACAGCGATCGTATCCGATACTACTGGCCTCATGCCGAGGCCCGGGCCGCCGTCGCCGGACTGATGGAACGGCTCGGCAACGGCCCCGTTCCGGAAACGCTGGTCAGCCAATATCTGCCGCGCCTGGCAGAGGCCGTGCGCGACGGTTCCGTCTGGCCCGTGCCGCGCGATCTCGTGATGGCCGCGGTCCGGACCGCGCTCGCACCTTACAGCGCCGCCTGCGCCGCTTGAGCGCCGTTTCAGGCGACGGCTTGCAGCGCTCGGGCTTGGAGTCCATGAGACTTGGCGTGAGGAAGACGGAGCCGCTGGATCGGCACCGCGACGGGAAGGAAGCGGCATGCAATTGCAGGGCAAGGTGGCCGTGGTGACGGGTGCGGCGCGCGGCATCGGGCGCGCCATCGCGGAGCGCTACGGCCGGGAAGGCGCAAGGGTCGTCATCGCGGACCTCAACGAGGCGGGAGCGCGGGAGGTCGCCACCGCGGTCGGCAACGGCGCGCTCGGCCTGAGGCTGGACGTCACGGCCCAGGATTCGATCGACGCCCTGGTGGCGCGCGTGGTGGCCGAATGCGGCGGCGTCGATATCCTGGTCAACAATGCCGGACTGTTCGACCTCGCGCCGATCGTCGAGATCACGCGCGAGAGCTACCGCAGGGTCTACGCCGTCAATGTCGAGGGCCTGCTGTTCACCATGCAGGCCGTGGCCAGGCAGATGATCGTCCAGGGGCGGGGCGGCAAGATCATCAATTTCGCGTCCCAGGCGGGCCGGCGCGGGGAAGCGCTCGTGGCGGTCTATTGCTCGTCGAAGGCCGCCGTCATCAGCCTCACCCAGAGCGCCGGGCTCGACCTCATCAAGCACCGCATCAACGTCAACGCCATCGCGCCGGGCGTCGTCGACAACGAGCATTGGGAGCACGTCGATGCGATGTTCGCGCGCTACGAGAATCTGGCGCCGGGCGAGAAGAAGCGTGCCGTCGGTGCTGCGGTGCCGTTCGGCCGTATGGCACGGCCCGAGGAGATCGGCGGCCTTGCGACCTTTCTGGCCAGTGCCGATGCCGATTACATCGTGGCCCAGTGCTACAACATCGATGGCGGCAATTGGATGAGCTGACGGTGGCCGTTTTCGCTGGCGCATGTCGGCAACAGCATCACATGCGTTAGCTGGTCCGCTTTCCCTATTGCGGCTTCCTGAATTTCAGCACGAAATTGTCTGGTTCGCCGACGGCCGCGTATCGATCGCGGTCCTGGGCGCCGAACGCGAAGGTGGGTCCCAGGGTCCAGACGCCGCGCGGCCAGGCCCCCGTGTCCTTGGGATTGGCCTCGATCTCGGACGAGCCGACGAACTCGAAGCCCGCCAGCTGCGCCAGACCCTTGGCGTAATCCTCGCGGACGTAACCATCCGCCGCCCTGATGTCCTGCTCGATGTTGCGGTTGCCGCGGTGATCCTCCAGCGCCAGGACGCCGCCCGGCTTCAGTGCCTTGTAGAAATCCACCAAGGCCTCCTCGGCGAAGCCCTGCTTCATCCACAGATGCAGGTCGCGGAAGCTCAGGATCAGGTCGACTGAGCCGGCTGGCGCGATGGCGTCCTGGCCGGACCCCAGCGCCGTTACCTTCACGACGCCGAAAGCCGCCGGATCCTCGGCCAGCCTGCGCTTGAAATAGGCGGCCCGCTTCGACGCCGCGTCATGGCCTGGGCTATCGGCGGCCTGCCATTCAAGCGCCGCGTAGTAGACGCCGTGGTCGTGGAGGTAGGGCGCCAGGATCTCGGTCCAGTAGCCTCCGGTGGGCCAGACCTCCACCACGGTCGACGTCGGCTGGAGGCCGAAGAAGCTCAGCTCTTCGAGCGGGTGACGGGCCGCGTCGCGATCGAGGAACTTCGGGCTGCGCGACGGCCCGCCGACAGCGGCTGCAAGCGCCGGGTCCACGGGTGCGGGCGCGTCGGCGGCCGATCCGGTGCCGGAGTTCGCGAGCAGGACCAGGGCCGCGATGCCGAGGACGCGTGAGGATATCGGGCCCATGCGATCCTTTCAGGCCCGTGCGAGCCGGTCACGGTTGAGCCGCCACACGGAGACGTTCAGCGCACCCGCGATCGTGACCCAGAGCAGGTAGGGCATCAGGAGCCAGGCCGCGGCAGTGCTGATCGGCGCGAAGCCCGAGATCGTACCGACGATCGTGATCCACATCAGGACGAGGTCGACGAAGGCGAGGTCCGGGCGGCGCAGGCCGAAGAAGAAGCCCGACCAGGCGGCATTGAACGACAGTTGCGCCGCGTAGAACGCGAACGGGACCGGCGCGAACCCTGCCTGACGCCAGGCGAGCCAGCCCGACACCGCGATCGCGACGTAGAGCGGCGTCCAGACGACGGGGAAGACCCAGCCTGGTGGCGTCCACCCGGGCTTAAGCAGGGTCTCGTACCATCGCCCAGGTTTGAAGAGGGCGCCGCTCGAGGCGGCGATGCCGGCCACGACAACGAAGCCCGCGAGGCCGGCCACGTCATTCAGATCCATGGTGTCGGGTCCTTCAACGCCAGACCAGCAGCATAATGGTGATCGTCAGGCAGGTGACCGGGACGGCCATCTCGGATGCGGGAGTGCCGTCGGTCATGGTGGCGCTAACGCCCTGCGCGGCACGAGGTTGCAGGAGGCGCCCGCAGGCGTTTTGCCCCGCGGTTCAGACCAGTGCGCCATGGCAGTGCTTGTACTTGCGGCCGGAGCCGCAGGGACAGGCCTCGTTACGGCCGACCTTGCCCCAGCTCGCGACGTCGCCCGGGTCGCGGGTCCTCGGTTCGGCTTCGGCCACCGCCGCCATAACGGCGGTCGAGCCCAGGGCGTCGGAGCCGAAGTCGCCGGCCGCCAGTCTGGCGTTCATGTCGGCGACCGCCATGTCGTCGTCGCCCGTCAGCGGGTCGTTGTGGGTTGCGAACATGGGCGGCAGATCCTGGCCGATCGTGGGCTGTTCGAACGCCACCTCCACCCGCATGATCTGAGCCGTGACGATTTCGCGCAGCTTGGTGATGAGGCCATCGAACAGATCGAAGGCCTCGGACTTGTATTCGTTGAGGGGATCGCGCTGCGCCATGCCGCGCCAGCCGATGACCTGGCGGAGGTGATCCAGCACCACGAGATGCTCGCGCCACAGGTGGTCCAGCACCTGCAGGACGATCTGCTTCTCGACGTAGCGGCTGAGGTCGGGGCCGTTCTTCTCGACCCGTGACGCATAGGCCTCGCTGGCCGCCTTGTGCAGGCGCTCGCGCATTTCTTCGTCGGCGATACCCTCCTCCCTGGCCCAGTCCTCGACGGGCGGCTCCAGGTTCAGTCCGTCGCGCAGAGCGCCCCTGAGGCCCGCGATATCCCAGGCTTCGGGATAGGCGTCGTGCGGCATGAAGCGTCCGACGATGTCGTCGATGACGCCGGTCCGCATCTCGCCGATGGTCTCTTCGAGCGAGTCCTGACCCATCATGTCGCGCCGCTGTTCGAACACCACCCGACGCTGGTCGTTCATGACGTCGTCGTATTTGAGGACGTTCTTGCGCATGTCGAAATTGCGGGCTTCGACCTTCTGCTGCGCCTTCTCGAGCGCCTTGTTGATCCAGGGATGGACGATGGCCTCGTTTTCCTGAAGCCCGAGACGCTTCAGCACCATGTCCATGCGGTCCGACCCGAAGATCCGCATCAGGTCGTCCTGAAGCGACAGGAAGAACTTGGAGCGGCCGGGGTCACCCTGGCGGCCGGCGCGGCCGCGGAGCTGGTTGTCGATGCGGCGGCTCTCGTGGCGCTCGGTGCCGACGATGTAGAGTCCCCCCGCCGCGATGGCCTTCTGCTTGAAGGCCGACACCTCGGCGCGGATCTCGGTCTCCTTGGCGTCCCGCTCGGCGCCGGACTCCAGGCCCGCGCATTCCTGGGCGATCCGCATGTCGATATTGCCGCCGAGCTGGATGTCGGTGCCGCGGCCCGCCATGTTGGTCGCGATGGTGATGGCACCGGGCACACCGGCCTCGGCCACGATATAGGCTTCCTGCTCGTGGAAGC